>Ga0306920_100015217_pt1 | contig 10534 bp, 13 predicted proteins | sample flu12Cox44000170_FD_204666 | JGI IMG/M metagenome (GOLD analysis project Ga0306920, IMG submission 204666) | Lab enrichment of tropical soil microbial communities from Luquillo Experimental Forest, Puerto Rico - flux4day.12C.oxic.44.000.170 (v2)... | ecosystem: Environmental > Terrestrial >... | reverse complement strand
GCAAACTCACGAAACAGAATTGACGGTTCGCAATCCTCATAGGTATGGTTGTTGTTATCTTTCGGCATTCGTTCGGCATCGGCGTTGAGAAAAATCCCGCCGAGTTATCCGAACTGATCTGTCGGTGACTTGTTAATTCAGGCCAATAAATTGATCGCTTCGGCCTACGGCAATCCGTCGCGCCTTACCGTACTCCCCACGTCCGGTGGCGGCTCAATAGCGCGGGCAATTTCGCAATATTCGCCGCGATCCGCCGCGCCTCGTCCTTCGTGAGCAACTTGGCCGCCGATCGCCGGCCGGGAGGTTCGAATTCTCGGGCGGCTTGGATGGATGGACCAGCTTGCTTGTTGATGAAAGCGGTCAGTTAAAGACCGACCGGCAAATGGCCGCTGCACGAGCTGAGCAGAGTGAGCAGCGCGAACGCGATGAATGTGAGTTTCATCTGGTCCCCCTAGCTGCTGGACAGAGGCGTCTCAAGGACGAACCAACCTGCACCGGACCCTTGCAGTATTGAAGAAGCCCCGACGACCTGCATGGGTATCGCCGGGGCTTCCTTTGTGCCCAGGCCGGCAGACCGATCCGGCCCAACATAAACGTAGTGGGGAATTGGTATCTGAGCGGTTACTGGAATTGGTGTCTGATCGGTTAAGGTCAGCGCGGACGGCGCGCGCCGATCAACATCGTCGTCGCGTGCTATAGAGTGACACGGTTAACGACGTCGGACGACCGTGCGATTAGCCGAACCGTGTAGGCGGTGTTTACCGGCGAGTGACTGTCTTACCAACCGTAGTAGCGGCCCCAATAACCTCGATTCCAATAACCAGGTGTATAGCCGTATCCATATCCCGGCGCATAGTTATATAGCGTTGTGGCCGAGGTACGCCTGCAGCGCCCTGGTGTCATGACCTCTGTTTGCAAGCGCGTACGGGCCTGTGGGAAAATTTGGGTGGTGAATTTGTTGGTCAGCCAGCGGCCGCTTCCTGGGGCCCGGGGCGACTGGATGTTTTCGTCGTCAATATCAGTGGCGAGCTGTGGTGGTGGAGCAGTGCTGATCTTGGTGCTGAGGGCAGTGCAGGATTTAAGGCTCCGGCCATGACATTACCGGGCTGCTTATCGCGAATGTCGAGCCGATGTCCGCTTTACCTCCAATAGCAGACATCCTCGGGCACGGGGCAGTGGGCCCCCAAAAATCGTTCGTCGGGCTGGCCCGAACCACCCTCGTAAATTCGCACCGAAATTTAGAAGGTATGACGAAGTCTCAGCAGCGATGGAAAGCTCGGCGCGGTTTGTCCTCGTTCTCCTGCTGCGCCATGGCGGTATGGCTACCGTTGAATTCAGCGAACGCCGTTACCAACTCGTCGGCACCGTTAAGCCATGAAACACGTACGCTGTCGTCGGTGTAGGTGTACTTCGTGATCTTGAACACATTGTCCGGTCTGCCGTCGTGAAATTTCACGGTCAAGGTATCGGCTGTGAAGACGTAGTCGGTGACGTCACCGCACCATTGTCCAGCGATGTCTTCGTATGTGGTCGCGTTGGCGACGCCTGCCGTCAGTATCCAACCCCAAAGTAACGCAATAAGAGGCACAGTCTGCTTGTTCATCTGAGGGCCTCGGCCATCCACTGTCGACTGTGTCCGCTTTACCCCCGAAAAGCAGACATTCGGTGGCGCGAACTGGATGCCGGCTTGCGGGCATTCTTTCGCGGGACTCTATTTTCATAACCGACGTGCTACGCTAACTAAGAACTTAATAGGGGGAAGGCAATGCGCAAAACATGGATCGGCGCGGCATTGGCCCCGGCGCTTGCGCTACTGGCAGGCCCTCTTTGGGCGCAGCAGCGCGCTCCAACCACTGTGGTCGCTTGTAGCGGCACCCTCGCTAAGGACTCAAGTCACCTCGAACTTACGACGGCATTTAACTCAAAGAACGTCACATTCGCCGATATGGAGGCCGCTGACGGCACCAAAGTCCCGGCTTCGATATTGTTTCCCAACGATCCCAAGCGTCGGCTCGAAGTGTGGTGGTCCGATCGAACCCACCGTAGCGATATTCATCTGATCGTCATCGGTGGCCAGTCAACTTGGACCGCGCCGGATGGCTTGCGGCTCGGCCAGACTTTGGAGCAAGTCGAAAAGATCAATCACAAGCCGTTCAAGCTCAAAGGTTTCGATAAGGACCGCATCGCAACCGTGAGCGACTGGGACGGCGGAGAGCTAGCGACGCTTGCTGGTGGCTGCAATGCGGGCCTCAGTCTGCGCGCCGATGCAAAGGCTTCAGCTGAAAAGATCGGTGCGTTTTCAGCCGACAAGGAATACAGTTCCTCCGATCCGGCAATTCGCGCCATAAAACCGGCAGTCAGCGAAATTCTAATCGGCTATTGAAGCTTCAAGCGCCCGAGGCTCGTCCATGCTAAAATCTGAACTCATACGGCGCATTGCCTCGCAGAACCCGCACCTTTATCAGCACGACATAGACAAGATCGTCACCGTGATATTGGACGAAATGGTCGAAGCCATGCGTCGCGGAGATCGAGTCGAACTGCGGGGTTTCGGAGCCTTTTCAGCTAAGCTCCGAGGAGCACATCAAGGGCGCAATCCTCGCACTGGCGTCGCCTTCCAGGTCTCAAAGAAAGCTGTTGCCTCCTTCAAGACGGGAAAGGAGATGCGCGCGCGGCTTAATCGGGAAACCGTGCGGTCACCCTGACTCACGCCACTCATCGGCGCTAACAAACAAAAGGGGCGCGTGGGCCACTCGTGAGCGCGCCGATCAAACAAACACTCGCGATTTCCGACCCTTCGCGCCGGAGGGGGTGAGGGCCAAAATTCGTTGGCCGGGCTAATGCAAAACCCGCCTCGCAAATTTGGAGTGAGATTTTGGAGGTATGGCTGCACCACTGCGGACAATGTCCGCTTTACTCCCAAAAGCGGACATTGGAATGAGACTCGGTTTGCGTTCGGCGCGAAATCTAAGTTCAATACCGCCGAGATTTTCATCCCGGCGGAATTATCTTGAAATGTGGCGGTCTACTTCAGCGCGTCGAGGCCGGCTTGCGCGACCTGCGTGTCTATCACTCCAGTCGGGCCGCCACCGACGCCAATGGCACCGATCATTTTGCCGTTCATCGTGATTGGGAGGCCACCCGCTGCTGCGGTTACGCCGTAGGATAGGACCGCGAGGCCTACGCCGCCCGAGGCAACGCGGTCTTCATAGGCCTTGCTCGGAAGCTTTGTGAACGCGGAGGTAGGCGCCTTACCCTGCGAGAGATCGGCGCCGATCTGCCGGGCATCATCCATTTTTAGGAAATAGACCAGACGTCCCTCGTTATCGACAATCGTGATTGCCTCAACGACGTCCAATTTCTTCGCCTCCGCCAATGCTGCATTGGCCACCTTCATCGCCTGCTCAAGGGTGACCGTTGACCCATACTCCGGCAATGGTGGCGGTGGCGGGGCTGGCTGCTGCGCATGAACGGTGGTTCCAAATACCAAGGCGACATACGCCGCCATGCCGACAAGTGGCAAATGACGCATTTGTTTCTCCCAACTCATGATGTTTTGTTGGTAATTTGGCTCGTATGAGCCACCGGGCTACACTGTACACTTTAGCGGAGCCTTCGGGTGCTGCCTACCTTGGCTTGAGCGACATTAAATGTCGTCGATTGGTTAGAGAGCGAACGATCAAGCGCCATGTCCGTTTTCGGTCAGGAACGGACATTGCGGTACCTCGGATCAATGTCCGCTTTACCCCCAATAGCAGACATCGATTGCCACCGTAGGCATCCTCGGCTTGACCCCTTAAACTGATACCCTACGGCGAGGGCGATATGCAGAAGGTTTTGCCGTTCTTAGTCGTCGGTTTTCTTATCGTTACTGCTTTGATTGGGTCGATTATCTACAGCTCAGACACCGCGATATCTGAATGTTCTGGGGTGATGACTGCTCCAAACAACTCTGGTCCGATCACGCTGTTTGCTGAAATAACACAGTACAGATGGTGGGCGTTCTGGAACCCCTTAGATGGACTGCTGCGTTTGGAAATTCAAAGCGGACGCATTCCGACTGTTTCTGATGATCCTCTTGCCGTTCGGTGGTTTAAAACTGGTCCTAATTCTTTGAGGCCTGCGCCGTTCTTCCCCGGACTCCGATTGGGCTCGCGATCCTCGCCCAATGAGAGAGAGGACCTTTTCGGTATCGAACGTGTTGAGTCTTATCTAGTTTTGTATCGTTGGCCTAAGGCTGGGGAAACCGTCGATTTGACGGAAGCGGGCCAAGGACAGTTTTCCACCATAAGCAATTCTCTAAAGTTCGAACTAAGTAGTGGGGCAACTTTCAACGGCAATTGTAAGCCAAAAAAATAACTGATCGATCGGAGCGGGCCGGTAAGGGGCGCGTGGTCCTCTCGTGTTCGCGCCGATCAAACAAACACTCGCGCGCGATCAGACAAACACCCCCATGGGTTCGGCGGCGACTCGCCGAATGACGCGTACAAGAGCGCGGGTTAAAGCGAGCTGTCTGCGGATCGGCCATTCGCGCCAGGAATTCCCTGCGACTTCGGGCTCGAGGGGGTGGGGCAAAATTCGTTGAGCGTGCGCACCGCTCACTTTCTTTGTGCCTGCTCTTGCCGTGGTTTTGACGGTCGCATTTTGCCGGCGCTAGTGTCCAATTTCTATGGTGCGGCGCCGGTGTTATCTATGCAATCTTACAGATTATGGCTGAGCAGTCAGTAATTGTTTGGGATTTGGAAACAGTACCCGATCTTGCGGCGGCCGCCCGGATGCTCGACCTGGGCGATGCGCCCGAGAGCAAGGTCCGAGAAGCACTCGGTTCGGGGTTCCCCAAACATCCGCTCCATAAGATTGTGTGCATCGGAGCCTTGGTCGCGACTCGCCAACCTGAGGGCTGGCGCGTGGACGCACTCGGCGCGCCACACATCGACGAACGAACCGAGGCTAGGTTGATAAGCGATTTTATAGAAAAGATTGGTCAACTGCTCCCACAACTTGTCACCTTCAGCGGACATAGCTTTGATTTACCGGTGCTCAGGTATCGCGCAATGGTCAATCGGGTTTCCGCCGGCGGCCTGGAAGTGCGGCGATATTTTCATCGCTATACGGACGATGCGTTAGACCTCTGCGACGCGCTTGGCTCATACGTGCCCGGAGCGAAGGTGAAACTAGACGAGATAAGCAAAATACTCGGGCTCACCGGAAAGCCCGAAGGAATAGACGGCAGCCGCGTCGAAGAAATGGTTCTGGCGGGCCAGATCGAAGAAGTCGCTCGTTATTGCGAAAGCGATGTGTTGAACACCTACCGCGTCTGGCTCGTTTACGAGCTGTTTCGCGGTTCGATCACAACCGCAGAACTTGATTGGAGCGAAGCACAAACCTGCGACTTTGTTGCGAGTCGTAAATCGACCAATCCTCATCTTTCCGTCGCGGTCGGAACGCGGTGTCAGTAGATCACCTGGTTATTTCCCCGCGAACGAAGACCCATTGTGCCAAACCTGCGACGGTTCTTCCTTTGATAGTCGCGGCTGCCTTCGAGGTCGCGAATTGAAGTGAAATTTTCATTGTCCGCCTGTTGCTTTAACTTCTAAGTTTCTTATGGCGTCGCGCAAGCTATGTCGTATGCGTCTTGCCGAGTGGACAAAGCGTGCCAGTTGCTTTTTTGGGATTAGTTCTTCATCGCCGCCGGGGTGCGCGCATTGATCCCGGATTTCCTTTAGATCGTTAAAGAAGCCCAATACATCCGCCTGCGTGGCAGGAGCGATCAGTTTTTGCTTCCAGATCATTGTAGCCTTATCAATGAGGTTGGTGCACGCGGGATGCACTCAGCATGAGATCGCGGCGATCACCGGTCACGCCAGCCTTAAAGAGGTCGTGCGGTACACGAAGGGCGCGGCCCAACGCCGACTGGCGATAGCGGCGATGCAGAAGATGCGGGCGACAGTTGAGGAGAACGAAACGTGCTCTGGAAGTGTCAACCCGCCGTTGTCAAACCCGACCCGATTGTCAACCCGTCAAACGAAGTCGTGAGAAATCAATGACGTGTCAACGCCCCGGAGTCCATATGCCACTCTGGCACAAATTGACGTGCGCGAACTGCGCGTAGGAATCGGCAAGCTTGAATTGCATGGGACGTGACACGGCCGTCCAGCCGCGCCCGATTTCAGCGAGCGAATATTCGAATCCGTTGGGTATGTCGATGCGGACGCGGTATTCGTTGCCGGTGACCGGATTTTTGATCGGCTCGCCGCGTCCTTCCGTGACCCCGCGCACAACCGCCCGGCCCCTGCGGCGACCTATGTCTACCTCAAAGTCGATGGCGGCGAAGATCGGCTCGTGCAATTTCTCGAAAGTCGTTGAGAAAACTTGGAAAATCGTGGCGCCGGGTTCGGTGTCCTGTCCGGTCAAAATCCGGAGCAATGCGTTGCGCTGCGGTTCGCTCGCCCGCTCGTCAATCACGACGGCAGCTTCCCCCTTGCCTTCGTGGATCGCTCCCGGCCAGCGAAAGATCCCGATGAACCGCAAGCCGTCGAGGCGCGTGTTGCCGTGAATTCCTTCATCGATTTGCATCGCAGAGACCGCTTCACAATTGCCATAGCTTGGTCGGCCATTGAACTGGCACGGACAACCGTAAGAACAATTGCAGTTAACGAACTCCCTCGCCTTGATGCTCCATTTCACGTCGGCCATGGGAGCCTCCCGAGCGCTCAGGATATCGCAAGATTGCCATTGTAGTTTATCGAACTAGCCACCGTGACAATAGAACAAACTTTATTGGTTGGCTGCGACATTCAATACTCGGCTGGATAGATCAGGACACCGTCAGGCCCGCGCTTGGCACCCGGCGTGATATTCGCCTCTTCGACGTGGCCGTGCCCGAGAATGTGAAATACCCTCTCGCCTGCCGCGAGCAGATGATCGGAGATAATGCGCCGGTGACAACGCCACCATAGCGTCTCGGCGCACATGATGGCGCATGGCTTCGCATGACCCAATCGGCGCAATTCCTCCAAGCTCGACTGAAATTCGCGGCTCATGGCGTAATCGGCATAATTGTGAAAGCTCTGATTTTGCCAGAATGCATTGGTGCCGGCCGGAATCTGTTTCTGTCTGGGCCGCAGGCCTCCGAGCCCAGCGCTATGCCGATATTCGATACCAAATGTAGCGAGTGAGCCGGTAAGCGTCTCGCGGTCAAATTGCGGATTGGTTCTCGAACGTGGCGCTGTTCGCACATCGACCACGAGCCGGACTTCCGCCTCGTTCAGTAACTCCATAAATGCGGCGAGCGGTCTGGCGGCATGCCCGATCGTGAAAAACTTTGTAAAAAACTGTTTCGGCATCCGCATTTCGCCAATCGTGGCCGCCCTGCGAAGTTAGCTCGCCCGTTATTTGGTATCAGATACGTCCCCCTGCCATTTCGACTCGTCAGGCCTGCCGTTTCGCGATACTATTCCAATACTATTGCGGGCGGCACCATAGGCTTAGGGGTTGGTTTCATGGATCCTGACGTGGCTGATTGCGTCGAAGGTGACGAGATAATTCTCACCGTCGATGTTCCGGACGACATACTGGAGCGCGCCGCGGGCAGTGCCGAGGGCCGGGCAATTACGTGGATATATTGCACCCAGGTTTGGTACAATTGCGGGTGGCCGCAGTAATCTCGCGCATTCCCATCGCTACCATAACGAATGAAGAGGTCGTGCCAGGTTCGCGGCCTCTTTTGCTTCAAAGCCGATCAGCCGTCACCCTCGCCTAAATGACGCCGCTGGTGGGCGTCGCGCCAGCTAACTCAGTAATGCCGGGTATCGATTCACATTCCCGGATCGCGCCGGCGCTCGCGTGTTCTGTTATTCCGCCCTGATCCCGGCCGCTTTGATGATCGGCCACCATTTTTCAATCTCAGCCTTCTGCTGCGCTGCGAGTCCGTCCGGTGTTTGTTTGTCGCGTGGCCAAGGCTCCTGTCCGAGCTCAATGAAGCGCTGATGCACTGCCGGGTCGGCCAAACTTTCGACGACACCACGATCGAGTTCGGCAATGACCTTTGGTGGCGTTGCTTTGGGCGCCCACAGCCCATGCCAAAAGGACGCGTAAAGACCGGCCACGCCGCCTTCGTCGCTTGTCGGCGTATCGGGCGCCTCTGCCCATCGCGCCTTGGCCATCACGGCGTAAGCCTTGACCTGACCAGAGCGCACCTGGGCCAGCGCACTTGCCACCTGCGCGAAGATCAGGTCGATATGGCCGGCCAGCAGATCCTGCATCATTGGTGCCGCCCCGCGATACGGCACGAATTGGAATCGCGTCCCGGTGCTTTTCTGGAAATAGGTTCCGACGACGTCGCCGCCGCCGCCGACACCGCCGATACCGACAGTGGCCTTGCCGGGACTTTCCTTCATCCAGGCGATGAGCTCCTGCAGATTTTGCGCCGCAAGGCTCGACCGTCCCACCAGCCACATCGGACAATCTGCAATGAGTGAAATCGGCGCAAAGTCCTCCACGACGTCGAACGGTAGCGTAAAGGTGGCGCCGTTGACGACATGCGTCTGCCAATGGCCAAGGATGAGCGTGTAGCCGTCCGGCGCCGAACGGGCGACATGGGTACTGCCGATCGTTCCTGCCGCTCCTGTTAGATTTTCAATGATGACGGACTGACCAAGCGCGTTCTTCATCCGGTCGGCGAGCACGCGGCCAAGGGTGTCCGTCGGTCCGCCAGCCGGGAATGGCACTACGATAGTGATTGGCCGCGTGGGAAACGATTGTGCGCGCACAAAACGCGAGCTGAGCGAAATCGCGGCGCCGGCGGTTAGCCAATGTAGAAGCGTTCGTCGTCGAAACTTCATACCGCATGCTACCGAGCTGTCATTAAAATTATAGCAGGTTCCGGTCGCCGGTGGTGCTGGATTTGCACTCCGTTTGCGTCTCCTGAGGGAATTGCCTGCAAGTCTGCAGGAAGGTTGGTGGCATCCACTTCATGTTTTTGTAATCGGTCGCGATTTTCTCCTTGTGTGCGGCTTACGTCTTGCCTTTGAATTCTTGCTTTGAACTTGCTGCTACCCCCTATGCGAACACTCGCCGTCTCCTACAGCGCTCGCGATAATGCTAGCCTTCGTCCTAAACGGGAGGAGACGTCATGGCCCAAGATCTTGGAGGACGCCGCGTAGCTTTCGTCGGATTGGCCGAAGGACACGCGCTCCCATTGTTTGCTGCGATTGTTCTGACCACGGTACTCGCGAGTACGGCCGTCCGCGCAGGCGACAATTATCCATCCCGCCCGGTGCAGATGATCATTCCGTTCTCCGCGGGCGGACCAACCGACATTGTCGGGCGCGTTATGGGAGCGAAAATGGGACAGCTGCTCGGTCAGCAGTTCATCGCCGAAAACAAGACCGGCGCTGGCGGCAATATCGGGGCCGAAGCAGTCGCGAAGGCGGCGCCTGACGGCTACACGATCTTAGTGGCAACGGTGTCCACCAACGCAATAAATCCCGGCCTGTACAAACACATACCTTACGATGCGGTGCGCGATTTCGCGCCGCTCGGCCGCGTCGGGGTCACGCCGACATTGCTGCTTGTGCATCCGTCGATGCCAGCAACCGACGTGAAGAGCCTCATCGCTCTGATTAGGGCCAACCCGGGCAAATACAATTACGGCTCATCGGGACTCGGTTCGATTCTTCATCTGTGCGGCGAGGAATTCAAATCGCTCGCCGGCGGCCTCGACATCACGCATGTGCCTTACAAGGGCTCGGCGCCGATGGATACCGATTTGATGGGCGGTCAGATCGCGATGGCGTTCGACGCAACACCGACTGCAATGCCGCTGGCAAAATCCGGCAAGCTGCGCGCGCTCGGCGCAGGAATGGAGAAGCGCGTTGCGGCAATGCCGGATTTGCCGACGTTGCAGGAGCAAGGTTTGCCGGGTTTTGAATGCTACACCTGGAACGTGTTTCTCGCCCCTGCCGGCACTCCAAAGCCGATCGTCGACAAGCTCAACACGGCCATCAACAAATCGCTGGCTGATCCCGCGGTTACCTCGGCGCTGGAAAAGGCGGGTATCGACCCGACACCAGGCAGCACGCCCGAGGCCACGAGCGAATTCGTCAGGGCCGAGCTCGCAAAATGGGCGCCAATTATCAAGGCATCGGGCGCCCAAATCGACTGAGCGGCTTTTTCCGAAGATTCCGGCCAGACTTGCCGTGAGTTTTGCGCCTGATTCGTGCAAAACTTCACTGTGCCTTCAGTCACAGCACTTGGCGCCATTCGTCCCTATTGTCGACTCAATGAGAGAGACGGAGATGTGCCATGACCATCCTCCCGCTCGACCTTTCGCGTTTCTCGGACTTTTGGGCGATCTGCTTGGTCCGCTGGACGCATCGTTTTGCCGATGCAAGGCTGGAGCATCTGAGTGATGAGAGCTTAAAAGACATCGGCATCGAACCATACCGGCTTGACTTTGATACGGTAAAGCCGTTCTGGATGCCGTGATCCAGCCTCGCTGTATGCGTTATTATGCATAGCGAATGACCGCTTC
>Ga0306920_100015214_pt1 | contig 10536 bp, 12 predicted proteins | sample flu12Cox44000170_FD_204666 | JGI IMG/M metagenome (GOLD analysis project Ga0306920, IMG submission 204666) | Lab enrichment of tropical soil microbial communities from Luquillo Experimental Forest, Puerto Rico - flux4day.12C.oxic.44.000.170 (v2)... | ecosystem: Environmental > Terrestrial >... | reverse complement strand
GGGAGAGGGCCGTCGGCGGGGTCCGGGAGAGGGCCGTCGGCGGGGTCCGGGAGAGGGCCGTCGCCGGCGGTGAGCTCGGCCTGGCGGGCCAGGAACCGGAGCCGGGCCGCCCGGGCGTCCCAGGAGTAGATGACCGCGGTGTCGGCGATGAGGTCGGCCACGCCGCGGTGCTCGCGCTGTACGAGTATGACGAGGAACGGGAGTCCGGCCAGCAGGAAGTTGAGCGGGAAGACCAGCGCGCGCAGGAAGGCGTGGGGCGGATCCAGGGTGGTGCCGTCGGACCGGACCACGCGGACGCCCAGCAGTGCCATGCCGGGGGTCTTGCCGCTCATCGCCCACGAGTATCCGAAGTACAGGAACTGCCACAGGACGAAGACGACGGCCACGACGGCATTCGAGCGGTTCCAGCTGACCTGATGGCCGGTCACGATTTGCACGGAATAGGAAATGGCCGCCAGTCCTAGCGAGAATGCCGCGGTGCTCACCAGGACATCGATGGCGTAGGCGGCAAAGCGGGACACCGCACCCGCGTAGTGCGACTGATAGCTCACCAGGTCAGCCGGCGACGCGCCGGCGCTCATAGCGCTGCCTCCACGGGCGTCGTGGCGGCTGGCGGGGGAAGCAGCGCGGGCGGGACGTCGGGGCCGACCTGCTGGCGGCGAAGCAGGCGCCTGACCCAGCGGTCGACGAACTGGTCGAGCCCGACCGCTTGGCCTCGCGCCACGTCGAGCACCTCGCTCGCCACCCCCCCGGTCGACGTGGCGATCACCGCGCCCAGGTCCGTGTTCTGGACCAGGGCCTCGATGTCTACCCGGCGGACGAGATCGTTCACGTCGACCTGGTCCAGCAGCACGTTGATATCCACGCGGCCCAGCAGCGCGTTCAGGTCCACGCGGTTCACCAACGCGTTCACGTCCACCTTGGCCAGGAGCGCGTCGATATCCGCGCGCCCCAGGAGGGCATTGAGGTCGATGCGGCTCAGGACAGCGTTCAGGTCGACGCGGGCGACGATCTCATTGATGTCCAGCGCGCTGACCACGAGATCGACGACGCGCTCGGTGGCCTGCTGGGCCAGAGTCTCGGCCGGGTCGGTCACTCGCCTGCTTGCCGACCGCAGCCGATCGCGCGGATTCACCTTAACCAGTATTCCGGAGCATCTGGATTCCGCTTCACTCTGCCGGGGTGATCTGGAAGGCGGCCAGCCGCCGTGATGTTCCCCGCCTGTCCTGTTACTCGGTAACGGTGAGACACACGTGCACGTTATAACGCTCAGGCTATTCTGCCAGTAAGCGAGCAGTCGGTTCGTTGCGGGCATATATGGTTCCGGTGCAAGTCACTTCTGCCGGAAGCTACGTGCGCACGCACCGTTATCAGATCACAATCTCCGGCAGTCTGGGTGAGATCAGCCGCGAAGCCTTCGGCGACTTCCGAATCGAATCCAACGGCACCGACACCACCCTGGTCGGCGACCTCGACCAGGCCGCCCTGTACGGCGTGCTGAACCGCATCCTCACGCTCGGCTTCGAACTGCTCGAGTTGACGCGCATCGCGGACGGGAATCCGGCTAATACGAAATGACGCGCGGCGGGCCCGTCAAGTACCCGGTTGCCGCCTGATCGCAACGAGTTCCAGGCCCATCGCGTGCATTCGATTCAGCAGGACCTGCAGACCCTGCCGGTCCAGGTCACCGGACAAGACCGTGACGGTCGGCCCGGCTTCCACCGCCAGGCCCGCGAAGGCCGGTCCCGTGGCCGGACCGAGCGAGCCGATGACCCTGATCTCGTAGCCGGGCACCGGAGCCTCCTCCCGGCATGGGTCCCCACCGGACCATGTCTGCACTGGTCGGCCGGACCGGGGATCACCCGCCGCGTATGACTCGCCGCACCGGGCCAGTTGCTTGGATCGCAGGCATGACCACCCCGGACCGCGGACCCGCGGAACTGATCACGCTCGTCTTCCCCGGCGAGCGAGCGCATCCCGGCGTGGCCGAGGTGCTCGCCGAGCTCGCCGCCGGACGCGACATCAGGGTGCTCGATCTGGTGTTCGTCATCCGGACTTCGGGCGACGTGGTCCGCATCACTGGCGCCCGCGAGGACCTGGACGACATCGGCCTGGGCGCGCTCCAGGTCAGCGCGCCGAAGCTCATCAGCGAGGACGATCTGGGTGCGGTCCGCGACTGGCTGCGGCCGGGCACGTCAGCGGCCGTCATCGCGTACGAGCACAGCTGGGCGCGCCGCCTGGCCCGGGCGGTCAGGGATGCCGGGGGCATGGTCATGCTCGGCCGCAGCTCCGGGCGTCCGGACCCGGAGCAGCAGGCTGTCGCGGAGTCGGAGGCCGCGGTGCGGCAGGCGGAGGCGGAGGCGGAGGCCGCCGAGCGCGACGCCGAGCGATATGCCACCCTGGGCTCGTCCCCGGCCGCCCACGATGACCTGGTCAGCCGGCTCGCCGACCTGGCCAGACTGCGCGACTCGGGCGCGCTCAGCGCGGCGGAATTCGACGCGGCGAAGGCCAGGCTGCTGGCTCCCTGACCGGGTCTGGTTATGCTGTCTCCACGTTCTCGCGGCTGCCGTAGCGGCACAGCGCGTACAGGGCAACTACGTCCACGGCGATGATGGTCAGCGACCAGAACGGGTAGGCCTGGATGAAGAACATCTGGTCGATGGCGTTGAGGGCGATCACCACCACGCCGAACCACCGCGCCAGCTGGTTACCCAGCAGGACTCCGCCGCCGGCCACGAGCATCAGGACGGCCAGGATGAGCGTGATCCAGCCCCAGGTGCGCTGGTCGCCGAACACGTAGTGCGCGTTGGCGATGAACACGTGCGACTGGGCGATCGCGGCGATGCCGTAAATCATGTTGAAGAAGCCGAGGATGAACAACAGCACGGACGCGAAGATGATCAGGCCGTACCCGCGGCCTTCCTCGTAGGTCTCGTCCCCGCTTTCCGCTGGCCGCATGGCTGCCGACGTCATTGCGTTGCCTTCCTATCAGGCGGCCGGAGTCTCCGGCTGCCCACACCATGCGTCAGGCTCGCCTGCGGCGGCCCACCCGCCGGGGGTGACCTCGGCTCTCAGTCGCGTGACGGTAGCTCCGCTACCTGTTTTTTGGTGAGGTTGAGCCAGATGCCGTCGTCCAGGGAGGTGACGGCACTGACCGGTATGGCAACTTCCTTGCGGCCCCACAGATGGCCTTCGCGGAGCAGGACGTGGGTCACCCGGTGATCGGCAGGGTCCACGGCGAAGCCCTTCAGCCGCCCGATCTCACCGTCGGTGGCATGGACATGCTCATGGCGGACGACTTCGGTTTCCCCCTCCGGGACGTTGTCGCTGGTGACGGTCGGCCTGTGATGGCCCAGGCTCGTTCCGATTCCCATGCCCGAGGAGGAAGCACCGACCCCCATGCTGCCAACGTCGCCGTACCCCACGACCGCGTCCGGGCCGTAGCCGCCGCCGTAATCGATGCCCTCGACCAGCTCGATTTCCTCGGCCGGTGCGAGGTTGTCGAACTCGGCTAGGCTGCAGCGCAGCCTGATCTCGCCGGCCCCTGCTTCGACGAGCTCGACAGGAACCAACCGGCCGTTCTCGGGGTGGTGCCTGGGTTCGATGACCAGATGCGTGACCGTCCGGGTGGCCGGGTCGAGGATGGTTCGGATGACCTCGCCACACGAACCATCTGAGCAGCTCGCCTTCGCTCCGAGGGTGAACTCTGTCGCCATGGCCTCGATGTTCACGGCCGGGTCCGCAGCTGTCATCGCCCGCCGCGGATGATCCGGCCCGGGCCGGGAGGCAAGCACCACGATCCGTTCGGCATAAATCCTTGGTCCGAACGGATCGTGGTGTCACGGTCCCGCGCCGGTGGCTACCTGCGGCGGGAGACGCGGCGGGCGGTGCGCCGCGACGTACGGCGGGAAACCCTGCGTGCTCCGAACATCTCATGCCTCCTGGTTCTACGACGCGCGAGCAGCGCCGGACGTCTCGAGTTCGTGCAGTTCCTTCGCTTCCTCAGCCGAAACCAGGCCGATGGCCACCAGGTCGAGCGGGCTGATGAAGCCGTCGCTGATCCGGAACCCGCCGGCGCGGGCGATCGCGTCGCGAAGCGGCACGGCCCAGTGGTGCTCCAGGAGGATGAGGGCGGCGGCGGAGTCGTTCGGGATGTCCTCGAGCACGTCCCAGCCCTCCTCGTCGGAGAACACGTGCACGCCCCCAGCGGCCGCCACCTCCTCCGCACCCGCGATCGCGCCGGCCTCCATTCCCTCCTCGCCCTCGAAGCCCAGGCCGATCAGCGCGCCGATCTTGCTGCCGAGCTCGATCGCCTCTTCCTGAGTGAGGTTGCTGAGGTGCTCCACCTCAAGGTCACCCTGGGCGTCCTTGTAGACGGCGAGCGCGTCGATGACGCGCACCGTGTCGCTCTCGCGGAGCCGCTCCAGTTCGGCGATGACCTCACCGTGGAAGTCGGGGTGACTGAACCCGAGCACGATGAGTTGCACAGGCCCGATTGCCATTTTCGTGCCTCCGTCCTTGATCGCGTGGCCGGTGAGAACACTAAGGATCGCGGCGCCCGGACCAGATCACCCGCCGTGGATGAGCTCGGGCTAGTGCTGGTGGATCGCACCGGTGCGGGTCGCCAGCCTCTCGGCCCCGAGCTCGATGAGACTGACTGGCCGCAGGCCGAGAGCGGCGAACTTGTCCAGCAGGCCGTAGAAGTCTGACTGATCACGCACGGTAGCGACGACGCAGGTGTAGCCGTGGCGCGATTCGATCACCGCGTCGTCCAGAACGCCCGCCAGCACGTTCCCGCATTCGGTACGGAAGACGATCTGGTAGCGGCAGGGAGCGTCGCTCGGCTCGTTCATGGGAGGCGTCCTCTGACGGCAGGACTTCTGGCGGTGTTGGCGTTCTCAACTGGTGATTACGCTCCGGTTTAGACCTTTGCGGCCAACGGGGTGAGCTCGCGTCACCTTCAGCCCTTGTTCACCCGGGTGATGTAAGGATCTTGCCCGGCGGCTATATCAGGCCGAGTTCGCGGCCCCTGGCCACGGCGTCGTGCCGGTCGGACACCTCGAGCTTCCGGTAGAGCGTCCGCGTGTGAGTCTTGATCGTGTTCGGCGACAGGTAGAGCTCGCGGCCGATATCGCGAAGGGACAGCGTGCCCTGGAGCATCCGCAGCACATCCCGCTCACGCTCGGTGAGCGCCTCGCCGGACAGGACGGGTCGTGACCGGGCGGCGAGCCGCCGTTCCAACTGTGTCAGCCGAGCCAGCTGAGCGTCCGCGCCGTCCGGCAGCGAATCGAGCAACTGCCTGACCTCGCCCACAAGCGCGGCGGCCCCCGTGCGGTCACCCAGGCCGATCAGCACGGGCGCCAGCCTGAACAGGCTTTCCAGCCTGGGCCACGGGCTGATGCCCGGCGACTTCCGGCGTATCTCGACCGCCTGCTCCAGTTCGCCGCGGGCCTGGAGCAAGTGCCCCTGCGCCGCGTGTACGGCGCCGACGGCCATGTAACCAAAGGAACTCCGCGCGGTGCCGCCCAGGCCGAGGCTCGGGTTGGTCCCGAGTTCCCAGGCCTCGCGGGCCAACTCCTCGGCCTGCGTGAGCCGGCCCGCATCCACCGCGAGCCACGTCATGACCGTGGTGGCCACCAGGCGGAACGGCGCCAGGGCCTCGGGGTTGAGCCGGGCCTCCTGAGCGTGCACGGCGGCGGCTTCGAATTCGCCGGTCCAGTACAGCACCGTGCTCAGCCCAGCGTGGGCCGCTGAGTACCAGCGCGATTCGGGGTCGGTTTCCACCGCGACCGCCCGCAGGCCCGCCTCACGCATCGAGCCGAGGCCATCGAATCCGCAGATCGTTCGCAGGATGGCAACCGAGGAGGCGAAGGACCGCATGCCGTCCGGGAGCGGCCCGGCATCCGCGGCCGCCTCGATGGCCGGCAGGTAGCGCTGCACGACCCGGTGGTCGCCGGCGATGGCCGCGGTCCAGGCCGCGCAGTGCGCGGCCAGTGGACTCGCGGCTATCTGGTCATCCCCGAGCAGGCGCAGCCAGCGGCGGACGGTGGCACCCTGGCCGGAATCGTTGTAGGTGTGAAAGTGCGGCGCGATCAGGTCGGTGGCCCCGTCGACGTCGCCGGCAGCCAGCGCGTGAGTGATCGCTTCGTCCGTCGACCCGGACGCCCGGTGCCAGGCGCTGGCCCGCGCGTGCAAGGAGGGCACCAGGTCAGGTTCGGTCCTGGCCAGCTGACTGTGCAGAACCTGGGCGAACAGGTGGTGATAGCGGAACCACTGCCGGTTCTCGTCAAGCGATACCACAAACAGGTTTTCCCGCTCCAGCACGTCGATGATCGCGACCGCGTCGGCCGAACCGGTAACGGCATCGCACAACGGCGCGCAGAAACGGCTGAGAATCGAGGTCCGGGTGAGGAACCTGCGGATGTCGCTCGGCTGCTGGTTGAGGACGTCCTCGACCAGGTAATCGACGATGAACCGGTTCTCACCGGAGAACTGACGTACAAACGCGCCCGGCGAGGAATCACCGCGCATGGAGAGCGCCGCGAGGTATAGCCCGGCGGGCCATCCTTCGGTCCACTCGACCAGATAGGCCAGGTCGCGGTCGGGGAGTTCGGCCGCCACGACCGCGTGGATCAACTCGGCGGCCTGCCGGAGATCGAACCGCAGTTCGCGGGCTCGGATCTCCGCCATCTCGCCGGTCGCGCGCATGCGGGCCAAGGGCAGCGGGGGATCGGCGCGGGTGGCGATGACGACCTGCACGCACGGCGGGAGATGGCCGAGCAGGAGCGCTACCTGCTCATGGCAGGCGGGTGTCTTGATCAGGTGATAGTCGTCCAGGACCAGGACGATCTGCTCCGGGAGCGAGGCCATCTCGTTGACGAGCACCGGGACCACCGTTCCGGTGAAGTCCGGAGCCGGGCCGTGCAGCGTGGCCAGGACCTTCTCGCTGTCGAACGACGGACACGCGCGGTGCAGGGCGGCCGCCAGGCCCAACCACAGCTGGCCGGGGTCGTTGTCGGCCCGGTCGAGTGAGATCCAGGCGAACGGTCTGCGATTGATGGGGCTGGAGCGCCACTGCGTTACGAGTGTGGTCTTGCCGAAGCCGGGGGGCGCGGCGACGAGGATCAGCTTGACCTCGGCATCGGCTAGGTACCTGATCAGCTCCGGCCGCTCCACCCATTCTTTCCGTGCCACGGGCGGGTGGAGCTTGGTCTCGATAAGCACCCCGGGGTGGCTGTCAGTCATCGAGGCGGACTTTAGCTGCGCAACCCTCACCCCCTTCTGTTCCAGGTAGCAGGCCCGGCCCAAGCGAGTTTTTATCTTAGCCCGCGGGTGGGGCGGAGGAAAGCCCACAGAATGCGCAGGTCATCTTGCTATCGCGTCCCATGGCCACCGACCGTCACAGTACTTGCCGACATGAGCGTCGCATTTGCACGTGCATTAGCGTCGACGAGGCCGTGGCCTGGACACTCGCTGCCCCGGAAGACGTGGAAAGCATAATCTCCTTATGCGGGTGATATACGAGCGGTCGGGCCCGATTCGCTGCTCCGGTATTCGATGATGAATAAGCGTGCGGACGGGCATGAGAAATTGATCCGACCTTTCCGCTAGACGGAAACGGGACATCACGGGCAGGTTAACGCTAACATTCGCCCGAGGCCGGGGTCGTTCACCCTCGCCGGGCGAGGCAGCTTGGTCGGCGAAGGCCGATCATGACCTGGAGGATCCCGAGGAGAACGTCGTGACGTGCCATCCCGTCAGTAGCGACCACGGCCCCCGGCCAGGCTCCGCAGCCCGTCCGCGGACGCCGCGGTGAGCGGGCGCCTTCGGCGGTCGCGCGCCCTCCGCCGGATCGAAAGCAACCTCGTCAGGTCCGATCCGGACCTGGACCGGCTGTTCCTGTCCTTCGCCTCACGCGCCGGGCGACGCTGGAGGCCACGGGTCGAGCGGATACCTCCCTGGCCGCTCCGGGTGCTCTCGCGGCTGCGGCGCGGTACGCGCAAGCCGACTCCGGACTCCAGCCCTCATCACCTCTAGCGGGTGATGCTCAGCGCGCTCGGGGCTCTCAGCATGGGTTCGTGACCGATCCCTCACGGGCGCCGGTTGAGCCGAACGATACCCCGCCGGACCTGGCCGCGGAGGACGCCGGACTCAGCCAGGAGGACGCCGGGCTCAGCCAGGATGAGCGGGCTGAGCTGGAGCGGCTGCGCGCCGAAACGGCCGAGCTCCACCGTCAGCCGGGTGGCCCGGATGGCCCGGGCCGCCGCCGCCGCCATTTCAGCTGGCGGGCTCCGGTTGCCATCTTCCTCATCGTGCTCGGCTGCGTGCTGGCTCCCGTCGCGGTGCTGGCGGTCTGGGCGGGTAACGAGGTATCCGACACCGGGCGGTGGGTGGCCACCGTACAGCCCCTGATCAACGACCCGGCGATCCAGAACGCCCTGACCGACAAGATCACCAACGTGGTAGTCGATCAGCTCAACATAAGCGGGAACATCAACCAGGCCGCGGCGCAGCTGAACGACAAGGGGCTGACCCGGATCAGCTCCCTGCTCACCAACTTCGAGCCGCAGATCACCAGCTCGGTGACCGGCTTCATCCACAGCACCGTGCACTCGGTCATAACCAGTCCGGCCGTGGCCAAGATCTGGACGCAGGTCAATACCGTCGCCCACGCGTCGCTGGTCAAGGTGCTGTCCGGCCAGGGCGGCGGCGCCATCAGCACCAGCAATGGCCAGATCGTGCTCAACCTCGGTCCGTTCATCGCCGTGGTCAAGCAGGACCTGGTTCAGCACGGGTTCGACCTGGCGAAAAGTATCCCGCCCGTCAGCCCGACGATCGCGCTGTTCCAGGCGAACGACCTGGGGAAGGCCCAGGCTCTCTACCGGCTGATCAAAGCCGTCCATATCCTGCTGCCCATACTGGTGCTGGTCCTGCTTGCCGCGGGGGTGTGGGTCGCCCGGGGACGCCGCCGCGCGCTGATCGGAGCGGGGCTCGGCGTGGCCGCGGCCATGCTGGTCCTGGCCATCGGCCTGCTGATCGGCCGCAGCATCTACCTCAACAGCGTTCCGGCCAACGTGCTGCCCGCCGATGCCGCCGCGGCCGCGTACGACGCGATGGTTTACTTCATCAAGGTCGGACTGCGGGTCGTGCTGGCGGTCGGGCTGGTCGTGGCCATCGGGGCGTTCATCACCGGCCCGTCACGCACGGCGATCCAGACCCGCTCGGGCTTGAAGTCGGGGCTGGGCTGGATCCGGAACTTCGGCGAGCGCCGGGGAGTATCCACCGGCCCGGTTGGCGAGTGGACCTACCAGCACCGCAGGGGCCTGCGTATCGGCGCGGTCGCGCTCATCGCGCTGATCTTCGTCTTCTGGGGCCATCCCACCGGGCTGGTCGTCATCCTGCTGGTCGTCATCCTGCTCGTGCTCCTGGGGCTGATCGAGCTGATCGGCAGGCCCCCGGCGAGGCCCCCGGCGCCCGCTGCGCCCGCTTGATATGTGGCGGCTCGTTCCCCATCCGCCGCGGGTGACGCGATGCCCGCCGGCAGCCGCCATCGTTGGTTCCGTGATCCGGCGCGGCAATCCCATCCGCGCCGATTAACGAAAGGACAGTGATCATGACCGTGCCCGTCAAGGTGGATGTCTCCGACAACGCCAGGGAGGTGCTGAACGCCCTGGCGCACGGCGACCCCGATCTCCTCGCGGCAGGCCTGGAGATACGAGCCAACTGGGAGGCCAAGAGCGGCCTTGATGCGCGTGCCTACTCCCTGGTCAAGCTCGCCGCTCTCATAGCGCTCGACGCTCCCCCGGCCTCCTACCTCTGGCAGGTGGCCAACGCGCTGGAATCCGGGGCCACCCCGGAGGATCTCATCGGCGTGCTGATCGCCATCGCACCGCAGGTCGGCGGGCCGAAGCTGGTCGCGGCCGCGCCCGAGCTCATGGTCGCCCTCGGCCTCAGCCTGCCGGACGACGTGTAGCGCTCGGTTCGGCCCGATAACCTCAGGAGGTAGCGATGTTTAGGCGACGTCCGTTGTTGCGCGCGGCCGCGGTAGGCGGCGGCGCGTATATAGCCGGGAAGCATGTAGCCAACCGTCAGGCGGAGCAGGCCGCGTATGAGGCGGACCAGGACCAGCGCATCAGCGACCTGGAACAGCAGCAGGCCTATCAGCAGCAGGGCTATCAGCAACCGCCCCAGCAGCAATATCAGCAGCAGCCTTACCAGCAGGCGCCGCCCCCGGCGCCCGCCCCGGCCGCGTCCTCGCCCATGATCGACCAGCTGAACCAGCTCTCGGAGCTGCACCAGCGAGGCGTCCTGACCGACGAGGAATTCGCCGCGGCCAAGGCCAAGCTGTTCGGCTCCTGAGCAGCAGATCCTTTGCTATCCCGCGGTTATCCCGTACCGGGAACTTAAGGGAAGCACCTTCCCGACGGACTGTTTCATGATCATGGGTAGTTTTGGCCAGATAGCGACCAAAACTGTCCATGATCATGGTCCATGCCCGAAATGTCTCAACGTTTGGTTCATGATTAAGTGGTCGTT
>Ga0306920_100015211_pt1 | contig 10536 bp, 4 predicted proteins | sample flu12Cox44000170_FD_204666 | JGI IMG/M metagenome (GOLD analysis project Ga0306920, IMG submission 204666) | Lab enrichment of tropical soil microbial communities from Luquillo Experimental Forest, Puerto Rico - flux4day.12C.oxic.44.000.170 (v2)... | ecosystem: Environmental > Terrestrial >... | reverse complement strand
AACGAGTTCGAGCGCGGCGAGAACAGCCCGAATCGCATCCTCGAACAACGCACGCTCGAGGCCGCTTATGCCTGGCACAATTACGGCAAATCGACGATCGGCAACCGCTCCGATATCGAGCATGTTCCCGTGGCCAAGCTGGCCATGTTTTACCAGAAGTACTACCAGCCGGATAATGCACTCCTGATCATCGCCGGCAAGATCGACGAAAGCCGCACGCTCGCTCGGGTCGGTGAGGCATTCGGCCGCATCCCGCGGCCGCTGCGCACGCTGGACGCCACCTACACATCCGAACCGACACAGGACGGAGAACGCTTCGTGGCGCTGCGACGCGTCGGCGACAACCAGGCGATCATGATCCTCTATCACATCCCGGCCGGCTCGCATCCAGATACCGCCGCGGCCGAGGTCATGACGGGTGTGCTGGGCGACACGCCTTCGGGCCGGTTATACAAAGGGCTCGTCGAGAACAAGAAGGCCGTTTCCGCCGGCATGGGTACCGAAGAGATGCACGACCCGGGCTTCGTCATGGCCAGCGCTCGGCTGCGCGAGGACCAGTCGATCGAAGAGGCGCGGAAGACGATGATCGCCACCATCGAAGGCCTGGCCAACGAGCCACCCGGCCGGCAAGAAGTCGAGCGCGTGAAAGCCCGGCTGCTCAAGCAGATCGAGCTGCAGCTGACCAACACCCAGTCGTTGGCGCTCGGCCTGAGCGAGTGGGCCTCGCAGGGAGATTGGCGGCTGTTGTTTGTGATGCGCGACCGCATCCAGAGGGTCACCGAGCAGGATGTCGAGCGCGTTGCCAAGGCCTATTTGAAGGAGTCTAACCGAACCGTCGCCGAATTCATTCCCACCGCCCGACCGGATCGCGCCGAGATTCCGCAGGTGACCGATCTTGCCGCCGTGTTGAAAGACTACAAAGGCGGCGCCGAGATTTCGCAGGGCGAAGCGTTCGATCCGTCGCCTTCCAACATTGAATCTCGGGTGGTGCGTTCGCGGCTGCCGAGCGGCCTGAAGGTGGCGCTTCTGCCGAAGAAAACTCGCGGCGGAACCGTGGTGGCGGTCATTACCATACGATTCGGCGACGCGAAGACTCTGCTCGGCAAACAAGCCGTAGCGCAATTGGGAGGCGGCCTGCTGATGCGCGGCACCAAGGCCAAAACTCGGCAGCAGATCGAAGATGAGATCGATCGCCTAAAAGCGCGCCTGATCGTGAACGGCGGCCCTACGAACGCTACAGCCACCCTCCAGACCGTGGAAGCGAACCTGCCGTCTGTGTTGCGCCTGGCAGCTGAAATCTTGCGCGAGCCGTCGTTTCCGGAAAAGGAATTCGAGCAGCTACGCCAGCAACGGATTGCCGCAGTCGAGGGTGGCCGCAGCGATCCCGGCGCCCTCGCCTCGGTCGCGCTCGAAAAGCGCCTCAACCCTTACCCGCGCGGCGACGTGCGTTATGTCTCGAGCCCCCAGGAGGAAGCCGAGGATCTCGAGAGAGTCACGCTGGAACAAGTCCGGCAATTTCATCAGCAGTTCTACGGAGCTTCCGAAGGGGAACTCGCCGTGGTCGGCCAGTTCGATCCAGCCCAAACGCAGAAGCTGGCGACCGAACTGTTCGGCGACTGGAAGAGCCCGAGCCGTTACGAACGCGTAGTTACCCCGTATCGAAAGGTCGAGGCCGCCGATCAGAAAATCGAAACGCCGGACAAGCAGAACGCCACGTTCCTGGCCGCCGAGCCGATCCGGATGTCCGACGAAGACCCCGACTACGCGGCGATGGTACTGGCGAATTATATGCTCGGTGGCAACGCCGGCTCGCGTCTGTTCAGCCGGATCCGCGACAAGGAGGGGTTAAGCTACGGAGTCCGCTCGGGATTCTCCGCGCCCTCTAAAGACGACGGCGCCGCCTTCGATGCTTCGATCATCAGCGCACCACAGAACGCACCCAAGGTGGAGTCCAGCTTTCTCGATGAGCTGGCGCGCACGGTACGCGACGGATTCCCCGCCGACGAAGTGACCGCGGCCAAGAAATCCTTCCTAGAAGGTCAGGTCGTGGCCCGTTCGCAAGATCAAGCCCTGGCTCGCCTGCTGGCGAACCGCGAGCGTTTCGACCGCACCTTGAAATTCGACGAATCCCTGGAAGCCCGGATCTCGGCTCTGACGCCGGAGGAAGTCAGCGCGGCATTCGGCCGGCATGTCGATCCGGCCGGATTGGTCATCGTGAAGGCCGGTGACTTTCGGAAGGCAGGTGTGTTTCAGTAGTTAAAATCTCAGCGCGGCAGGCGGCTTCCGCTGTATGCTGTTTACTTATGCCTGACGCGACCGCCCCAGCCCGCCAGATGGGTTTCGCAACCCGTTCCCTGCACGCGGGCCACACTCCCGACGCTGCCTCGCGCGCCCGGGCGGTGCCGATTTATCAGACCACTTCATATACATTCGAGGACTCGTCGCACGCGGCTGCGCTATTCGGGTTGCAGCAATTCGGGAACATTTACACCCGAATCATGAATCCGACCACCGACGTGTTCGAGCAGCGTGTGGCGGCGCTCGAAGGCGGTATCGCCGGTTTGGCCACATCGAGTGGCCAGTCGGCGCAGTTTTTGGCGATTTCGAGCCTCGTCGGCCAGGGCGAGGAAGTAGTCGCGGCAAGCACGCTCTACGGCGGCACTTATACACAGTTCGATGTGAGCTTCCGTCGCATCGGCATCGATGTCAAATTCGTGGAGCCGGACGATCCGGAAAATTTCCGTAAGGTGCTTACGCCCAAGACGCGAGCGCTTTACGGCGAGACGATCGCCAACCCCCGGATGAACGTGCTCGATATCGAGCGGGTGGCGGCGATCGCGCACGAAGCCGGGGTGCCTCTGGTCATCGATAACACCATGGCCTCCCCATACCTTTGCCGACCGATCGAGTACGGCGCCGATATCGTGGTGCACTCGGCCACCAAGTTCCTGGGTGGCCATGGGACCTCGATCGGCGGCATCATCGTCGACAGTGGTAAGTTCGCGTGGAGCAACAAGTTTTCCGCCATCACCCAGCCGAGCCCCGGCTATCACGGAATGAAGTTTGCCGAGACATTCGGGAACCTGGCGTTCATCATCAAGGCGCGCGTGGAGGGCTTGCGCGACTTCGGGCCGTGCCTCAGCCCCTTCAACTCGTTCCTGTTTCTCCAGGGTATCGAGACCCTGAAGTTCCGCATGGAGCAGCACAGCCGCAACGCGCTGGCGGCAGCGGAATGGCTTTCGAAACACAACGCCGTGTCGTGGGTGAAATTTCCGGGATTGAAATCCAGCCCGTATTACAAGCTGGCGCAGAAGTATTTGCCCAACGGATGCGGATCGATCGTCACGTTTGGGATCAAGGGTGGCTTGGAGGCCGGTCGCAAGCTGATCGACAGCGTGCAACTGTTCTCGCATCTGGCCAATCTGGGCGACGCCAAGAGCCTGATCATTCATCCGGCTTCGACCACGCACCAGCAACTCAGCGATGACCAGCAACTGGAAGCTGGAGTGACCAAGGACTTGGTCCGAATTTCGGTGGGCATCGAGGACATCGAGGATATTCTCTGGGATCTCGACCAGGCCATCGCGGCTTCGCAGAGATGAGACTAGCACTCCTGTTCGCGTTCGCCATCGCCGCACCGGCTCAAGGGCCCTTACCGGGCATGCCGCCTGTTCTGGATCCCAAAGACATCTACGCCGCCGACCGGCCGGGCGCGCTGAGCCCCGTGGTGCGCGGCTTCCCGGCCCGGGTCTATGTCCCCAACACCGAGAGCAATACGGTAGACGTCATCGACCCGGCCACTTACAAAGTAATTGGCCACTTTCGCGTAGGCCGGCTGCCGCAGCACGTCACGCCGTCCTGGGACCTGAAGACGCTGTGGGTGCTTAACGACAAGGGCAACAGCCTGACTCGCATCGACCCCCAGACCGGCAAGCCGCTCGGAAGCGTTCGCGTGCGCGATCCCTACAACATGTACTACACGCCCGACGGCCAATACGCCGTCGTCGTCGCCGAGCAGCGCGAGCGGCTGGAATTTTACCACGCAGAGAGCATGAAGTTGGCCCATGAGCTGTGGGTGCCGTGCAAGGGCATCGATCACATGGATTTTTCCGCCGACGGCCGCTATCTCATCGCGAGCTGCGAATTCGGCGAGGCGGTAATCAAAGTGGACGTCGCGGAACAGAAGTATTTGGCACGGCTGGCGATATTCCCGGCCGGGATGCCGCAGGATGTCAAGGCGTCACCGGATGGCAAGGTCTTCTACGTGGCAGATATGCACGCCAACGGTGTACACCTGATCGACGGCGACAAGTTCCAGCAGATCGGGTTCCTGCCCACGGGGAAGGGCGCGCACGGCCTGTATGTGAGCCGAGATTCGCGCGTGCTCTACGTCTCCAACCGCGAAGAAGGCAGCATTTCGCAAATCGACTTGGCGAAGCGCGCACTGATCGGCAAGTGGCAACTGCCGGGAGGCGGCAGCCCCGATATGGGCGGCGTCTCGGCCGATGGGAAGGTATTGTGGCTTTCCGGCCGCTACAACTCAGAAGTTTACGCTATCGACACCAGTAACGGCCATTTGCTGGCACGCATTCCGGTCGGCCACGGCCCCCACGGGCTGTGCGTTTATCCGCAGCCCGGCCGGTATTCGCTAGGCCACACCGGCGTTTTCCGTTAATGACATGAGCATAGACGGACCGTAACCGGCTCCGGCTAAACCTGGCCATTGTTTGGCGTCACTCGAGCAGGCGGTGCCACGCGGATGAACGCCCGGTTCGTAGGAACCACTGCTGACCAGCTATTGAATGAATTGGGAGCCATATCTTGCGGATCGGGATGAACCGGGCCGATGCGCGCAAAGGCTCTGGAGGAGCACACACCCACAAACCCGGGCAAGAAGGGGGGACCGCGACCGGAGAAACCTTCGCTGCGAGCGGGCTCAAAAAACTGGGCTGGCCCGGGATGAAACTGTCGGGGCCTACTTGGTCTCGAAATTAATCGTGATCGTGACCTTGGCCTCGATCGGCTGGCCGTTAAGCATCGCCGGTTGGTACCGCCATTTGAGAACGGCGTCTTTTGCCGCCCGAACCAGGTACGGGTGCCCGCGCAGCGCGTTGACCTGCGTGACCGCGCCCTGCTTATCCACCGTGGCCTCCAAAGCCACTGCGCCGGATACGTGCTGTTCTTTGGCAAAGGCGGGATAGACCGGGGGTGGAGAGCTGATTCTCCGTACTACCTGAGACTGGCCACCTACCCGTGCGGGCTCTGGCGGCGCGATGGTTACCTCGACCGGTTGAGCGACCGGAGCGGTCGGTGATGCGCGTCGGGAAACAGCTTCGACGAGCGCCTGAACGCCGTCGCCCCCACTGGCCGGAGCAAGGCCCGGCGGAACCGGGATCGAGGTTGGCGGACCACCCGAGTCAGCTGGGCGGGATGGTGGCGGAACAAAGGCGCGGCGCAAGGGGGGCGACTCCGCAAACTGGGGCGAGGAAAGGGGGTCTAGCGGGCGCTCCGGCAAACGCTCGGAGCGTCTCGGACCCGACGGAGAAGGTTTGGGAGCTTCGTCGAAGGCGGAGGGAAGAGCCGCTTTGGCCACCTGCGTGTCGGCAGGGTGGGCGGCGGCAGGGGCTCGCGTAGCCGCTTCCGTTGGAGCACGCCATGAGGAAACGGTCCAGAGCGCGATGCCGGCCACACCGGCCAAGGACAACCCGACGACCACAACGAGTTTTCGGGCGACAGGAGCCGGCCACACCAGGTTCGGCACGAGATCACCAAAAGGTCGCGCCTCGCTGGGCTCTGGAACCGCCACGAAAGTCACATCAATGGCTGAGTTCTCGGCTGGCAGCCACTCTTGTTCGACACCCCGCCGCTCAGGCTCCACGGTGCGCCGTTCGGGTTCTATCGGTCGCCGTTCGGGTTCTATCGGCCGCCGTTCGGGTTCTATTGGCCGCCGTTCGGGTTCAACGGAACGCCGCTCGTGCGGAACAGAACGCCGCTCCGGCTCGACGGAACGCCGCTCCGGCTCGACGGAACGCCGCTCCGGCTCGACGGAACGCCGCTCTTGCTCGAGGGAACGCCGCTCTAGCTCGAGGATACGTCGCTCCTGCTCGAGGGAACGCCGCTCCTGCTCGACAGAACGTCGCTCCTGCTCGAGGGGACGCCGCTCCTGCTCGACAGAACGTCGCTCCTGCTCGAGGAGGGGACGCCGCTCCTGCTCGAGGGGACGCCGCTCATCGACGTCGCCTGAATGAACCGACTGGAGGTCTTTCTCCAGGACCGGGTCCTCGGGATAGAGCACCAGCAGCTTGTGCAGCAGTTCCACTGCCTGTTCTCGGCTCCCTTGTTGCAACAGGCGGAGAGCTTCCTCGCGGCGGCGCTTGTAAAAATCCTTTTCGTCGCTGGCGCTGCGCGCTTCCCGCACCATGTCCAGGAGGATCCGAACCTCAGGCCGGTCCGGGGCTACGAGCCGAACCAGCATCTGCTCAGCCTCTGCGAATTGGCGCCGGCCGACCAGGACCTGGGCCTTTCGCCACTCGTCCCGATACTTCTTGGAAGCGGACAATTCGTCCTGGAGCGCCAGCAGAGTTGGTTCTGACGTCCGGGACTTCATCGCCTTGCGAAGGACCTGGTCGGCTTGGTCAGTCTCCCCTTCGGTGAGGTGCAGCCGCACCTCGCTCACGGTGGTGTCCAGATCGGCACGGCGCCTGGCTTGGTGAACTTTTTCCGTCAGCGCCTCCAACTGCGGTTCGCCGGGGAAATCCTTGTGGGCCGATTCAATCAACGAGAGCGCATCCGTCCAAGCCTTGGCGGCGATCTTCTGCTCGATCGCCTCCACGCGGCGCGCCACCTTTTTTCGCTTTTCCTGATCTTGGAGCCGCCGCCGCAGCCGTTCGGCCGCCTCCATCATCTCTCCCGAGGCGGGACAAGCCACCAGGGCTTCGTCGAGCACCGTGAGCGCCACCGGCCATTGCTCCAGTTGCTCCAAGGCCGCAACGCGGCTCAAGCAATAGTCCTGGATTACGTGCAAGAAGCGCCGCTGCTCCCATTCCGGCAGAGACTTTTCGATATCATCGAGCCGGGAAGCGAGCCGTGGGTCGTTTGCCGCAACAGTTGACCGCTCCCGGAGGAACCGGACGGCCAGATCGGGACGGTCCTGATCGAGTAGCCATTGGACTTCATCCAGCGCTTGGCGAACCGCGGCCGCCTGTTTTGAGTTCTGCTGCTGAGATTCCAACTCGCGCCGCGCCGCGACCAATGCGGTTTCAGCGGGATAGGTTCTCAATGCTGCATCCAGAACCCCAAGGGCCTCCTCGAACTGTTCGTCCTGCCGCAGTTGGACAGACTGCGCCAAGACCTTCGAGATCGTTTCCGAGTTTTCCAGAGCTTCCCTGGTCCGAGTCCGTAAATCCGTCAGCAGCCAAGCATCCGGGAACTCCCTGTCTGCGGCGTCCAACAGCGCAGCTGCGTCGGAATATCGTTGCTGGGCCAGTAGAGCCTCCGTCTCGCGCGCCACGTCCTGGACACGGGATTGCCGGTGCGACTCCCTCTGCTGGGCCTGCACATGGGCAATCCACTGGTCGATAAGCCAGGGGTCGGGGCTTTCCGCACGCAATGCGGCCAGAATGGCCAGCGCGGGTTCGAAGGATTCTAGGAGGAGCAAGGACTTAGCTTTTTCCAACTCCTTCTCGACTTTGGCCTCCCGCTCCCGGCGTTCGATCGCACCCGTGATGACCGTTAGCAGCTGGTTGGCTTCGGCACTCTGCGAATCCCGTTCGAGCGCTTCGAGAACTTTGTCGTGCGCTTCGTTGAACGACTGATTATCGACGAGAGACTGGGCCTCGGCCACCAACTGCGCGGCCCGCTCGACTTGCTCTAGCTGCTCGGTCATCCGGTCCAGCCGATCCCGGGTTTCCGGATTGTCGGCGTCGAGTTGTAGCGCCGATCAGAGAATTTCGACGGCACGGCTGAACCGGCGTGCCGAGGCTTCCTCATCGGCCCGCCGCCACAGGCCTTCGACGCGGGAACGGGCCGTCCGGGTTTGGAGCAAACCGCGAAGCTCGGTGCCCATGGGTTGGCCGCTGTCGTGATCGGAGGGAAACTGTAGGGGCTCGCGAGTCACGCGTTGGGGCTTGTCCGATTCCGGTTCGCCGACCATCCGGCGGGAATCCGTCCACAGCGTATTGGCCTGGGAACGCTTCACTTCCTGAACAATCAGCGCGGTTTCGTCCCGGATATCGTCAAAATTCTGGTAACGCAGCTCCCGGCGCTTCTCGAGCGAACGGTGGACCAACCGCTCCAACGCCTCGGGGCATTCCGGTACCAAGTCACGCAGGGACGATGGTTCGCGGTGCAGAATGCTGATCATGGTTTCGCTGGCGCTGGCGCCGTCCCCCCGGAAAGGGTGGCCTCCGGTCAGAAACTCATAACAAACCACGCCGAACGCGAACACATCGCACAACGAATCGGCCACAAAACCCGTAGTGAATTCTTCCGGAGCCGCGTAGCGGCCGACATCATCGCGGTCGCCGCCGCTAAGGCGGACCACGCCGAACTCGTGAATTGTCGCCGAGCCGTCACTATCGAGCGCGATCGCCGAGGGCCTCAGGCCCAGGTGCGCGAGGCCACAACGATGGACCGCCCGAACACCGTCCACCACCTGGCTCACAGTCAGCAGTTTCTGAAGGAGCGTGAGCTGCTGCTGGCTGCGAATCGCGGCCGACAAGTCATGGTCACCCAAATGCTCAATGGCGGCAAAAGGTAAACCCACATGCTCGCCCAGTTCATAAACCGCTACTACGTTGGGATGGCGGAGCTTAGCGACACACGCGACCTCCCGGCGAAACCTATCGCCCCGCCGCTTGTCCGTTACGTCGGCCAGCAATTTCAGCGTCACCGGCCGCCCGGTATCCCGATCTAAAGCCCGAAAAACCCGGACACGGCCACCGCTGGAGGACCCAATTTCAGCCTCTACTTCGTACTTGCCTATACGAGTCGACAGGGGCTTTGGCAAAGCTCTTGGGGCCGCGGGGGAGTCCCGTTCGCCGACAGAACGGTTGTTACCAGGCAACATAGTTACGGGGATTTTGACTTACACTGTAACATCAGTCAACATAAAACTGCACAGAAAAGTGAAGCTTTATACATTTTCGCATAGGAACACGAAAGCGATCGAAATAAAGGAAATAAAAAACTATTTTCCCGATCCAGTCGAGCGAAATGGCACTCCCAAGTGGCCTCGATTACACTCGACCCGAGTGTTATAAGTGGTGGCGTTGATTTGGGGTGCTGTTCAGAGGTGTTGCGACCCGCCTAAGCGCAAACCTTGCCCGATGACCAACGCAAAAACCGCGCCGGGTCGCGGGCCGCCAAAGCAGTGACCCACTATACAGAGGTGTTGGACGTGGTGGAATTCACCTACCCGAGGATCTCGGCTGCGACTCGGGCCCACAGCTTTCGTCAAAACAGACCCGCCGAGGCCGTCGTCCGGGCAAGTAGCCGTAACCGGGCTGCCGACCGGATCTACAGTGTGCGCGCGGCGCTCGACTCTGACCATGGCGCAGCTCCCAACGGAAGCGACGCCTATCGCGGGGCAAACCACTAAAATAGGAAGCGTGCTCTCGGGATTTGACCCCCTCGTTGCCGAATGGTTCAGCAGCCGTTTTGCCGCGGCCACGGAACCGCAACTCCGTGGCTGGCCGGTCATCCGGGAAGGACACGACGTACTGATCTCGGCTCCCACCGGCTCGGGCAAGACCCTGGCCGCGTTCCTGCTTTGTATTGACGATCTGGTCCGGCGCGCCCGCCTCGGCCCCCTGCCCGACCAAACCCAGGTGGTCTATGTCTCACCTCTGAAGGCGCTCAGCAACGACGTCCACAAAAATCTCGAAATCCCGCTCCGGGAGATCGCCCAACTAGGGGTCGAGCGCGGCGTGACGCTCGCACCGATGCGAACGGCGCTACGCACCGGCGATACGCCGCAATGGGAGCGGCAGCAGATGACGCGCGAGCGGCCGCACATCCTGGTTACGACGCCGGAATCATTGTTCATCCTGCTCACGGCCGCCAAGCCGCGCGAAATGCTGGCCAACGTGAGCACCCTCATCGTCGACGAGATCCACGCGGTGGCAGATGACAAGCGCGGCTCGCACCTCGCGCTCTCGCTCGCCCGCCTCGACCACCTGGTGGAACAGCACGGTGGATCGAAGCCCCAGCGGATCGGTCTTTCGGCCACAGTGAAACCGCTCGATGACGTCGCCGCGTTCCTGAGCGACCGCGCGCATATTATCCACGTCGGACATCGCCGCGAGATGGAGCTTGCGGTGGAAGTACCCGGCGATGAACTCGGGCCTGTCGCCACCAATGAGATGTGGGGCGAAATTTACGATCGCGTGACGCAATTGATCCAAGGAAACCGCACCACGCTGGTGTTCGTCAATACCCGCCGGCTGGCCGAGCGTGTAGCTCACAATCTCGCCGAACGGCTGGGCGACAATGCCGTACTGCCGCACCACGGCAGTCTTTCCCGCGCCCTGCGCCTCA
>Ga0306920_100015207_pt1 | contig 10537 bp, 9 predicted proteins | sample flu12Cox44000170_FD_204666 | JGI IMG/M metagenome (GOLD analysis project Ga0306920, IMG submission 204666) | Lab enrichment of tropical soil microbial communities from Luquillo Experimental Forest, Puerto Rico - flux4day.12C.oxic.44.000.170 (v2)... | ecosystem: Environmental > Terrestrial >... | reverse complement strand
GGCTTACCCCTTAACCTCGCGGATCAGCAGCGGCGATTTCAGCCACGATCGCCTCGGCCGCGGCTTTCGGATCGGCTGCCGCAAGGATCGGACGGCCGACCACGAGATAATCGGCCCCGGCGGCGATCGCGGCGCGCGGCGTGGCAAAGCGCTTCTGATCGCCGGCGCCGGCGCCAGCCGGGCGAATACCGGGCGTGACCAATGTCAGCCTGCCGTCGACGATGCGTCGCACATTGGCGGCTTCCTCCGGCGAACAGACGAGCCCATCGACGCCGATATCGCGCGCTTGCGCCGCGCGGCGGGCGACAAGTTCTCCCACCGTTGTGCCGTAGCCCGCCGCGGCGAGATCGGCATCGTTGAACGACGTGAGCACGGTGACGGCGAGAATGCGCAAGCCGTGCGGGCGCGCCTCGACGGCGGCCTGCATGGTTTGCGGGTAGGCATGGACGGTCAGGAAGGCCGCACCAAGCCGCGCCGCGCTTTTGACGCCGGCCGCGACGGTATTGCCGATGTCGTGGAGTTTCAGGTCGAGGAACACGCGCTTGCCGGACTGTGCAAGTTTTTCCGCGTAAGCAAGACCCCCCGCAAAGGCGAGCTGATAGCCAATCTTATAAAACGAGACGGCATCGCCGAGACGCGCAACCACGGCCTCTGCCGCTTCGACGGACGGAACATCCAATGCGACGATCAGGCGCTCGCGCGAATTCATCTTCGCTCGCGGAATAGAATCTTTTCGAAGAGCCGGTTTCTACCCCGGATCACGTTCGAGGCAAGCCTTTTCCGGATTCACCCCCTACTCACCACGTTCGCGAGTTCGACGAGCCGCTGAACGGCTGCCTTCATTGTGGCGGCAAGCGCTTCGTCCTTCAGGTTATCCATGTCGTCGAAGGCTTGTTCGGCGCGCGGCACGCCGACCTGTTCGGGGATCACCAAAGCGCCGCAGCCGAGTTCCAGGATTTGCCGCAGCGCCATCATTGAGCGGAGCCCACCGCCACCGCCGGCAGTCGCCGAGCCGATCGCGAAGACCCGGCCCTTGAAGGCGGCATAGGCCGGTTCGCCACGCTCGCGCACGCGCGAAATCCAATCGATCGTGTTCTTGATGATCGGCGTTACCGAAGCGCTGTATTCGGGACTGGTGATGAATACGCCGTGATGTGCCATCAGCGCCTGCTTGAGCTTGACAGCGCTCGCCGGCGGGCCGGATGCAGCGACTAGGTCGGCATCGAACAGCGGCAGCGCGTAATCCTGCAGCGAAATTCGCGTGACCTCGGCGCCGGCGAGCGCCAGCTCCTTGGCTGCCAGCGCGGCAAGCTTCACATTATGCGACCCGGTGCGCAGCGAGCCGGGAATGACGAGAATTTTCGGCGCGGGCATCGTCACTGGTGGAGACAACGGATCAAAGGGAATAGAACCACAACAATTGAACGACAATATCCGCCGGGCGGCCCTTGATTATCATATTTTCCGATAAACCCAGACGCGGGCCGGCGGAATATTCATCCAGATGCGCTCCGAAGCCTCGACCGAAAACCCGCCAAACCGCCTCGGCAGCGGCGAAGCCACCGCGTAGGTGAATTGCACGAACGGCGCTCCGGGCACCATGAGGTCGAAGGCGTCGCGAATGAGCCGCAGGCGCATCTTGACCGGCTTGGTGATCAACGGCAGTCCAGAGACCACCGCCGCGGCCGGCTGAAACAGCAGCGTTTCGAGAAGGCGGCGCATACTATAGGCATCGCCCTGCACCAGCGTCGCGTCCGGATAGCGGGCGCGTAAGATCCGGCAGAAGACCGGATTGGATTCGACCAAGACGAGGCGCGAAGGGTCGACCCCGTCTTCGACCAAAGCTTCCGTGACGGGACCGGTGCCGGGGCCTAATTCCACCACTGGCCCGATCGAATTCGGATCGACATAGCGCGCCATGGTGCGCGCGAGGACCTTGCCGGACGGCGTCACCGCTCCCGTCGACAACGGGCGTTCGATCCAGGAACGGATAAAGCGCACTTCGTCGTCGAGCCGATTGATCTTCTTCGGCCCGCGCTTTTGCTCGAAGAGCCGGAGGTGGCGCTCGATCTTGCGCTCGATAATGGTTTTCCGAATATCCAGGAGGCGAAGCTGCCGCCCGATTTTTCGCTCGAATATTTGTATGGCCGGCAGTGGCATGGCATCCACGCGACAAATTCTTATCAATTTTATTAATGCATTCGCACGGCAAAAACCATAGACACGGCTAAGCTGTGCCGGCGCGGCCGCCCAGGCCGTCGAGGAAGTCTTTGACCTTGCCTAGGAATCCCGTGGATTCCGGGTGCGTCTCGGTCGATGAGAGGCGGTCGAATTCCGCCAGCAGGTCGCGCTGTTTTTTGGTGAGCTTCTGGGGCGTTTCAACCACGACTTGGACATACATATCGCCGCTCTGGCGGGCCCGCAGGACCGGCATGCCCTTGCCTGCCAGGCGAAAGCGCCTGCCCGATTGCGTGCCCTCCGGCACTTTCACGTTGGTCTTGCCGCCGTCAATGGTCGGAACTTCGAATTCACCGCCAAGCGTCGCGGTCACCATCGAGACCGGCACGCGGCAATGCAGATCAGCGCCTTCACGTTGAAAGAAGGCATGTGCCCCGATCGACAGGAAGATATAGAGGTCGCCGGGCGGCCCGCCGCGCACCCCAGCCTCGCCTTCGCCTGCAAGCCGGATGCGGGTGCCGTCCTCGACGCCGGCCGGGATATTCACCGACAAGGTGCGCTCGCGCGTGACGCGGCCGGAACCGGCGCATGACCCGCACGGCGTATCGATCGATTGCCCGCGTCCGTGGCAATTCGGACAGGTGCGCTCGAGCGTGAAGAATCCTTGTGCGTGCCGAACCCGGCCGTGCCCGCCGCACATCGAGCAGATTTTCGGCTTGGTGCCGGCCTTGGCGCCGGAGCCGGAGCAGGCCTCGCAGGTCACCGAGGTTGGAATGCGGATCTGCGCATTCTTGCCCGCATACGCCTCCCGCAGCGTGATCTCCATGTTGTAACGCAAGTCGGCGCCGCGCTCGCGCCCGGTGCCCCGGCCGCGACCGGCCGCCATGCCGAAAATGCCTTCGAACAAATCAGAGAATGTCGTGCCGAAGTCGGCACCAAAGCCGGCGCCGCCACCCAAGCCGTGCTCGAATGCGGCATGACCGTAGCGATCATAGGCCGCGCGCTTATCGGGATCTTTGAGGACTTCGTAGGCTTCATTGAGCTCTTTGAAACGATGCTCGGCGTTCTTATCGCCGGGATTGCGATCCGGATGGAATTGCATCGCCTGTTTGCGAAAGGCCGCCTTGATGGCGCCATCGCTCGCGGAGCGTTCGACCGACAGGGTTTCGTAATAGCAGCGCTTGGCCATCCGTCCTCACCCGATTGACGGCCGGTTATCGATGAAAGAGCACCCCCGCTCGATTCGCGGGGGTGCCATTCTGACAAACGGCAATGGCATCAATCGCCCCGCTGCATCAGGCAGATTTCTTGTTCTTCTTGTCGTCATCGACTTCGGTGAATTCCGCATCGACAACGTCGTCCTTTTTGCCGTCGCCGCCGCCAGCACCAGCGTCGCCGTCACTGCCGGCCTGTTGCTCGGAGGCCTGCTTATACATTGCCTCGCCGAGCTTCATGGAAACTTGCGCAAGCGCATTGGCCTTGGCCGTGATGGCGTCGGCGTCGCTGCCTTTCAGGGCTTCCTTGAGGTCGGCCATGGCGTTCTCGATCGCACGGCGGTCGGCTTCGCCGACTTTCGAACCATGCTCGGAGAGCGCTTTCTCGGTCGAGTGGACAAGCGCCTCGGCGTGGTTTTTCGCCTCGACCTGCGCTTTGCGCTTCTTGTCCTCCTCGGCGTGGGCCTCGGCATCCTTGACCATCTTCTGGATATCGGCCTCGGACAGGCCGCCGGACGCCTGAATGCGGATTTGCTGCTCCTTACCGGTGCCTTTGTCTTTCGCGGAAACGTTGACGATTCCGTTGGCGTCGATGTCGAAAGTGACCTCGATCTGAGGCACGCCGCGCGGCGCCGGCGGAATGCCGATGAGATCGAACTGGCCGAGCATTTTGTTATCGGCCGCCATCTCGCGCTCGCCCTGGAAGACGCGGATCGTCACCGCGGTCTGGCCATCCTCAGCCGTGGAGAAGACCTGGCTCTTCTTGGTCGGGATCGTGGTGTTGCGGTCGATCAGCCGCGTAAAGACGCCGCCTAGCGTCTCGATGCCGAGCGAAAGCGGCGTGACGTCGAGCAAAAGCACGTCCTTGACGTCGCCCTGCAGCACGCCGGCCTGGATGGCGGCGCCGACAGCCACGACCTCGTCGGGATTGACGCCTTTGTGCGGCTCCTTGCCGAACAATTGTTTCACGACCTCCTGCACCTTCGGCATGCGCGTCTGACCGCCGACCAGGATCACTTCATTGATCTCGGCCGCCGACAGGCCGGCGTCCTTCAGCGCCTGCTTGCACGGATCGATCGTCTTCTGGATGAGATCGTCGACCAGCGCCTCAAACTTGGCGCGGGTGAGCTTCATCGTCAGATGCTTCGGTCCCGATGCATCCGCCGTGATGAAGGGAAGGTTGATTTCGGTCTGGGTTGTCGAAGACAACTCGATCTTGGCCTTCTCGGCCGCTTCCTTGAGCCGCTGCAGCGCGAGCTTGTCGCGGCGCAGATCGATACCCTGCTCTTTCTGGAATTCGTCGGCGAGATAGTTGACGAGGCGCATATCGAAATCCTCGCCGCCGAGGAACGTGTCGCCGTTAGTCGACTTCACCTCGAACACGCCGTCGCCGATTTCGAGAATGGAAATATCGAATGTGCCGCCACCGAGGTCGTAGACCGCGATGGTGCCGGACTTGTTCTTGTCGAGGCCGTAAGCAAGCGCCGCCGCCGTCGGCTCGTTGATGATGCGCAGCACTTCGAGTCCGGCGATCTTGCCGGCGTCCTTGGTGGCCTGGCGCTGAGCGTCGTTGAAGTAAGCGGGAACGGTGATGACCGCCTGCTCGACTTTGGAGCCGAGATAGGCCTCTGCCGTTTCCTTCATCTTCTGCAGGATGAAAGCGGAAATCTGGGAGGGCGAATAGCTCTTGCCCTCGACCTCCACCCAGGCGTCGCCGTTCGAGGCGCGCGTAATCTTGTATGGTACGAGTTTCTTGTCCTTCTCCACCATCGGATCGTCGTAGCGGCGGCCAATGAGGCGCTTGACCGCAAAAATCGTTCGCTCGGGATTGGTGACCGCCTGGCGCTTCGCCGGCTGGCCGACCAGCCGCTCCCCATCATCCGTGAAAGCGACGATGGAGGGCGTCGTGCGCATACCTTCAGCGTTCTCGATGACCTTCGGCGTCTTGCCTTCCATCACGGCGACGCAGGAATTGGTGGTCCCGAGATCAATACCGATGACCTTGGCCATGGTCCTAAATCCTCTCTATTTGCGGCAGGTCGGGCTGGCCCCTCAGGCGCCCTTTGGTCCGACCCCCTTAAATCTACGCTTCGACCCGCGCCATCGAGCAACTGCGCAAGGCGTTTCCCTTGGCTCATATAGGAGAGCGTGATGGGCCCGCAAGGCAGGATTGCCCCGTAAGATGATTGCCATAGCGGACAAAAGCCCAAGAGCGCAGGGCAGCAGGCCAGGGCGCGCATTGCGGTCCGGCCCTGCAGGAGAACAAAGCGACATTGCGAAGAAATAAATACAGTGGCGGCAATCGATTAAAAATCCAATGATGAATCGCAAATGACCTTGCAAATCGGCAGTTCGGGACTGCGGCTTTATCCGGAATATTTCGATCGGCAAGGGCAGGGCGCGATGCTCGCCGCGCTCCGCGGCGTCCTGGAGGCCGCGCCGCTTTTTACCCAGCGCATGCCGAAATCCGGCCGGCCTATATCGGTCGGCATGTCGAATTGCGGCCCGCTCGGCTGGATTTCTGACGAAAGAGGCTACCGCTACGAGCCGGCGCATCCGCAAACCGGCCGGCCCTGGCCGGCTATCCCGGGTATCCTGCTGCGGCTGTGGAGCGAGGTTGCCCAATACCGCCATCCGCCCGAAGCCTGCCTCATCAATTACTACGACCCGAACGCCAAAATGGGGCTCCATCAGGATCGCGACGAGGCGGATTTTTCGGCCCCGATCGTGTCGCTATCGCTCGGTGATTCCTGTTTGTTTCGCGTAGGCGGCATGACGCGGGGCGAGGCGACCCGATCCTTTCGCCTCAATTCCGGCGATGTACTCGTCCTTGGTGGTGACGCCCGGCTCGCTTTTCACGGCGTCGACCGCATCTATTCGAATACATCCACCTTGCTGTCCGAGGGCGGGCGGATCAATCTGACCATGCGGCGCGTAACGCGTGCACCAAGCGAGCTTGGCAATCTCGGTGCAGAGGAACCCGCCGTTTTGGGGTCTTCAAATCGGTAAAGCCGATGAATACGGCGCTTAAAATCCGCTCCGCTTGGCAGGCCGCGGTGATCGCCGCTGCCGCCTGTCTCTTCGTCGTCCTATCGCCGGGCCCGCCGGCGTGGCCGGCTCAGCCGACTTTTCCCATCGGCTCGCGACTCGGCCTTGTGCCACCTTCCGGCATGGCGCCAAGCCGCACTTTCGAAGGTTTCGAAGACATCGCTAAGAACGCCAGCATTCAATTCACGACGCTTCCCGCCGTCGCTTACGACCAGCTCGAAAAATCCATGGTTCCCGAAGCCATGAAGAAGCAAGGCATCGATGTCGACAAACGCGAACCCATGGATGTTCCCGCCGGCAAGGGTTTCCTGCTTAGCGGCAAACAGGCGACCGACAAGGGCCTCATCCGCAAATGGCTATTGATCGCAATGGCGGGCGACGTGACTGCCCTCGTCAACGTTCAAGTGCCGGACGGGGAGGCCGCTTATTCGGACCAGGTGGTGCGCGCGGCGCTCGAAACGCTCGCGGTGCGCGAGCGTGTACCCGAAGCCGAACAACTGAGCCTGATGCCGTTCAAGATCGAGGACTTGGCGGGCTTCCATGTCGAAGATGCGCTACCGGGCCGTGCGATCATGCTGGTCGACGCGCCGGTGGACCGTAAGGACGAGACCGCAAACGCCGTGCTGGCCACACGCATGTTCATTGCGGCGCAGCCGGGCGGCCCGGAGGAGCCCAGCGATCGCGGAAACTTCGCTCGCGTCGCGTTCGACCAGATAGTCGGAATAACGGACGTGCGCGTGCAGGACGCCGAACCGCTCCGCATCTCAAATCAGCCGGGTTATCAGACCTTGGCAAAAGCCAAAGACGCCAAAACCGGAGCCGATGTCATGGTCGTCCAGTGGCTGCGGTTCGGCTCGGGTGGATTCTTGCGCATGATCGGCATCGCGCGGGCTGACGGCTGGGTGGAAACGCTAAGCCGGCTGCGCACCGTGCGCGACAGCATCGATACGAACTAGAGCATTATCCAGGAACGCTTGGCCCAGAAGCGATCCGGGCGGCGCGCAATCGATGCAACCTGAACCGTGCCTCGCCCGCACCTACGATCTGTTTCCCCCCGGCTTCTTCGGAGCATTATCGTTGTCGCCATCGTCCTCGCCCGTCGGCGCGGCCGGCGCCATTTTAGGTCCGCCTTTCGAGACCCCGACCAGAGCCGGGCGCAGGATACGGTCGCCGATCATATAACCGGGCTGGATCACCTGGACGACGCTGCCGGCAGGCACCGTCGCGTCGGGAACTTCAAACATCGCTTGGTGCAGATTGGGATCGAACCTTTCGCCGAGCGGCGTGAATTGGCGTACGCCATTTTTCTCGAGCGCCTTTAATAGCTCGCGCTCGGTCAGCTCGACGCCATCGATTAGCGCCTTTGCAGCGCTGTTCGCACGCAATTCCGGCGTGACCGCTTCGAGCGCGCGGCGCATATTATCGGCCACGACGAGCAGATCGCGCGCAAACGAGGTGACGCTGTAAAGGCGGGAATCGGCAACCTCGCGCTCGGTGCGCTTTCGCAAATTTTCCATCTCGGCAAGCGCGCGCAATAGCCGATCTCTCATTTCCGCGTGCTCGCGTTCCAATGCCGTCGATGGTTCAGGAGTTCGCGCGGTTTCGGATGCCGCGGCGTTCGCCGGTGAGGTGTCCTCGTCGTCCTTGGCGCGGGCGGTTTGGTCCGTCATCTCCCATCCTGCGTCTAAAAGCGTGCACCGGCCCGGGGGGTCGGCCTCGGATTTCAGCCCCAGATTTCGGCCCTAGAATTCCGTCCCAGGTCTTTATTAACGATCGGCCCTCAAACCGGTGCCCCGCATATCAGCGCTGCGACAGAAAAAATCAAGCGCATGCAACGCCATCAGCCACCGAGCAGCTTGCTCACAACCTTGGCGGTATAGTCGACCATGGGCACGATACGGGCATAGTTCAGACGCGTCGGGCCGATGACCCCGAGCACGCCCACGATCCGCTCGGAGGCGTCGTGATAGGGTGCAACGATGGTCGAGGAGCCCGACAGCGAAAACAGCTTATTTTCAGACCCGATGAAGACGCGAACGCCTTCGGCCTGTTCGGCGCGGCCGAGCAGATCGATCACCTCGCGCCGGGTCTCGAGATCGTCGAACAAGAGCCGGACCCGCTCGAGATCGGCGAGCGCCTTGAGGTCATCGAGCAAATGGGCCTGACCTCGCACGATCAGCTTGCGCTCGTCGCTTTCGCCTCCCGACCAGCTCGCCAAGCCCTCGGCGACGATCCGCTTCGTCAATTGATCGAGTTGCGCTTCGCTTTCCTTGAGCGTGCGCTCGATCTCGGCCTTCACCTCATCGAGCGTGTGGCCGCGGATCCGCGCATTGAGAAAATTGGCGGCTTCGGTCAAAGCCGAAGTCGGCAGGCCGACTGGGATATTGAGAATGCGGTTCTCGACCTGCCCGTCTTCCCCGACCAGAACGACCATCGCGCGCTCGGGTTCGAGCCGCACAAACTCGATGTGCTTGAGGCGCGGATTCGACTTGGCGGTGAGCACCACGCCGGCGGCGCGGCTCAAGCCGGAGAGCAAGCCGGAAGCTTCGGTCAGCACCGCCTCCACCGATTTCCCCTGTCCCGCGCCGGCCACTTGCGCTTCGATCGTACTGCGGTCCGCTTCGGTGAGATCGCCGATCTGCATGAGCGCATCGACGAAGAACCGCAGCCCCATTTCCGTCGGCAAGCGGCCCGCCGAGGTGTGCGGGGCATAGACAAGGCCGAGCTGTTCGAGATCGGACATGACGTTGCGCACCGAGGCGGGCGACAATGTCATCGGCAAGATGCGCGACAGATTGCGCGAGCCGACGGGCTCGCCGGTCGCAAGGTAGCTTTCGACGATCTGACGAAAAATCTCGCGCGAACGTTCATTGAGTTGAGCGAGACCCAATTGGTTTGCGCCGAGCGGAAGTTCGTGGCTGGTCAAAACACGCTCCGCTGTCTTTGGGCGATATGTATCACTCCGCCGCCGCCATCGCACGAGCACGCGGCCGCACGCGCAGCGGGTCCTTCAATTTCCGCACTGAACTGAATGTCTCCAACTGGCCAATTGCTCCGATCACCTGATCGATATGCGACTGCGGCAACACATGGTCGCGGCCGAGCGTAGCGGCAAGCCGGCGGACCTGGCAAATCGAGAACCGGCAAATCCGAGCCCGCCGGATGGCGCCCGGCATAACGTGCTCAGCCGGCTTGGGAAAGCAGCGAACTCGTCTTGAGGCTGGTCTAAGGACGCCCGTCATAGGCGCTGGATGCCTTGGTTACGATCTTGCCGTTCGATTGCCAGCTCTCTTGTCCGGCCCGTGTCGGAGCCACTACAAGTCTCTGCGCGATAAGATCTCAGCCATCGCAGGTTTCATCCTTTACGAGGGTGCAGCCCGGTGGTTTCGGATACAACCGGGAGAAGGGCATGCGGCCGAGCCGCCGACAATCTGACGAATTACGCCCAGTCTCGCTCGAACGCGGGGTTGTGAAATATGCGGAGGGTTCATGTTTCGTGAAGTTTGGCGATACGCATGTCCTCGTGACCGCGACACTTGAAGATCGCCTGCCGCCCTGGCTTAAGGGTCAAGCGCGCGGCTGGATCACGGCGGAATACGGCATGCTGCCGCGCGCAACGTTGGAACGCACGCGCCGCGAAGCGTCAGCCGGCAAACAGAACGGCCGCACCGTGGAGATCCAGCGCTTGATCGGGCGCAGCCTGCGCTCGGTGGCCGATCTCAAGGCTCTTGGCGAGCGCCAGATCACGATCGATTGCGATGTGATCCAAGCCGACGGCGGAACCCGCACGGCCTCGATTACCGGCGCGTGGATCGCGCTCTACGATTGCCTCGCCTGGATGAAAACGCGGCAGATGATCGACACCGAAGTTCTGCGCGACCACATCGCCGCAATTTCCTGCGGTGTCTGCTCCGGCGTGGCGGTGCTTGATCTGGACTATGCCGAGGATTCGCAGGCCGATACCGACGCCAATTTTGTGCTCACCGGTTCGGGCAATATCGTCGAGGTTCAGGCGACGGCCGAAAAGATACCGTTCTCGGAGGAGCAGTTCTCGGCCTTGCTTGCGCTGGCCCGCAAAGGCATCGCCAAGCTCGTAG
>Ga0306920_100015206_pt1 | contig 10538 bp, 12 predicted proteins | sample flu12Cox44000170_FD_204666 | JGI IMG/M metagenome (GOLD analysis project Ga0306920, IMG submission 204666) | Lab enrichment of tropical soil microbial communities from Luquillo Experimental Forest, Puerto Rico - flux4day.12C.oxic.44.000.170 (v2)... | ecosystem: Environmental > Terrestrial >... | reverse complement strand
TCAAGGCTACTCATTCCGAATAAGTCCTAAAGTGAGTGCAAAACTTTTGCACAGAGAGGCAGGCCGATGACTGAGACGACCGTCAAAACATTGCTGGTACGCATGCCGGTGGATGTGAAGAAGTGGCTCGAAAAGGAATCTAGCCGCAATCTCAGTTCGCAAGGATCCGAGGTCGTTCGCGCTGTGCGACTACGGATGCAATCTGTACGTTCGAGCGCCGAATGACAGCTGATGTCCCGCATCTTTACGATGGAAGAGGCCGCCAAGGAACTGCGCAAGTCGCGCCGATGGTTTCAGGACTGGCTCAGGCTGCACCCGGCGGACGCCGCGGGCTACCCCTACTATATCCCTGTTGGGCGCACCAAGACACTTGATGAAAGTGACATAGCCCGTATCCGCGCTGCGCTTCGCGAGGAAGAACGATGCCGATTAAGCTCATTGAGCCCCGTCCGGGCAAAACGCCGTACTACTCGGGCCGTGGCAAACACCTCGGGCAATACGTTAACCGAAGCACGAAATCTCGTGAGAAATCTCTCGCCATCAAGATCATCAAGAAATGGGAACGCGAGATCGAAAAAGGCGAGTTCGCCCAACCGAGCGAGCCCACATTCGCAAGCGCCCTCATCGGCTACTTGAACGCCGGCGGCGACCCAAGACCGACCGCGAAACTATTGGAATATTGGAAGGAGACGCCGCTGAGACGAATTGACGGCGACGCCATCGATGCCTGCGCCATGGCGCTGTTCCCTACCCAATCACCGGCCACACGGAACCGCGAAGTCTACACGCCGATGTCGGCCATCCTGAAGCGCGCCGGCAGAGAGTTCGATTTCAAGATCAGGCGGCCGAAGGGCTCGCGCGGCAAGATCATCACTGACTGGCTCTGGCCAGAGCAGGCCTTTCGCATATTCAAGGCCGCGCTGACCATCGACGAGGAGTTAGAGGTCCTTCTCTGGTTCCTTTGCTACACCGGATGCAGGCTCAGCGACGGGCTGAACATGAAATGCAGCGACGTGCGGCTGTCGGAAGCCTTTGCCTACGTCGGCAAGACCAAGAACGGAAAGCCACGCCCGCTCTATCTGCCGCCCGCTCTGGTCGAGAAGCTGGCACGCCATCCGCGCGGCATTGACCGCGACGACAAGCGGCTGTTCCGCTTCCACAAGGGCGGCGCGCTTTACTACCTGCTGACGTCGGTTTGCCAAATTGCCTGCGGGCTCCCGAAACCGGCCAGGGTTAAGTACGGCAAGCAACCGCCTCGCCCAAAATACGAACTGGATTGGGTGAACTTCCACACGTTCTGCCACACCTACGCGACCTGGATGCGCCGCTACGGCGGTCTCGATGTCCGCGGGCTTGTCGGAACGGGGCGTTGGGACAGCATGCAATCAGCGGAACGGTATGCCCATGTCGTCGCGAGCGAAGAGGCGAAGGCTGCTCGATATCTGCCGACGCCTTCAGGTTCGGAGAAACTGCGGGAAAAGACGAAAAGGAATGTAACACCTTGATTTTATTGGCCAGAGATATCCCTTCACACGGGAGAGGTCGTAGGTTCAATCCCTACAGCGCCCACCAGCCTTCGCTCGCTTCGCGAGCTTCGGCTCGGCAAGCCAGTTTCTCGCTCACTCCAAATGAGTCACGCCGCGGCCTTGTCGGGCGGCCTGATCTGGAAATTGCGCGTCGTGGCGAGTACTGTCCCGCACAGCGTCTCACTGCCGTCCGACACGACATAGACATCGGCGGCGCCGACGGAGTTGGTGCGACCGGGCTGCAGCACGCGACCTTTGGCGCGCAATTTCTCGCCTTTGGCTGCACCGGTCATCTTGACCGTGAAATCGATCGTCGCCAACGCCCAGCCCTTTGGCAAAAGCGAGAGGCAGGAAGCAACCGCGGCCACATCACCCGCGGTGCCGACGATCGATGCCGGGAACTGACCTGATGGACCCGAGAAGCGCTCGTCGTAGGGCAACTCAATCGTCACTTGGCCCGGGACCAGAGAGACAACGCTGATGGCGTATTCCCGAACAAACGGCAACGCAAAAAGGAACGACGCGACATCGCCTTCGCTGAGCCGATTTTCGGTAGGGTGCATGCAACTCTCCCCGCGATCGTCGGGTCTGGCGACGGACGCTGCTTATAGCGTATGCGCCTTACTGAGTGCGCGCCACCTCCGGCAGATAGCGATAGTGACCAGTGATGGTGAAGGCGAAGAGCACGTCCTCGAGCTGCGCTCCGGCGCCGATGTTGTGCACGATGAGCGGACGGCCGTCGACGAGGCGGTCGGCAACGAGGCCGATATGTGCGATGCCGCCCGGCAGACGCCACGTCACGATATCGCCGGGACGGTAATCTTGCGGTGCGGCCGATACCGCGAGCGTCGTACCGTGGCGGGCGAAGAATCGGGCGAGGTTGGCGACGCGGCGGTGATCGATATTGGGATCGGGTCCCGCCAAGCCCCAGAGCTGCGGATATGCGGCAAAGTGCTGGCGCATGTCGTCATTGACGAGGCGCTGGAGGTCGGTGCCGATGCCCCGATAGGCGCGCACGACCACATCGCTGCAGACGCCGCGATCGAGCGGCACGTCGCCGCCGGGAAAGGCGATGCGACGATAGCTGGGATCGTAGACGCGGGTGACGCCGATTTGCGCATAGGCGGCGGCGACGAGGCGCTCCGCCGCCGTTGGTGTCGATTGCGCCGCCTCCGGCAGCGAGAGCAGCAGCAGAACCACGATGGCGCGCACCATGTGCGAATTCCTCTCGCTTGGGCCCGCGGTAGAGTTGAATACCAGCGTGGCGTTTTCGTGGCGCTGTGCCGAGGCCACCCCTTCGGGCGAGACCGCACGCCTTGAAAGCCGGGGCGGGCAGCGATAGATTCTTCCCACGGTCGGGGTTCGCAGACTCCCGGCTTCTCCAAGACGGCGAGCCGTCCAAGTCTGCTCAACACTCGCATTGGGCGAGGCTGAGCGCATGGGCGGATTTTCGCCGTCGATCTCTCCGGAAAATCTCTATCGGCGCGTGGGATGTGCGGCTGCGCCGCCCATCATCGATGTACGCCGCGCGGGTGATGTCGCCACCGCGACGGCCATGATCGTCGGCGCCATTCGCTGTCCACCGGACACCATCGGGGCATGGCAAGCCACAGCGCCATGGACGCCATGCCCGCGCCTTTGGCGCAGCACACGACGAGGACACGCTCACGCGGCAGATTGCGCATCGCGCGCCATCAGCCCCGTCAATGGCACAGAACGGGAGAGGAGAGTTCCATGCGCCAGACCATCACCCCAATTCCCATCCGCCCTTGGATGCTCAACGGCATCTCCGAGCGCATGTTGGTGAGCCATTACGAGAACGACTACGGGACCGCGGTGCGGACCTTGAACGAGATCCGCGAGGAGCTCGGCACGCTCGACCTCGCGACCACGCGAGGATCCCGCGTTCGTGCCCTCAAGCGCGAGGAGCACGCCGCCATGGACTCGGTGGCGCTGCACGAACTCTACTTCCGCAATCTCGGCGGCGACGGCCGGATGCCGAGCTCGATGACTGCCGCATTGACCGAGCATTTCGGTTCCGTCGATGCCTGGCGCAAGGAGTTCATCGCGTCCGCGCGCTCGCTACGTGGCGGCTCTGGCTGGGTACTGCTCAGCTACTCGCGCCGCGACCGAAAGCTCTACAACCAGATCGCGCTCGATGACGCCGGCATGCTCGTGGACGCGACGCCGGTCTTGGTGCTCGACATGTACGAGCACGCCTATCACATCGACTTCGGTGCTAACGCCATCGCTTACATCGACGCCTTCATGCGGAATATCGATTGGAAGTTGGTCGGCACGCGCCTCGCAGAGGCCCTTGGCGTGGCCACGCCGAGCGTGGAGAGCGATGCTACTCCGACGCGGTCCGTCAAAGAGCTCTCCGCCGACCTCGACCTCACCGCGATCGAGCGGCTAAGCCTGCCGTCGATCACCGTCGAGGAGCTCTCGGCGGAGATTGTTCACCGCAACCATGCCCAGGTGCTGGACGCGCGACCTGCGCACTACTTCTCGCGGTACGCCGACATGATGAAGGGTGCGATCTGGCGGGATCCCGCGCGCATCGACGAGTGGTCAAGGGAGCTCTCGCCGAACGAGCCAGTCTTCGTCTACTGCGCCTATGGATTCCACGTGGGTTGCAGTGTCACGGCGGCGCTCTGCGAGCGTGGGTTCGACGCCAAGTATCTCCGCGGCGGCTTGTCCGCCTGGTACGCGGCGGGCGGGGCGCGGGCATTGTCGAGAGCGGAGTGAGGGTCGCCAAGGCGGTCGCGTCATGAGCAATACGCTGCAGCATATCGGTTACGTCGAACTGCCCGAACACATCGGCGCCGGAGGGTTCGATCACGCGGCGGTTCATGCGCCGACCGGGCATGTCTTCGTTGCCCACACGGCAAACGACGCGGTCGACGTTTTCCATTCGGCTCTCGAGAGACACCTCTATTCGATTCCCAACTTGAAAGGAGTCGCCGGGGTGCTGATCAGCGACGAAGCGGAGCTTGTCGTCACCTCGAACCGTGGCGAGAACACCATCGGAATTTTCACGCCGGGCGCCCACTTCCATATGGTAAAGGTCCCAGTCGGCTTGCGTCCGAATGGGCTCGCCTACGACGCGGTGCGGCGGCTCATTCTCGTGGCCAATGTTGGTGATCCGGCGATTCCGGGCTCGCATACTCTCTCCATCGTCAGACTCGATGAGCGCGCGGTACTTGCAGAAATCGCTGTGCCGGGGCGGACTCGTTGGGCCATCTACGACCCTGATTCCGAAGCGTTCTACGTCAACGTCGCGGATCCCGCGCAAATCATCGTCGTCGCGTCGCGTGATCCTCATCGAGTTGCGCGCGCGATAGCCGTCCCCCGTGCCGGACCGCATGGGCTAGACCTCGATCCCGCCACTCACAGACTCTACTGCGCCTGCGACGCCAAGATGCTGGTTGTGCTCGACGCGCGCACAGGAAGGGTGCAGGGAGAATGTGAACTCAGCGGCGTGCCCGATGTGGTCTTCCTTAATCCGGCGCGAAGACATCTCTACGTCGCTATCGGTGATCCCGGCGTCATCGACGTGCTCGACATGGTGACGATGAAGCGCTTGGAAAGCGTCTCTACGGAGAAAGGTGCACACACGCTGGCGTTCGCGTCAGCGGGCAACCGCGTCTACGCCTTCCTTCCCGATACACATCGCGCGGCAGTCTATCAGGAAATCGAACAGTGAGTTCAGACGCTTTTGGTCGTGGATCGATATGTGTTCTTGATGAAGGGAGCGCAAAATGAAATGGGTAACTCGCGAGAAAGCACGCGTCGATCGGATTGCATGCCCGTGGCTGATCAGCCGATTCATCGACCGTGAACCGACTTTTCTGTTTGTCCCGTCCGGCGACGTCATGAGGGTCGCCGAGCGTGAGAAGGCGATCCCATACGACGTGCCCGCCGTCGAACTCGGCCACCACGGGGACCGATGCTCGTTCGACGCATTTCTCGAGAAGTACAGGCTTGATGATCCAGCGCTGGCAGCCTTGGCGTTGATCGTCCGCGGTGCCGATACGGATCAGCGCGACCTAACACCCGAATCCAGCGGTCTCTACGCGCTTGCGACGGGGTTTCAGGCGACGAGCAAGGACGACTTCGACAATATGGCGCGGCAGTTCCCAGCCTATGACGCCCTCTATGCTTACTGTCGCGTGAAAGCTAAAGCATGACCAACGACGCAAGCGCGAGAATGGCCAGCCGCAGAACCTTTCGCAGCGAGGTCCGCCATGGCGGCTGAAGGGACCCGCCCTCGCCTCCCGTTGCGCCAGATCGTCGTTTACTTCCTCCGCCTCGGCACGCTTGGCTTCGGCGGCCCGGTGGCGCTGGTGGGCCTCATGGAGAAGGAGCTCGTCGCCGAGCGGGGCTGGCTCAGCAAGGAGGAGATGCGTGATGCCATCGCCGTCTCGCAGTCGCTGCCGGGGCCGCTCGCCATCCAGGTCGGCATCTTCATCGCTTATCTGCGCGGCGGCTTCTGGGGTGCCTGGGCCGGGGGTGCTGCTTTCATCCTGCCGAACTTCCTCATCGTCGCGGCTCTGGGCGCGCTCTACGTCCATTTCGGCGGCCTTTCCTGGATCACCGCGATCTTCTACGGCGTGAGCCCGGCGGTGATTGCGCTGATCCTTCACTCGTGCTGGCGGCTCTCCAAGCTCGGCATGGAGCATTGGCTGCAATGGGTGATGGCCGCCGTGTGCTTCGCCGTCACGGTGGCGCTCGAAGCCGAGGTCGCCATCCTCTTCATCGGCGCCGGCATTGTCGGCATGCTCTACTACGGCACACTGCTGCGCGGCACGAGCCCGCCCGGCGCGGCGTTGGCGGCGGCACCCCTCGCCCTTGGCACGAGCAAGGCGGCCACCGCCTCGACGCTCGGGCAATTGCTCGCCTTCTTCTTGAAGGCGGGCAGCCTCACCTTCGGCAGCGGCCTCGTCATCGTGCCCTTCCTCGAGAAAGGATTGGTGCAGCAGACGGGCTGGCTCGATGCACGCGAATTCCTGGTGGCGGTGGCGGTGGGCATGATCTCGCCGGGTCCGGTGGTCATCACCGCGACATTCGTCGGCTACCTCGTCGCCGGTTTCTGGGGCGCGCTCGTCTCGACGGTCGGCATCTTCCTGCCGTCCTTCCTGCTGATCCTTATTGTCGCGCCGATCCTCATGCGCCATCGCGCCAACCGCAATGTGCAAGGCTTCGTCAAAGGCGCTTATGCCGCCGCCATCGGCACGATCCTCGGCGCCTCCGTGCTGCTCGGCAAGATCGCCATCGGCGATTGGCTCACCGCCACCATCGCGGTCGCAAGCCTTGCCGCGCTCTTCCGCTGGAAGGTGAGCAACCCGCTTCTCATGGCGGTGACCGCGGCGATTGGGCTCATCGCGTTTCCGTTGCTAGAACCAAGCTGGGTTTTCGTGAAATAGAAAAGACACATCACGAGAAGGAGGAACACCGATGTCATCCGCGACCCGTCTCATCGCCGCTCTCGCGCTTTCGGCGCCTCTCGCCGCGCCGTCTCTCGCCGCCGAGCCCGACTGGAACGCCGTCGGCCAGGCGCTCGGCAAATCCGGCTCGGTACAGGCCGGCGGCGTCTACCGCGTCGGCTTGCCGCGCACGGATCTGAAGGTGAGCCTCGACGGTGTCGCGCTCAAAGCCGGCTTCGCGCTCGGTAGTTGGCTGGCCTTCGAGCCTGTCGGCGATGCAACGATGGTGATGGGCGATCTCGTCCTGTTGCAGGACGAGGTGAACCCCGTGATGAAGCAGCTCGAAGAAGGCGGCGTCAATGTCACCGCGCTCCATAATCACCTGCTGCGCGCCGAGCCCTCGCCCATGTACATGCACGTGATGGGCCACGGCGATCCCGTGAAGCTGGCGCAAGCCCTCCATGCCGCGCTGGCGCTCAGCAAGACGCCGATGGAAGCGCCGTCAGGCGCCTCGGCGCCGGCCCCAACCACCGCCGGCGATCTCGACACCGCCGCGCTCAACCAGGCCATGGGCGCCGAAGGCAAGGTGAATGGCGGCATCTTGCAATACGGCATCCCCCGCGCCGAGAAGATCGTGGAAAGCGGCATGCCCGTACCGACCGCGATGGGCTCCGCCACCGCCATCAACTTCCAGCCGACCGGCGGCGGCAAGGCGGCGATCACCGGCGACTTCGTGCTCATCGGCAAGGAAGTGAATGCCGTGGCGAAGACGCTGCGCGAGAGCGGCATCGAGGTGACGGCCGTTCACAATCACATGCTCGACGACCAGCCGCGGCTCTTCTTCATGCATTTCTGGGCGAACGATGATGCGCTCAAGCTGGCCAAGGGCTTGCGCGCCGCGCTCGACAAGATGAACCTGGCGAAGAGCTGAGGCGATGCATCTCTCGCGACGAAAGCTGCTCGCCGGGGCAGCGGCGTTGGGGGCTGGGCTGGCGGTAAGACCAGCCCGCCTGCACGCCGCGGCGGAGCAGCGCTTTGACTTCACCAAGCCGCTCGACAACTGGCAAGTCGTCACCGGCACCTGGGCAATCGAGGCGCTGGCGGACGCCGCCGCCGGCCGCGCGCTCGTGCAGCGCGCTACCAACAACACCTTCAACGTCATCGTCGCACCCGGCGGTCCTTACGATGATGTCGAGGTTTCCGTGCGCTTCAAGCCGATCGCCGGACGAGAAGACGCCTCCGGCGGCATCGTTTTCCGCTTCGCGGAGAATCACTATTACGTGATCCGCGCCAACGCGCTCGAGGACAATTTCAACTTCTACTATTACGAAGGTGGCCGTCGTCAGATCGCCGGCGCATCGACCAAGGCGCCGGCGCTGGGGCAATGGCACAAGCTCCGCATCAGAGCGGAAGGTGATCGCATCCGCGGCTGGCTCAACGAGCAACAGCTCATCGACCGGCGCGACCAACGCTTTAAATCCGGACGCATCGGGCTCTGGACCAAGGCGGATTCGATCACCGCTTTCGACGAGCTTGCGGTATTGCCGTTGGGCGGCAGCTGACGGCGAGGGAACGAACGAAAAGGAGGGAACATGACAGACGCTATCGAACGACGGGATTTCGTCCGCGGCGCGGTGATGGTCGCGGGCGCAACCGCTGCGGCGGCCTTGAGCCAACCCGCGGCCTTTGCCCAAACCGCAAACCAGGGGACGAAGCCGATGAGCTATGACGTGAAGCCGATGCCCTTCGATCCCAAGCACGTCAACGGCCTCTCCGAGAAGCTGCTGACGAGCCATTACGAGAACAACTACACCGGCGCGGTGAAGCGCCTCAATGCCATCACGGCACAGCTCGCCGAGCTCGACTTCGCCAAGGCGCCGAACTTCGTCGTCAATGGCTTGAAGCGCGAGCAGCTCATCGCCATGAACTCGATGATCCTGCACGAGATCTATTTCGATTGTCTCGCCGGCGGCGGCGCGCCGGCGGGCGCGCTGGCCGAAGCGCTGGCGCGCGATTTCGGCAGCATCGAGCGCTGGAAGAGCGAGTTCAGCGCCATCGGCAAGGCCGAGGGCGGCGGCTCCGGCTGGACGATCCTCGCCTACTCGCCGCGCGACAAGCGCCTCATCAATCAGTGGGCCGCCGATCACACGACGACGGTTGCCGACGGCCGGCCGATCGTGGTGCTCGACATGTATGAGCACGCCTATCACATGGATTACGGCGCCAAGGCCGGCGCCTATGTCGACGCCTTCATGGAAGCCATCAAATGGGAGAATGCCGCGAAGGTGTTCGGGCGCGTGAGCCGCGAAGCCTGAGCGGCGCCGGCGATGAGACCATCGGCATTCCTTGCCCTCGCCGCCCTGACGTTGTGGACGACAGCGCCGCGCGCCGAGGCGCCGCTCGTGCTCGAGGCGAAGATCCCGCTGGGCGACGTCTACGGCCGGATCGACCACATGGCCTTCGACGCCGCGCATCAGCGGCTCTTCGTCGCCGAGCTCGGCAATGACAGCGTCGGCGTCGTCGACGTCAAGGCGGGAAAGACGGTGAAGACCATTCCGCGGCTGCGCGAGCCGCAGGGGGTGGGATACCTTGGCAGCACCGACACGCTTTATGTCGCGAGCGCGATCGACGGCTCCCTCCATCTCTTCGACGGCGCCAACTTCACACCGGGCCCGGTGATCGCACTCGGCAAGGACGCCGACAATGTCCGCATCGATGCGAAGACCGGCACCGTCTTCGTGGGATATGGCGCGGGCGCAATCGCCGCGATCGATGCGGCAAAGCGCACCAAGGTCGCGGACCTCACGCTGCGCGAGCATCCCGAGGGCTTCCAGCTGAGCCCCGACGGTGCGCATATTTTCGTCAACGTGCCGGACGCGCGCGAGATCGCCGTCCTCGACCGCGCCAGCGGCAAGGCAACCACCTGGCCGGTTCGGGACGCGCGCGCCAATTTTCCCATGGCGCTCGAGGACGACGGCCAACGCGTCGTCGCCGTGTTTCGCCGTCCGGCGCGGCTCATCGCGTTTTCCGCCGCGGACGGCAAGGTTGCCGCCAACCTCGAGAGCTGCAGCGATGCCGACGACGTCTTCGCCGATGCACGGCGGCACCGCCTTTATGTGAGCTGCGGCGAAGGCGTGGTCGATGTGTTCGAGCGCAAGGGCGAGGGTTATGCACGGCTTGAGCAAATCCCCACGGTGAGCGGCGCCCGCACCTCGTTCTTCGCGCCCGAGCTCGACCGGCTCTTCCTCGGGGTGCGCGCCAGCGGCGGTGAGGCGCCCGCCATTTGGGTGTTCCGGCCGACACCGTGAGGATGTTGCGCCCGATGGAGCCTGCTCGCCTCCTCGGCAGTTGCTTCATCGCGCTCGCCTACCTCTCGATCGAGGCGAGAGCGGGGCCGCCCTATATCACCGACGATCCCGAACCGACCGAGTTCCAGCACTACGAGAACTACCTCTTCGCCATGGGCACGAACACGCGCGAGGGCAGCTCCGGATCGGCCGGGCTCGACCTCAATTACGGCGGCGCGCCCGAGCTGCAGCTGACGGCGGTGCTGCCGATCGCCTACCAGACCTCGCCCGGCGGCGGC
>Ga0306920_100015205_pt1 | contig 10538 bp, 8 predicted proteins | sample flu12Cox44000170_FD_204666 | JGI IMG/M metagenome (GOLD analysis project Ga0306920, IMG submission 204666) | Lab enrichment of tropical soil microbial communities from Luquillo Experimental Forest, Puerto Rico - flux4day.12C.oxic.44.000.170 (v2)... | ecosystem: Environmental > Terrestrial >... | reverse complement strand
CGAGGTTCGGGAACTGATCGCAAAAGACTACGGTGCGGAGTTTCGTCCTGAGTCGCCCAACTTCTTCAAGTCCAAGAAGGATACACAGGATGCCCACGAGGCCATCCGCCCGACTTCGGCGGCGCGTCATCCCGAATCTATCAGGAAGTTCCTGCACGAGGACGAGTTCAAGGTTTACAAGCTCATCTGGCAGCGCTTCGTGGCCTCGCAGATGACACCGGCGGTTTTCGACCAGACCACGGTGGACATCGACGCCAGGAACCATGGGGTAGAGTACCGCTTCCGCGTGACCGGCTCGACGCTGAAATTCGAAGGCTTCCTGAAGGTCTACGAGGAGTCGAAGGACAGCAAGGACGAGGAAGACGAGGCGCTGAAGCACAAACTGCCGGCGCTTACTGAAGGCCAGAAGCTTACGCTGAAGTCCCTGGATACGGAGCAGCACTTCACTGAGCCGCCGCCCCGCTTCAACGAGGCTTCCTTGGTCAAGGAACTGGAAGAGCGTGGCATCGGCCGTCCCTCGACCTATTCCGCGATCCTGAGCACGATCCAGGAGCGCCAGTATGTCCAGAAAGTCGGGGGAAAGTTCATTCCCACCGAGATCGGCCTGGTAGTGACCGATCTGCTGGTCGAGAACTTCAAGGACATTTTCGATTTCCAGTACACCGCCCGGCTGGAGGAGGAACTCGACGAAATCGAAGATGGCAAAGAAGCGTGGACGAGGGCGCTGGCCGAGTTCTATCAAAAATTCGAAAAAGATCTCCATTACGCCGAGAAGCACATGGAAAACGTGAAGCGGATGGAGAAGCCTACCGATGAGAAATGCGAGCGTTGTGGCTCGCCACTGGTCATCAAGTGGGGCAAGCACGGCTCGTTCTTCGCCTGCAGTTCTTACGACAAGAACGATCCCGACAGTTGCACGTTCACCAAGGAGAACCCGATCGACCTCCCCGATCTCGATTCTGCGGACCTGCAGGAGACGACGCAGGAAGAATATTGTGAGAACTGCGGGCGGCCCATGGTGCTCAAGCGTGGGCGTTTCGGGCAATTCATGGCCTGCACGGGGTATCCTGACTGCAAGACGACGCGGCGTCTTGACCAGGCAAAGAAAGTGCCCGACATTCCGCTCGACGAGAAGTGCCCCCAGTGCGGTCGCAACCTGCTGATTCGCCACGGCCGCTTTGGCGAGTTCATCTCTTGCAGCGGCTATCCTGACTGCAAGTACGTTAAGCAGAACCTGATCGGCATGAAGTGCCCGGAGTGCAAGGAGGGCGAGATCGCCGAGAAGAAGGCACGGAGGGGCAACTTTTTCTACGGTTGTACAAATTACCCGAAGTGCGAGTTCACCACGGCCTTCAAACCTGTGCCGGAGCCTTGCCCGTCGTGCGGCAGCCCTTATCTGCTGGAGAAATCACTCAAGGACGGTGTCTTCCTGGTTTGCCCTAACAACCGGCGGAGCGCTGCCGAAGAACCCAAGCGCCGTGGCAAGAAAAAGAAAGAGGCGGTGGAGAGCGCGGTTAGGTGTGACTATTCGCGACTCCTGGCGCCGGCTGCCGTGGCCTAACTTCCGTTCTGCCCAGATGGGTGCTCAGCCTCGTAACTCTATCGGTGCGATTGGCTAGCTGAGATATTCGCGGAGGTAGGGGGCGTGGCAGCGAAGCAGTTCCGTTGCGGTTCCTTCAAAGATGACCTTGTGCTCGCGGAGAATCAGGAAGGAAGTGTGTAAATCGCGGCGAGAGCCGTCCTCCAGGGGAACCATTTTTTTGAGGCGGCGATCGAAATAGTGGCTGGCCATCGTGAATGCATCCTGCAGCCGGTGCGTCACCAGCAATGAACCTGTCTTGTAAATGTCACGTTGTTTCACCACCAGCTCAATGATGGTGTTGGAGGTCACCGGGTCTAGTCCGCCGGTGGGCGAGTCGTACAGCAGCACTTGTGGTTGGGAGATGATAGCTCTGGCAATGCCGACCCGCCGGCGCATGCCACCGGAGAGTTCTGATGGAAACAGGTTGTAGGTTTGGGCCAATTCGACAAATTCCAGCACTTCGAGTACGCGGGCGTGGATCTCGTCGGTAATCCTGCCGGTGTCCTCGATCAGCCGGTAAGCGACGTTTTCCTCCACGGTGAGAGAATCGAAGAGCGCGCTCTCCTGGAACACCATGCCGATCTGCCGACGCAGCAGGTACATGTCTTGTTCGCGCATCTCGGAGATCACCTCGCCCAAGGTGGTGATGCGGCCGGCGTCGGGCTTGATCAGTCCGAGCGCCAGCTTCAGGATCAGGGTTTTGCCCGTACCTGCTTCCCCCAGCAGAATCTTGGTTTCTCCCCGAGCCAGTTGAAACGAAATTCCGTCCAGCACGGGCTGCTCAAATCCGATGGAAACGTCCTCGAAGCGCAACAGGGTATCCATGGGCGGTGCGCATGCCTCCTGAAGTCGCTCGCTCGGGACGGCAGGGGTGACCATGACTAGTAGTGAAAGATTCCCATGAGCAGCTTGGTGATAAAGAAATCGCTTATCACGATGAGCACCGAGGCCGAGACGACCGCCTGCGTGGTGGCGCGGCCCACTCCCTGCGTGCCTCCCCGGGCCGTCATTCCGTAATAACAACCCACCGAGGCGATGATGAATCCGAAGACCACGGGCTTACTGAGGCCCATGAAGACGTCCCCGAAACGAAGCGCCTGGTAGGCGCGGCTCCAGTACTGATTAGGGTTAAGGCCGAGCAGAAAATTGGAGATCAAGAAGCCGCCGACCAGCCCTACGAAGTCGGAGATGATGCTGAGAAAGAACAGCATAATCACGGTTGCAACCAGGCGGGGGGTAACCAGCTTCTTGGTCGGATCGACGCCCATGGCGCGCATGGCATCGATCTGTTCGGTCACTTTCATCGAACCCAGTTCGCTGGCCATCCCGCTGGCGTTCCGGCCGGCCACCAGGATGCCGGTCAGCACCGGCCCCAGCTCGCGCACCATCGAAAGGGAAACCAATTGACCGGTCAGCGAGAGAGAGCCGAACTGCTGCAAGGTGCTGGAAGTTTGCAACGCCAGCACGGCGCCGGTGAACAGGCCGATCAGCACGACAATGGGCAGCGAACCGACGCCGATCGAGTCGGCCTGCAAGAGGGTGTCGGCAAGATAACGCGGCTGGGCGAAGAGATTGGAAAGGGACCGGCCTGCCAGTAGGGAATATTCCTGGACGGCTTCGACTTTGTCCTTCGCGATGTCATTCAACGAAATGATCGCCATGCGCGGGCTGAATTGCGCTCCCCACGAAAATATACCAGAGCGTGATCGCACCGCCGCGCCCAGCCATGCCCGAGGCTGCGGGCAAGGGACGATAAAGGTGGCTCACTTTGGTGCGGTTAACTAATTGCGCGCCTTTTTTCCGTGGTTTAGTATCAAAGGTCTGACGTGGAGTACCCAGGGGGCAGGGTATGGCTTTTCGGGTGGATCGGACCGTTTTCGATCCCGATTCCGGATTTGAGTATTACATTTGCTTCAAACCGGCCAGCCAGGTGGACGGCGACGAAGTCACATCGCGTATATCGGTGGAAGTGGCGGTGTCGGTCTCGGAAACGGGGGACATTGCCGACCTGAGTTTCATGCTTCCCAAGGCGTGTCGCAGCGAGTACGCGCTCACCTACATCAGCAAAGATCCGACAGCGATTTGCGTCGAGAACCGGGTATTCGTGGCCCTTCCCGGGCTGAGCGGCGATGCCGTTCTTACCGCCCCGGGCACGGTGGAACTCGACAACGCCGGCAGAATTGTCGCCATTGAAATCAACGGCTGCATCCCGCATACCACCACCTTCAAGCCGGCCCGCGCCTGACAAGGTCAGCCCCCAGCTGCTGTCTCGGTTATCATGGCGCTGTGGAAGATGTGTGTGCGTTTGTACTCGCCGGTGGCCGCAGCTCGCGCATGGGGACGGACAAGGCCCTGCTGCCTTTTGGCGACGGCAACCTGCTGCAGCTCGCAGTCCGCAAGGCCAGGGAGCTTACCCCGCAGGCGGTGATCGTGGGCAGGCGCGACCTGTACGCCGAATACGGCGAGGTAATCGAGGACAAGTTCCCGGGCTGCGGCCCGCTGGGGGGAATTCAGGCTGCCCTGTGCACAACGCGGTCCGACGCGAATCTCATCCTCTCCGTGGACATGCCCCTGGTGACGGTTGATTTCCTGCGCTGGCTGCTTCAGATTGCCGGGCAAGATGAAGCGCAGGCGACGGTTCCCCTTGCCGCTGGCCGGTTGCAGCCGCTGTGCGCAGTCTATCGTCGAGGCGTGCTGGAGGCGGTGGAGAGCCAGCTTCACGAGGGCAACTACAAGGTCGATCGCATCCTTTCCCGGCTGACAACCCGTCGCATTTGCGAAGAGGAGCTGCACGCGGCGGGGTTTACCCCGGAAATTTTCTGCAATCTCAATACCCCCGCTGAATACAACGCAATCACCAGCCCGCCGCATGGGCCAGAGGGACGTTGCCGATGAACCAGGTCCGGCCCTACATCGAGTTCGAGCATGTCCACAAGGCTTTCGGCAGCAAGGTGGTTATCAATGACGTGAGTTTCAACGTCATGCCCGGGGAGACGGTTTGCATCCTGGGGCGCAGCGGAGTGGGGAAATCGGTTTCGCTGCAGATGATCATGGGGTTCCTGCGGGCTGACAGCGGCCGCATCTCGGTTGCCTATGAAGACGTGACGAACTATACCGACCGGCAGATGGAAGAAATCCGCAAGAAAGTCACCATGGTCTTCCAGAACGGAGCCCTCTTCGATTCGCTTACCGTAGGCGAGAATGTGGCTTTTCCGCTGCGTGAACGCGCCGGCCTCGAGGAGGAACAGATCTACCAGATCATCGACGGACTGCTCGACATGGTCGGGGTGCGCGAGTTTCGGGACCAGTTGCCCTCGGACCTTTCCACCGGCATGAAGCGGTCCGTAGCCATCGCACGGGCGCTGGCAGCGCAACCCGATGCGGTGCTCTACGACGAGCCCACCACCATGGTCGATCCCCTCATGGCCCACCTGCTGGGGGACCTGATCAAAAAGCTCAAGCGGCAACTCAAGCTCACCAGCATCGTGGTGACTCACGACATGGCTCTGGCCAAGAAGCTTGCCGACCGTGTCCTGTTTCTTTATGAAGCCCGGGCGGTATTCTTCGGGACATTTGCGGAAATGCAGAAATGCAACGAGCCGATCGTGCAGGAGTTTCTCGAGCTTGACTCGCTCGACTTTGAGCGCTACTTCGGTGCCCAGCGGCCGCCGCACGCCGCCGGGATCTAGCGAACGCGCTTGTCTTCAGAATCCCTTTGCCACCAGGCGATCGATCGTCAGGACCCGCCCGTCGCGGCGAGACCATTTCTCCAGGTATCTGGCCACGATGTCAGTCTCTATATTCACCGCATCCCCCGGCTTCAAAGACTGCAAGTTGGTCATCCTGACGGTGTGCGGAATGACAGCGATCGTCAGCCGCCGATCCCTGAGATCGGCCACGGTCAGGCTGATCCCTTCAATCGCGATCGATCCCTTGAAAACCACATACGGTTCCAGGTCCTCCGGCAGGCCGATGTGCATCCAGAAATCGCTGGCATCCGGGATGGGCTCAAGACCCAGCAGCCGTCCGGTGCCGTCCACATGGCCCTGGACTATGTGGCCGCCGATTCGTGCCTCGGCCTTGAGCGGAAGCTCAAGGTTTACCTGCGCTCCTTTCCTGATTCGCGAGAATGAGGTGCGCTTCCACGTCTCTTTTGCAAGGTCTGCACAAAACGAATCCGGCTTGATGTCCAGGGCAGTCAGGCACACACCACTCACAGCGATGCTGTCGCCCGTTTTGAGCTCCCTCGCCGATTCCGGAGCCTGAACGGTGATGCGGTGGTTGCCGCCGGTCTCGGCGATGCCGATTATGGTGCCAACTTCTTCTACCAGCCCAGTAAACATGACGAAGACCTCGAAGACATTTTCGCGTTGGCGCGGCCCGGTTATGAATTCGGAACCACGTGAATGACGTCGGCGTAGGGATCACGCAAATATCCTTCCACCGCGAAGTCTTCTCCAAAGCGGTGAAGCGTCATCGAGCGCACGTAGGCGGCTTCGCTGATCCTGCGATAACCCGTGCCCAGGGCGAGGGGAATGGAACCCGTACCCGCCAGAATCTTGGGAGCGTAATAGAAGAAGATCTTGTCCACAATTCCCGCCGACAACGCCGCCCAGTTTACCAGCGCTCCGCCCTCGATGATTACGCTGATAATCTCACGTTCGCCGAGGCGTGCCATCACACGCTCCAGGTCTGGCCGACCATCCGACGACGGCGCGCCGCTGGGGAAGGGAATGGTCCCGTCTTCCAGCGGCTGGCGCATGGGTACCTGCTCCACGATAATTCGGCGCTCTTCGAGTTCCCGCCGCCTGCGTTCTTCGGCGAAGCAGCAGAAGACCACCACGTCGTAGTCAGCCGTCCGCACCATCCGCGAATTCAGAGGCAGCCGCAAGCGCGAGTCCAGAATTACGCGCAACAGCGGTCTCCGTCTGGGCAATCCGGTACGGTCGGTGAGTAGCGGATCGTCGGCAATAATCGTTCCCACACCCACCATGATGGCGTCATTGGCGTGCCGCATTTCGTGCACATGCGCCCGCGCGACTTCGCTGGTGATCCACCCGCCGGTAGCTGCCATCGAACCCATGGTGTTGGGAGTGATCGGGTCGCCCGGAGGGGGAGCGATCTTCCCATCCAACGTCATCGCGGTTTTCAAGGTGACGAAGGGCGCCTTGTAGCGAATGTAGCGGGCGAACGCCTCATTGAGCTTGCGAGCCTCGGTTTCGAAAAGCCCTTCCAGAACTTCTATTCCTGCAGCCGCCAGCCGCTGGAAGCCTTGCCCGCTGACCAGGGGATTGGGGTCGCGCATCGACGCCACTACTCGCTGAATGCCGGCTTCGATAATTGCATCCGCGCAGGGGCCGGTTCGCCCAACATGCGAGCACGGCTCGAGGTTTATATACAGCGTCCCGCCACGGGCGCGATCGCCGGCGCCTTCAATGGCCAGGATTTCGGCGTGCTTGATGCCGTCGTAGGTATGCGAGCCCCGTCCGACGACCCGGCCCTCTGCCGACACCACCACCGCACCCACACGCGGGTTCGGCGATGCCAGGGCGATTCCGCGCCGTGCCAGTTCGAGGGCATGGTGCATGTGGCGGGCGTCACTGGGCTTGGGTACCATCTTTAGTTGAACAGGGACTCCACGAAGTCGCGGGCGTTGAAGGGCAGCAAATCGCCCACTTTCTCGCCTACCCCGACGTAGCGCACGGGCAGGCCCAATTCCTTGGAAATTGCCACCACCACCCCACCCTTGGCGGTTCCGTCCAGTTTGGTGAGCACGATGCCGGTTACTCCCGCCGATTGGGTGAACAATCGGGCCTGCTGCAGGCCGTTTTGCCCAGTGGTGGCATCCATCACCAGCAGGGTTTCGTGGGGGGCGGTAGCAATAAATCGCTGCGCCGTCCGCCGCATCTTTTCCAGCTCGGTCATCAGGTTGGTCTTGGTATGCAAGCGGCCTGCCGTGTCCACGATCACGTAGTCAATGCTGCGCGCCCGGGCCGCCTGGAGGGCGTCGAACAAGACCGCGGACGGATCGCCGCCCGGCTTATTCTTGATGACCTCCACACCCGTGCGATCGCCCCAAATTTCCAATTGCTCGATGGCTGCGGCCCGGAACGTATCGGCAGCTGCCAGAAGAACACTTTTGCCCTGCGCGCGCAACGCATACGCCAGTTTTCCGGTCGAAGTTGTCTTGCCGGTTCCGTTCACCCCCACCACCAGGATGACTTCCGGTTCGCCATTCACCCGTCGCACGGGACGTTGTTCAGCCAGATCCAGGATCTTCAGGAGTTGGTCTTTGAGAACCCGCTTCAGTTCTTCAATATTGCCGATCTGCCTGCGGTCAACCTTGGTACGGAGGGTTTCCAGGACGGCAGCGGTGGTTGGCGTCCCCAGGTCAGCGGAGATGAGCGTGGCCTCGAGCTGGTCCAGCGTATCGCGATCGATTTCCCTGCCCAAGGAAGCCAGCTCGTCGATGCGCTCATTCAGGCTTTCACGCGTACGCGTGACTGCCTCTTTCATGCGCTCCAGGAAACTCGGTCTTTCTTCATTGCTTCCGAACAGAGTCTGTATCAAATTTGGCCCCAGCAGAGTCTGTAAATTACTGATTCTACAATGCGATTAATGCGCCAATTGTGCTGGTAATCCGATTCGAGCGTACAAAAACGTACAAAATTTATGGCTCAAGAGTTCAGGATTTTTGGCGCAGATGCGGTGAACCCGCAACATTACCGACTCAGGAATGCGCCGACTGCGATGTGGGCGTTTAGTGCGACCACCCGCCTCACCCCACTCTAACACCCCCGGTTGGCCATCGAATATCTTATGCACGGTCTTCCGGTGCATGTGCCACATCTCCGCGATTTCCTCCTCCGTATGCCGGGCAACAACAGCATCGGCCTTTTTAGTGGTGCGCGACACAAAACTCCGACAAGGTCACCCCCCCCGCCCTAACGAGGATCAAAATCACGTCATCCGACTTTGAAAACAGGTCAGCTCGCCCCGCTGATCAGGTCCTAGGTTTTAGCCCGAAGGCCAATTAAGATTCGCAATTCTTTAGGGCGAGGGTGGGCTACTGGCTCGGTCGCCGCGGGCGGGGTGGTAAAGGCTTGTCCGCATTGCTTGCACCTGAGAGGCTGATCATCCAGGCGCAGCAGTCAGCAGGCCGATGAACGAAACCGCAGTTGCGGACAGGTCGGGGCGAAAGACACGTAGAAAACTACCTCCTTCTAAGTAGGCAAAATACGTGGATCCCTGGATAGTCTTTCGCCTCAGCTACAGGAAATAATTCTGCCGTCTGTGGTTTCCCCAAGTAAAGCGGCGCACAGTCTAATCCCTCCGAGGAGAAGAATATGAACCCTCGCAAGTGGTGTCGCAGCTGGATTCGGGTCGGCGCCTGATTCTCTTCATGACATTTGCCTCCGCCTTTGCGTTCGCCGATAGCCTCAGTATGGTTCTCATCTCCGGCAGAGGTGGCAAGTTTGCCGACGCAGTTTCAGACCCAAATGGCGCTTTCGTCATGCTAACAGGCGTCTCATTGGCCGGCCTGTCCGGCGTTACCGGGGTTACACTAGTTCCGGCTTCCGGGTCGATGCCCTTGGGTTTGTGTTTTTCCGGCGTGAGTTCACGTCATCCTCGGTGACTCTGACCGGTCCGATAACCTGCTCAATTGGCGGCTACCGCACCATTGGCAGCTTTGTGGTAGATTCTCTCGTACCACTAGGGACAGTCCATTTTGGGGTTCAGGCCGACATTGGAAACTTCAATGGCACGGTTGCTGGCCCGGCAGTTCCCGAACCGAGTAGCCTACTGATGCTCGCTTCCGGTCTCCTTAGTCTGGCCGGAATAGTGCGCCGGAAACTGACCAACTGAAGGTCATGCCGTTTTTTTTCTAAATGCCGCTCTTCGGGGCTTTTTGTATTGCTTGATGGGTCCAGGGACCAGACGGGCAGTTCCCGCCCCGACGGGATACAGTACCGTGTCCCGTAGAAACGACGGGTGATTCGCGCTCCGATGATGCAGTAAGCGCGATTTTGGCTGGAAGCTGGTTAAGAACGGAGACCGCTTTAGTCGCCCTTTGTCGTCCCTACTGTACTTGCCGGGGATTGCTCCTCCTCCCGAGATCCCATTTGCATTCACCCTAATATTGGTTATGCTTCACCCCGCCCTTAGTGGATCCCGTGTTCTCACTGATTCTATCGGTGGCTGCGCAGTGCCCTCCGGTTTGGTCATGCGCTTGGCGGCCTTCGCGCCTCGCTTGCGGTTTCTTGCATTACTTCGCCTCCAGCTTTGCGTTTCAAGGCCGCTTATCCTATCACGCGTCCCAAAAAACGTGGTCGAAAATCGGGGCCGGGCATTAACTTCAACGATTTGGGCGTTATACGGGCCAAATAAAAAGAAAGATTCGTGAACACTGGCCGACTAATCCCGCTGGGCCGAGGATCAGGTCACTTCTGAATTGCTGACATGCAGTGAACCGACAGTCGAATACCTGAATTCATCTTCGGTCGTAGTGTTCAACCAGTTGAAACGCACGAATATAGTGCAGGCCCGCGTTCAGTGACAGTTCAACTCTAAAGCTTGGTTGGGCGGGTGGCCCCCGAGAATTCCCGCGCGATCTTCACTCCCGCAATAAACAGGGCGAGAAGTGTTGGTACCCGCGCGAATAAGAAGCCGCCGGGCCCGCCAAGCCAACCTGTCCGAAATAGCAAAACACGACCTGCCAGTGCCCAGATCGACTTCACCGATAAAATCTGCCGTGTTCCGGTGAACGGCTGTGCTCAGTGCCGCAGCCATCACCGCGCCCTCTAGTTTTCTGTTCCCGCGTAGCAAATCTGTCCGATATAGCGGGTGACGACGCGACCTGTGCCCAAGTCCGCCTCGCCGATATTGGTGATGTCCCCAGTCGCGCCGGCAAACTTACCGGTTCCACCCCTGAGGTGGACGGAATAGGTGACCATGG
>Ga0306920_100015204_pt1 | contig 10538 bp, 8 predicted proteins | sample flu12Cox44000170_FD_204666 | JGI IMG/M metagenome (GOLD analysis project Ga0306920, IMG submission 204666) | Lab enrichment of tropical soil microbial communities from Luquillo Experimental Forest, Puerto Rico - flux4day.12C.oxic.44.000.170 (v2)... | ecosystem: Environmental > Terrestrial >... | reverse complement strand
TGCAGGATTTCGTTTTCGATGGACCAGACGGATTTGCCTCGCCGCGTGAGCCGCTCGGCTTCGTTGCGCCAGCCGCGCACAAAAGCGCCCGGCAGCTCTCGCCTAGCAAAGCCGTAGATCGACTCCTCGAAGCGCGCGCTTGCCGGATCTTCGGGCGTCGCGACCCAGGAGTGATGCCCGCGGTTGTGCTCGATACGGAAATGTGCGTAACCGACAACGTTGTTGGCCAACGTGGCGAAGATCTTGTTCGCCCGGTCCGCCTTGTGGCCAAGCTCGTGGCCGACCAGCAGTGCGCCGCCGTTGATCGTGCCGACCCCCAGTACCAGAAACGCGTAGGACCACCAGGACAACTCCTGTGTTCCCACGAAAGCGACGGTTGCAGTGAAACTGAGCCACAGGAGTGGCACCGCGGCTCTTGCAAGCACCAAGTAATAGGGATCGGCTTCCATTGCGGCGACGACTTCCGCCGGAGGATTGTGCCGATCTTCGCCGACCATGGCGTCGAGCAGCGGGATAAGGCCGAAGATGTAGAAGAACGGGATCAGCGTCGTCAGCGAGCTTCCGGTGACAAGGTACAGCCCGTAGGAAAGGATCGGGACCAGCGGCGGAATGAACGACAGCATCCAAAGGTAACGCTTGCCGTCGCGATAGGCGATCGTCTCACCGCTGGCCGTGATGCCAGTGAAAATCATGGGGGTCTCCTCCGTATGTTTTTCGAGAGGATGAATGAGGGACGGAGTCGCGACCAGTTCTCATCAGGCCAAATTTGTGGCATTTTGCGCCAATGCCCAGGACTAGCGCCCAAGCGATGATTGCGCCCGTTTCCGTCGGCTATGCACGGGCATTGCTGCGGCATTTCGGAAAAACCCCCGAGCAGCGCGCCCTGCTGCTTAGGGGCACTGGGATCGAGGAATCAATTCTAGCCCAGCCCGGAGGCGACATCCCGGCATCGGCGCTTGTCGCGCTCGCCGCCAACATCACAAGCCGGCACGGCGAGAATTGGTCGCTCCAGGCGCCAACGGTCTGGTCCAACTCGATGCAAGGCGCACTGGATGTGGCGGCGAGAACAGCGCCCACCGTGAAAGAAGCGCTTGCGACCGGTGCACGCTTTGGCCCAGTGCGTGCGCCTTTCGTTCGCGCCAGGCTGCGCGAAACCACGAACGCGGTTCGGCTAGAAATTTCGCCGGCTTTCGCCATGGACCAGCCCGTGTGGCGCGCCATCGCGCTGGCGGTCGGGCTCAACGTGCACGCGATGTTCGGGCAGATCCTGGAGGATTCCCTCGCAGACGCGACGCTGGAATTACCCTGGCCACGATCCACCGGATCAGAGCGATTGCGATCGCTCTTCTCTTGCCAGGTGAGATTCAATGCCCGGGCTCTTGCCTTGAACGTTCCAAGGCAGATGTGCGGCCTTCCCTCCCCGTTCGCCGATCGCGGGTTGCACGCCAAGGCGCTCGAAGCCCTGCAGATGACGGGCCGTGGCAGCAGCGCATCGCTTTCCAAGACCGTGGAAAGTATCATCGCCATGCACCTGCCGCAGCGTCTGGGCGAGGAGAGCGTGGCGCGCTTGATCGGAATGACGCGGCGAACATTCGTGCGCCGGCTCGCCGAGTCCGGCGCCGGATTTCGGCAGCTCCTTGACGGCGTGCTACGCGAGCGTGCGCGCGCAATGTCCGCGGCCGGCCTGATGTCGCGAGACGAAATGGCTGCCGCGCTCGGCTACGCAGATGCCACAAGCCTTAGTCGCGCCAGCCGCCGCTGGCTCGGAGGCAGACGCAAACGCTGATCTGGATTGCAAACGGAGCCAAGAAATGCCCCGGTGAACGCAACGAAATCCAGGCTTATCTGTCACGGACGTACGCAAATCCGGCTGGAAGTACTCAATCGACATCTCGGCCCGATGGGCGGCCTTTGACCTTGAGCCGACATCCGCAACGTCTATTCCCGCGCAATCACCGCATCAAGCCACGCACACTTCAAGGGCGGCACGCTTGGATCGGGCACGCGGACGCCGCGCGCCGCGGCCGACAGTCGCATGTTGCGCAAGCGACCACGCTGCTCTTCGGACATATACAGCCGCTCATGGCCCCATAGCGAGGGCCCGTCGAACGTCTCATGTGGCTGCCAGGTCGCGGGATCGATCACGCGCCCGCCCCAACCATATTCGATGAAGAACCCGGATGGTGTATTGACGTAGAAGGACGTCATGTGGTCGTTGGTGTGACGTCCCAACGTGTAGGCGATCCGGTCTTCCTCCAGCTGAGCAAGGTCATAACCTTGCCCTACATCATCCAGGCTTCCGACCTCGACCATGAAATGATGCAAGGCCTTCCGCCCCGAACCCACCATGGCAAAGCTGTGATGACGGCCGTTCACGTGGAAAAAATAGAGCTTGTATGGCGTCAGCCCGAAATCCGACACTTTAAATCCGAGCAGATCGCGGTAGAACGGCAGCAGCGCCTCGACGTCCTCGACATTGAGAACGGCATGTCCCATCCCCAACGCGCCGGTGCGAAAGCCCGAAATCGGCCGGCCCGGCCTGAAAGGATCTGACGCAAGTTCAGGCTGGCAGAATACTTCGAGCGGATTACCCGCGGGATCGCTGAACGAAATCAGCTCCGAGACATGTCGCTCATCGGCGAGCGCGCGCGATCCGCGCGTGACTCTAACGCCGTGATTATCAAGCCGCCCGGCGAGACGATCGAGTTCGACACGCGTTGCAACCTCCCAACCCATCACCGCGAGTCCAGCATCGCTACTGCCGTCGACGATCAGCCGCTGTTGGCGGTCGTCCATGCGATAGGCGTCCACCTTGCCCGCCCGGTCAATCCGTTGCATCCCGAGCAGATCAGTTGCCATCCGGCTCCACTGATCCACCTGGGAGGACTTGATCCCGATGTAGCCCAGCGCAGTGATCTCCATGCTGTTTCCTCCCCGCTTGGGCCCGTTTTGGGTGCGAATTCGGTACCGGCGCCGCGCAGTCCTGCAGTAGACTGCCGGCTCTGCATCGGGTTCGCACTCTCGACTACGATACCGGCGAGCGGATACGAGACAAGGGAGGAATTTGCAGGTGTCCAAGGAGCGGACGCGATCCGATCAGCCGCGGCCAGCGGAGGGCGTCCGCGCCTTCAAGAGGGGCCTGGATGTGCTGCACGAGGTCAACCGTTCCGGCGGTATTCGCGCCGGCGACGTCGCCCGGCGGCTCGATTTGCCGCGGCCGACCGTCTATCGCTTGCTGGAAACGCTTGAGGAGCTCGGCTATGTCGCGCGCAGCGCGAGCGACGATCGCTTCCGGGTGACGCGGCGAGCCTTGAGCCTCGGCGACGGCTACGATCCCGGGATTTTCATCTGCCAGGCGGCAGCGCCCTACCTAGCCGAGCTCGGCAAAAACCTGGTCTGGCCGGTCGATCTGTCAACCTACGAGAACGCCGCGATGGTCATCCAGGAGACCACGCATGCACGCAGCCCGATGTCGATTGACCGTGGCATGATCGGCAAACGCCTGCCGATGCTGCGGACTTCCGCGGGCCGCGCTTATCTTGCCGCCTGCACGCCGATGGAACGCGACGTGATCATCAACCATTTGCGGCGCATCGATGAAGCGGACGACCGTCCCTTTCTCGAACCCCACCGGCTGAGCCGCATGATCGCCGAGACGTCTCATCGCGGTTACGCCATCCGCAATGAAGGCGAATATAATCCCAAGACATCCTCCATCGCGATCCCGATCCGTCGGGGCGAAGTCGTATTCGGATGCATCTCAATCATCTGGATCCGATCGGCCATGTCCCTCGAAGACGCTGTCGCCAGTTGCGTCGCTCCTCTTCAAGAGGCCGCCGCCGCGATTCCGGTCGAAGCGTAACCCGCAGGCGCGGCAAGGCAACGCACCGATCGTTGAGGGCCGAAGGCTGCCGGATCGGCATCGTCGCGTTCTGTAGGCAGCCGCGTCCGCTGCGCGGACACTTTGCGTCCGCTCCTTGAAACCAAGGGCGTTCTGCGGAACAGATGCGGCATGAATAATATTTCGGCATCGTCCAAAAGCTTCGAGGTCGTCATCGTCGGGCGCGGCCCGGTCGGCTCGACCCTTGCCAATCTGCTTGGGCTGTGTGGAGTGCGCACACTCGTCCTGGAGCGGGAGGCCAAGGCCCATCACCTGCCGCGGGCGGTGCATTTCGACGACGAGTGCATGCGTGTCTTCCAGACCATCGGTCTGAGCGAGACCATTCTGCCGCACGTCATCTTAAGTCCTGGGATGCGGTTCGTGGACGCCGAGGGGCGGCTCATGCTGGACTGGTCACGCTCGCGCGAGCTGACCCCAATGGGATGGCATCTGAGTTACCGCTTTCACCAACCCGACCTTGAGGACGTCCTCAACAAGGGACTGGAGCGTTGGCCTCATGTTGAGGTCCGCAACCGCTGCGACGTATTTGCCATCGACCAGGATCAGACGGGTGTGCGCGTTCGTTACGAGGACCTTTGCACGGGGCAACTGGTCGAGGTCCGTTGCGCCTACGTCGTCGGCTGCGACGGAGCTCGCTCCTTGGTGCGCCGCTTCATCGGCACGGGCATGGACGATCTCGGTTTTCATGAGCGCTGGCTTGTGATCGATGTGCTGCTCAAGGGCGAGCGGCCCGACCTGGGCGACTACAGCGTTCAGTTTTGCAACCCGCAGCGGCCGGCGACCTATATTCGCGGCACCGGCAAGCGCCGCCGCTGGGAGATCACGGTTCGTCCAGACGAAGATGCCCTGCTCGCCGCGCAGCCGGGGCGCGTCTGGGAGCTGCTGTCGCCATGGCTGAAGGCCAACGAAGCTGAGATCGAGCGCGCCGCCGTCTACACCTTTCATTCCGCGGTGGCGCAACAATGGCGCTCCGGACGACTTCTGCTGGCGGGTGATTCAGCACATCAGACGCCGCCCTTTCTCGGCCAGGGCATGTGCGCAGGCATTCGCGATGCGGCCAATCTCGCCTGGAAGCTCCACTACGTTCTCCAGGCCAAGGCCGCTCCCGACCTTCTCGACACCTATCAGAGCGAACGCGCGCCCCACGTACGCGAATTCATCGAACTTGCTATCCGCCTCGGCGGGCTCATCAATACCAAGGCGGTCGAGGCCGCACTTGCAACCGGCATTCCACGCGATGATGGCCCGCTCAAGCTCGAGGTATCAAAGCCAACGCTTGGCCCGGGTCTCTCCAGACCCGATACCGAGCTGCGCGGAAAGCTCGCGCCGCAATTCGACTTCGCAAATGACGGGCGTAGCGATGATCGCGTGGGTTACCGCTTTGCACTGCTGTGCGAGGACGGCTGCGGTGCCGCGGTGATGCAGCAGCATCGCACGGTGCTGACAGCCGCCGGCGTTCAGATAGTGCAAAGTGAGGAGGCGGTCGGTCTGGAAACCTGGCTCAGCGAGCACGGCCTCAAGGCCGCGCTCGTGCGCCCTGATCGCTACATTCTGGGAACGGCGCGTAGAGACGAGGATCTTGCCACCCTCCTTTCTGCCCTTCCCATCTCGGCGTCCATCCCGAGCGCCGCTTGAATGTTCCACCTGAAAGGATTCGCGCATGAAGCTGCTTTCATTCCTCATTGAGGGACGTACTTCGTACGGGGCGGTGAAAGGAGAAGGTGTTCTCGACCTGGGAGGCCGTCTTCCCTGGCGAAACCTGCGCGAATTGCTCGAAGCTGATGGGTTCAATCAGGCCGCGGCGCTGCTCGCGTCCAGGGAGCCTGACTACGCCCTGAACGCGGTTGCCCATGCGCCCGTCATACCCGATCCCGGCAAGATCATCTGTGTCGGCCTGAATTATCGCGATCACGTGGCCGAGACCGGTAGGACCATCACCGAGAAGCCGGCGCTCTTTGCGCGATTTGCCTGCAGCCAAGTCGGACACTTGCAGCCCCTTGTGAAGCCCAAGGTCAGCGATGATTTCGACTATGAAGGAGAGTTGGCGCTTATCATTGGCACCCCCGGTCGGCGCATTCCCACAAGCCGCGCGCTCGACCATGTCGCAGGTTACGCCTGCTACAACGAAGGCAGCATCCGCGACTGGCAGCGCCACACTAGCCAGTTTCTGGCCGGCAAGACATTTGCAGAAAGCGGCAGCTTCGGTCCGTGGATGGTGACCACGGAAGAAATTCCCGACCCGTCGAAATTAGCCTTGCAAACCCGGCTGAACGGCACGGTCGTGCAGAACACGACGACCAACCTCCTGATCACGCCCGTGCCTGAGCTGATCGCCTATATCTCGACCATCTGCCCGCTTGCGCCTGGCGACGTCATCGTCACCGGCACGCCGGGCGGCGTCGGCGCTAAACGCACGCCGCCGCTGTGGATGCATGCGGGCGACACCGTTGAAGTCGAGATCTCCGGCATCGGCATTCTTCGCAACACCGTGGTGGCGGAGCCTGCGTAGGCCCCCGAGGCCGCGGGCAGTTGCACAAGACCAACGGCATAAACTCATCAAAAAACAGATTGGGAAACGACATGGGCACCTACCGCACAAATTTTACTACGACGTTGCTATTCAGTCTCATTCTCGCGGGCACAACGGCGCACGCGGAAATCAAGGGTGATGCCATCCGTATCGGCGTGCTCACCGACATGAACGGCGTATTCGCGACCGCCATGGGGCCTGGATCGGTTGAAGCGGCACGGATGGCGGCGGAGGAGTTCGGCGGCAAGATCAACGGCAAGCCAATCGAGATCCTGCAGGCCGACCACGAGAACAAGCCGGATATCGCCGCTTCCCTCGCCCGGAAGTGGTTCGAACACGACGGAGTTCAGGCGATTGCCGACGGTGGCAGCTCGGGCGCGGCGCTGGCGGTCCAGGAGCTCGTGCGCAGCAACGGCAGGATTTTCCTGATCTCGGGCGCAGGCGCCAACCAATTGACCGATGACGCCTGTGCGCCAACCAGCGTCCAATGGACTCAGGATGCCTATTCCACGGCAACCGCGGTGGTGTCGGGCATCATGCGGTCCAGCAAGGAGCCGTGGTTCTTCATCACCGGCGACTACGCCTTCGGGCATTCGATCGAGGCAACGGCGCGGGCGCGGATTGCCGAGCTTGGCGGCACGGTCGCTGGCAGCGTAAAGGCGCAACTTGGCACGCCCGACTACAGCTCCTTCCTGCTCCAGGCCCAGGCCTCTGGTGCAAAGATCTTGGCGATCAATGTCGCCGGCGACAACGCCACCGCCATCAAGCAGGCCGAAGAATTTGGCCTTTCGGCCCAGGGCATGAAGATCGTTCCGATGTCGTTTCAGAACGTCGATATCGAGGCCGTCGGGCTGAAGGCCACCGGCGGCGACCTCATTGTCACAAGCTTCTTCGAGGACGTCTCGCCGGCGGCCCGTCGCTTCTCCGACGCCTTCTATGCTCGCCGGAAAGCGATGCCCTCGCAAATCCAGGCAGGCGTTTATTCCGCCGTGCGTCATTATTTGCAAGCGGTGAAGGACACCAACTCCGACGACGGTCCGACCGTGATGGCACGGATGAAATCAACGCCTGTGTCGGACGCCTACACCACGAATGGCCGAATCCGCGACGACCAGCGCATGGTACACGATCTCTACCTAGTCCAGGTCAAGACACCGGCCGAATCCAAAGGTCCGTGGGACTTCGTGAAGCTCGTCGCGACGATCCCGCCCGACCAGGCCTTCCGTCCGCTCGACCGCAGCAAGTGCAGTCTAGTCGGGAATTGATCGCACGCGGCACCATCCTACGTCCCCCAGCGCGGTCTCCTCCCTTGGAGGCTTTCGGACGCCGGCCGCCGGATATGCCGCGCCGTCCCCCAAGCGGCCGGCATCCGAAGCCCTTGCATGGGGCAATTGCTGTCAAGCTAAAATCAACGTCCATCAATCTCCTTGTTCGATCCGGCTGGCGACCATCTCCTCGTCCCGACCTTTGATTTTGATTGGCGCCGCGCGCAGTGACCGCCAACAGGGATTATTTTGCGCCGCCGGATTGGAAACTGCTCGATGCTCAAGATGCGGATCTCCGAGGCAGCAATCCGGTTCCCCTCAGCGTTCCGGGGAAGTAATCTTGGCGGCATTGGCGGTCAACTGACTGTCGAAACAGTATCCGACCGACAGATCACCAACTCGCCACGTGCCGCAGCGACCAATTGTGGGAAGGCGAAAATAGCCTTTATCCGTTTTAATTTGTCGAGCAGCCCCGGTACCGACCTGCTCAAGGAGTAGATTTGCTTGAGCAGTTGGCTTGGTAGACTGGTACAAGCAGATCGTTCCCACTCTGCTAACGTCCGTCTTGCTCGCGGCGATATCGCCTTTCCTCATTCTGGGCTACGTCGTTCTAAACGTCGCATTGTAGGTTTCGCGCAGATCTTTTTTCTGAATCTTGCCCATCGCATTCCGTGGAATGTTAGTGGTGACGAAGACGCGCTTTGGCTGCTTGTACTTTGCCAGGTCACTCGCGATTGCTGATTGAATTTGCTTCTCATTCAGTTGAGAGCCCGGCTTCGGAGCGACGACAGCGACGACGGCTTCGCCAAAGTCGGCGTGGGGAACGCCGATGACGGCGCAGTCGGCAACGCCCGGAACCGCCTCGATCGCAGCTTCGACCTCGGCGGGATAGACGTTGTATCCACCCGAAATGACGAGATCCTTCGCCCTTCCCGAGATATAGACGTAGTCTTTCTGATCGATGTAGCCGAGATCGCCGGAGATGAAGAAGCCATCCGGGCGAAACTCCTCCTTGGTCTTTTCCGGCATGCGCCAATAGCCTTTGAACACATTTGGTCCCCGAATGTCGATCACCCCAATCTCGCCTTGCGGCAGGGCTTTTCCGGTCTGCGGGTCGGCAATCCGGATTTCGACACCCGAAAGCGGAAGACCGACGCTGCCCGGGATGCGTTCGCCATCGTACGGGTTCGACGTATTCATGTTGGTCTCCGTCATGCCATACCGTTCGAGGATGGCGTGGCCGGTGCGCGCCGAGAACTCTTTGTGGGTCTCGGCGGAAAGCGGCGCCGATCCGGACACAAACAGCCGCATGTCGCGTGTGGACGTGCGATCAAAATCGGGATGAGCCAGCAGGCGCACGTAGAAAGTTGGCACGCCCATCATCACCGTCGCCTTCGGCAGAAGCCGCATGATCTCGTCGGCGTTGAAGGTCGGCAGGAAGATTAACGAACTTCCCGTCATGAGCGTGATGTTGATCGCCACGAACAGCCCGTGGGTGTGAAAGATCGGCAGGGCGTGAAGCAAGCGATCTTCCGGGGTAAAGCGCCACGTCTCGCGCAGCGTTTTGGCATTCGAGGCAAGATTTCGGTGGGAGAGCATCGCGCCTTTGGAGCGTCCGGTTGTTCCGGAGGTATAGAGGATGGCGGCCAGATCGTCGCCGGCTCGCGGCACATCGGTGAAATCCGGTGAAGCGGTTGCGGCTTTATCGGTTAGCGTCCCCAGACCATCGGCACCCAGCGTCTCGAGTTGCGGGAGGCCGAGGTCGCGCGCGAGGGATCTCATCTCACCCGTTCGGTGCGGGCTGCAGACAAACACGGTCGGCTCGGCATCGCTCAGAAAGTAGCGAACTTCGGCCGCCGTATAGGCAGTGTTGAGGGGCAGATATACAGCCCCGACACGCAACGACGCGAGATAGAGCAGCAGGGCCTCGGGCGTCTTTTCGACTTGCGCGGCGACGCGATCGCCTGGCTTAACGCCCAGCGCGAGCAAGGTATTCGCGAGTCTGCCACAGCGGTCCAGCAGGTCTGCATAGGTCAGCACTGAACCATCGGGCCGCTCAAGAAAGATGCGTGACCGGTCTTGCGGGAAACGCGCGGTGAAGAGTGTGAACAGGTTCTCAGACATGACGGTTCTCCGAAAATAGGGAAGGCGCAAAGGGAAGGAGGTGAGTTTTGGTGTCGCCTGAGGCGACGACCGTTCCGGAATTGGCAAATGCCTCATGGTTTTGTTCGATGTAGCGCAAGTCGTAGAGGTAATTGACCATCAGGCCCTCAGCTTCACGGATGCCTTTCGGCGATGTATCGCCGAGCCAGTTCAAGCGCTCTAGCCGTGCGCCATTGCCGAGATGGAAGCGCGCGACCGGATCGATCGGCTTTCCCCGCGAGGTCTTGGCGTGAACGTAGTAGAATGCCGCGAGGCTGAGGATGATCGGACGAAGCGCGCTGCTCACATCCGGATCGAGATGCCAATCTTTCTGCTTCAGCGGAGCCAGTGCGGCCGCATCAAAGTTCAAAAGCGCAGCTGCGCTCGGATCGGCGGCGACGCGCTCAAGCCAAGGCGCGAAACCTGGCGCTGGCGACAAGGTGACAAAGGTTCTTAGAGAGGGGAGGTCCTTCGAAATGTCCTGCACCACCTGCTTGATAAGAAAGTTGCCGAACGACACGCCTTTCAAGCCGGGTTGGCAGTTGCTGATCGAATAGAACGCGGCTGTGGTCGCCTGCTCGGGCAACAGGACCGGTCGATCCTCAGCCAAGACGTCCTGGATTGACCCCGGTATCCCCGTCGTGAGCGCGACTTCAACGAAGATCAGGGGTTCGTCGACAAGCGACGGATGGAAGAATGC
>Ga0306920_100015203_pt1 | contig 10538 bp, 16 predicted proteins | sample flu12Cox44000170_FD_204666 | JGI IMG/M metagenome (GOLD analysis project Ga0306920, IMG submission 204666) | Lab enrichment of tropical soil microbial communities from Luquillo Experimental Forest, Puerto Rico - flux4day.12C.oxic.44.000.170 (v2)... | ecosystem: Environmental > Terrestrial >... | reverse complement strand
TCGATCGCCGGCTCGATGAAAAAATGATCGGTGCCATGATTGCAGGCGTGCCGTCCGAGCATGGGGGCACCGCAGCGGCGATAGACATCGGCGAGCGCCAGGCCTGATCCCCGCTCGTGGGTCAAGCCATCATGCGGCCAGGCCACCGGAATGCGCAGCCCGCGGCACATGCTGGCAATACGCTTGACGTGATAGAGCGCCTCGTTGCGCTCCATCTTGAAGCCATCGATCACATAGAATTCCTCAAGATCGTGCGTCCATGCGCACAGGGCGGCCGCGAAGGGATGGCCGTAGCCGAAATCGATGCCGACAATCCGGCGCGCCCACGACTTGATGTCGCGGTCAGGATCGAAGTCCTTGAGCAGCCGCTCGATCGGAAACGGGAACACACGGGCAATGCCCAACTGCGGAATGCCATGGATGCGCGCCTCGCGCTCGTGCGGGAGGTAGCTCTCCTCCATCTGCGCGCGGCGCTCGTGCGGGATATGCTTGGCATGGTCCGCCTCGATCCTGATGTCACTGCGATCGGGCGAATATTCATTCAGGAACCTGTAGGTCAGCTCGCCGCCGCCCTTGAGCGGGGTGTAGCTTAGAAACACGATGCCGTCGGTCGCGGTCGTTCTCGCCAGCAGCTCGGAATAAATTTCCTCTGAGCAACGCTCATCGACCCACACGACATGCACGCTTTCGGCTTTGCATCTTCTCCGAGCGCTGCTCGAATGACTTGAACGTGCAAGTGCTGATGCCATCGCGGACGCCGCTCGTCTCATGCGTCACGCTCAGGGTGTCCACGCTGCCGGTGCCACCCGGCACCATCACCACCTTGCCGGCGAATGCAGTCAGGGGGATTGTGCCCGTGCCCCATTCCCCTTGCCGTGAACACAACTGCCGCTGCGGGCCATCGCGGGTGAGCTGTGTCGTCGGACCGATGACCCAGGCGCGGATCGGTCCCGCAAAGCGTTTGCCCCGCCACCATTTCGGATATGTGCCCGTGATATGAAAGGCCATCTCGAAGGCGCATGCGAGCGTTTTGCCGGTTTGATTTCCGCCTCGAATTAATCGCTGATGATGTGTTGCCCCCTCGGCAAAGAACCGCAATTGCGGCTCGTAAAATTCATTCGGCCCCCAGTAATCCGAGACATGATACTTGCGGCGGAACTCGGCCGAGCTCAGTGACTGCCGCGCAAGCTTCAGAAGGCGCGCCGGGTCTGGCCCATCGTCAATCGCCATTGAATGCGCCCTCTGGCGGCAACACCTCGCCCTCGATCACCTTGGCCGCTGCGGCACGCTGCACCTGGTCTGCGGCCTCCAGCGCGAGCAATCGGTCGAGGCCATTGACCCCGAAGACCTCCAGCATTTTTTCCTGCGGCGTGCCGAGCCGGCGCAACGCCTTCAACTCCTCAAGCGCCTCCTGATCGGGGTCGATGATCTTGTGTGTCACCTCGATCTGCTGCCGGCTCTCGATTGGATCACAGCGATCGAGCAGCATCCCGACAGCACGCACATGGCCGGGGTGCTTGGGATCGCGGATCATGTTTTTTAGCGCGGTGACCGCCTCGGGATGACCCGAGCGCAACAGCTTGCGGCTCTCCTCGGCGATCGCCTCGACGATGCGCTGATCCTGCATCAACTTCCACCCGAGATGCGCCATGACGCGCGGGGTGGATTTCGGCTTGCCGAAGCCGGCCCTGCGCGCAGCGGCGGCTTGGTTGCTGAACATTCCCGCTCGGCTCGGCTTCCCGAGCAGATAAAACTCGACAAATGCCCGCCAGCGCGCGTTCGGCAGCGCCTTCATGGCCGGCCCGTACTCGGGCTCTGGCTCGCGGCGCGCGATCAGCGCCATCCGGTCAGCTCCCGCGGCGTTCCAACCTGCCGGCCCTTCAGGTTGATCAGCCGATGACACATGACAATCCGCTCACTCAACGTATGCCGCGGGTGGCTAATCACCCAGTGCAGAACTTCGTAGAGGCCGGCGGCATCGGGCGAGCCATCACCTTCGTTATCAAGAGCATCAAAGCAATCGGCGATCGACTGCGCGTCCTTGGCGAAGTCGGGATCAGCGCGCAACTCGCTAATGAACTTGTCGAGCGCAACACTCACGGCGTCTCCCCGGTGCCAATGGCGCAAATAACGCGAAAACACTTCAACTGGTATTCGCGATCCTGCGGCCAATCGGGATATAGGAGGTTCGGATCTCGCTCCATCCTCGGAAGCCAGAATTGAGCGGTGGCAACCGTGTCTGCGGTGAATTTTCCGTCGTTGAGGATGTGGTAAATTGCCTCATCTGAAAAACCATCGCGGCGCATGTCCTCGGCTGCGCTGATCATCTGGCCGCGAGTTAGTGAGCCGGACCCGGTATCGCCGATCGTGGTTTCGATCAGCGCTTCGTCTGCGACGGCGTCACCTACATTGCCGAACGCTTTGAGCTCGCTCAGTCGCTGAAACTCATCGCGGGTGGCCATGTCGCCACTCATGAGTTTGCGCGCCCACTCTGGATCATTGATTAGCTGGGCGAGCCGCTGCTCGGCATCGCGCGCGGTCGTGGGCGCAAGAGGTGCTGCGGGGCGGAAGTCTAAACTGCGCTCATTGAGCACAGCCGTGGCCGCGTCAGCGTCCATGGACCATATGGTGTCCCGGACTTCTGCAGCCTCTGCCGGATTGTCGGCAAGGCTAACATTCGAACTCGCCTCAGGCATTCTGTGTCTCCACTCGTTTCTCAGCATCAACAAGTGTTTGGGCTTGTACAATCTGATCCATCAGTTGCTTATACTTGACCTCATCAACATTTGGATCGTCCACTAATGCGCGCTGCTGGCTAAGGAGAGCTGCGAGCCGGGTTTCAGCTTCCGTGCGCTGCACGGGTGCGTCGCCCTGGCCGTTGATCGAATGCTCTACCGCTGCACTGCTCCGTCCTGTTCTCAAAAACTGCCGCGCGAACGATGACGCATCGCGCGTCACATCGGCCAATGACCGCGTGCGCTGGGGTTGCTCCATCCATTCAAGACGCGGGCACCGCGCGCCCGGCAACACAATGCCAGCCAACGGATCGGTGTCGAGGCCACCGTAACGGCGCGGATGATAGGAGGTGCGATAGAATTCATGGGAGACTGCCGCCATGATTGCTGGCGGCGTCAACAGCGCGGCCGTCAAATCGTGCGGTGCCCACGACCATGAAGATGCAATCTCACGAACGATCTTGAAGGCTCTTTCAGATGCGTTCGCCAATTGTTTGATCGCGTCGGCCATCTCAAGCATAACCTTGTCGCGCTGTGCGATCTTGTCCTCGATCTTGCCGATCAGTTGGGCGCGCTCCTTGGCGCGGCGTTCCACTTCTTCCTGCGCGAGGGCGCGCTTCAGCAGCACCAACTTGTCGGCGTGCGCCTTGGCGGCCTGACGGAGAGCATCAAGCTCGGCGCCCAACTTGATTGCAGTGGCGTCGTCGTCCTTCAGAAGCGCCGCCTCGCGCTTCTCAGTAAGCTCGGCGAGCTTGCGATTTGTCTGCGCGACCGCGCCCTCTACCACTGCGACCCGATCGTTTGTCGTCGTCAACGGTCATCTCCTCGCGCTGCGTCTGAAAGAGAAGATCGCGCGAGGCAAGGCCGCCGTGTGCTGATCCCCACCTCGCGCGAAAACGGGCGCCGCCGATTTCATATCTTCCGAAGCTCGCGCCTCGATTTCAGTTTTGCCCGTCCACCAGGCCGCGCAACCGAGTGCGGCCCGGACCTCGTCATATCGTCAGTACGCTTGCCCAAGACTGCGCAACGCATAGATATGAACACTCGGGCTCACCCCGGTGGCGAGTGCGCTAGATCGGCATGTCGTATGGAACGTGACTTCCGCCGATCTAACACTCGCCTGATTGCCGGCCGCTGCCGCAACCGCGACCTGCCGGATGCCTTCGGCCTGCGCGACAGCCAGGTTATGAACTAAGTTTGAGGACATGGAGATAGACATTTGTTTGCTCCTCACGCAGCCCAGGCCTTGCGCAGATCGGCCTTGAGCTCGGCGATCTCCGCCTTCTGTTCCTCAACCCGCTGCGCCGCGTGCCGCACCTGCACTTCGCGCTCGGCTACCACCTCCTCGCGTTTGGCCAATGCCTGCTCCTGGGCCGCGCATGCCTGCTCGCGATGGAGCAATTGTTGCTGGCGGTCTTTCAGATCAGCGATCGCGCGCTCAGCCTGTTTCGCCGCCTCTAGCCATTCCTTGATCTGCGCGGCCACCTCCTCGCGGTTGGTGATGAGCTTCGCAAGCCCGATCAGAAACTCCGCGCCAGAGTGGGCCCCATCGCTTGCCACCGAGACATTGCCGAACATGGTTGGCCTCCTTATGGATTACGTGCCGCGGCCTCTGCCACCGCTGCGCGCTCTGCATTCAGATTGCGCACCTTCTCCGCCAACAGGTTGGGGTCCTGCTCCCACTGCTGCTGAAACTCGCCCAACGCCTTGTGCGCGGGACTGTCATAGGCACTCGCATCGCATGCGGCGACGAGACGGCAGTACTCGTCCCACACCTGGCCGCCAGCAGTCTTGAGACGATGCACCTCAAGCAGATCGAATGACATTGTCACCTCCTATGCAGCCGCCTCCTGCCGCTGCTCACCCTGCTCCACTCGCATCGCACTCAACGCCTCCTCGCGCGCGGCTTTGCTGAGCAGCCGATAACTGTGATTGGACAGACTTCGCTTGTCGCGCTTGGCACCTTCCTCCAGCAAAGACTTCAGCGCCGCGCTCACCGTCAACGTGATCCGCATGCGAGTTCACCTCCACTTCGGATCAACAACGTGCATCAGATTGCTGCAAATCTCAAGCGCAGCGTCAGTATCGGATTGCGTTTCTGAAAAATTTTTCAGAAAGCGGATCGCTTCTCTACAAAATACGTTACAAATACGCGAGACGAACAAGGTAGAGACGGACACATGCCCAAACCGCTCACACCGACCGAACACCAGAGACGTTGGCGAGCAAAGAAGCGCAATGCGGAGATAGCCGCCGGACTTCGACCAGCTCGCAAGAAGAGGCCACTTACAGCAGCACAGCGCCAAAGTCGCTGGCGAGCAAAGAAGGCCGCGGCAGAAAAGGAACGCAAGTACGCCGCAAGTCGTGAGCGACGCCGACTTTCGCGATCAGCCCCCCAGATCGAGCCTGAGTTTCGACTTGGCGATTGCCGTGAAGTACTTAGCGACATCGCCGCCGACAGCGTCGCACTTGTGCTGACCGATCCGCCATGGGGCAATGAGGCTAAGTGGTGTTACCGCTGGCTTGCTGATTTCGCGGCCCGCGTGCTCATACCCGGTGGCAGCCTCGTCTGTTTCATCGGCGGCCTCACTTGCTGGCGTGAAGTGGCAAACTGGTTTGGCGAGCGACTTCAGGATCAGCCGCTGCTCGCGATGCCTTTGACCCAAGTGCGACCCTACCCAGGTGTATTCGTTCGTCTCGAGCACCGTCCTGTGCTTTGGTTCACCAAAGGCCCACGTCGCAAGCAACTCATGGCGCCAACGCTCGCCCGCTCCAGCGGCAAGGACAAGGCACTTCATCCCTGGCAGCAAGGCGACGCGGTCTGGCAATGGATCGAGCCCTTGACCGATGCGGGCGATCTCGTAGTCGATCCGTTCTACGGCTCAGGAGAGTGGGGACACATCTGCGGAGCAATGGGTCGGAAGTGGATCGGCTGCGACATCGTCCCAGGCGGATCAACTAAGGTCGCGGCATGACAATCAGTCGCACAAAAGCCCGCCAGTGAGTCAATTCACTCACCCAGCCACCACACCTACCCCCTCATCCATTCCCTCAACCAGCGCCCCCGCTGCCGCCGTCCGCCGCACAAACATCGGCCGACCAGCCGACCCCGGCCTGACTCGCAGCCCACCCGCTTCGCCAATCGACCGAACATGCAGCGCAACTACCTCCCCGCGGTAAACACGCATCGGTGAGCCAGAAGGATGCCCCGCCTCCACCAACTTCCGGCACAAGTCGATCACGGGTGACCAACCCCGCGCCGTCACCCCGCACGCACCACACTCAAACACCCCAGGCGAAACCTCCCCGCCAAGCCGCCCAATAATCACATCGCTCATCGCGCATCTCCCGCATTCCGCTCCTCCCAAGCAAAATGCGCGACCGCACAATCCCTTTCAACGCGCACACCCCAATCTTCCACACCCACCAAACAAACAGTCACCAACATGCAACAATACCACCTCTTGACATCCGTCAAACAGCAACAGGCATGCAATGCACCGCAATGTAACGCAAACCCCAGGTCGCCGCGCAGTAGGGAGCGGGGAGTGTCGATATCAGGCAGAGCAAGCCGAGGCATGGCCACCCACCGGCCACCCCCGGTCTTTTGCCAGCCCGCCAGCCCGGCATTGCGCACCGCGTTTCGCCCATGATCGCTGACCTGGTGCTGACCAAGCAAGTTGCGCCTCGCCCGAGCCCGCATTCCGCCTCGAGCCGTTACTCATCTCACTGTTATGTGCCAGCACCAACGCAATCAATCAGTTAGCTGAGCCTGGACCCAAATGCTGGACCCAAAGACCGAACAACATGCCGCTGAGAGTGGGGCGCCTCGACCACCAGCGCAGTGGCTCGAGCAGCCGCACCTACAGGCCGCATATCTACTGAGTGGAGGAACGAGGAGTTCCCTCTCCTGCTATCCGGCAGGGAGCGAGGCGTGCCTCTGTCACCATTGTCCTTTACGCGCGCGTAGCAGATGCAGAAAGAGAGAGAGAAAGAGACCTAATTTGTTTTCTCCGACACGCGCATAAGGGCCAATGGTGACAAGGCTCGGACAATGGTGACAATGGTTCAAGCCCATTGCTCCGAGCGCAGTGGCGGATATCGGCGCCAGCCTTGGGGCGCTGTTGCGCCTTTCATCCTGGCGCGTTCGGTGGGTTTGATCTCGTAGCGTCCATCCTGCAGGGCGGTAATGATGAGGTAGCCGCGTTCGGCCAATATTTGCGCGGCGATGAGCTTGTCTTCCGTGATGATGCGGTCTCCCCAGCAGGCAATGTGCATGATCGCGCGGGCGATGCGTCCGGGCAGTCGTTTTTGCGTCATATTGGCTCCCACTCCTCTGCATGCGTGTTCAGCAGTCGGCAGAGCTCGTTGTGGAGTTGGTGTTGTTCATTTGCGGTGAGCTTGGGCAGCAGGCGGAGGATTTGCTCGAGGGGGGTGAGCGCCTTGCGAATACCGGCTTCGATCGCCGCGGCGTTGGCCGAGAGGTTACCGTCGATCACGCGCTGTGCGAGGTCTGGCCGATCGCGCTTGAGGCGAGCGAGGAGATAGGAGGAGCCCCTACCCGTTGTAGTATTACTACTACGGCTGAACCTTCCCTTCTCGTCATGAGGCTGCGATACCGCTTCCGGCACCTGTACTTTGTATTCATGCTCGAACGCCTCCTTCGAGTAAGGCTGGCCCTCTGCCTTCAGCCCGGCGTCAAGCCGCGCAATGGCGCTTATGGCAGACGCATCATTGAGATCAGCGGGGCCATGCAGCACCCCATAAATCCATGCCGCACTTGTGCCAGCACCATCCGGAACAGGACGCTTAAGAAACTCAGTCAAGGACGGGGCGTATCTCAGTTTCTTGTCAACTCTGTCGTACCAACCCTTCTCCCATAATCGATCACGGATGAAGATGCCCAGTGAACTTGAAAATATAGTGACATTTGTTGCAACGCCCTTTGCATACTGAAATATGTTGCAATAGAGCCTGTCGCTCTCGTGATCCTCAGGCCTCATTGCAGCCGCACGGCCATCAGGCATTTGTCTCCTCCTGCTTGAACATTGCAGCGATCATTCCTCGATCCCGTTGCCGCTCCTGCGCCTCGCGTTTGGCTCGCGCGGTGAATTTCTGATGGCATTTCGGGTTGACCCTCCAGTGCGGCGGATCGGTTGGTCGCGGGCCGGGTGCCCGATTGAGCCACCCCAAAGCTTCCAGCTGCTCGAAGACGGCTGATGTTTCGACCTTCGTTAGTCTCCGCATGGTGCGATCGCCGCGCGCTACATCACGGTTTGTTACTGTGGTGAGTTCTCGCGCCAGGATGTAGCCAGCAACCGCGGTGAGCCGGCCGTGATCATCGACCAGGCCGAGCAGGCCGCTGTAGAATGCGAGCGCATGCGGGAATAGAAAGCCGTGCAGGAACTGCTCGACGCGCAGGGCCGTGTCTTCACTTACGGGCAAGATCAGGTCGCTCTCTGCATGCTCAATACAGTGCCAGATCAGGCACAGTTGAGCGAACACGCCATCGTATTTGCCAATATGTGCCGCGAGTTTGGGGTTGATGGTCTCGCAGCTCATGAGATCAAGGTGTTTGCGCTCGAGCCGTTGCCGGACGGCATGTGCGCCGTCTTCAAAGTGCAGAAGCAGTGGCGCGGTTGTGGTTTTGTTGCGCAGCTGCTCGATGAGACCAGCGTACCACGTAACCGCACCGACGGGGTCTTGATCCTTGCTCTCGTAGCCTCGCTGCAACACGATCGGCAGCAACCGCTGGATCAGTCCATCATCTACGGATGCCTCGACGATCTGGCGCAGCAGCGCGGCTGTATGCCGCCCAGCACCGAAATGCCGTTGTTGCGGATCAGGGCTGCGCCTCTCCCAATGCGGTTCAGTGCGTAGCTTCCACCGTTGTACGCTTGCAGCCAAAAGGCGCGGTCTTTGGCAGCTCCGCGCCCACTTGAATATTTGTCCATCGCGCCGAACCAGCCCGACAGCTCATCCTGCAAACACAACACGCCCTCCGGGCTGTCCTTAAGCACCTCCTGCACTGCTTCGATGGTGGTGTCCTCGATGCGTAGGCGCACCTGCTTAGGCGCGGTCGCTGTCTTTTTCTCCTCCTTCGAGAGCTCGTCGTATTTTGCTTTCTGCTCGAGGTAATTCTGAAACATCTCGGCGTCGAGGCGGTTCAATGGTCTTGCAGCCTCGCGCATGATGGGGCTTTTCTTGCCGCTTGGGGGAGCGATCAGCGCAACCCATAGCCGTGCGCTCTCCTTCCAGGCCGGATCGCGCTTTTTCACTTGCAGCATAATCCGGTCGGGGATCGCGGCGGCGCAAACCGCGAGTGCTGCGAGAGCCAGGCCACTTGGATCGGCCCCCATGATGTCGGCTCGCTCGCGCGCAAACTCTTCAATGATCGTAGGCAATATGTCGTGCGGCAACTCCGGCGGGTCGAATTTTGCCCACAGGTCTACCGGTTCGCTAGATTGATCACTCTGCTCTACGATTTTTGCTCTTGCCGTCGAGACCGCCCGCGGAATGTCGTTGTAGCGGGCTCGCCAGCGATCATCGCGGGGCACGGCCGCGGCTTCCATCAAGGCGCGCAGCATGTTGTTTGCTGCGCAATCATCCATCCCGCTGAGCAGTAGCTTCATTGCCAACGAAGCAAGAGCGGCATGATAGCCCTCGCCGCTGATGATGTGCTGGACCTGCTCGCCCCATCCCGAGGCAGACGATGCGGAAGTGTCGCCCTTGCCATTCCCCTTGGGCGGGGAAGGTGGCGCCACGGCCGTCAATGCTGCCAGCGAATTGGCCAGGTCGATCTCCTGGTCAGGGTTTTGCTCCCTGATCTGACACAGCACCGGCGTGGCCTTGCGATGCCATGATCCAGGCCAGCGGATGGGATGGCAGACTGGGTTGTTGGATGGATCGCCGCCGACGAGCCCGGTGGCAAGGTTGCGGGCCTGTTTGAGCCTGGCCAGGTTTTCACCGCGAGCCGGCACACGCAGCCGCCAATGCAGATGCAGCTTGTCCTGTGTCTCGCCGGTTGCGGGGTCGGTCCACTTGCCGCCGCTGGCCACCACAAAGGTTGCTGGCCCGAGTATTTGCTCGAGCCTCTGCTTCGCTTGCTGCGGCTGCTGATCACATTCGATCGAGAGCGCGAGACCCTCAGCGAGGTCGTTTTCTCTCGCGTGCTCTCTGTTCGTGAATACAGCGATCGGCGGGCAGAAGACGATTGGCTTGGGGTGGTTGGCGGCGCGGGCGGCATCATCCTCGGCGGCGTCCATCAGAAATTTGAGGCCACCCGCCAGGCCGGTCGGAGTGATGCGAAAGGTCTTGTTGGAACCATCTTCATAAAAGGCGCGCAGCGAGACATAACCTTGCGGGCTGGCGTGGCGAAACAGCCCTTCAACGAAGATTTCAATTTGGTCGCGCGAGGGCTCCATTATGCCCCTGCCTCGAAACGCGCGGAGCGAGCCGCAGTGAGTGCTCTTAGAATTCTCGGGTGATCGTGAGCGGCGCCTTCGTCGCCGCAGTTGCAGGGGAAGCGCCACCCATCAAATTCAAACCCAACGGCGCCGCACTTCTCACAGATGCAAAATTGATAGGGGGTATCCCTAAAGCCGCCCTCGTCAAAAAAATCGTATCCGTCACCGTATTGGATGCTCTCAGGATCAGGTATCTCATGCAGGACCGTGCCAGGCTGCTTGATGTCTGCCATGAATTGTTTGAACAGCGGCGCGGGAATGCCCTCCGGTTTGATCTCAACCCACAACGATCGGCGTTTCAGATGAACTAAAAAATCCGGCAGGTACCAGTCGCCGC
>Ga0306920_100015201_pt1 | contig 10538 bp, 9 predicted proteins | sample flu12Cox44000170_FD_204666 | JGI IMG/M metagenome (GOLD analysis project Ga0306920, IMG submission 204666) | Lab enrichment of tropical soil microbial communities from Luquillo Experimental Forest, Puerto Rico - flux4day.12C.oxic.44.000.170 (v2)... | ecosystem: Environmental > Terrestrial >... | reverse complement strand
GCTGCCCTTTGGCGTGGCGAGTTGGCTGGCTCTCGCAGCCGGGCTCGTCTGGGAAGGCGTGATCATCGCCGGCGGATTGCTCGCGGGCGGACTGGCTCTGCTGCTGCGGCGCAGCGCGGCAGAACTGCAGATGGATAGAATCGAAAAAGGTTCCGGTTAAACTAAGCCGTGGCTCCCTTGCTCGAACTGCACAATGTGAGCGTAATGCGCGGCGCACGCACCGCTCTAGGCAACCTGTCTCTAGAGATCGCCGCGGGAGAGCACGTCTGCATTCTCGGTCCGAACGGGTGCGGGAAATCGACGCTGATCAAGACCATCACCCGGGAATGCTACCCGCTCGAGCGGGAAGGATCGTGGATGCGCATCCTCGGAAGAGAGCGCTGGGACATCTTTGCCCTGCGCACGCAGCTCGGCATCGTGACGCCGGACCTGCTGGCCTCCTGCACCACCGATTCGACAGGACGGGATGTGGTGCTTTCCGGCTTTTTCAGCAGCACACGAATTTTCCCGCACCACCATCCGGATTCGAGCGAGGTAGCGCGCGCCGACGCCGTCCTTCGGAGGCTCGGGATCGCGCACCTGGCGGATCGCGCGGTGCGCGAGATGTCTTCGGGAGAGGCCAAGCGGACCCTGATTGCACGGGCCCTGGTCCATGAGCCGCACACGCTGCTGTTCGACGAGCCTGCGACCGCGCTCGACATTCGAGCCCAGCTGCAGCTGCAGGACACCCTGCGGGACCTGGCCCGCCACGGGATAGCCATACTGCTGGTGACCCACCATGTCAGCGAGATCATTCCCGAGATAAAGCGCGTGATTTTGCTGCAGCAGGGGAAAATCCTGGCCGACGGTCCGACCGGAGAAGTGCTGACCGAAGAAAACCTGCGCGCCCTCTTTGCGGTCGAAGTCCGTCTCTACCGTCAGGACGGGTTTTTCCACCTGGTTGGAAGGCCAGCTGTTGGCTAAAGCTTCCCTAGCGGCTTCACTGCAGTCGGGGCGGCGGTTCTGGCTTCCGGGCTCTTGGGCGTCCAGTCTTCCGGCGGGAAGGTGACGCGCCAGAATTGCGGACGAGGCGCCGCAAATTCCAGGCCGATTTCGGCGTTCTCTCCGCGCACCGGCCCGAGGAAGACGACGTGGCACTCCTGCTCTTCCTTGGTGTGGTTGTGCTGCACCTTGAGCAAGCTGCCGCTGATCACGCGGGCGCGCAGCAGAACCAGAGCCCCATGGGCGTTGATCGCTAAGGTGCTGGTCTCCTCGCGGAAGGGTCTGCCTTGCGCATCGGTGCCGGAAACCCCCACGCTGACCTGCATCAAAACTCGCTGGCTGCGACGGCGAACGCCGAGGTTCGAAGGATTGTGCAAAGTTTGAAACATAGCGGGCCTTTTGCCTTTCACTTCACTATAGCGCAGGGACGGAAGGAAAAGGGCCGCAGCCGGGAAAGGGTAAACAGGGGCCGCGGCGGCAGCTAGGGGCGCTTGTCGATGGGGACGTAGTCGCGCGTGGCGTGGCCGAGGTAGATCTGCCGCGGCCGCGCGATTTTCTGTTCGGGGTCGAGGAGCATCTCCTGCCACTGGGCGATCCAGCCGGAGGTGCGCGGAATGGCGAACAGCACCGGGAACATGGTCATGGGGAAGCCCATGGACTGGTAGATCAGGCCGGTGTAGAAATCCACGTTCGGATACAGCTTTCGCTTGACGAAGTATTCGTCTTCGAGGGCTATGCGTTCGCACTCCAGCGCGATTTCGAGCAGCGGATTCTTACCCATCAGTTCGAACACTTCATAGGCGACACGCTTGATGATACGGGCGCGCGGGTCGTAGTTCTTGTAGATACGGTGACCGAATCCCATCAGCTTGGTCTCGCCCGCTTTGACGCGCTTGATGAAGTCGGGGACTTTTTGTACCGAGCCGATTTCGAGCAGCATGCGCAGGACTTCTTCGTTGGCGCCGCCGTGCAGCGGACCGTACAGCGCGGCGATGGCGGCTGCCGTGGCGGAATAGGGATCCACATGCGAGCTGCCGACGCCCCGGATGACGTTGGCCGAGCAGTTCTGCTCGTGGTCGGCGTGCAGGATGAAGAGAATGTCCAGCGCGCGCTCGAGGGTCGGGTTGGGCCGGTAGCGCGTTTCGGTAGTGCGGAAGAGCATGTTCAGGAAATTGCCGGGATAGCTGAGCTCGTTGTCGGGATAGACAAACGGCATCCCCAGCGTGTGGCGGTAGGCGAAAGCGGCGATGGTGGGCATTTTGCCGATCAGCCGATAGGTCTGCTTCTGGCGGGACTCCTCGTTCAGGATCTCCTTGGCATCGTGATAGAAGGTCGAAAGCGCCGCGATGGTGGAAATCATCATGCCCATGGGATGGGCGTCGTAGTGAAAGCCGTCGAGAAACTTCTTGATGCTTTCGTGAATGAAGGTGTGGTGGCTGATGTGCCAGGTCCACTCCTTCAGTTGCGAATCCGTGGGCAGCTCGCCATGCAGGATGAGGTAGGCGGTTTCTAGGTAAGTGCTCTTTTCAGCCAGCTCTTCGATGGGATAGCCGCGATAGCGGAGGATGCCTTTGTCGCCGTCGATGTAGGTGATGCGGCTGATGCAGGAGGCGGTGTTGGCGTAGGCGGGGTCGTAGCTCATCATGCCGAAATCGTCGGGGCCGGTTTTGATCTGGCGCAGGTCGACGGCGCGGATGGTGCCGTTGCTGATGGGGATGTCGTAGGCCTTTCCGGTGCGATTGTCGGTCACGGTGAGCGTGTCGCGGGCCTTCGAAGAAGCCTCGGTCTTGCTGGTGCCGCTGGCGGTGGTGCTCAGGGAATCCATTCGAAAAAACCTCGTCCAGCACTCAATGTACACCAAAGGGAGGAGGAGCGGGAGGGAAAGGGACGGGCCCGGCCGGAGAGGAAGGAGCAAGCGCTTAGCGGTAAGGAAGCGCAAACTGCACCTCTTGACGATAGTCGTTATAACATATATAATCTGTCTTCCCCTTGAAGGAGGGCAGCATGATCCACATTCGCAAGAGCGCTGAACGCGGCGAGGCCGACCACGGCTGGCTCCAGACGCGGTTCACCTTTTCGTTCGCCGACTATTACGACTCGAAGCACACTCATTTCCGCACGCTGCGGGTGATGAACGATGACCGGATCGCCGGGGGTGGCGGTTTTCCGACCCATCCCCACCGCGATATGGAAATCGTCACCTACGTGCTCGAAGGCGCGCTCGCGCACCGCGACAGCATGGGCAACGGTTCGACGATTAAGCCCGGAGACGTGCAGTACATGGGCGCGGGCACCGGCGTGGCGCACTCCGAGTTCAACGCCTCGGAGAGCGAGCCGGTGCACCTGTATCAGATCTGGATGTTTCCGGACCAGAACGGCTACCAGCCGACCTACGACCAGAAGAATTTCTCCGCCGCAAGGAAGCGCGGCAAGCTGTGTCTGGTGGTTTCGCCGGACGGGCGCGACGGCTCGGTGAAGATCCGCCAGGACAATGAATTGTACGCAACCGTGCTCGGCCCGGGAGAGAGCGTGAAGCACGAATTGAAGCCGGAGCGGCACGCCTACGTGCAAGTGGCGCGCGGCAGCGTTACCTTGAACGGCAAGGCGCTCGAGGCCGGCGATGGTGCCGCCATCTCTCGCGAGCCGGCGCTCGAACTCGTCGGTGTCAACGATTCGGAAGTGCTGCTGTTTGACCTGGCGTGAGCCCTGCCGCGTTCCCGGCGCGCCGGCCACGATTCACCCGACCGCTCAGGGCCCCGGCGGAAGAGTGATCACCGGGCTCTGCGGGAAGAAATCGAAAGGCCGCAGCACGAAGTCGTGCCACATGACTGGCATCACCGGCCAGTCTTCGGCGCGCGGGATGTGGTGGAAACCCAGGGTGTACCAGGCGACGATGTCGGTGTTTTCAATGGGCCGGTTGGCCTTGGTCCAGACGGCCAGACCGTCATCGCCCTTGCTGCCGATCGGATAGACGCCCGCCGCGAACCGTTCGTCAGCCTTATAAGGCGTGACCCAGAGCTGATGGGTCGAGAAGGCGCCGACTTTTTGCGGGCCGTCGTCGGCGTCGAGCAGCGAAGCGGCGGTCGCCCCAGGCATGAGTTCATAGCCGGTCGGATAGCCAAGAGGGCCTTTTACGTTGGGGTTGATGAAATGCCACATGGCCGGGTGGTCCAACTGAATGTCCAACATGGCGTCCTTTTCGGTCTTGGCGGTACAGGGCTCGGCAACCCAGATGCTCTTGCGCGCGGGATTAGGGAGCTCGCGTTTTACAAGCCGCATGGCCACGAAGCTGTTGTTGACGCCGTCCACGTCAAGGTCCAGGCGGTAGGACAAAAAGTGGTCGTGGTTGACGCCGACGGTATTTTCCGCGACGAAGTGGCCGAATTCGTCGGGAGCGCCAGCCATCCCGTGGCCGCCCGTCCCTGTGGCGTCCTTGGCCTTGACGGATTTGGTTTCGATGATGCCGGTGGCCCCGACCGCGACGCGCAGACTGCCGTCGCGGTCAAAGCGCCAGTCGAGAACGTAGTCGTAATTGCCGATCACCGCCGCGGTGCGCAGGACCAGGACGCGGGCCGCACTTCCTGAGGTCTCGTTTTCTTCGAAATGACGCCACGCCAGGTCGCCCGAATAACTCTCGAAAAGGCAGGCCATCTTTGAGTGCAGCACCGGGAAACCGTGGTCGTCGGGCGCCAGGCCGTCGATGTAGACGGCGTTACCCGGGCAGTCGACTTCTGGCCGCAGCGGCTTCAAGACGCCGCCGATCGGATAGAATTCGCCGGCGTCGATGAACACCCGGGTAGCCCAGCCGTTTGCAGGGTCCATGTAGGGCACGTAGAGCTCGGAAAGCGACCCTTCATAGAGGACGGAACGGAAGCGGTCGCCGTCTTCGATTCCCGCCAGATTGATGATGGCGCCGATGCGCGGGTCGAGGCGAAACCGGAACCGCCAATTCTGCCAGCTGACTTGTCCGCCCTTCACCTGAAAGCTCGGCCCGAGCGGCTGTGAAACGCTGATGGGCGTGGTGCCCGGGAGCGCCGCGGCCTCCAGATCCTGATAGTTCACCGCGGCGCGGGAGACCGGAACCGGCCCATCGTCCATGATCTTGAGGATCTTCTTGTCGGTCGCGTCAATTTCCACCACCAAGCCCTCGATGCCGCGGGACCAGTCGGTGTAAACGCCGTGGTAGTCGACGCACGAGCCGAACATGATGCGGTGTCCTGCGAGTTCGGGCAGAGCGAAATAGCCGAACGGTTCGCCGAAGCACTCGACCGTAGTGAGATCGCTGATGCCGCGCTTCTGCAAAGCTTCGATCACCCGGGGATCTTTCTTGATGGCCTCGCCGAGCTCGTGGAATTCGGCCATCACCACCGGGGCCTGCACGTCCGTGCGTTCCCTCCACGCTTCGAGCTTGTGGCCGGTGATGTCGACCAGGGCTTCGATGGTCACTCCCTTGTGCAGCAGAATGACCTCCGCCTCGCGGAAGATGGGATCGCCCGGTTTCCAGGCCAGGACTTTGTCCTTGGGCGGTTCGTGCAGCAGCACGCTGTGGGTGACCGTCTCCGGCGGCACTTTGCCGGAATCGCGCAGGACGTCGTAAACCGTCCAGTACTCCTGCGTTTTCAGCGCATCGAGAGGGTGCGACGGCGGAGTGGATTGCGCGGGCAACCCAGCGGCGAAAACGATGCCGCAAAACAACGCTAGAAAAATCCTGTCGAGTGAGCGCATCAACTCCTCCGCGGCGCGAGCCGTGTGCCTTACGGAAGCAACTGCTTGTGGGCCGAAAACGGGTTTGCGGGTTGGATTCTAACGGCAGGCTATCGGGAAGGCAAAGAAAAAAGCCCGTGGCGTCGGGACCAGTTCAGGAAGGCCGCCGCCACACCGAAACGGAAAACAACAGGCCCAGAATCAGCGCGACACCGAGCGCGAGCAACGATGGATTAAACCCCGATTTGGCGATCATGAGGTACACGATGCCGGCTGCCAGCAATACCCGCACCCGGATGGCCGTCAGCAGAAGCGGGTCGGACAGATGCGCGCCGAGATCGTCGCCCACCGGTTCGTTCAGGGAAGGCAGGGATCTGCGGATCGCACGCATGCGCGGCAGGATAAGGAGAAAGCCAATAAGAAGAGCCACGCCGATGGCCAGCAGCGCCGCCGGAATCCAGCCCTCTCTCATGGCGCCGGAGAGCGACGCGAGATAGCCGCCCGAGAGCAGCAGCACGCCGAGGCCCGCGCCCGAGAGCGGCGGAGAGACTTTGAACACCCGCAGCCAGGCGCGCACCTGCTCGGTCGAAGAAGCACCGCGGAACAGCGCCGAAGCCGTCCATTCGATGCCGTAACCGATGAACAGAGCGAGCGCGCCCAACAGATGGGCGTAGATGACGGCGATGCGGACGGTCATAGGCACCTCAAACGACATGCTCTGGCTACCGGATACCCGTGGAACGAGGCGGAAGACGTTAAAAAACACCCGGCCGGGAGAAATCGCGCTAGCCGCGCTCGCGTTCGAACTCGCGCATGAAGCTGACCAGTGCTTCGACCGAGGCGGGCTCCACGGCGTTGTAGAGCGAAACGCGCATGCCGCCGACCGAGCGGTGACCGGGCGTGCCGACCAGTCCCGCCGCCGCGGCTCGCTTCTCGAATTCCTTCTCGGCCGTCTCGTCGGGATGCTCCCGCGCCGACTGGCCTCGCGAGCCGGCGACGCGGAACACCACGTTCATCAGCGAACGCGACTCTTTTTCTACCGGGCAATGATAGAAGCCGTTACTCGAGTCGATCGCATCGTAGAGCAGCCTGGCTTTCCTTTCGTTGCGCTTGGCTATGGCCCCGAGGCCCCCCTGCTGGTCTATCCATTCCATCATCAGGCCGACGACGTAGACGGCGAAGGTCGGCGGCGTGTGATAGAGCGACTTTTCCTTGATGTGGGTGCGGTACTGAAAGAGGGTCGGCAGGTTTTTGTCGGCACGCTCGGCGAGGTCTTTTCTGACGATCACCACGGTGACACCGGAAGGACCAAGATTCTTCTGCGCGCCCGCAAAGATGAGGCCGAACTTCCCCACATCCACAGGACGCGAGGCGATGTCCGAGGACATATCGGCGACCAGGGGAACTTCGCCCGTCGCCGGAAGAGCGTGATATTGCGTGCCTTCAATGGTGTTGTTGGTGCAGAGATAGACATAAGAAGCGTCCGGGGCGAGCGAGAGCTCTTCTTTGCGGGGAACCCGCGTGTGCTTCACCGCTTCGGTATTCGCGGCCACGCGATGGGCGGTACCCTTGCGCAATTCCGCGAGGGCCTTGGCGGTCCAGGTGCCGGTATGGATCAGATCTACGGGTTTGCCGGGCACAAAAAGATTCAGGGGAACCAGGGAGAACTGCGCGCTGCCGCCGCCTTGCATGAACAGGACCGCGTAGTCGTCCGGAATCTCGAGATGCCTGCGCAGGCCGGCTTCCGCCCGGGCGTTAATGCCTTCAAATTCGGGCGAGCGATGGCTCATTTCCATCACCGACATGCCGGTGCCGCGCCAGTCGAGAAGTTCTTCACGAATGCGCTCCAGCACGGAGGTCGGCAGGGCGCTGGGGCCGGCGTTAAAGTTGTGAACGCGCTTTACGGCGGTGCGAATGACGGTGGATGACACGATCGAGGTTCCTCTCCTTGGCGATGAGTCGGAAGTGGCGCGTCGGCGCGGAACGCGCGGCCCTAACGAGCTTTTCAGGATAGCATGGCGCACCGGGCCGCGCAGGATTCGACTAACCCTCGAAGACGGGCAGTAGTAGAATCGCACCGGGAGCAAGCCCGGGCTATGAATCGGAGAGAGTGGATAGCGAGAAGCGGGGCCGCGGCGCTCGGAGCGCTCGGCGCTCCCTACGCCCGCGCCGCGGCGCGGCCGGAGGCAAAATTGGACTGCGTGTTCGAGCTTTCCGTCATTACCGACGAGATTACGCAGGATTTCGGCCATGCGGTGGAGGTGGCTGCGAACGAGTTCGGCTTGGGATTTGTGGAGCTGCGCGAGCTTTGGAAAAAGAACATCGTCAACCTCGACGAAAAAGAGGTGGCCGAAGCCAAACGCCTGCTCGCGCAGTACAACTTGCGGGTAACCGACATTGCCAGCCCGCTTTTCAAAGTGGACTGGCCTGGCGCACCGAAATCGAAATACAGCCCGACGGGCGACGCCTTTAATGCCAGCTTTTCCTTCGCGCAGCAGGGTGAGGTGCTCGAACGAGCCGCGGCCGTGGCCAACCAGTTCGGGACCAACAAGGTGCGGCTGTTCGATTTCTGGAGGCTCGAAGACGACCGGCCCTATCGCCAAGATATGGACGAAAAGCTGCGGGAATTTTCCGACCAGGCCGCCAAAAAGAACCTGGTGTTCCTGCTTGAAAATGAGTACGAGTGCAATACAGCCACGGCTGCCGAAGCCGCCCGCACCCTCGGCGCCGTGAAGAACAAGAATTTTCTCCTCAACTGGGACCCCGGCAACGCCGCGCGTCTGGGCGGGCAGACCTTCCCCGCAGGTTACGCGCTTTTGCCCAAAGAGCGCATCGGCCACATGCATCTGAAGGATGTGCAGCGCAACGCTAACGGCGACTACGCCTGGGCGTGCATGGGCCGCGGCATCATCGACTACACCGGGCAGTTTCGCGCCATGATGCGCGACGGCTATCGCGGCACCATGAGTCTTGAAACGCACTGGAACGGCGCGGGAACGAAGGAAGAGTCCTCGCGAGAATCCATGGCCGGCACCAAGGAATTGCTACGGAAAGCAGGAGCACTAGAATGAGCAACCAGGACACCAAGAACGAGATGGACACTTCGCGGCGGTCGTTTTTGAAACTAGCGGGTACGGGCATCGCCATCCACTCGACGGCGGCCAGCTACGCCAAGATCATCGGCGCGAACGATCGCGTGCGGGTGGGGCTGTGCGGATTCTCGGAGCGCTTCCGCGACGCGCTGCTGCCTGCCTTCGAGCAGCACTCGACCGGGCTCAACTTCGAATTTGCCGGGGTGAGCGACATCTGGACCCTGCGGCGCGAGGAAGGCGTCGCCCAGCTGAAGAAAGTGACCGGCAGCGACGTGACGCCGGCGCGCAACAACGACGAACTGCTGTCACGCAAGGACATCGACGCGGTGTTTGTGGCCACCTCGGACTTTCAGCACGCGCAGCATGGAGTTGCCGCGGTCCGCGCCGGAAAGGACGCCTACATCGAGAAGCCGCTGGCCAACACCATGAGCGACGCGAAAGATATTCGCGCCGCGGTGAAGGAAACCGGAAGAATCGTGCAGATCGGCACGCAACGCCGCAGCGCGGAAAACTACCAGCGCGCCAAGGAGTTCATCGGCTCCGGCAGTTTTGGCGATATCGTCAGCGTGGAAATGACCTGGAATGTCAACCAGCCTGGCCGCTGGCGGAGGCCGGCTCTGGTCGAAAAGCTGCGCGAAGAGGATATCGACTGGAAACGCTGGCTCGGCAACCGGCCCTTTGAGAAATTCGATCCCCGCAAATATGTGGAGTTTCGCTTGTTCTGGCCGTATTCGTCGGGAATTCCCGACCAGTGGATGGTGCACCAGATTGATACCGTGCACTGGTTCACCGGGCTGGCGCACCCCCGCAGCGTGGCGGCCAACGGCAGTGTCTACCTGTGGAGAGACGGCCGTAAGAATTGGGACACCATGACCGCGGTGTTTGACTACGGTCCGGCGAACGATCTGTCCAAAGGATTTCAGGTTGTTTATTCCTCGCGGCAGACGAATTCCGCAGGCGACGTGAAGGAGTTGTACCGCTCGAATGGCGGGACGCTCGATCTCAACAAGAATCTCATCTCGAGCGAGGGCGGCTTGGTGGAGCAGTACGCCAAAGCCATGGGCATGAAAGCCAACCTGCTTGAGGACCGGCCGCTGGTCGAGCAGAAAGGAGGCGGAGTTGAAACCGGCTCGCACGCCGGCGGCGATGACGCCACCAGCGCCAATGTTCGCAACTGGATGGAGTGCGTGCGCAGCCGCAAGACTCCGAACGCGAACATCGAAGCGGGCTACAGCCACTCCGTCGCCCTGTGCATGACCATTGCGGCCATGCAGTCCGGCCAACGCGTGACCTTTGACGATGAGAAGCAGCAGGTGCTGGCGGGCGGCGAGCCCTGGCCGCGCGCCTAGCCCGCTAGCCGACGAGCGCGAATTCGACGCGGCGCCGCATCGGATCGATGCGTTCGGCGCGCACTTTTACCCGGTCGCCGAGCGTCCACGAGCGTTGTTTCGCTCGCGCGCCCGCCCCGCGACGGGAATGGTCTCGTCCGCCCAGCGCCACGATGGCGTGATCACGCTCGCGGTAGACGCAGCGCGCGTCCGCCGCCTCTTCGAGCGCGCTGATGGGCACCAGGCCCTCCACAAACACTTCCAGCAGCTCCACGAAGCAGCCGTACTTCTGCACGGAGATAATCAGCCCCTCGTACTCGTCGCCGAGATGCTGCTCCATGAACTGCGCGGTCTTCCACTCGCGTAGCTCGCGCTCGGCGGAAGCTGCGCGGCGTTCGGCTTCGGAAGTTTCCGTCGCCAGCTCTTCGAGCTG
>Ga0306920_100015200_pt1 | contig 10538 bp, 9 predicted proteins | sample flu12Cox44000170_FD_204666 | JGI IMG/M metagenome (GOLD analysis project Ga0306920, IMG submission 204666) | Lab enrichment of tropical soil microbial communities from Luquillo Experimental Forest, Puerto Rico - flux4day.12C.oxic.44.000.170 (v2)... | ecosystem: Environmental > Terrestrial >... | reverse complement strand
CGAATCGAAAATAACGTTATTTCGTCTCTCGAGCCCGACCCACTTCGGAATCCCACTTAGGCCCCGACTTCCTTGCGTAACGCATTGGCAATGGACTCGGAGAAGCGCTCCACGTCGGCGTGACGCTTCGCCTCCACCATAACCCGGGCCAGCGGCTCGGTCCCCGAATAGCGCAGCACAACCCGGCCGCTGTCACCGAGGGCGGTCTTCGCTTCCGCGACCGCACGGGAGACTTCCGGTAGCGAGTCGAGAGGCGGCTTGGACTTCACTTTTACGTTTACGATCACCTGAGGATAGTCTTCGAGTCCCTCGACCAGCGATTCTAGCGAGCCCTCCGAGGAGACCAGCGACGCGATTTTGACGGCTGTCAGCAGGCCGTCGCCGGCTGGGCTGTCGTCGAGAAAGATGATGTGCCCGGACTGCTCGCCGCCGAGGTTGTCCCCGGACCTCAGCATTTCTTCGAGGACATAGCGATCGCCAACGGCTGCGCGGACGAGAGAGATGCCTTCGCGGGCGAGCACGCGCTCGAGTCCCAGGTTCGACATGGCGGTGGCCACCACTCGCCCACTCCTTAGCGAATTCTGAGCCTTGAGGTAGCGGGCTACAGCCAGCAGCACTCCGTCTCCGTTCACCACCTCGCCCTTGCGGCAAACGAACAGAGAGCGGTCGGCATCGCCGTCAAAGGCCACACCCATAACGGCTCCGTCAGAGACTACACGTTTCTGCAACGCCTCAAGATGGAGCGAGCCGCAGGCCGCGTTGATGTTTCTTCCATCCGGACCGACGCCGATTGCGAGCACGTCGGCTCCGAGTGACCGGAACAGTTCCGGTCCGAGATCATAAGCGGCGCCATTGGCGCAATCGAGAACGATGCGGAATCCAGAAAGGTTCGCTCCCGGAAGCACGTGGCGGCGGAGGAACTCCAGATAGTCTCTGTGCAAGGCGTGGTTGGTCCGGAGAGCGGGGCGCCCAGGCGGCACAATCTCGTTGCGATAGCGGAAAATCTCTTCTTCGATTTTTCCTTCGTCGCCGTCAGGGAACTTCATGCCCGCATGCGAAAACAGCTTAACGCCGTTGTCGTGATAGGGATTGTGGGACGCGGAAATCACAACGCCGGCCTGAAAGTCGTTGTGCCGCACCAGGCAAGCAACCCCCGGCGTGGTGATCACGCCCGCAAATTCCGCGCTCGAACCCGCTCTCTGTAAGCCCGCAGCCAGAAGCGCGGCGATATGCGGACCTGATTCGCGAGTATCCATCCCGATCAAAACATGCGCCGCGCCATGTTCGCGCTTCAGGTATTCGCCGAGCGCGCGCCCCGTGGCATACAAGGTCTGGTCATCGAGCGGCGGGGTGCCGGGAACGCCGCGAATACCGTCTGTGCCGAAAAGCTCTTTGCCCATAGATTTGTCGGTCGGCGAATGACCTCATGGCAGTCTAGCACACAGCAAAATCTGCCCTCTCAATGCTCGCCAAAGTAGCCGAAGCTGGCTAGCAGGACCCCTCTCGGCTAGTGTTAATCGCCGATTACAGCGTTTGCGCGGGCGCCCCCGGACCGTCCCCGAGTGTGTTACTTTGAAGGATAAAGGGGTGAAGCGTGGCCACGACGGAATCGCCGCCGACCATCTTTCGAATCTCGGGCTCGACTTTCAGCCTGAGGATTCTTGCGGCCGCCATTATTCTCTTGTTCTTCTACTATGCTGCCGGCGTCGTCGTCACTTTGCTTCTTTCCGTCCTCATCTCCTATTTCCTCGATCCCGCTGTCGAACTGCTGGAGCGCTTCCGCATACCGCGGACCATCGGCGCATTGATCATGGTGCTCATCCTCATCGCGGTCATCGCCGCGGTTGGTTATGGTTTGTGGACCCGTGTTTCGGATTTCGCCGCTAACTGGAAGACGTACAGCACCGCCCTGCACAAAGCCACGGGTGGAATTCAGAGACAGCTGAGCGGTATCGAAGGAGGCGTCAGCGAACTGGCCACTCCCGAGGGCACCCCCAAGGCCGCCGTGCCCGCCACCGATAGTGGCATGGTTCACACGCTTTTCCTGCGCGGCATCGGCTCGCTGTACGCGCTTGTGCTCGAAGGCACCTTCGTTCCGTTCCTGGTGTTCTTCATGCTGGCGGGAAAGCGCGAGGCCTGGCATTCCACGCTGCAACTCTTCCCGGTTTCGCGACGCACGCAGGTAAAAGAGACCCTGGATGATTTGCGCGACGTTCTCCGCGACTACCTCATCGGCATGAGCGTGGTGACCCTGGTGGTGATCGCCTGCAGCAGCATCTTTTTTCTGGCGCTGGGACTCGACTACCCCGTGCTCGCCGGCATAGTTTCGGGCTTGTTCAACATGGTTCCCTACATCGGTGCCGTGCTTGCGTGGCTCCCGGCCTTCCTGCTCGCGCTTGTGAAATGGAAAGCGGTGAGTCACTTTGCGCTGATTGCGGTTGTCCTTACGGGAATTCATGTGCTCGCGCAAAACCTGATTGCGCCTCAACTGGTCGGCCGTCAGGTGCAACTGAACGCGGTGGCCATCACGATCTCGTTGCTCTTTTGGGGATGGGTGTGGGGCGGCATGGGCTTGATCCTTGCCATTCCTATCACCGCGGCGCTTCGCGTGATCTGCGACCACACCGAATCGTGGAAACCGGTGGCGCGCTGGTTGAGCGCTTGACCTCTACGGTTTCAGCTGCCCCTCGCTTCCGGCTGGCTCGACCGTCCCGAGCGACTTCACGTAACTCACCAATTGCCAGCGCTGCGGCTCGGGCAATTTTGACCACACCGGCATTTTCTTGCGGACGACGCCGTTCGTCAGGATCCAGAAAATCGCTCCCGGAGTGGCATTCTGTACCTCCGGCGCACGGAGGCTCGGCGCCTTCTTGCCGCCGACGCCGCGGCTGCCGTGACATTCTTCGCAGTGTTCTTCGAACAGCACTTCTCCAGCCGCGACCGAATCGGGGTCCCGTCCGAGGGGATTCGTCTTCTGGCGGTCTCTCTCCGGAACTTTTTCGAGTTCGGCGTAGACCGACTCTTTTTCTTTTCGCTCCCATTCCTTCTTTCCGTCCTGGGCCCTGAGCAGCAGCGTCAATCCGGCAAATACCAGCACACTCCTCAGGCAATACCTCGGAAATTTCATCACTCGCGCCCCTTAAACATGCTCTCGATCCTGCGTGCGAAACCTGAGATTTCGTACGCCACTCCCCAACGCAATAGAAACTGATGGCTGTTGCCGTTCAGCCCGAAGGTCGGCTCAATGCGAAGCGTCCATCCGGACGGAAGATTCCAAGCCAGACCCGGCGCCAGATACTGCGATGTGTCGTGCAGGCCAAAGCTCGAGCGGTCACCGAGTCCGCCGTACATCTCGAGGCCCGCAATGAAGTGCTGCGGGCAGAAGTTGCACCGGTGCGCGGCTCCCTTCATTGCGAGCGGCCGGCTGACGCCGAGCGCATAGCCGAACTCCCAGGGTTGGTTCGACAGATTCTTCACCGCCAAGGTGTTCTCGGTGAAGTTCCATCCTTTGTAGTTGCTCGAAAGGATGAGTTTCAGTTCGATTTCACGCGTCACCTGCTGCCGGGCAATGGAGTTCGGCACGGCCTGATCCGCTTCAACATCGTGGCCTTCGACTTCCTTGATGATTTTGTCGGCTGCGTTGATGTCCTCGAACTCGGCATAGAGCACTGGATTGATGAAGTGCTCGCGCTTCAGCGGTCGAACGCGGTTTTCCCAACGGAAGCCGGTAAACAACGTGCTCTGATCGAAGGTGCTCTGGCCGTCCAGGTAGAACTCCGTGGTCCACCAGGCCGTGGCTCCGTATTCGAACTCAGCCCAAAAGGCGTGGAACCCGGGACCGCCGCGTTGCGTTCCGAAGGTCGAGAAATACTCGATTTCGAGGTTGCCGGGCTCTTCAAGATTGTGGTCATAGGCCACGATGTAGGGATTTTCCTGAGCTTCGAGAGGTGCAGCCGAGCAGATGAAGAGAAAGCCGGCCAGGAGGAGCGCCCCGCTAGATAGTCTAAAGAAATAAAACGACTTAGTGAGAATCAAAGCCATGATATAAGACTATCTTAGTCCTATATTGAATGCAACTGATTTGCAACTAGTTAGGCACTCACGAGGCGCTGTTTTCTTTCCTTGCGAAGCTTTCGTGTAAACTGTTTGGGTGTCTGCTGCTCAGAAAAAACCGCGTGATTTGGTCTCCTGCCCTTCCGTCCGATGCCTGACTTGATTCACCTCGCGATTCCGGCCTTCCTCCTCCTTATGGTCGTCGAAGCGGCGGCCGGCGCCGTGATGCAGCGCGAAATCTACGAGGTGAAGGACGCTGCCGCGAGCATCACGATGGGGCTCGGCAATCTGGCCGCCGACCTGTTGGCCAAGGTGGTGCAGTTCGCCGTTCTTACCTACCTGCATCGCTTGGCGATTTTTCACATCGGTTCCGAGTGGTGGGCATGGGTGCTGCTTTTTTTCGGTGATGAATTCAGCTATTACTGGTACCACCGCACGAGCCACGAGTGCCGCCTCTTCTGGGCTTCGCACGTGGTGCATCACTCGTCCGAGCGTTATAACCTGTCGACCGCTTTGCGCCAGACCTGGACCGGCAGTTTCATGAGTTTTGTTTTCTGGCTGTGGCTACCTGTCGTAGGCTTCGCTCCGGCGATGATCATGACCATGAAAGCCGTCAGCCTCCTTTATCAGTTCTGGATCCATACGGAGCTGGTGCGTTCCGTTGGCCCCCTCGAGGCTCTTTTCAATACGCCTTCGCATCATCGCGTGCATCACGGCTCAAATCCTCGTTACATTGACCGGAACCACGGGGGGACACTCATCATCTGGGACAAACTCTTCGGCACCTTCGAGCCCGAGAATCCCGCCGATCCCGTCCGTTTCGGGCTCACCAAGAACATCGAGACTTACAACCCGGTGCGCATCGCGTTTCACGAGTGGGTCGATATGTTCCGCGATGCCTCGAGCGCTCCTGGCTGGAACAACAAGCTGCGCTACATTTTTGGGAACCCCGCCTGGCATCATGAAGAAAAGCCCGAGCCTCTCGCTGGTGCGAAGCAACCCTCCTAACCCCAAGGCCGTTCCTACCCTACTCCAGTACCTTTCGGCTACCGCTAGAGCATCGAACTGCCCTGAGAGGTCCGCATGAACCATGACTTGATCCTCGCGCTGCTCGACGAAGGCTATTCGAAGAAAACGTGGCACGGCCCGAATCTTCACCAGTCGCTTAAAGGGGTAACGGTAAAGCAGGCGGCCTGGCGGCCGGGGTCAGGCCGGCACAACATCTGGGAACTGACGCTTCACGCGGCCTACTGGAAATACGCGGTTCGCCGCAGACTCGAAGGGGGCAAGCGCGGCTCGTTTATCCTGAAAGGCAGTAATTTCTTCCCCCGGCCGGAGGAAGGAAGGGCCACGGAAGCGGCGTGGCGGGCGGACAAGGAGCTGCTGGAGAAGGAACACCGCGCCATGGTCGGAACGATCGGCAGAGTGCTGAAGTCACCCGCAGCCAAAAAGAAGCTCGGCATGCTCTACGGCGTGGCGCTTCACGACGTTTACCATGCAGGGCAGATCCGGCTTTTGCGCCGCTTGCAGGAACGCTGACGAGCGCTTCGAGGCCCAGTCTAGCGAACGCCTTCAAAACGTCCTCGTCATTCCGAACGGACTCGGTTGAGGCGAGAGGGGTGTCCCGTTTTCTTCGCTTGCGCTAAGAGGTATTCGAGCAAAACTTAACGCCGGCGTAGCGCCCTGACGACGGCTGCCACGTCCTCTGCATTCTGAAACAGGCGGATCGCCGCAATACCCGCCGCCCCCGCTTCGACGCAGGCTCGCGCGTTCTCGACGGTGATTCCGCCGATAGCGAGCGCGGGAAGCGACACCGTGTGACACACCTCAGCCAGCCGCTCGATTCCTTGCGGTGGACCAAACAGCGCCTTCGAGGGCGTGGCGTATACGGGCCCAAAGATTACGTAGTCTGCTCCGGCTTTTTCGGCCGCGAAGGCAGCCTCGAGCGAATGCGTCGAGGCGCCCACCAGGAAATCCCGTGCTTGTTTCCGGTCACGGACGAGCCGTCTTGCCTCTTGGACCGGTAGGCTTCCTTCACCGAGATGAACTCCGTCCGCTTCGAGAGCGTACGCGACGTCGAGCCGGTCGTTCACGAGGATGCGGCAACCTGCCGGGACGCGTTCGAAGGCCTGAAGCACCAATGCGGCGAGTGCCCGCCCGGAGAGATCCTTTTCGCGAACCTGGATCCAGTCGACGCCTGCGCGTGCCGCAATTTCAATCTTTTCGACGAGTGCGTCCGACTGCTGGCCCGGAGAGGCGCTCAGGCCCTTTCGGTCCGTCACGTAGCACAGCGTCATCTCACGGGTTGGAGGCGGGAGGGACACGGGCGGAAGTCTGCGGGGAATTGAAGAGTCCGAAGGCAACGAAGATATCCAACACTCCGATGCCGCTCACCATCCCACGCAGAGATGGATGCAGCAGAACACGTACGAGCCAGGGAAACTGGTTCAGAAAGTAGTTCTGTTCCCAGAAGGCGGACCAGGGCAAGTACAACAGAAGTGCGCCCATCTCAAACAACAACACTACCGTTAATGCGCGTAAAATCCGGTTCATTATCCTGCGGAGCTATCCCTGATTGAGTGTGGGCTGGCCGTCAGCGCGCTGGTTTTTGTAACGCGGCAATCCGTTCTGCCACGTCGCGGTAATCAATGTTGACTGCATAGACCTGCGAGAAACTCTTGAGCGCCGCTTCCAGATCGCCGGCTGACTCCTGGGCCACTCCTAAATCATACCGCAACGCCAACTTACTTTCTCCGTCGATGCCCTGGGTGGTGAGCGCCCGCTCGTACCAAATGGCGGCGATGTTGGGCTGGCCCTTTCCCATGAAGGCCAATCCCAGCAGCGTGCAGCACTGCATCGCATAGCGGAACGCCCGGCCACGGTCATTCGCTTTCGCCACTTTCTGAAATTCGCCAATGGCCTCTTCGAGCAGGCCCATCTCGCGGAAGGCGATGCCCAGATTGTAGTGCGTCTCGAGATCTTCGTCTTCCGAGCCCATCTCGCCGAGTTCGGCACGGAACTCCTCAAAGACTTCCTTCAACGGGCCGGATTCTCCGCTTGGGCCGACTGGCGCCTTCGCGGTTTCGGCCGCATGCTGCGGCTCGGCATCAGGAGGAACCAGCTGGTCTGAAGCCGCTGTTTGCGGGATGATTTTGTCCAGACCCAGTTCGTCGATCTCCTTAGCCAGATCGGCGAGAAACTCGTCCGAGGAGAAACCACTGCCGTTTACGGGCGATTTGTCCGCGGGCGCGGGCTGTGCGTCTTTCTGGCTTGGCGGGGGGACCGGGGGAAGCATCTCGTGCGGGGGCACGAGATCCTCGGGCCCCAGCACCAATTCAAATTCCTGATCGAGTTCAAATTCCGGCTCGGAAGCCGGCGTCTCGTGCAGGGGCGGCTGCCCCTCTTCGAGCGCGGGCTCTTTCCCTTCCGCCGCAAGCTCCGCATGTCGCGGTGTGGGAAGGGCCGTCAACTCTTCGTCGGGCAGCAACTGCTCTTCGGCGTGCGGCGCTTCCTCGGTTGGCCTGCTTCCGTCCGTACTGGCGGGCAGCTCGACGGATTCCTCCGGAAGTGGGCTCGGTCGAGCTTCCTGGTCTACTTCTTCGGCCGGGACAGGAAACTCCGAGTGACCGGAATCTTCGGCTGGCACAGGAGGTTGCGCTTTTGCTGATTCTGGTCGAGCAGAGGCCCGCGCTTTCTCTTCCACAACATTTGCCGGAGCCGCTGCCTCAGGCTTTGCCGTTTGCTCCCTTGTTTCTTCGAGCAGCGACGCCCACTCCGACGACAGGTCCACCTCTTCCGGCTGAGCCTCGGCGGTTGACTGGGGGGCCGGTTCAGATGCCTCTTCCATTTCGATTTCAGGAGGTTCCTCGGCCTCCGCTGATTTTGAGCCGGCTGCGGGCGATGTTGACGGGGCAATCTTGGCTGTGCCCGCTTCCGCCACTTCGGCAACCGGTTCCGGTGCCTCCGCCACGACGTCGGCAACACCGTCCTCGACGGGTACGGTCTCGACCGGTTGAGGCATGGCCGCTCGAACCGCCGCTTGGATCTCTTCGTCCGTCAGACCGGCCGCGCGTTGGAACCGCCGCCGCAATTCCCCAAACCTCTCGCTGCTCCGGGCGTCTCCCCGGCTGCCGTGGATATGCTCGAGGTGGGCAGCCAGTTCGGCGGTTCGCCGGTCGTCTCCCGCACCAAGCACGAAATCGAGCAGCTTTTCGAGCGTTGCCGTGTGCGTCGGAGCGCGCCGCAAAATCGCTTCGAGCAGGCCGATGGCCTTCTGTGTGAGCCCGTAGCTGGCAAACAGGTCCACATCGGTTAAAGATTGCGCGATGAACTTTTCTGTTTCCTCGTCGAGTTGGGGCTCGACGGGCGCGGGGGCCGGCGTATCCTGCGAGGACACCAGGGCCGGCGGCTCTTCTACACCGCGCAGCTTCGGGGCGGGAGCTTGCGGCAATTCTGCTTGCAAATCCTCAAACGCTACCCGGGTTTCGATCACAGGTGGTGGCGGGGGTTCCGTCGTCGCCACGCCCAACTTGCGCAATACGTCGTTCAGCTTACGCTTGGCGCCATCGTTCTCCGGCGCGCGATCAACCAGTTGCTCAAAGACTTCCTTGGCCCGCTGAAGCTTTCCGCCAGCCACCAACGCATCTCCCAGTTGCGCGAGCGCGTCCGGCAACCGGAACGAATCGCTTGTCCGTCCGAAGGTGTCGACCAGCCATTCGAGCGGCTCGAGCCTCCCAGGCAGCCGCGATACCAGCTCGTTCAACAGGTGCACCACGCCCTCGTGCTCCCCGGCATCAATCATCGGGATGCGAATGCGCGAGAGGACCGACATGGCGCGCTCGCCCTGTCCGGATGCGAGCAGCGCTTCTGTGACCTTTTGCGTGGCGCTAAAGTTCTTTTCGTCTGTCGAGAAGATGCGCAAGGCCAGGCCAGTGGCCTCGTCCCACTTGCCGTTCTTCAGGTACAAGTCCATCAAGAGCTCGGCAGACTCGCCGCCCTTTTCGAGGTCGGGGACGCGCTCGAGAATTTCTGTGGCCTTCGAGACATGGCCCTGCGTCATGTAGGACCGCGCTTTCACAATGAGCGCATCCAGGTGCTTTGGACTAAGGTGCAGCGCTTTGTCGGCCAGCTTCTCGCATTCGGCCTGCTCTCCGCGGGCCAAGGCACGTTGTGCCGCGGAGATGTAGGTCTCGAGCGCCTCTCCGGACTGCCCCATGGCCTGGTATAGATCCGCTAGTCGGATCTGGATGCGCAAATTATCGGGCTCGGCCTGCAGCAGTTTTTTGAGCAGCGCAATGGCTTCCGGCTGCCTGTGGTTTTTGAGGTGCAGTTCGGCAAGCTGGAGGAAAAGCGGGCGGGCTTCGCTCATCACGCCCTGTTGCACATACAGGTCCGCCAGTTTCTCGAGCGGCCGAATCTCCTCGGGAGCCAACTTGGCAATTCTCTTGTAAACCGCGATGGCCTTGGTCAGGAATCCGTCGCTCACAAACAGCTGGGCCAAGCGCTCAAAGTAGTCGATGGCCTGGATGGTTTCGCCCTGGCGGATGTACAACTCGCCGATCGTCATCAGGGTGACTTGATCGCGCGGCTCGTATTTCAGGATGTGCTGGTACTCAGCGATGGCCTGAGCGACCTTCCCCTGGTTCAGCAGTTTCTGCGCCGTTTCGACGAATTTGCTCTTGTTATAAGCCATGCGCTAAAGGCGACAGCTTCCCCTCGAAAGCCGCCGTGACTTTCTCCTGGTTGGGCGGCAGGTATTGGCACTCTGACACCCTACTTTTTCACGCTACGCCCCACTCGGAGGGGCGTCAATCAAACCGCGCGAGACTGTGAGCAGGCAGTTATCCCCGTGCCAGATACGTTACTAGAGGCGAAGAAATAGCGAACTGAAGGATGGCTCGGATTCGTTCCCGCCAACTCGCTTTCGCAGGCTCTTTCGCGGTCTAACGGCTCGGCGGCCAGATTTCGAGGGGCAAAGCCTCCTGCACGGCGCCTGCGGCCCAGCAACGCGCATCGCGCACGGGCGCAAAGGAATAGCGATGCAAGGGTGTCGGTCCGTGGACGCGCAACGCTTCCAAATGGTCCGACGTCGCATACCCCTTGTGCCTCGCTAATCCGTAATGGGGATATACCGCATCCCATTCCTCCATCCTTTTGTCGCGGGACGTCTTTGCCAGGATCGAGGCGGCGGCGATTGAGACGCTGCGCGCATCACCCTTTACGAGCGACTTCTGCTCGATGAGGACATCGAGCTCCATCGCGTCAATCAGGAGATAATCCGGTTGAATCGCAAGTTGCTGCAAGGCGGCCGCCATAGCCTGACGGCTGGCTTGATAAATATTCCAGGCGTCGATGCGTTGCGCGTCGATTTCGGCCACTGCCCAGGCCAGGGCGTATTCCCGGATCCGGGGCGCCAACTCGTTTCGTCGTTCCGGCGTCAGTTTTTTGGAATCGTCGAGTCCCACGATACGACGCCGGGGATTCAG
>Ga0306920_100015198_pt1 | contig 10539 bp, 8 predicted proteins | sample flu12Cox44000170_FD_204666 | JGI IMG/M metagenome (GOLD analysis project Ga0306920, IMG submission 204666) | Lab enrichment of tropical soil microbial communities from Luquillo Experimental Forest, Puerto Rico - flux4day.12C.oxic.44.000.170 (v2)... | ecosystem: Environmental > Terrestrial >... | reverse complement strand
TCACAAAAGGTAGTCCTCGATCTCACCCCCCGGCCTAGGCCTGCGGGGTGTGGCAGCAACTACGACGGCTTCGCGGACGGGTGACGTCGCCGGCGTTGCGGGCGTGGCGGACGGCGCCGACGGGGGCGGCGGGGCCGAGTCCGTCGTGGTCTGACGAGCCAGGGCTTGGCGGCGCGACGAAGCCGACCGATCGCGCGTGGGTCTCGGGCCCCCGAGGGCTCCGGGCCGGGCCCGCGCCGAGATCGCCCACGCGATCAGATCCGCCACGTGGGGCTCTTCGGCCAAGAGGCGAAAAAGGACGCGCTTCCCATCCCGCCTGCCCTCGGCCAGTCCCTCGCGCCGAAGGGCCTGCAGGTGCCGGGTGGTACAGGACTGGGACAGGCCCACCTCGGCTGCGAGGTCAGTCACGCAACGCTCCCCGCGCGCCAGGAGCCTCACCAGCTCGAAGCGCGACGGCTCCCCGAGACACGACATCAGACGGCGTATGCGGGAGGTCGCGGCAGTCATTGCACGAGCATGCATATCATCAGCGCCGATTGACCGCAAGTAGTTGCTCTGATAGCTTGTTGGACGCTTGCCTCCCGGTCATTCGAAACCCATGTCCAGCCTCTCCGATACGATCGATTCGCCCGCCTCGACCAGCTTCTTCGGCCTGACGCGTGAAAGCCTGGCCGGAGCGCTCGGCCGTCACGGGCAGCCGGGCTATCGGGCGAGCCAGCTCTACACCTGGGTCTACCGCCGGCACCAACGCGACCCGGCCCAGATGACCGACCTTCCGGGGGCCCTGCGGCGCGACCTGCCCGCCTGGCTCGACCTGGGACTGCCTGCCCAGGCCTCGGTGCTGGGCACCCCGGACGACCTGACCCACAAGTTCGTGCTCGACCTGGCCGACCGGGCGCGGGTCGAATGCGTCTCGATGCGAACCGAGCGCCGGCTCACCATGTGCCTCTCGAGTCAGGTGGGCTGCGCGCTCAGGTGCTCGTTCTGCGCCACCGGGCTGATGGGCCTCAAGCGGAACCTGAGCGCCGGGGAGATCGTCGCCCAGGTCGTGACCATGGGCGAGTTCCATGGCTGGCGCGACGAGCGCTTCAACCTGGTGTTCATGGGCATGGGGGAGCCGCTCGCGAACTACGAGCCGGTGGTCGAGGCGGTGCGGATCATGCGCGATCCCGAGGGTCTGAACCTGGGCGCGCGGCGCATCACCATCTCGACCAGCGGCGTGGTGCCGCAGATGCGCCGGCTGGCCGAGGAGCGCATTCCGGTGGGCCTCGCGGTCTCGCTCCATGCCACGACCGACGCGGTGCGCGACCAACTGGTGCCGATCAACCGCCGCTGGCCGCTCGAGGTGCTGATCCCTGCCGCGCGCGACTACGGCCGCGTGAGCGGTCGGCGCGTGACGCTCGAGTACACGCTGATCGCGGGCGTGAACGATGCTGCCGAGGACGCCGACCGGCTGGGCGCGATCGCGCGCGAGCTGCCGAGCAAGATCAACCTCATTCCCTACAACCCGGTGCCGGGCCTCGAGTGGCGGCGCCCCACCGCCACGGCGGTCGACGCCTTCGCCCAGCGGCTCTACCCGCGCGCGCCGGCCGTGACGGTGCGCCACACGATGGGCGGCGAGATCTGGGCGGCCTGCGGTCAGCTGGGTGGCCTGAGCGCCTAGTCCTGCCGCCAGACCCCGCATAGAACCGCGTGACGCTCCGTGCCCGGCTGCTGGTCGCGCTGCTGGTCCTGGCGCTCATCCCCACCATCCTCTTCGCGGCGTTCACGCTCGCCGAGCTCGACCGCGCGGCGCGGCGCTGGTTCAGCCCCGGGGTCGAGACCGCGCTCGAATCCTCGCGCGAGGTCAGCAAGGACGCGCTGGTGCGGCTCGACGCGCTGGCGAGGGCCGGGGCCGACGACTGGGCGGCACGCTGGCCCGCCACGCCTCTCGATCCGGCGGCACGCGCCGCGATGCGCGCCGATCTGCGCGCCGACGCGCTCGACTTCGCCCAGCTCTACCGGCGCGTCGGCGGCCGCTGGCGGCTCGAGGAGCAGGTGGTGGCCGAGCAGCTCATCGTCACCGCGGGCCGGGACTACTCGGACCTGCTGGGCGCGGCGCTCGACTCCACGCGGGTGCTTCACACCGCGCGCGGGGCGCTGGCGGCGGCGGCGCGCCCCGCCGCCCCGGCCGGCGGCCCGGAGCGCGCGGTAGTGGTGGGGTTCTGGGTGCCGCCGGACTTCTTCCAGCAGATCGACCGCATCGGCGAGGGGCTGGCGCGCTACAGCGAGCTCGGCGTGCTGGTCGACGTCCAGCGCCGCTACGTGTGGCTGCTGGTCGCGGCCCTGGTGCTGGTGGTCATGGCGGTCGCCCTGCCCGCCGCCACGATGCTGGCGCGCAGTACCGCGCGCCCGCTCGGCGAGCTGGCTGCTGCGTTCGAGCGCGTGGCCGGGGACGAGCTCGAGACGCGCGTGCGCCCGACCGGCGCCCGTGAGCTGCGCACCCTGGGCGACGCGTTCAACGCCATGACGGCGCGCCTCGCCGCCGCACGCGAGCGCCTGCGCCACGCCGAGCGCGAAGCGGCATGGCGCCGCGCCGCGAGCCAGATCGCGCACGAGATCAAGAACTCGCTGACGCCGATGCGGCTGTCGCTGGCCCGCGTCGAGCGCCGGCTCGAGAGCCTCCCCGGGAGCGAGCGCGGCGCCATCCAGCACAGCCTCGGCGTGCTGCAACAGGAGATCGAGGACCTGGCGCGCATGGCGGATCACTTCTCGGAGTACGCGCGGCTGCCCGAGCCGCGCTTCGAGCGGCTCGACCTCGCCGAGGTCGTGAGCGCGGCGGCGGCGCTGCACGAGGACCGCGCGGTGCGCGCGGCGGTCGCGCCCGGAACCCGGCTTCCGGTGCGGGGCGACCGCCTGCTACTGTCGCGCGCGATCCACAACCTCATCCTCAACGCGCGCGAGGCCGGAGCCCCGGGCGGCGAGGTCGAGGTGCGGGCCTCAGCCCGGGCGGACGGCGATTCGCCCTCCGGCGTGGCGGTGGTCGAGGTGCTGGACCGCGGTGCGGGGATCGCCGCCGACGTCCACGACCGGGTGTTCGAGCCCTACGTCAGCAGCAAGGCGCGCGGCAGCGGCCTGGGGCTCGCGCTGGTGCGGGACATCGTCCACCAGCACGGCGGGACGGTGGCGCTGGAGAACCGCGAGGGCGGCGGCGCGTGCGCGCGCATCGTGCTGCCGCTGCTGGCCGCGGAGGCGGCCGCGGACGGCGGGCAGACCGTGGAGAGCAGGCCGGAATCATGACCGCGAAGCGCAGGCTCGAGGTGCTGGTGGTCGACGACGACCCGCGGGTGCGCGAGGCGGTGCGGCTGCTGCTCGAGGACGAGGGCCACGCGGTGACCCTGGCCGAGGACGGCGACGCCGCGCTCGCGGCGGTGACCGAGGGACGCTTCGATGCCGCGCTGCTCGACGTCAACATGCCGCGCCTGAACGGCCTGGTAGCGATGACTCGGATGGCGGAGATCGACCCCGCGCTCAGCATGATCATCCTCACCGGCGAGAGCGCGATTCAGACCGCGCGCGAGGCGATCCTCAAGGTCGGGGCCTTCGACCTGATCGCCAAGCCCCCGGACGCCGCGCACCTCCTGGGAGTGGTGGAGGAGGCGGCCCGGCTCACCGGGCTCAGGCGCAGCGCCGCGACCGGGGACGGCGGCGGGGCCGACGGCGGGATGGTGGGCGAGAGCGCCGCGATGCGCGCTCTGCTGGAGCAGATCCGTCAGGTCGCGCCCTCCCAGGGGCGGGTGCTGATCAGCGGCGAGAACGGCTCCGGCAAGGAGCTGGTCGCGCACGCGATCCACCGGCAGTCCAAGCGCGCCGCGGGCCCGTTCGTCAAGATCAACTGCGCGGCGATCCCGCGCGATCTGGTCGAGAGCGAGCTGTTCGGCTACGAGCGCGGCGCGTTCAGCGGCGCGGTGCAGACGAAGAAGGGGCGGCTCGAGCTCGCCGACGGCGGCACGCTGTTCCTCGACGAGATCGGCGACCTGTCGCTCGAGGCGCAGGCCAAGCTGCTGCGCGTCATCGAGACCGGCGAGGTCGAGCGCGTGGGCGGCACCCGCACCCAGCACGTCGACGTGCGCATCCTGGCCGCCACCAACAAGGATCTGGCGGCGGCGATCGAGTCCGGCGACTTTCGCGAGGACCTGTTCTACCGCCTCAACGTGCTGCCGCTCCACGTCGCGCCGCTGCGCGAGCGGCGCGGCGACATCCCGCTGCTCGCCGCCCACTTCCTCGAGACCTGCTGCTCCGCCGAGGGCAAGCCGGTCAAGCGCCTCAGCGCCGAGGCCGAGGGCCTGCTCGCCTCGTACCACTGGCCCGGCAACGTGCGCGAGCTGCGCAATCTCATGGAGCGCGCGGCCATTCTGGTGCCGGCGACCGAGATCCGTGCCGAGGACCTGGCGCCGTGGCTGGAACGCGGCGCCGAGCGCGAGGACGCGGTGGGGCTGCGGGGCGAGATCGAGCGCCGCGAGGCCGATGCGGTGCGCAAGGCCCTGGAGTCGGCGAACTGGAACGTCACCCAGGCCGCGGCGGGTCTGGGGATCGACCGCACCAACCTGCATCGCAAGATGCGCAAGTACGGGATCGCGCGGCGCTGAGACGGACCGTGGCGAAATCGCGACACGGCCCGGCCAGCCGCACCACCGCCGGCACGCCCGGGAGGCGGCGGCGCGGCCCGCGACGGCGCCCCGGACCTCCGTCCCGGCTGGTACGGCGTTTGCAGCCCCTGTGGGCCGGAACGCTCCCGCCCGCCGGCCCGCTCCCGGAGCCCCGATGAAGACCATCCTGCTCGCGCTCGCGGTCTCGGCCCTCGCCCTCGCCCCGCGCCGCGCCGATGCGGCGGAGGCCGCGGCCGCCGCGCCCGACACGCTGCGCTTCCGGCCCGTCCCGCGCGAGCGCGAGGGGCCGGGGGCCGAGGACGAGGCCCACTTCGGCCACGGCGACCCGTGGCTGCGCCCGGGGTCCGACCAGCGCCTGCTGACCGAGCCCGATCAGTGGCGCGCCGAGGGACGCCGCTACACCCGCACCGATCTGGTGCTCGACTACAACCGCGTCGACCCGCTGCGCATCGGGCTCAAGTGGGAGGCCCAGGCGCCCGGGACGCTCTACCCGCGGGTCGGCGCGCGGCTCGCCTACGCCACGGTGCGCGAGCGCGTGCTCTACGGCCTCCAGATCGAGCAGCCGCTGGTCGCCTCCGGGCGCTACGCGGTCGGGGTGTCGATCGACCGGGCCACCGACCACAATCCGCTCCAGCAGGTCGAGGACTTCGAGAACAGCCTGGCGTTCCTGTTCGCGCGCACCGACAACCGCGACTACTTCGAGCGCGAGGGCTACGGCGCCTACCTGGTCTGGCGCGTGCCCGACTTCTCGACCATCTCGGCTCACCTGCGCAGCGACGACGAGCGCTCGATCCCGCTCTACGAGAACGCGCGCTCCTGGTTCTACCGCGACCGCGATCTGCGCCCCAACCCCGCCATCGACGAAGGCACCGCGCACACCGCGTCGATGCGCCTCGAGCGCCTCAACCGCCGCCGCCTGCTGCGCGCCGGGATCTACCACCACCTCGAGCTCGAGCGGGCCGGCGGTCGGCTGGGGGGCGATTTCGACTACACGCGCCTGCTCGGCGACGTGCGCGCCGTGCTGCGCGTCTCGCCGGCCAGCACCCTGGTCCTGCGCGGCGTGGCCGGCCACACCGCGAGCGGCGCGCTGCCGTTCCAGCGCCAGATGGTGGCCGGCGGCGTCGACGGACTGCGCGCCCACGAGTTCGACCAGTACCGCGGCGACCAGATGCTGATGGGCCAGGCCGAGGTCGTGGTGGGCCTGTGGCGGCTGCGCACCCGCAGCTTCGAGGCCGGGCTGCACGCCATGGGATTCATCGACAGCGGTCGGGCCTGGTTCGACCCCGGGCACCTGTGGAACGCCGACCGTCAGCGCTACGCCGCCGACGCCGGGTTCGGTCTCGGCACTTCGGAGGACAACCTGCGGGTGTACTTCGCCAAGAACCTCCAGGAGCCCTCGTCCAATGTCGTCATCAGCGTGAGGATCCAGCGCCCGTTCTGACCGGCGCCCCCGCCCCACCCACCGACCGTGCCCGCGCTCCCCGCCCACCCGCCGCGCTGTCTGGTCGCCGCGCTGTGCGCGCTCGCCGCCGTGGCGGCGGCGTCCCGTGCCATGGCCCTCGATCTCACGGTCGGCGCGGTGCGCGCGCGGGACGAATACGTGTGGGTCGACGCCCGGCTCGACGACCCGTTCCCACCGCGCGTCGCGCAGAGCCTGGCCCGCGGCATGCCGGCGACGCTCGAGCTCCACGCCGAGCTGTGGCGGCGCCGCACCGGCTGGTTCCACCACCTGCAGGAAAGCTTCGACACGTCGATCCGGATGCGCTACGAGGTGTGGAGCGAGTCCTACCGGCTGGAGCGGGCCGGCGATCCGCCGCTCGAAGTGCCGACGCTCGACTCGCTGCGGGCAGTGCTGCTCCATCCCCTCGCCCTGCCGGTGGGCCGGCTCGCCGAGCTCAGGAACGGGCCCGACTACTACGTGGTGGTGAGCGCCACGTTGCGCCCGCTCACCGTCGACGACGTCCAGGAGGTCGAGGGCTGGCTGGGCGGCGAGGTCGAGGAGCACCGCCACTCGGGCATCGGGGTCATCACCGGACTGCCGCGCTCGGTATTCGACGCGGTGCGCAACTTCGCCGGCTTCGGCGATCAGAAGGCGCGCGCGCGGACCGCGGACTTCGAGCTCGGCGACCTCGCGGGCCGCTAGGGCGACGTCACCGGGGGAATCGAGGCCAGCGTCCCCGGCGCGGGCGGCGCCGGCGGCACCGAGGACGGCGCCGGAGCGCCGGGTGCCGCGGCCCCGGCCTCGCGCGCGCGCGACCCGAAGCGCGACACCAGCAGGGCGCCGGTGCCGAGCACCGAGAGCCCGGTGACGAGCAGCAGGCCGATCAAGGTGAAGAACAGTCCGAAGGTGCGCGGGGCTCCGGCCGGCCCCGAGAACAGCGCCGCGCCGGCGGCGAAGATCGCGGCCACGAACGCCGAGCCCGCGGCCATCGGGCCGAGCGGCTCCGCCTCACCGGCGCGGCGGCGCAGGAGCTTGCAGCCCAGCAGGTAGCTGGCGGCCAGCTGGCCGGCCCACACCATCAGCGGATAGACGACGATCAGCAGCGCGACCACCGGCAGCCCGATCACGGTGACCGCGAGCAGCAGGCACGCGATCACCGCCATCGGCGCGGACAGGAACCCGAACAGGATCGACGCCCCGCTGCGCCGCGAGGCGGTGGTCCCGACGCGCAGCAGGCGCTCGTGGAACAGGAGGCTCAGCAGCCAGGCCATGAACAGGGTGAGCAGCCAGCCGGTGAAGATGGTCAGGAGCTCGACGCCGAGCGTGGGCGGGCCGAAGCCCATGGGCAGAAAGCCGACCGAAACGGTCTGGCCCCGCACCGAGCTGCCCGGCGCCTGCTCGAGCGCCCCGCCCACCGCCACCGCGTCCTCGTCGACCGACGCGCCAGGCAGCAGCTTGACCGAGCCGGCCACCGCGACCACGCTGCCGGTCACGTGACCCTCGACGGTCGCGGAGCCGAACACCGCCACCACGTCGCCGATGACGGTGGTGCCGGGCGGAACGCGGACGTCGGCGAACACCCGCACCAGGTCGGCCCCCTCGCCGTGCACCATCACGCCGGGGGTGCGCACGTGAACCCCCGGCAGATTGACCTCCACCTCGGCGCCCACGCTGTCGGGTTCCGCGCGCGGCGCGCTGGTATCGCCGTTGTGGCCGTGGTGGCGACCCGACTCGGCCCGCGTCACGACCGTGGTGCCGCCGCGCGTCACCTCGACCCCCGAGCTGCTCACCCGCACGTGGGTCACGACGCCGCTGTCGGCGGGCGCGCCGGACCGCGGCGCGGCGGCGAGCCGCTGCGCGCCGCCGGGCAGCGCCGCGGCCAGCAGCAGGGCTGCGAGCACGGCGTCCGGGCGCGCGCGGCGCGCCGGTCGAGGCGCTGCGAGGTGCCGGCCCATCACCGGCTCAGAACCCCAGCACGCTGACATGGCGGATCCCCCGCGCCGCCGAGCGCGGCCGCATCCACGACAGCACGGCGAGGCACACCAGCGCCGCCGCCCACCACACGATCGCCACGCCGGGCTGCGCGGCGACGTGCTGGAACGCGCGCTGGACCGGCGACAGCCGCTCGCCGGCCGCCGTCACCACGCCCCAGCCCTCGGCGAAGCGCAGCGCGGCGCGTGATAGCGTGTTGAGAACGAACACCCCGGTCTGCACGAGTCGCCGCGAGGCCTCGCCCGACAGCGTCTCCAGCGCGCGCGCGCCGCCGGGCTGGCTCGCCCACACCGCGGCGCCGCCCAGCAGCGCGACCAGCGTGGTGACGTAGCCGAGGCCCAGCGCCGCCAGCCGGCGCTGGAGGCGGCGGCGCGACGGCAGCACGCGGGCCAGCACGCGCTCGGTGAGCGCCGGTCCCGGATCCCAGGTCGGGGCGGCGGCCAGACGCTCGAACACGCGGCGGTAGAGCGCCAGCTCGCGCGCGCACGCCGGGCAGCCCGCGAGATGGGCGCGGAACGCCCGCGCCGCGGCGGGCTCGAGCCCGCCATCCAGGTAGTCCTGGATCCGATCACGTTCCGGACAGCTGCTCATGACGACTCGTTCTCCAGCTCCAGGCGCTGCTTGAGCAGCGCGCGCGCGCGATGGATGCGGGCCTTGACGGTGCCGAGCGGCAGGTGGAGCGCCTCGGCGATCTCCTCGTACGACATGTCCTGCTGATGACGCAGCACCACCACCACCCGATAATGATAGGGCAGTGAATCGATCAGGTCCCGGACCCGCCCCTCCTCCTCGGCGTGCGTCGCCTGCTCGTCCGGACGCAGGGCCTGGTCCTCGACCTCGAGCGTGTACTCCTCGTCGCTTCCCGGCTCGCGCTGGACCATCGAGATCGGGCGCAGCCGCCGGCGCCGCAGGTGGTCGATGCAGAGTCGGGTGGCGATGGTGAACAGCCACGCCGAGAACGGCCGCGTGGCATCGTAGCGCTCGAGTGCACGGAACATACGGACGAACGTCTCCTGGGTCAGGTCCTCGGCGTCCTCGACGCTGCCGACGATCCGCCGCGCCACCGAGAACACCTGTCGCTGGTAGCGGACGACCAGCTCGCGGTAGGCCTGTTCCTCGCCGGCCAGGCATCGGCGGACCAGGTCGGCGTCCGCGCCGCTCTCCACCCCGACCTTCAGTCCCGGCTACGCGGGCCCGGCGGCGTTTGTTTCATGCGAGCCGACGATAGGGGTGGGGTCCGGAGCCGGTCAAGACCCTCGCCCATTGCAATTTGCAGGGCCATGGCCGGGACCGGGCACAGGCTTGACTAACCCCCACCCCGACCGTAGCCTGCCGCGGCCATGACCACGATCGGCGCGTTCGCGGCCCGGGAAATCCTCGATTCGCGCGGCAATCCCACCCTCGAGGTGGATTGCCGGCTGGCGAGCGGCGCGCTGGGGCGGGCGGCGGTGCCCTCAGGGGCCTCGACCGGCGAGCACGAGGCGGTGGAGCTGCGCGACGGGGATCCGGCGCGGTACGGCGGTAAGGGGGTCGAGCGGGCGGTCCGGAACGTGCTCGAGACCATTGCCCCGCGGATCCTCGGCATGGACGCCTTCGACCAGGTGGCGATCGACCGCGCCCTGATCGACCTCGATGGCACCCCCAACAAGGGCCGGCTGGGCGCCAATGCCCTGCTGGGCGTCTCGCTCGCGGTCGCCCGCGCCGCGGCTGCCACCCTCGAGGTGCCGCTCTACCGCCACCTGGGCGGGGTCCACGCCCGCACCCTGCCGGTGCCGCTCATGAACGTCCTGAACGGCGGCAAGCACGCCGACAACGCCCTCGATTTTCAGGAGTTCATGATCGTCCCGCTCGGGGCGCCCTCGTTCCATGAGGCACTGCGCTGGGGGGCCGAGGTGTTCCACACCCTGGCCAGGGTGCTCAAGAAGCGCGGGCTCTCGATCGCGGTGGGCGACGAGGGCGGCTTCGCCCCGCGTCTCCAGAGCAACGAGGAGGCGCTCACCATGCTGGCCGAGGCGATCCGCCAGGCCGGCTACGAGCCCGGGGTCCAGGTGGCGCTGGCGCTCGATCCGGCGGCCAGCGAGTTCTGGAAGCAGGGCGCCTACGTGCTGGCCGGCGAGGGCGGCCGCACGCTCAAGCCCGCCGAGATGGTCGAGTACTACGCCGGCCTGTGCGACCGCCATGCCATCGTCAGCATCGAGGACGGCCTCGCCGAGGACGACTGGGACGGCTGGGCGGCGCTGACGCGACGTCTGGGCCCGCGCGTCCAGCTGGTCGGTGACGACCTGTTCGTCACCAACGTCACGCGCCTCGCCCGTGGCATCGAGGCCGGAGTCGCGAACTCGATCCTGATCAAGGTCAACCAGATCGGAACGCTCACCGAGACCCTGAGCGCGATCGAGATGGCGCATCGCGCCGGCTACACCGCGGTGATCTCTCACCGCTCGGGCGAGACCGAGG
>Ga0306920_100015197_pt1 | contig 10540 bp, 9 predicted proteins | sample flu12Cox44000170_FD_204666 | JGI IMG/M metagenome (GOLD analysis project Ga0306920, IMG submission 204666) | Lab enrichment of tropical soil microbial communities from Luquillo Experimental Forest, Puerto Rico - flux4day.12C.oxic.44.000.170 (v2)... | ecosystem: Environmental > Terrestrial >... | reverse complement strand
GCCGCCGGGCACCGGCCGCGGTTCTCCCTCGACGGTGAAGGACACCGGCAGCCCAGCGCTGCGTGCCTGGTCCAGCAGCTCGCCCAGCTCGCCGATGCCCGGTTGCGGTGCCCGCCCCGAGCCGTCGCCGTCCTCCTCCCGCCGCAGCACGCCGAGCAAACGGCGCATCTCGGCCAGGGCCTGGCGGCCGGTGGCGGAGATGGCGGCCAGCGCCTCCCTGGCCCGGTCCGGGTCGGTGCCGAGCGCGTACGAGGCGCCGTCGGCCTGCACCACCATGACGCTGACGTTGTGCGCGACCACGTCGTGCAGCTCGCGGGCGATCCTGGCCCGCTCGGCCGCGGCGGCGATCTGCGCCTGGGCATCCCGTTCCCGCTCCAGCCGGGCGGCCCGGTCCTCCAGGCTCGCGTAGTGCGCGCGGCGGTAGCGCATCGAGTCACCGAGCACCCAGGCCAGCAGCGCCGGCCCGGCAAGCAGCGTCACGCCGGGCGTCAGCCATGCCAGCAGGCTGTGGTTGACCAGGCTGACCCAGCGGAGGATGCCCACCGCCGAGCCGGCCAGGCAGACGGCCAGTCCCCAGACCGAGGTGCGCCGCGGGGTATAGGCGGCCAGCGTGTACAGCAGAATCAGGATGGCCGCGTCGGTGGCGGCCGGGCGGACGCCCAGGGCGATCTGGAGCCCGCCGGCGGCGATCGCGGTGTAGAAGGCGCCGACCGGGTATTTGCGGCGGAACACGACCGGCACGGTGAGGCCGAGCCCGAGGGCGATGCCCTCGGGCACGCCCTTGACGAAGGCCGGGCCGACCCCGGCGACCAGCAGCGCGGCCGCCAGCACGCCGTCCACCAGCATCGGGTGCCGGCGCAGCCAGGCGTACAGGGCGGACACGTGTCCAGCGTAGATCCGCGCAGCCCACCCGGCGTCATCCTCGCGGGTACGCTGCCGTCATCCCCACGGGCGACGCCCAGGCCCTCCCGGGCCAGCAGGGCGGGACTCCAGGGGGTCGTCCGCCTGGGCTTGCAGGGCCAAGGCCCCGTGACGGAGGAACGGGGCCGCAGGCCATCGGGGGGTTCCAGGGGGGTCGCTCCCCCAGGCCGGAAGGGTGTATCAGTGACCGACTGTGTCTTCTGCCGGATCGTGGCGGGCGAGGTGCCCGCACACTGGGTGTACGAGGACCCCGTCACGGTGGCGTTCCTCGACGCCAGGCCGGTGTTCAAGGGGCACGTGCTGGTCGTGCCGCGGCAGCACTACGAGACGCTGGGCGACCTGCCGCCGGCCGGCGTGGGGCCGCTTTTCGAGCCGGTCCGGCAGCTGTCGGTGGCGGTGCCGGCCGCGCTCGGCGCCCAGGGCACCTTCGTCGCGCTCAACAACGTGGTCAGCCAGAGCGTGCCCCACCTGCACGTGCACGTGGTGCCGCGGACGAAGGGGGACGGGCTGCGCGGGTTCTTCTGGCCGCGGCAGCGCTACGCCAGCGACGACGAGGCCGCCGACTACGCGCGGCGGATCGCCGCAGCGCTGGCAGCCGAGGCGAGCTGATCCCGCCGGTTACGCGTGCTTACGGGCCGGCACCTCGCGGGAGTACGGCGGGATCGTGGTGCAGCCGTAGCACGGCGGCTTGCGGCGGAAGTAGGCCGGGATCGCGGGGGAGTCACTCGGCGGGTTGGTGGGCAGCAGGAACGGCTTGCGCGGCGGCTGGCTGAAGTTGAAGTCGTTGAGCAGGTTGCCCAGCTGGGGCGCGTTCTCGCGGACGCCGGGGCGAGGGTCGGGGCGGCCATCGGTCTTGGGGTTGAGCGGGGCGCCCCCGAGGAAGTCGTCCTCGATGAACTTCAGGTAGGCGTCGCTGCTGAGCGTCTGGTGGTCGATGTACCCCTGCTTGGCGAAGGGAGAGATGACCATCCCCGGCACCCGCAGCCCGTAACCGTTGCGGTCGACGCGGGGCGGGCGCACGCCGTCGTAGAAGCCGCCCCAGTCGTCCCAGGACAGGAAGATCGCGGTGGTACCCCAGTCGGGGCTCTTCATCGCGGCGTTGATCACCGCGGTGACGTAGGCCTGGCCCTGATGGACGCCGCTCGGCGGGTGCTCGCTGTCCAGCTGTGAGGGGGTGATCCAGCTCACCGACGGCAGGGTGCCGCCCTGGGCGGCGGCGAAGTAGGAGCCCAGGCCCTGCACGTTGCCCACCTGGTGGTCCTGCTGCACGTCCTCGAACAGCGGCAGCGGGTTCCAGATCCCCGGCGTCGAGGCTCGCTGCTGGACCGGGGAGCAGGCCAGCGCCGCGGAGTTGGCGCAATCCGGCTGCGCGCCCTTCTGCACGTAGTACCGCCAGCTCACGTGGTGGGCGTGCAGCAGCCAGGTGATGTCGGTCCAGGCCAGGTCGATCGATGTGGTCCCGGCGGCCAGCTCCTGGTCCACCGCCTGCCCGAACACCTTCCCCTGGTACGGCCCGCCGATGTTGTTCACGCAGCTCATGGGGTTCTGGTCTTTGCACCTGGCCGACCAGGCGGACACCATGTACAGGTGGTCGGGCAGCGACCACGACTTCACCGGCTCGAACATGTGGTCGTTGAGCACGAAGTTCTTGGCGTAGGCCCAGTAGTTCGGGATCTCCGCGCCGGTGTGGTACCCCATCGGGTCCTGGGCTTTTCCGGGTGCGCACTGCGGGTCCTGCGCGAACTTGCAGGTGTGGGCGGCCGCCGCGCGCTGGTGCAGGAAGCCGTTCATCTGGCCGCCGTTGACGTCGGCGACGGCGTTCTTCAGGCCGTGCGGCCCGCCGCCGTTGACGTCGGCGGTGTCGTGGTAGGGGCGGACGCACCCGCCCTTCGGGCTGGGCACGCAGACGGTGGGCACGCCGCCCTGCATCGGGATCCCGGTCGCGCCCGGATAGGTGCCGAAGTAGCTGTCGAACGAGCGGTTCTCCTGCATCACGATGATGACGTGCCGGATCTTGTGGATTCCGTGGAAGCCGGCGGCCGACTGCGGCGTGACCGATCCGATCACCTGTGGCGCCGAGGTGCAGGCGGCCAGCAGGCCGGCCAGGAGGCCGGCGGCGGCGAGGCAGGGGACCAGGCGGTGGCTGCGCATGGTGGCCAACCTAAGCAAAAACTCTTCGTGGTCCAGCCAAGTCACGGTAAGGATTCAACAGTGATCACCTCAAAGAAGGCTGGGAATCTTCCGCGCCCCACCGAGGTGCCATTCAGCCGGTAAGCGCCTATCGTCATGGTATGGCCGGATGGTGGTCGATCGAGGTCTTCCACGGCGAGTTCTCCGCGCGGCGGTGGCAGGACACCTACTCCAGCGCCATGATCGAGTCGGCGCTCTCCCATCGCGCGACCAACTGGGAGTGGCACGAGCACCGGTGGGGCGTGGTGTTCGAGGTGGAGTTCGACGACGACGCCGAATGGGAGGCATTCCGCAGCCTGCCGCTGGTCCAGGCGGCGCTCGATGCGGTGCCCGATCCGGTCAACGGGCTGCTTGTCTACCGGGGCCGCGGGGGCGGGGCCGGTAGCGTCTCCCCCCGCAGGCCGCGGCCGAGCGCGGGCGCGGGCGCGATGTCCCTGCCGGAGCCCGGCGACGAGGCCGCCGTCCGGGTGACCGGTATCACACCGCCCGGCGTGCGCGAAACTGTCCAGGCCGGGGCGCTGTAGACGGGCCGGATGGCCCGCGGCCCGGGCGTGTTCCCCGCCGGTGCCGCGCACGGCGGGGAACGGTGCAGGATGGAGGCATGAGGGAAATCCGAGCCATGGCGGGCGGACTGCGGTCTGCGATCGAGCGAAGCGGCTACTACCCGGGGCTGGTCGCTGACGCGGTGCTTGCCGCCCTCGGCTCCGAGCCCGTCGTCTCCTACGTGGTCCACCACGACGCGGTCTTCGACCCGGCGATGGAAGTCCGCCGTCACATGACCGTCCTGGTGCTCACCCCAACCAGGCTGGTGCATTCGCACACCGATGAGCATCCAGCCGAGGAGCCCGGGGACCGCCCGCAGGCCGAGACCACCACCGAGGCTGTCCGGTTCTCCCGCATCTCCTCTGTCGCGGTGACCAGGGTGGTGCCGGACCCAGCGTCCTACATGCCCGGCGTCACCATGCCGAGCGAGGTGGTCCTGACCATCGGCTGGAACGTGCTTTCGCGGGTCGAACTGGAGCCGGCGCAGTGCGTGGACGAGAACTGCGAGGCGGACCACGGCTACAGCGGCACCATTACCGCCGATGACCTGGCGCTGCGGGTCAGCGAGGCGGCCGACGGCGAGGACGCGGTGCGGCAGGTGCTGGACTTCTCGACTGCGCTGGCCGAGGCGACCGCTAACCCGCGCCACTGACGGGGGGGCGAATGCGAGCCGAGCCTGCCGTAGCCCCCGTCTTGCCGCGCTACGGCCAGAGCACCCTGTCCGATCTTGCCTGCTCGCTGCTCGCCTGCCTCGGGGTCGGCGGCGAGGCCAACCCGCTGGGCCTGCCGGCCACCGCCCGCGCCTGCCTGCTCGTGGTGGACGGGCTGGGCTGGGAGTTGCTGCGCGACCAGCCGGCCAGCGCACCGTTCCTGTCCGAGCTGGCGGTGAACGGCGCACCGCTGACCGCCGGGTTCCCGGCGACCACCGTCACCAGCCTGAGCTCGCTGGGCACGGGCCGGCCGCCGGGGCAGCACGGGATGCTCGGCTACCAGGTCGCCATCCCCGGCAAGAACAAGCTGCTGAACGGCCTGCGGTGGGACAGCTCCGTCGACCCGCGCCGCTGGCAGCCGGGCAGCACGGTCTATGAGCGGGCGGCCGCGGCGGGCGTGCCCACCTACCGGGTGGCGGCGTCCGCGCTGGAACGGACCGGCCTGTCGGTGGCGGTCATGCGCGGCACCGAGTACCGGCCCGCGGACAGCATGGGCGCCCTGGTGGCACAGGCCGCGGAGGCGCTGAAGGGCGCCGACCGCACCCTGGTCACCGTGTATCACGGCCAGCTCGACGGCACCGGGCACACGTTCGGCGCGTCCTCGGACGCCTGGCGTTACCACCTCGGCCACGTGGACAAGCTGGCCGAGCAGCTCGCCGCGGCGCTGCCCGCCGGGACGCCCCTGTACGTGACCGCCGACCACGGCATGGCCGACGTGGGGCCGGAGGACCGGATCGACGTGGACATGCTGCCCGAGCTGCGGGAAGGGGTGGCGCTGCTCGGCGGCGAACCGCGGGCCAGGCACGTGTACGCCAAGCCCGGCGCAGCCGCCGACATCGCCGCCGCGTGGGCCGACGTCATCGGCGACCGCGCGTGGGTGCTGCCCAGGGAGGAGGCGATCGCGGCGGGCTGGTTCGGCCCGGTGCCGGACGCGCTCGCGGCCCGGATCGGCGATGTGGTGGCCGCCCCGGTGGGCACGTTCGCGATCGTCGCCACCCGGGCCGAGCCGCTGGAGTCCTCGCTGATCGGCATGCACGGATCGCTCACATCGGCCGATCAGCTCGTGCCCCTGCTGCGCCTGCCCGCCCTGTAACAGGCCTGCCGCTGAGCTCGCCGCCTGCCCGCCCTCAACCGGGCGTGCCCGGTTATCCACAGCATCGTCCGGCGGCCGGAACAGCGTGCAGCGCCTCATCCACAGAATCCCGGGATTTACCCACAGGGTGAACCCGGGTGTGATACGCGCCATTATGATGTCTCCCCGTGATTCCGGCGTTGCGGGACAAGCCGGGACGGAGAGGTGCCTGCGATGGAGCCGCGAGACGGCCGGACGAGCCCGTTGACAGACGTGGGCGCGCTTGCCCGGGCGCTGGCCGGGCCGGCCCCGCCGGTGCTGCTGGACGTCCGGTGGCGGCTCGGCGGGCCGCCGGGCGTCGACGCCTACCGGGCCGGGCACCTGCCACGTTCGGTGTTCGTGGACCTGGACGCCGAGCTGGCCGCGGAGCCGGGCCCGGCGGGCCGGCACCCGCTGCCGTCGGCGGGCCGTTTTGAGGCGGCGATGCGCCGGGCCGGGGTCCGCGACGGCGGCGCGGTGGTCGTCTATGACGAGGCGGACGCGACCGCGGCGGCGCGGGCCTGGTGGCTGCTGCGTTACTTCGGGCACGGTGACTGCAAGGTCCTCAACGGTGGGTTCCGGGCCTGGACGGCGGCGGGCGGCCAGGTGGCCACCGGGGACAGCCCCGGGGCGGCGGGCGGTGACTTCACCGCGAGGCCCGGGCACATGCCGGTGCTCGACGCGGACGCCGCGGCCCGCCTGGCCCGCCACGGCGCCCTGCTGGACGCCCGCGCCCGGGAGCGCTACCGGGGCGAGCGGGAGCCGGTAGACCCGGTCGCCGGGCACATCCCGGGCGCGCTGAGCGCGCCGACCACGGCCAACGTCGGGCCGGACCACCGGTTCCTGCCCGCGGCCGGGCTGCGGGCCCGGTTCGCCACCCTGGGCGCGGCGGCCGGTGCCGGGAAGGTGGGCGTCTACTGCGGCTCCGGTGTCGTCGCGGCGCACGAGGTGCTCGCGCTCGAACTGGCGGGCATCCCCGCGTCCCTCTACGCCGGCTCCTGGTCCAACTGGGTGGCGGATCCGGACCGCCCGGTGGCGACCGGCCCGGAACCGGGCTGACCCACACGCCGCAGCCGCCGAGCGGCCACGGCCGGGACGGCGACAGCCGCGCGATCAGGATCCCGGGCCGGCCGGACGGAACCAGATGGTCCGGCGGCCCGTCCAAGTGGGTGCGGGCGGGCCCGGGCAGCCAGGCCGGCCCGCACCAGCACCGCAGCTGGCGGGCGCGGCGATGTCAGGCGGGCCCGCCCCGAGACCGCGGGGCCGGCCGTCGGCGGCCGGGCCGGCCCCGCGGGCCTGCACCCGGCAGGAGACCGTGGCGGGTGCAGCCCGGGGCGCGCCCTGGAGCGCCCCGGACGGGAAGGGAGCCGCGATGAGGACGCCGGGCACAGCGGCCGGCGCGGCCAGGCGCGCGGCGGTGGCCGGCGTCGCCGCCGGCCTCCTGACCGGGCTCGCCGCCTGCGGCACCACCGTGGCCGGGACCGGAACCGCAGCGTCACGGGGCGCGGCGACGCCCGCAGCGGCCGACGGGGCGGCCGCCGCGCCCGAGCCGTCCCGAAGCGGGGTGAACCCGGGCGGGGTCATGACCGGGCCCGGGCCGTCGAAGGACGCAGCCCTGTGCCAGACGATCCCGAAGCTGACTCGGATGATCTCCACGTTCTCCCCCCGGCCGCCGGGCCTGCACGTCCGTGCGGTGCAGCCGGCCGGATTCTCGATCAGGGATGCGGCCGCCGTGCGGCGGCTCGCCGCGCTGCTGTGCGCGCTGCCGTCGCCGCCCGGCGGCCGGCTGATGTGCCCGGACATGACGGGTGCCAGCTACCGGGCGTTTTTCGCGGCTGGCGGCCGGTTCTTCCCGGTGGTCACCGTCGAGATGTCCGGCTGCCGCGTGGTCACCGGGCTTGGCCCGGTGCGGTCGTGGTCCGCGTCCACGGCGCTGGGACAGGCACTGTCGCAGCAGGTCGGCACCCACCTTCCGCTGGCGCCGGACCTGGCACGGCGCGGTCATCCCGGCGGGGCCAGGTCGTGACGGGCGGTCAGGACCAGCCAGGTCGCTGCCCCCGTGATCAGGGCGGGCGTCGCCGGCCGTGGGCCGGCCACGAGTGCCACGCCCGCGCTCACCGCCGCGGCGGCGGCGACCCGCAGCGCGAGCCTGCCCGGGCGGCCCCGCCGCGCCCGCGACCACCAGCGGCCCGCCACTAGAACGGCGGCCGGCCGCCGTCGCCGTCTCTCCCCAGCGGCGGCCGGCCGCCCGCGGCGCGATCCGGAGCCGGTCGCCGCCCGGCGGCCCCATACCCACGGCCAGCGGCGCGGTCCGGCGGGACGCGTCCGGTCGGCCAGCGCCTCCGCCCGCCCGAATTTCGTCCGCACGGTGGTGTACGCCGCGGCGGCCGCGGCGAACCGGGCGGCGTCCCCGCCGTCTGCCCGGTCCGGGTGGGTCGCGGCGGCTATCCGGCGCCACGCGGCCCGGACCTCGTCGTCGGTCAGGCCGGCGCTGGCCGGCAGCCCTAACACCGCGAACGGGTCCGCCTGCCGCACTGGCCTCATCGGGGTGTCCTCCACGGCCGAGTGTACGAGGGCCGGGGCAGACCGGAATGGCCCGGGGCGAGGCACGGTCGGCCGGGCCTGCAGGCGCCCCCCCAAGGGGCGCGCAGGGAGCGAACCCCCGTGCGCGCTCCTTGCCTGCGCCCCGGCCGCGGGCCCGGCCCGGCCCGCCTTCCGGGTGACCGGAAGCCCCTCCCACGGGCCGTGACCGTGCCTCGCCCCAGGCTTGCCAGTAGCCAACCGCCCCGGCGGCCCGCGGACCATCCCCGGATTCCGGGATTCTGGCGCGTCCGTCGCCCAGACCTACACTTGCGCTACCGCACCCGTGTCCGGTTACCCGCAGGCAGGAAGGCAATGGCGTCCCAGCCCAGCAACCCGGCTGCCGCGCGTGTCACCACGCCGTCAGGCCTGGTCGTGGGCATCCCCGAGGGGAGCAGGCTGGTGTTCGGCAGGGGGCCGGACGCGGACCTGACCATCGCCGCCGGGCGGGGGCTGTCGCGCCGCGCCGGGGTGATCAGCGCGATGGCCGCGGGCGCCTGGATCGCCAACATCAGCCGCACCCATGCGCTCTATACCGAGGGGGACGGCTACCGGATCAGGCTGCCCCGGATGGAGGAGCGCGACGAGCCCACCGGTGGCTGGTTCGTGCGCTCGGGGACCGTGCTCGTCGGCTCCCGGGCCATGCTCGACGAGGGGCGGCCGCTGGCGGTGATCGTCTCGGGCGGCGACGACCGGTGGGGCGTGGGGGCGGACGGTGGCTGGGCCCGGTGCGACGGCGAGGCGACGCTGCTCCCGATCTACCTGGATCCCATGACGAAGCTGTTCCTGGTGGCGCTGATGTGGTGCCGTCCGTGGCTGCTCGACCCGGGCGCGGTCACCCCGCTGCCCCGGGTTCCCGAGATCGCCAGGGACGCGCTCCAGGTCACCGGTGCCTACCACGAACTGGAGCGGTTCGACACCGACCCGGTGTTCCGGGACCGGCTGTCCGCGCGGGTGGCCGAGCACATCAAGGTGCTGCGGCACAAGATCACCGACCGGGGCCTGGTCCGCGCGGACACCCGGCTGTCCGACGAGGTGGTGGTGCGGCTGCTCATCGAGCACGGCATCGTCACTGCCGCCGACCTGGGCAGGCTGAACGACCCGGCGTGGTGCTCCCGGCAGGAGGACCTCTGGTGGTCCCGGGACGGGTGACGGTGCTGGCTGGCCCTGGGCCGGCGGTGCCGGTCGGTCAGGGGGTCGGAGAGGGAACACCCTCCGGGGGCGGCCGCACTACCTGGAAAAAGGTGGTGAGCCGGCGCCCGTCCCCGGTGACCACGACCTCGTGCCCGCCCGGGGGGATCGGCCCCGGATAGAACACGTGCCCCTGGTCGATCGTGTAGTTGAAGCTTCCGGCGCGGTCGGCCACCAGCCGGACCGCGGCGGTGCCCCGGCCGCCCAGCGCCAGCGTGATGGTGCTCGACGGCGGCCAGCCGGCCCCGTGCACCACGAACCCGGTGCTGCCGTCGCCCACCGGCTGGATCATCCCGATGCCGGGCTGGCTGCCGGACAGCGGCGGAAATGAACTGGGCGGCGGCCCGGTCGGCGGGGGAATGCCGGGCCCTGCCGGGCCGGGTGAGGAGGACGGCGCGGGCGCGCCGGAGCCGCCGTCCAGCGCCACCGCGAGCAGCGCGCCGACCGCCACCAGGGCCGCGGCGGCCGCGGTCCGCCCGGCCAGGGTGAACAGGGCGCCGTGCCGCCGGTTGCGGAGGCTGCCGGGGCGGCGCGGCGGGCCGGTCCGGCCCGGCGGCGCGGCCGCGGGCCTGCGGGCCAGCCAGCGGGGGACCACCGGGCCGCGCGGGGTGGACAGGGCGGTGCGCGAGCCGAACGTCGCGTCTCCCGCGTCCCCGTCCCCGGCCGGGGCCTCCGCCGCGAGCTGGGGGCCGTGCTGGTAGTCGCCGATGAGCTGCATGGCCGGGTCGGTCAGGTAGGCGTGGTGCCCGTTGCGGGCCGCGGGCGCCGAGACGAACGGCCCGAGCTGGCTCAGCATCGCCGCGGACGTCGGGCGCTTGCGGGGGCTGCGCTCCAGGCACGCGGTGACCAGGTCGGTCAGCTCACCGGGCAGCCCGGCCAGGTCGGGCGGCTCGGTGGCGAGCCGGACCAGCACGTCCATGACAGTCTCACCCTGGTACGGGGCGTGCCCGGTGGCGGCGTAGAGCAGGGTCGCGCCCAGCGAGAAGACGTCGCTGGCGGCCGAGGCCTGCCGCGTGTCGCGGGCCTGCTCCGGGGCCATGTACGCGGGCGTGCCCACGGCACCGCGGGTAACCGTGAGCTGGACCCGCTCGGCGGCCCTGGCCACCCCGAAGTCGATCACCCGTGGCCCGTCCGGCGAGACCAGCACGTTGGACGGCTTGAGATCGCGGTGCACCAGGCCCGCGGTGTGGATGGACTCGAGCGCCTCGGCGCACCCGGCGGCCAGCCACCGGGTGGCCGGCACCGGCAGCGGGCCGCACGCCCGCACCAGCCCGGTCAGCGACGGCGCCGGCAC
>Ga0306920_100015195_pt1 | contig 10540 bp, 5 predicted proteins | sample flu12Cox44000170_FD_204666 | JGI IMG/M metagenome (GOLD analysis project Ga0306920, IMG submission 204666) | Lab enrichment of tropical soil microbial communities from Luquillo Experimental Forest, Puerto Rico - flux4day.12C.oxic.44.000.170 (v2)... | ecosystem: Environmental > Terrestrial >... | reverse complement strand
GAAAAGCAGATTGCGCTGTTACAGAACTTCGCAGCGCAGGCGGTGATCGCAATGGAGAATGCGCGGCTCCTGACCGAGACCCGCGAGACGCTAGAGCAGCAGACCGCGACGGCCGAAATCCTGCGCGTCATTTCGTCGTCGCCGACCGATGTGCAGCCGACCTTCGACGCGATCGCCGCTGCCGCCAAGTCGCTGACAGGCGCTGTGCTCGGCGGCGTTTTGACCTATGACGGCGAGCGGATCGAGATCGCCGCCTCGTCCGGCTGGACGCCGGAGGAGTTTGCCAAAGCGCGCAGCGTCTTCCCGATCCCGGCCGATCGCGGCACGACGACCGGGCGCGCGATCGCGACGCGCGCGGTGGCGCATATCGAGGATGTCGCGACCGATCCGGAATTCGCCTACGCGCCGCTCGCCGACATGGGCGGCCACACCTCGCTCGCGGTGCCGATGCTGCGCGACGGCGAGCCGATCGGCGCGATCCTGGTGCAGCGCCGCGAGGTCCAGCGGTTCAGCGACAAGCAGATCGAACTGCTGCGGACCTTCGCCGACCAGGCGGTCATCGCTATCGAGAATGTGCGACTGTTCAATGAGCTGAACGAACGGACGCGCGACCTTCAAGAGTCGCTCGAATACCAGACCGCGACCAGCGACGTCTTGAAGGTCATCAGCCGCTCGACCTTCGATCTGCAGCCCGTACTAGATACGCTCGTTGAGACCGCTGCACGGCTGTGTGAGGCCGAGATGGCTCTGGTGTCCCGTCGCGACGACGAGGTCTACCGGATGGCGGCGAATTACGGGTTTCCGGCCGAATTCGAGAGCTTCCTGCGGTCCCACCCGGTCGCGGCTGACCGCGGCACGATGGTGGGGCGGGTGGCGCTCGACGGCAACGTCGTCCATGTCACCGATGTCGCCGCCGACCCGGAATATCGCTTGCCGGAGGCGATAACGCTGGGCAAACAGCGCACGGCGCTCGGCGTGCCGCTATTGCGCGAGGGTCAACCACTCGGTGTCATCGTGCTGGCCCGCGAGCGGGTCGAGCCTTTCAGCGAGCGGCAGATCGAATTGGTACGCACCTTTGCCGACCAGGCGGTCATCGCGATCGAGAATGCGCGGCTGCTCAACGAGCTGCGCGACCGCACCCGCGATCTGCAGGAATCGCTCGAGTATCAAACCGCGACCAGCGACGTCTTGAAGGTCATCAGCCGCTCGACCTTCGATCTCGACCCGGTCCTGGAGAACGTCGTCGAGACTGCGATCCGGCTGTGCAGGGCGCATATGGGAAGCATCTTCCGCCTCAAGCAGGGCGTCTATCGCTGGGCGGTGGGTATCGGGCTCGCCCCGGCCTACCGCGAGATCGAAATGCGGACGCCAATCGTGCCGGGCAGCGGCACGCTGGTCGGGCGTGCGGCACTGGAACGTTGCCCCGTGCAGATCCACGATGCCATGGCCGACCCGCTATACGCGGTCAAAGACGAGGCGCGCCTCACCGATGCCCGGACGATGCTTGGGGTGCCGCTGTTACGCGAAGGTGTGCCGATCGGCGTGATCGCCATGGCGCGCGACCGGGTCGAGCCATTCAGTGACAAGGAGGTCGAACTCGTCAGCACCTTCGCCGACCAGGCAGTCATCGCGATCGAGAATGCGCGTCTTTTTAGCGAGCTGCGCGACCGCACGGACGAGCTAGCGCGCCGCGAGGCCGAGTTGCGCGTCACGTTCGACAATATGGGCGATGGGGTCGTCATGTTCGACGGCGAGCACCGGCTGGCGGCCTGGAACATGAATTTCCAACAGATCCTCGACCTGCCGGATACTTTTCTGGCAGCGCGGCCGAACTTTGCCGAATTTTTCCGCTACCTCGCCGAGCGCGGCGAATACCCCTCGGCCGACCTTGAAGCGGAGCTCGCCCGCAACGTCGAGAATGCCCGGCTGCAAACACGCTTCGAGCGCACCCGGCCGGACGGGCGGGTCATCGAGGTGCGCCGCAACCCGGTGCCGGGCGGCGGCTTCGTGTTGATCTACGGCGACATCACCGCGCGCAAACGCGCCGAGGAAGAGCTTCGCGCGGCGCGGGACGCCGCCGAGAAGGCGCTGCAGGAATTGCAGACGGCGCAGGCAAGCCTGTTGCACGCTCAGAAGATGGCGGCGCTCGGACAGCTGACCGCCGGCATCGCCCACGAAATCAAGAACCCGCTCAACTTCGTCAACAACTTCGCCGACCTTTCGGTCGAATTGTTGGACGAGTTGAAGGAGACGGCAGCACCCGCAGTAGCATCGCTCGGTGACGATACGCGCGCCGAGATCGACGAGGTCGTCGAAATGCTGACCGGCAATCTCGCAAAGATTGCCGAGCACGGCCGGCGCGCTGACGGCATCGTCAAGAGCATGCTGGCGCATTCGCGCGGCGGCAGCGGCGATTGGCAATCGGCCGACATCAACGTCCTCGTCGAGGAGGCGCTCAACCTCGCTTATCATGGCGCGCGCGCCCAGGATCAGAGTTTCAACATTACCCTGGAGCGGGATCTCGACCGCGCCATCGCTCCGATCGAGGTTGTGCCGCAGGACGTCACACGGGTGTTTCTCAACCTGTTCCGCAACGGGTTTTATGCCGCCGACAAACGCCGGCGCGAGGCCGGCGACGGCTTTCGCCCGGTGCTGAAGGTGACGACCAAGGGTCTCGGCGACGCGATCGAGGTCAGAGTGCGCGACAACGGCACCGGCATCGCGCCCGAACTTCGCGACAAGCTGTTCCAGCCGTTCTTCACGACCAAGCCGACCGGCGAAGGCACCGGGCTCGGCCTGTCGATCAGCTATGACATCGTCACTCAGCAGCACGGCGGAATGATCACGGTCGACAGCACGTTCGGCGAATTTACCGAATTCACGATCCGTCTGCCGCGCCGCCTCGGCGCCGGCGCCGGCTTGGCAGTAACACAGGACGCTCGCCGATGAGCCGCAGCCCCCGCACCGCCGCCGCAAAGGCCAGCGTCCGTTCGTCGCCGCCTTCCTATGCCGAGCTCGAAGCCCGGATCGCGGCATTGACCGCCGAGTTGCAGGCCCGCACCCGCGACCTCGAAGAATCGCTCGAATACCAGACCGCGACCAGCGACGTGCTCAACGTCATCAGCCGCTCGACCTCCGATGTGCAACCGGTGCTGGACACAGTGGTCGAAACGGCCGCCCGGCTTTGCGGCGCCGATGACGGAACGATCTTTGTACGCGAGGGCGAGGTCTACCGCCCTGCGTCGAGTTCGATGAGCGCATCCGAACCCGAGTATTGGGCGATCTTGCGCCAACGAACATTTGTCCCCGGTCGCGAAACTGTCGTCGGGCGGGTGGCGCTCGAAGGCAGGGTCGTGCATGTCGCGGACATCCGCGCTATCCCGGACTACGTGGTGCCCGAGGGTGTGGCGGCCGGGTATCGTACCCTACTTGGGGTGCCGCTGCTGCGCGACAGCGAGCCGATCGGCATCATCGGGCTTTCCCGAAAGCGAGTCGAGCCGTTCACCGAGCGGCAGATCGAACTGGTGCGCACCTTTGCCGACCAGGCGGTCATCGCAATGGAGAACGCGCGGCTGCTCAGCGAATTGCAGGCCCGCACGCTCGACCTCGAAGAATCGCTCGAATACCAGACCGCGACCAGCGACGTGCTAAATGTCATCAGCCGTTCGACCTTCGACCTTCAGCCGGTGTTGGACACATTAACCGAGGCGGCCGTCCGCCTTTGCGGCGCCGACGGCGCGGGGATCACAATACGCGAGGGCGAGGTCTACCGCTATGTGGCGGTCACGGCGGTCACCCAGGCCGATGCAGCGGGCGCCGAGTTTTGGGAGACCTTGCGCCAGCGAACCATTGTTCCCGGTCGCGACAGCATTGCCGGGCGGGTGGTTCTCGAAGGCAGAGTCGTGCATGTTGCGGACATCCTCGCTGATCCGGACTACGCGCTGCCCGAGGCGGTGCGGCATGGGCTACGAACCATCCTTGGAGTGCCACTGCTGCGCGAGGGGGTCGTGATCGGCACCATTAATCTCCTCCGGAGGAGGGTCGAGCCGTTCACCGAGCGGCAGATCGAACTGGTGCGCACCTTTGCCGACCAGGCGGTGATCGCGATCGAGAACGCGCGGCTGCTCAGCGAATTGCAGGCCCGCACGCGCGACCTCGAAGAATCGCTCGAGTACCAGACCGCAACCAGCGACGTGCTCAAGGTCATCAGCCGTTCGACCGCCGATGTGCAACCCGTGCTGGATACGCTGGTCGAGACGGCCGCTGGACTCTGCGTCGCCGATATCGCGCTAATCTACCGCCGCGAAGGCGATGCGTATCGGTTGGCGGCAAATCGGGGATTTCCGCTTGCGTACGAGGAAATTGCCCGTGGCCTGTCACTTAAGCCCAGTCGAGCGAGCGTTACGCAACGGACCGCGCTGGAACGCCGAGTCAGCCACGTAGCTGATATCACGGCCGATCCGGAATACGCATTGCCAGAAGCGGCCCAGATCGGGAAAGCGCGAACCGCATTGGGTGTGCCGCTGCTGCGTGAGGGCGAACCGATCGGGGTCTTCACGTTGGCGCGGCAGCGGGTCGAGCCATTCAGCGAGCGGCAGATCGAACTGGTCCGCACCTTTGCCGACCAGGCCGTTATCGCGATCGAGAACGCGCGGCTGCTCGGCGAATTGCAGGCCCGTACGCACGATCTCGAAGAATCGCTCGAATACCAGACCGCGACCAGCGACGTGCTCAACGTCATCAGCCGCTCGACTGCCGATGTGCAACCGGTGCTGGACACGGTGGTCGAAACCGCCGCCCGGCTTTGCGGTGCCGATCTCGCGGTGATCGCGATACGCGAGGGTGAGGTCTACCGCTATGTGTCGGCCTCTGCAGCGGACCCCGAGTATTGGGCGATCTTGCGCCAGCGAACAAGTGTCCCCGGTCGCGACAGCATCACCGGGCGGGTGGCGCTCGAAGGCAGGGTCGTGCATGTCGAGGACCTCGCCACCGACCCGGACTACGCGGTGCCCGAGACTGTGACGGCTGGGACACGAACAATCCTCGGGGTGCCGCTACTGCGCGAGGGAGCCGTGCTCGGCACGATCAATCTCGCGCGGAATCGAGTGCAGCCGTTCACCGAGCGGCAGATCGAACTGGTGCGCACCTTTGCCGACCAGGCGGTCATCGCGATCGAGAATGCGCGGCTGCTCAGCGAATTGCAGGCCCGCACGCGCGACCTCGAAGAATCGCTCGAGTACCAGACCGCAACCAGCGACGTGCTCAAGGTCATCAGCCGCTCGACCTCCGATCTGCAACCAGTGCTCGACACCTTGACCGAGACCGCGGCTAAGCTTTGCACCGCGGAGCTGGCATTCATGACGCAGGCCGAGGGTGACCGGTTCCGTTTCGTTACGGCCACCGGGTCGACGCCCCGAACCGCGGCGGACGCAATGCGTCTGAAGGAAACCGTTCTCGATCGACACACTTTCACAGCGGGGCGCGGGTCGATGACCGGGCGAGTGATCGCCAGCGCCGATGCGGTGCAGATCGACGACCTCAGCGCGGACCCGGAATACGCGCTGCCCGAGCTTGTCACTGTCGGCAAGATTCGCACCTTGCTTGGGGTGCCACTAATCCGTGAGGGCGTTGTCATCGGCACGATGAACCTCGGGCGGCAGCGGGTCGAGCCGTTTACCGAGCGGCAGATCGAATTGGTGCGCACCTTTGCCGACCAGGCCGTCATCGCGATCGAGAACGCGCGGCTGCTCGGCGAGATCCGCCAGCGGCAGGCCGAGTTGCGCGTCACCTTCGACAATATGGGCGACGGCGTCGCGATGTTCGACGCCGAGCAGCGGCTCGCGGCGTGGAACCGCAATTTCCAGCAGCTTCTCGATTTGCCCGACACTTTACTGGCCGCACGGCCGAGCCTTGCCGACTACCTTCGCCACCTCGCAACGCACGGCGAGTACGGCGAGGTCGATGTCGAAGCCGAAGTGTGCCGGCTCCTCGAGGCGGCCGGCAGCCAATATTCGACAGAGCGCACGCGCCCCGACGGCCGCGTCATCGAGGTGCGGGCCAACCCGGTGCCGGGCGGCGGGGTCGTCATCAACTACAGCGACATCACCGAGCGCAAGCGCGCCGAGGCCGAGATCCGCGCGGCGCGCGATGCGGCCGAAGCCGCACTCGCTGATCTGCGCCGAGCCCAGGACCGGCTGATCCAGTCCGAGAAGATGGCTTCGCTCGGCCAGCTGACCGCCGGGATCGCCCACGAGATCAAGAACCCGCTCAACTTCGTCAACAACTTTGCCGGCCTCTCGGTCGAATTGCTGGACGAACTGAAGGAAGCCGCCGATCCCGGCATCGCCACACTCGACGAAGACACCCGCGCCGAAATCGACGAGACGATCCAGATGTTGACCGGCAATCTCGAAAAGATTGCCGAGCACGGCAGGCGCGCCGACGGGATCGTCAAGAGCATGCTGGAGCACTCGCGTGGGGTGTCGGGCGAGCGCCGCGAGGTCGATCTCAATGCCCTCCTCGACGGGGCGCTCAACCTCGCCTATCACGGCGCCCGCGCCCAGGATGCGAGCTTCAATATCACCCTGGAACGCGATCTCGATCCGGCGCTGAAGCAGATCGAGCTGGCGCCGCAAGAGATGACCCGCGTGTTTCTGAACCTGTTTGGCAACGGCTTCTACGCGGCCAACAAGCGCGCCCGCGGCGACGGCGAGACCGGCTATCGCCCGACCCTCCAGGTGTCGACCCGCGATCTGGGCGAGGCGGTCGAGGTCCGGGTGCGCGACAACGGCACCGGCATCCCGTCCGAAATCAGGGACCAGCTGTTTCAGCCGTTCTTCACGACCAAGCCGACCGGTGAGGGCACCGGTCTCGGCCTCTCGATCAGCTACGACATCGTCACGCAACAACATAGCGGCACGATCGCGGTCGACAGCGAACCCGGCGAATTCACCGAATTCACGATCCGCCTGCCGCGTTCCCGGCAGGCCACAATGACAGGAAGACGCCATGACCTTCAGCATTCTCGTCGTCGATGACGAGCCCGACGTCGCGGACATGTTTCGCCAGCGCTTTCGGCGCGAAGCGCGCCAGGGCACCTATGTTCTGCATTTCGCCGCCTCGGGCGAGGAGGCCCTCGACAAATTGTCGAACGGGGTGCGGCCCGAGCTGATCGTTATTCTGTCGGACATCAACATGCCCGGCATGGACGGGCTCAGCCTGCTGCGGGAAATCAAGCAGCGCCGCCCCGATTTGCCGGTCATGATGGTGACCGCTTATGGCGACGACGAGCGCCGCCGGCACGCCGCCGAGGCCGGCGCCCTCCAATTCCTCACCAAGCCGGTCGATTTCGATTTCTTGAAGGAGCAGCTGCGACGGTTGCCGGGCGCTTCCCCATGAAACACAGCTCTTTAACGCAGAGGACGCAAAGGAAGCGCCGGGGACGCAAAGGGACCTTAAACTGCTTCGCGTTCTTTGCGCACCCTCTGCGGCCACTGCGGTGAATGGTTTTTCGTTATGAGCGCGGCCAAGATCCTTGCCGTCGACGACGAGCCCGATTTCGAGCTGTTGATCAAACAACGCTTCCGCCGCCAGATCCGCGAGCAGGAATTCACCTTCCGCTTCGCACATCATGGCGAGGAGGCACTGGAAGCGCTCGCCGCCGAACCCGATATCGATCTCATCCTGCTCGACATCAATATGCCGGTCATGGACGGGCTCACCTTGCTCGCCCGGTTGCGCGAGCAGCAGGCACCGGTCAAGGCGATCATCGTCTCGGCTTATGGCGACATGGCCAATCTGCGCACCGCAATGAACCGCGGCGCTTTCGATTTCGTGACCAAGCCGGTCGATCTGCAGGACCTGGAAATCACTATTCATAAGACCCTGGAGGACATCGCCAAGTTGCGCGACATCGAGCGCCTAAAGGCTGCCGCCGAACGCGCGCGCAACAACCTGTCACGCTATTTCTCGCCCAACCTCGTCGAGATGCTGGCCGATCGCGACGAGCCGCTGGGCGCGGTGCGGCGCCAGACCGTCGCGGTATTGTTCGCCGACGTCGTCGGTTTCACGACAATGGCCGAAGGCATGGCGCCCGAGGCGGTGGTGGCGATGCTGCGCGAATATCATGAGCGGATGACGGCGCCGATCTTCGCCTGCGGCGGCACGATCGAGAAATATATCGGCGACGCGATCTTCGCGGTGTTTGGCCTGCCCGAACCGAGTGGAGCCGACGCCGCGAATGCGCTCAAATGCGCCGATATGATGCTGGCCTCGCTCGAGGCGTGGAACAAGGAACGGGAGACCCGTGGCGAGCCGCCTCTGGCGATCGGCATCGGCCTCAATTACGGGCCGGCGGTGCTGGGCGATGTCGGCTCCGAGCACAGCTTTTCGTTCACGGTGATCGGCGACACCGTGAACACGGCGAGCCGGTTGCAGGCCCTGACCCGCAGTCTCGCAACGCCGCTCGTCGTCGGCGACGCACTGGTGTGCGCAGTCGCAACGCAATTCCCCGCGGCCGCGGTAGGATTGGCCGAAAAATTGTGCGATCGAGGGGAGCAGGCGCTCCGAGGCCGGGCCGGCATGGTGCGGATCTGGACACGCTAAACCCGGAGTCGAGAGAATAGATACCGAGCGAGCCTCCCCGGCTTTGGTGTAGGCTGCGTCGGGATACAGGGAGGAATGGGTAATGACCGATGTCGCTTTCGGGGTGTTCGATTGGATCGACCGCGCCGCAGAGCCGTTACGCCAGCTATACGAGGAGCGGCTACAGCTGTTGGAGGTGGCGGACAGCGCCGGGTTCTTTTGCTACCACCTCGCCGAGCACCACTCTACGCCGCTCGGTATGGCGCCCTCCCCAGCCTTGTTCCTCAGCGCTGCGGCGCAACGCACGCAAAGCATTCGCTTGGGGCCGCTCGTCTACCTTCTGCCCCTCTATAATCCGCTGCGGCTCATCGAGGAAGTCGCGATGCTCGACCAGCTTTCGGGTGGACGGCTGGAGCTGGGTGTCGGCCGTGGTGTCGTGCCCTACGAGCTGCGTTACCATGGCGTCGATCCCGACGACACTCGCGCGGTCTTCGACGAGACGCTGACGATCCTGGTCGCGGGGCTCACCAACAGCCGGCTGACCTTCGCCGGCCGACATTACCGGTACGACGATGTGCCGATGGAACTCCATTCGCTGCAGCAGCCTTACCCGCCGCTGTGGTACCCGACGCACAATCCGGACAGCGTCCAATACGCCGCCCGGCACGGCTATAATTTTGTCGGCTTGGGACCCGCCGCAGCGGTGCGCGAGCATGTCGATGCCTATTGGCAGACCTGGAAGGCGCACTGCAATGATTCGGGGCGGCTCAATGGTCACGTGCCGGCACCCAAGGTTGGTATTCTACGCCAGGTCGTCGTCGCCGACACCGATGACGAAGCGCTGGTGGCGACCCGCGCCGCGCATCACGATTGGTACCGCTCGATAATGAAGCTATGGCACGACCATGATGACCACAGTGTCGACGGTCTCTTTGCGTGGGAGCCTTCGATCCAGCATGAAACCATCCTCTTTGGCTCGCCGGGCAGGGTGCGAGAGCATATCGAGCGATTGGTGGAGACGAGCGGCTGCAACTATGTCGTCTGTTCCTTCGCCTGGGGCAGCATGCCGCACGCGCAAAGGCTGCGCTCGATGAGATTGTTTGTTCAAGAGGTGATGCCCGCCTTGTCCCGCAGCGGCGCATGACACCCTCAGTTCGCGTAAACTACGATGCCATTGCCCATCTCTACGATGGGCAGCCGTACCGGGCAAAACCGCCTGACCCGGAACTCTCGACGTTCATCAGCCAGCGCACCGTATCGAACGCTTTGTCCGTTCTGGACATCGGGTGCGGTACCGGCAATCAATTGGTGGCCGATCGGACCATCATAAGCGATGCCCGGCTTGTTGGGCTCGACCGGTCACCGGGAATGCTGCGGCAGGCGCGGCCGAAGGCATCGGACATAGGCTGGGTGCAGGCGGATGCTGTGATGCAGCCGTTTCGAGCCGACTGCTTCGATTTCATTACCTGTCAACACGCGTTTCATCACGTGCGCGGCAAGGAAGCCATGCTGCGGGACGTGCTCCGGGTTCTCCGCCCCGGCGGCCGTTTCGTGCTCCACAGCCTCTGTCCACAGGAATCTGAGGATTGGCTCTATTACGAATATTTCCCCGAGGCGCGTGCTGTTGATCTCGCGGATTTCTGGTCTCCCGAGCAGATCATTGCAGTGATGGCCACAGCCGGTTTTCTGGCGGTCGCGGTGACTCGACGACACGTGAATTATGAGCAGAATTTGCGGGACTGGCTCGATATCGTGCGGCGCCGCGACACCTGTTCCCAGCTGACAGCAATCCCCGACGTGGCCTATGCCGCGGGGCTCCATCGGTTGCAGTGGGAATTGGCCGATGGCGGTGCGCCGCCGGTGCGGGCGCACCATCTCTGTCTCGTCACCATTCGCGGCGAAAAACCGGTAGGCTCGCTATAGCGGTAACTGGAACAGGAGGAGATCATGGCTAATC
>Ga0306920_100015194_pt1 | contig 10541 bp, 10 predicted proteins | sample flu12Cox44000170_FD_204666 | JGI IMG/M metagenome (GOLD analysis project Ga0306920, IMG submission 204666) | Lab enrichment of tropical soil microbial communities from Luquillo Experimental Forest, Puerto Rico - flux4day.12C.oxic.44.000.170 (v2)... | ecosystem: Environmental > Terrestrial >... | reverse complement strand
CCATCGGCCTTGGCGACGATATGATCGACCACCTCGCCGGGCAATGGCCGGCCGCCGGCGAGATGACCCACCATCGTCTCGACCTCCGGCCGCTCCAGGCGGTTCAATGTGATCGGCGTCATGTGCGAGCGTTGCGGCCAGGGCGGCGTCAATTCCGGCCGATAGGTCGCGACGACCAGCAATGCCGCCGTCGGCGCCTGCTCGATCAGCATACCCAGCGTATCCAGCGTCGTCGGATCGGCCCAGTGCAAATCCTCCCACGCCATCAGTACCGGGGCGCCTTCGGCCAATTCGATCAGCCATGCGACGATCGCATCGAGGGTCGCATCGCGCTGCTGTTGCGCCGTCATCGAAAGACCCGGATAGCGGTCCTCGGGCACCGGAACGGACATTAGGTCGGCGAACAACCCGACACTCTCGGAGAGCGGCAAGGTCTTGAAACCGGCGAGGCCGGCTTCGAGCTCCGCCAAATGCTGCGGTGCCGTATCCTCCGGCTGCCAACCGAACACGCGCTTTAGATGTTCGATGATCGGATGAAATGCGCTCGCCGTGTGAAAGGGCGAGCAGCGGATCGCCACCCAAGTGTGGTCCTTGCCGGCCGTCTCTCTTAGGCTCTCCACCAGGCGGGACTTGCCGACCCCGGCCTCCCCTTGGATCAGCACGACCTGGCCACGGCCGTGACGACTGCCGTCCCAGGCCCGCAATAGCAGCCCCATCTCCTCCTGGCGGCCGACGAGGGGTGCGGCGCTCCCGGTCCGGGTTGCGGCAAACCGGCTCTCGACATCCCGCGCCGCCAAGACGCGCCAGGCCGGCACCGGCTCGGTGAACCCCTTCAGCTCACAGGTCCCCAGATCCGCGAGGTCGAAGTGACCGCCGAGCATCGCGCGCGTGGCCGCGCTGACAACAATCTGGTTCGGCTGCGCCAATGCCTGCAGGCGTGCGGCCAGGTTCGGGGTCTCGCCGACGACCGCGGTCTCCGAGGCGGTTCCCTCGCCGATCTGGTCGCCGACGATCACCGGTCCCGTGGCAATGCCGATCCGCACCGCGAGCTCGACCCCGGGCGGCCTGGGGACCGCGGCATTCAGCTCCACCATCGCGGCGACGATATCGAGACCCGCCCGCACCGACCGCTCGGCGTCGTCCTCATGGGCGCGCGGATAGCCGAAATAGACGAGGATGCCGTCGCCCATGTACTTCGCGACAAATCCGTCGTAATGCCGGATCGCGGCACTGCACCGGCTCTGATACGACGCGATCACATCGCGCAGATCTTCGGGGTCCATCCCGGTGGAGAGTGCCGTTGATCCGACGAGGTCGCAAAACATGACGGTCAGCTGACGGCGCTCGGCGTCCCACGCCGCGGCCGGCGCGACAGGCGCAGCGCCCGACAATTCGCGCTCTATGGCGGGGGCAGGCAACCTCTCGGCGAGCCGCAAGGCCGGCAGCGGCTGGGATAACGCCGCGCCCTCAGGTCGGGCCAGGCGTCCCTCGGAAGCCAAGACCAGATGCTCGCCGTCGACGTCGGCCGCGACCCGCTTGATCCCGATCAGCTCACTACGGAGTTCTGCCAGACCATCTTCATCGAGAGCGAAGCTGAGCTTGATTCGGCGATAGGAGATGCGGCCTTCCGTGACGAGGCGCCAGACGACCTCCTTCAGGACCTGCTCAAAGTCCATGCTTCCGCCCCCGTTGCCGCGGCCTTCGCCCTTGCCCGCGGACGGTTGATATCGCGCCGCGCCTAAAGTTCGTACCCTGCCAGCAATGTAGGAGCCCGCGCGAGCGGTCACATTGAGACCGATCAATCTCTCACGTTATGGTCGTGTCGTTAAGTGCGAACGTCCGGGATCGGCGCAACGGCAGCGACAACCATACCAATCGCGAAGGTCCGCAATACCACCCGTCACGGTCATCTAAGAACGATACCATCCTTTTCTGACACTTGGGGCGCGGGTCATCCGCACCTTTGCCTCTCGGCGAGAGCGGGGCCGAGACGGGGCGGAGCCCCGACATCAGCCGCGCGGGAACACGTCGACGCGCAAGTACGACTTTGGCTGGATCCTGCTTGCGTCCGGGCTCAGCCCGCAAACATGATGGGGTCCGAGGGACCAGCCCTCCAAGCAGCCCACAGCAACCCGCGGTCGCGGTTGAACGACGCAAACCAGCGTTTTGGCGAGCGACACTTCAAGCCCGATGGCAACACCCTTAGAAGCCCTTTCAAGCCAGCGGTTGATCTAGCCCGACAGTAGCGAGGTCGAGCTCGGATCCGACCACCGTAGCTGAAGCCCGAAGAGGCGTTGTCAGAGACCCCAGCCGGGGGCGAACGAATGGTTCGATCACGCCCTCTACAGCCGGCTGAACGACAAGATCGAGGGTGCCATCGTCTTGATCATGCACCGCCTGCACGAGAGCCTGCCCTCGGGCATGACCCAAGGGATGATTTCATCGGCCACGTGCTGGCCAGGAGTCCCTAAAACCGCGCGCCGAGCTGATCGGCGCTGCTACCCGCGTCATCGATGCCTATGCGCGCCACCCCCGGGTCTTGACGGGGCACGCGCGCGACTCCCTCACCGCCGCCGTCGCGCGCACAGAGGCGCGCGGTGGTGCCACAGCCCAAATAGGGCGGCTCGATGCCGGGGGTATGGTAGCCCTCTTATCAATCGAGCGGGCGGTGAAGACCGGTCGCAACATCGAGATATTCCGGGTCGTCCGGCCCCAGAAGACCACGCCGTACGGCAAAATCGAGGATGACCAGGTTGACGTTGAACTTGAAGTCCGAAGTCGCGCGGATACGTTCGAGCACCGCCGATGCCGGCATCAATTCGAAGTCGACAAGCTCTCCGTCGCGGTTTTTCGGTACGAAGTCGCTCGGCATTTCGAGATCGTACACGAACAGCACGTCATCGCGGATCCCGAGCCGAGTCTCCATCCGGTAAGAGACGGCACCGGCGGAAACCGCCTGGCTCATCAGGCTGGCCGGGATCGAGGCCTCCTCCTCACCCTCTTTCAGCAAAGTCTCACGGACCCCATGCTCGTTGCCGATCCCGCCGGCAACAAGGTTGTCGAGCTTGTTCGGCGCCACCTGTTTGGCTGGAGATCGACGCCCGACCCACAAGCACAGGGTTCCACCCTGCCGGAGGTAGGCATTGAGATGCACGCCATAGGCGCGCGTACCGAAGAACGGGACGGCGCCGCGGTCGAGGCGAAAGACCGGTGGCGCACCCCAGCGCGGCGCGGCATCGAAGGTCTCATTGCGCCATTTCGGGACCCGGCGCTCCTCGACGAGGGCGTCCACCACGGCATCGACGGCATGGCTCACCGTCGCGATATCGCCGCGTGCAACCAGCTCCACTCGATGCTCCTCGACGGCAAAGACGTCGGAGAATCGCCGCAACGCCTCGGCATTGTCGCGCCGCAGCAGGCCGATCCGGGCGCTCCCGGCGGTCAGCGGCACCACACGCGATCGATCATAATTGTTGCATGAGCGGATATGGTCGCGAAACGACATCGGATGCGGTACTCCGGTCGGTCGAGGGCCTGTCCTTACGAGGTCAACACGACCGTGACAAAAACGATTTGTCGCAGGCACGCGGCGATATAGTCGACGGTTTCGCGCCCCAGCCCGCACATCCGGATGTCGATGGTCAGCTCCGACTGATCATCCCCCAAGGTCGAGCTGTGCAACTGAGAGGGTACTAGACCGCGTTTGGCGAACAGCTCGAGCACGCGTGGCATCACCCCAGGCTCGGCGCGAGCGTGAACGGAAAAGCAGGCGGTGGTGCGAAGATAATTGTCAGGGACTGATGCGGCGACATCCGACATGATAGTGGTCCTCGGCAGAACGGGGGCAAATCACAAAAGCCCGAACCCACAGGGGGTCCGGGGTGGTAATTCGCCGCGCCGAGCGGCCTGAGCGCATCGTCGAGACCACGAGACGAGATGTAAGCCGGTCCCCACGCCCGGTCAACGCGCTTTGCCACACCTGCCATTCGTCGGTTCGCGACGGGCAGCCGGATGTTTATCAATCGCGGGCATGGATGATCTGTCGGCGGGGCACGTAACTGTGACGATGTCATCACTTGTTGCGTCGAGCATGGCAAATGCCCTCGCATCTTGGCTCTATCAGCAGTAGCATCAGAAAACCTCCCCTGATCGGATCGATTGATGAACCACCCCCATCTCGCCATCATCATTGCCCTGACGCTTGTCGCCGCTGTCGGGTGCACCGTCACCGCGCCGGAGCGCGCCAGCGATACCCAAAATCTCAATGCGGTCACCGACGACATTTCGGCCCTGACGATGACCCAGTCGGACGTCATGCACGCCGCCGACCCGATGTCCCGCACCGTACTCCCGCGTCATTATCAGTTGCCCCAGGAGTAACAGAGCGGGCTGCTACCCTAAGCCGCACTTCGGTCATCCCCTGGCGGATCAGACCTGGCCGCGGGGCCGTGATAGGTCCATAGTTCAAGAATGACGACCTTCATCACGATTCTACTCGTCCTTGCATTGTTGGGAACGCTGACGGTGCTCGGGTTGGGTGTCGCCACTATGCTGCGCGGCGGCGATCCGCGACGCTCCAACAAGCTGATGCAATCGCGCGTGATCATGCAGGCGCTGGCGCTCGTGCTGCTCGCCATGCTGATGCTGCTCGCCCGGCATTAGCCGGGAACATAACGATGGTACGGCTGACTCGGATCTATACTCGCGGCGGCGATGCCGGCGAGACCTCGCTCGGCGACGGTACGCGGGTGCCCAAGTACACGCTCCGGGTGGTCGCTTACGGCACCGTCGACGAGGCGAACGCCGCCATCGGTATCGCCCGGCTTCACGCCGATGCAGCTGCCGATGAGATGCTCGGCCGCATTCAGAACGACCTCTTTGATCTCGGCGCCGATCTGTGCACGCCGACAGGTGGCAGACGCGGCACCGGAGCGCTGCGCATCGTCACGGCACAGACTGAGCGTCTCGAAAGCGAGATCGATGCGATGAACGCGAGCCTGGCGCCGCTCGACTCGTTTGTCCTGCCGGGCGGGAGCCCTGCCGCGGCTTATCTGCACCTCGCACGAACTGTCGTCCGGCGCGCCGAACGCCTGGTCAGCGAACTGGCCGGCGTCGAAGCGGTCAACCCCGAGGTATTGAAATATTTGAACCGGCTCTCGGACCATCTCTTTGTGCTGGGCCGGCGGGTGAATGATGGCGGCACCTTGGATGTGCTCTGGACACCCGGGGCCAACCGCTGATCGATGCCGGGATGGAAAATCAGCGATTGGGCCTCTACACTCTCACAAGCTGAACACCAGAAGGGGGCGAGGGATGATCGTCGAGCAGATCTGGACGGCAAACGCCGGCCGCAACTTCAACTATCTGATCGCCTGCGAGGAAACCGGCGAAGCGTTGGCAATCGATCCGCTTGACCATCAGAAATGCCTCGCCGCTGCCCGCGCGAAGGGTTGGACTATCCGACAGATCCTCAACACCCACGAGCATCGCGACCACACCGGCGGCAACCAGCAGGTGATCGCTGCGACTGGCGCTCCGGTGCTGGCGCATGCCAACGCGAAGGACAAGATCCCAGAGATGGGCCGCGGATTGCGCGCCGGCGATGTGATCAAGGTCGGCAAGACGGTCGAGCTCGAATGTCTGGACACACCCGGCCACACTATGAGCCACATCTGTGTGAGGTCGCACGGCGAGCGGCCGGCTCTCTTTTGCGGCGATACGCTGTTCAACGCAGGTGCCGGCAATTGCCACAACGGCGGTCATCCGAACGAGCTCTACAACACCTTTGTCAGCCAGCTCGCCAAGCTGCCCGAGGAGACGCTGATCTATCCCGGGCACGACTACATCGCCCGCAATCTCGGCTTCACCCTCGACCGCGAGCCGGATAACGCGAAGGCGCGAGAGATGCTGCCGCAGATGGAGAAGCAAGATACCGCGAAAGCGCTCGTCACCACCTTGGCATTGGAACGGGAAGTCAACACGTTCTTTAGGCTGACCAGCCCATCGGTGATCAGGCGTTTGCGCGAGGCCTTTCCTGATCTCCCGGAGAATCCCGATCCGAAGACGGTGTTCCTGAGGCTCCGCGAGCTCCGCAACAAATGGTGAGGCGGGCCGCGCTGCAACGGCTTCTCGCACCGGGCAATTTGCCAAGCCGCGCGGACAGCGCAGGGAGCGTGAGTGGAAACCACCGAGATTGCCGAGACGATCCACGGTGGGCACGAGGCCCACAGCGCCGAGGGAGACGCGACGTTTCGCAAGTACGCCGCGATCTATCTCGGCATTGTCGCGATGCTGCTAGCCATCACCTCGCTCGGCGGTTCCAACGCCACGAAGGTGATGCTGAATTCGAATATCCAGGCCTCCGACATCTACGGGTATTATCAGTCGAAGTACATTCGGCAAACCGTTTATCGAACCACCGCCCAGGCGCTCGAAGCGCAGCTGCTCGCGCAACCCGACATGCCGGAGGCGGCGAAGGCCAAGTTTGAGGAAGCGATCAAGCGCCATAATTCTCGGGCCGAGCGCTATGAAAGCGATCCATCGACCGGCGAGGGCAAAAAAGAGCTGCTCGCCAAAGCCAAGGAATGGGAGGCCAAACGCTATTACGCCGCGCAACGGGACCCGAATTTCGACTTCGCGGAGGCGCTGTTCCAGATCGCGATCGTAATCGGCTCGGTCAGCATCGTTGCCGCTTCGCGTTCGCTGATCAAACTGAGCGGCGGTCTTGCCGTCGTGGCGTCGCTGCTAATGCTCAACGGCTATTTCCTGATCGTGCACCTGCCGTTCGAGTGAGGTCTGCGAGTCGCTGATGGCGAACCGCACGCTCCTTCAACGAATCATAAATCGGCGCGCTGCCGAACAGATTCACCACCAGCATTGCCGCAAAGCACGCCCCGAGCATCGGCAGCAGCAGGGCGAAGCCCGCGGTCATCTCGGTGACGAGCACGATGCCGGTTACCGGTGCCTGAACGACGCCGGTAAAGAAGGCCGCCATTCCGACGATGGCAAACGCCACCGGGTCGACACCCAAGCCCGGGAAGACCGCTCGGTAGAGGGCGCCAAAGAACACGCCGAGTTGGGCTCCCAGAACCAGCATCGGCGCAAACAGTCCGCCCGGAGTAGACGCCGCGTAGGATACCGCCCCGAGGCCGAAGCGTAGCAGAAAAGCTAATGGAACCAATGCCACGGCCGCTTCGCCTGCCAGCACACGCTGGGTGATCTGGTCGCCACCGCCGACCAGCCCAGGCGCGAACCAGGCGAGTATGCCGAGAGCCCCACCGATCACGGCCGCCTGGAGTTCGACGGACCAGCGTCCAAGCCGCTCCGCGATCCGAACGGCTCCGAGCAGCGTGCTGTTGTAAAGGGTCGCCGCGAGCCCGGCGACGGCGCCCAGCGCAACAAAGAGGGGCCACACTTGAAGTCGAGCATACCCTAGTGGCTCGACTTGGAAGTCTGGCGCGGAACCGAGCAGGATGCGTGCCACCGCGATCGCTCCCGCCGAGGCACCAAGCGCGGTGATGGCGATGCGCGTGTCGAACCGTCGCACGAGCTCCTCGAGCACGAAAACGGCACCGGCAATTGGCGCGTTGAAGGCAGTCGCAAGCCCCGCACCCGCGCCAGCCGCGATCAGTACTCGGCGGTCTGACCAGCGGCGACCGGAAACATTTCCTACGAAATCGGCGATCGTCGCTCCCATTTGTACGCTTGGGCCTTCGCGTCCGAGCGCCAGCCCCGCACCGATGGCCAATAGTCCACCGACGAACTTCACGGGTATAAGTTGGGGGGGTGCCGGCGGCAGCTCCCCACTGAGGACGGCCTCGACATGAGGGATACCGCTTCCCGAAGCCGGGGGAGAAAAGCGGCGGACCAGCCATGCCGCAATCGTGACCGCGCCGGCGCAACCGGCGGTCACCAGTAAGAATCCGCCAAATTTCGCGTCATGCGCCCGGGTGATCAGCGCACCGCGAAAACCGTCCGCCTGATCGAGCGCCAGCCGAAAGATCGCACCTAACAATCCCGCCGCGGCGCCGACGACTGGCGCCAGCAGCGCCAGGATCAACAGACTGCCGTGCTCTCCTTTCGGCTGGACGGCGAGGTTCGGGTCCGGGTGCACTAACCATCCAGCTGAATTAGAGGTTGCGCAACGCAGGACGGGCCGCGCACCGGCAGCGCCTGCGCTTTAAGTTGGCTAAGCCATAGCCTCGGGCATAAGATTTGCCGACCGCTATAACATTTTTGAGACCGCAAAGGAGGAAGCGATATGCCGGACAATCAGCATTGGGTCGGCACCTGGACCACCGCGCCGGCGCCGGCCGAGACCGGCGCTTTCAACAACCAGACGTTGCGCATGACCATGCGTGCCAGTCTTGGCGGTCATACCGTCCGGGTGCGGATCTCGAACGCCTATGGGCGGCGTCCGCTGGACATTGGTGGCGCGCATATCGCGCTCCGCGATAATGGCCCCGGCATCGTCGCGCGGTCGGACCGCAAACTGAGTTTCGGCGGCGCCGAGACGGCGACGATCGCAGCGGGTGCGGTCCTCTTCAGCGATCCGGTCGCACTGGACCTGGCACCGCTCGCTGATCTCGCAGTCAGCCTTCATCTGCCCGGCGAGATCCTGAACGATTTTCAGGTCACTGGCCGTTATGCACGGCAGACCAACTACATCTCGCCGCCGGGAGACTTCACAACGGCACCGGTTATGCCGATCGCCGGCCTCACCAGCGACTGGTTTTTCGTTTGCGGCGTCGATGTGCTCGCCAGCCCCGAAACCGGCGGCATCGTCGCGCTTGGGGACTCGTTGACCGACGGCAATATCTCGACGATGGATGCCTTCTGCCGTTGGCCCGACCAGCTCGCACGCCGCCTAACGGCGCGCCCTCGCGGCCGGCCGATGGCGGTTATGAACCAGGGGCTTGGCGGCAACCGTATTCTCTTTGACATTCGCGGCGACAGCGGGTTGCGCCGCTTCGACCGAGACGTGCTCGCTCAGCCGGGCGTCACCCACGTGATCGTTATGCTCGGCACCAACGACCTGCGCAACCGATGGAAAAAACCGGAGGAGGAGCCCAGCGCGGCCCAAATGATCGCGGGCCTCAACCAGATGGCTTTGCGCGCCCATAGCCGCGGTATCAAGGTCATCGGGGCCACGCTAACGCCGTTCGGCAACGAGACCTACATGGCTAATGCCTGGAACCCGCAACGCGAGGAAGTCCGCGTGGCCGTCAACGACTGGATCCGTAACGGCGGCGCTTTCGACGCGGTCGCCGATTTCGACCGCGCTTTGCGCGACCCCGAACATCCAACGCAAATGCTTCCAAGCTACGATTGCGGTGACGGTCTACATCCGAGCGACCTTGGCTACAACAATATGGGCGACGCGATCGACCTGTCGCTGTTCGATTGACACGGCGGCAGCCCCGGTCGGTATTTGATCGCGCCGCGGGAGCCGCTATATAGCGTAATCGGCAAGCGCGGCAACGCGGAACCCGCGCGCAAATTGCTGCTTCGACGCACTCGATCCAGAGAGCAACGCCGTGCGAGCTAGAATCCTGCCCATAATGTTGCTCTCTGTGTGCTCCTGTGCGCCGCAGGCCCCGGGTCCGGGCAGACTGCTGCTGAGCAATCCGGATTTCCCGCTGATCAATGTAGAGGCCGTGATCACCGCCAACCCGGATTGTGACGCCCGCGACGACGGCTACATCTCGACCCTCGAGTTTACCATGCCTAACAACGCAACCAAATTCATCGATGTGCCACCGGGCGCGAATGTCTGCTGGCGCAGCGATCGCAACCCCGGCCGGCCGGTTCCCGGAAGGTGGTCGAGGTGGGATCGCGCCTTGCTTGTCCCGGGACGGACGATCAGCGCAAACCTGTAGCACCGCAACGGTAGCTCGATAGGTGCTGCGTAGCTCAGCGCGCGAGGCTGAACCGGATCGTCACCGAGACGTCGATGCGCTGCTGGGCCATGCTCGCCGGAAACGGCGGCAGTAGGGCGCCGCGCATCATTTGCTCGATCGATGAGTCGAGATCGGGATAGCCGGAGCTTTGGGTTACAGCGAAGTCCAGAACGCGGCCGCTCCGGTCGACCGCGAAACGCAGGACTGCACGACCCTCCTCACCTCGTTGTCGGGCGGAATCGGGGTAGCGCTTGTGGCTTTCGAGCCAGGCACTCAGCAAGGCCCGATAGCCGGGGCTAACCTCGTTCGACGAGACCGGCGCGGGTACGGGCGTCGGTGCGTAGGCGGTCTGCGGCGCGGCGACTGTAGCCGGTGCGGGTTGAGTGGGACCCGGTGCAGCAGTTGGATGAGTCGGTTCTGGGCGCCGCGCCACCGGTCTTAGCGGCGGCTTGACTAAGGGCTTGCGCGGCGTCGCCGGTGGCGGAGCTTCGACTACCGGCACGGGCGCCTCGGGTGCTGGCGGCGGAGGTTCGATCGCAGCGACCGGCTCGTCCGGCGGTGGCGGCAACGGTTCCGTTTCGGGTGGGAGTGTTTCCGGTTGAATTGAAGGTTCTGGGGGCTTGGGCAACGGCGCGAAGACCA
>Ga0306920_100015193_pt1 | contig 10541 bp, 12 predicted proteins | sample flu12Cox44000170_FD_204666 | JGI IMG/M metagenome (GOLD analysis project Ga0306920, IMG submission 204666) | Lab enrichment of tropical soil microbial communities from Luquillo Experimental Forest, Puerto Rico - flux4day.12C.oxic.44.000.170 (v2)... | ecosystem: Environmental > Terrestrial >... | reverse complement strand
CATGAACTTCCTTGCTCCGCAGATTGATGAACTTATCATCGCCGACGTTTTCAAGGATCAATGCCTTGCGGCCGTCGCACACGATGACCCACTCGCCCGAATGCGGTCTTGTCTGCTTCATGATCTGCCCTCGAAACTTCAATCGCGGTGCAACGCCAGGAGGAGACCGACTGGCACTGCTGTTTTCGGCCAAGGGAATTCAGTATCGCTTGAAATACTGGACAGCGCGCTCGTGCTTCTCTGCCGCGGCACGAGTGGGAAACGTTCCGAGATTGCGGCGCTTGCCGGTTTTCGGATTTATCTTGCGGGAGCAAAGACGGTACTTGCCGGAGGGAAGCTTGCGGATCATCGGCGTTTGCCTCACACGTTTCGTTTATGCGCCGCTTGCGCCTTGCGGATGTTGCGAAGCTGCGCGCGCCGCATCTCAGGCGTCGGCTTCTCGCTCTCCGGAATGTTGCGCCGCGGCTTAGCCTTGAAGCGATCGCCGATCACGCGTACCGCGGTTGAGCCCAGTGAGCTCAGAACCTTGCGCGCCCCCGCCGCATCGGGCACCAATCGGCTGCCCTCGACATGCGCCTGATTCTTGGGAATCAGCCATTTCTGGGTGTCCCAGGAGCCGGTTGCCCGCCGGCCCGCGACGCGTTCGATGCCCCCCTTCCCGCCGACGTCCTGCACGCGAAAGCTGACGAAGTTCTGGGGTCGGCGCACCTCGACGTGGAAGAATTTGCCGCCGCCGCGGAGGCCTGGTTTGGCGCGGCCGCGATGGGTGCGTTCCCTTAGCGTCGTCATGATTATGCACCCTTTCATTGCGGCGTTGGCGTTGCCGGCAGACCGAATCTCCTGCCGGAAGGGAAGCTAGAGCAGTCCCGCTAGTTGCGCCCCGAGGGGCGCAACTAGCCAGGTGTCGAACGATTGCACAACGTCCTCTTAGGCAGCCTTGACGGAGATCTTCTTCTCCGGCTTTTGTGCCTGCGCCGTCTTCGGGAGCGTCACGGTGAGCACCCCCTTCTTGAACGTCGCTTCGATCTTGCCCGCATCGACTCCCTCAGGAATCTGCATGCGGCGCTCGAATGATCCGTACCGGCGCTCAGAGAGATAGTAATCCTTCTTCTTCTCTTCCTTCTCCTCCTTCTTTTCGCCCTTGATCGTGAGCCCGCCATTCGAGGCTACGACCTCGACGTCGCTTTCGCTCATGCCAGGCAGCTCGGCGGAGATCTCGTAGGCCTTTTCCGTCTCCGCGATGTCCATCGCCGGGGCTGTTTCCCAGCTCAGTTCGCGTCGCCAGGATGGCTCAGGATCGAACACGGAGCGACGGAACGGAGAACGCCAAAATCCTCCACCGAAATCATTGAACAGCCGATCGATTTCGCGATGGAGGGCTTCGAACGGTCGCCATTCCCTCACTGCGGTCGGTTCGGTCTTCTTGTCCTCAGTTTTCACGGAGAGTTTGCTTGCGGCTTCAGCCATGGCTAGAACCTCCTGTCATTTTTCCTACGGCGAACGAGTGCGGATGACATTGATATGGGTCAAATATGAACCGAGGTCGCCTGCGGGAGACGTGCTGCTCCATAAGCCAAGCCGCTATCGTGTGACCAAACGCACTGGCTCCCGCCAACAGGGCTGGAATCACTGCGATCCACAATACGGTTGGCCCGACGAGCAAGTTCCTCGCGGGACCAACTTTTAGTTGGTTGCGCTATTCGCAGTTCCTGCCGCCCAAAAATGCATTTGATGAACCAACGCAAACTTGATGTGAATCAAAACGATGATCCATCGCGTACGTAATTATTTATGCCAGAAAGCAGCGAAGCTATTTGTGAATTTCTCAATATTATATGTCGACACTAACGCGATCGAGCCTCGGATTGACCATATCGGCATTGCGCGAATGATTACTACTTCGAACACCCAGAGCGAAAGCTGAATGGTGATGAAAGAAGACAATCGTGCTCGCCATGGGATTGTTGAGTGCTATGAAAGGCTGACGCATGAGAAGACTGCTGGTGCCCTTTTCTGTGCCCTCGAAATTGGAGGCGGATCTCGCGCGCGTCCGCGCATATTGGGAAGGGCTCAAACGCGGAGGAGCCGGCATGCCGTTTTGGGACGATGTCAATCTCGCTGCTTTGCCAGGCCTGTCGGGGCGACTGATGTTGCTTGACGTCTTCGACAAACCACTGCGTTTCCGGTTTGGGATTGTGGGCGAGGAACTCAAGGCGCGCTACCGCGCCGATGTATCGCCGGCAGGTTCTCGGATGAGCTCGAAATCCGTCATCCATTCCAGTACCTCAATTCTCAAGCCTCTGCCACGATCGAGAGTCGTGCCCCGACATATTACCGCCACGAGGCGGCCGAGCGCGGCAAGTCTCGCGCGAAAGAGGGATATGCTCGGCTCATTCTCCACTCTGGGGAGACGGCCGCATCGGGATGCTCGTTGGGGCTGTCGCTTGGGGATAGTGGTCTCTCCCGGCTCGGCGCGAATAGCCACTCCCGACACGCGACCGACCAAGGTTCAAATATCTTTCTCCGCAGCGCTTTGCGTCCGTCTTGGCGGGAGGAGGAGAGAATGGCGGTCATCGTCACCCTCACTGTGAACCCGTCGTGTCGGCCTCCGTCGAGCGTGTAGCGCCCTTCCATAAGTCGCGATGCGCCGCCGAACGCCGCGATCCGTGTGGAGGCGGCATCAACGTGGCTCGCGTGGGGCGCCGATGTCACCGCCATCTATCCCGCGGGCGGCGCACTCGGACAAGGGCTGCGGCGGATCAGGAAGGAGTTCCGGGGATTGAAACTCCCGTTTTGGGGAAACGCGCGAGGATTTCACGGTCATCGAACAAGCGACCGGCCAGCAATACCGATGTGATCTTCCGGGGCTGCGAGTCAGCGAACAGAGATAGCGGGTGCCTCGACGCCTTTACCTCGCTCGATTTCGTCGTGGGCAGTGGAAGTCTTCCACCTGGTGTTCCCGACGATTTTCTATGGTCGTATCGCCGAGATGGCGAAGCAAGCAGGCAGAAAGGTCGTCATCGACACCTCAGGGCCACTATTGAAAGCCGCCTACAAGCAGGTGTGTATTTCACCGAGTTCTGCGCGAGTTCAAGATCTTGATGGGTGAATCGCTTGAGAGCATCGAGTTGCCTCCTTACGGCTGTTTGAGCAACGCGGTGGCACCCAGCAGCGCCGGAAGCGGCCGCGCGATGACGTAAGTCGGGATCGCAGCGAGATAGCCGCGGAAGCGTCCCTTAGCCTCGAATCGCGCCCGGAACTCGGACTGCGCGAAGTAAGGGCCCAGCGTCGGCACGATACCGCCCGCGACGTAGATGCCGCCGCGTGCGCCGAGCGTTAGGGCCAAATTGCTGGCCACCGTCCCGAGCATTGCACAGAACATTGCCGTGGCTTCCCGTGTGCGGGGATCCTCGTCCCAGATGCGGGGGTTGGTGATCTGAGCCGGCGTGAACGGCCCCGCCGGCACTGCCGACAGTTCGCATAGCGTTGCGTACAAATTGACGAGGCCGGGGCCGGACAGCACGCGCTCCGCCGAGACGTGGTCGTAACGCTTGCGCATGAGATCGAGCACGGCGCTCTCTTGCGCATCGGCCGGCGCCATCGTCACATGCCCGCCCTCGCCCGGGATGGGCACCGCGCCGCTTTGAGTTGGAACCAACGCACTCACGCCGAGGCCGGTGCCGGGCCCAATGAGGGCGATGGGCGCGTCGCTTACGGGCGAGCCAACGCCGATCTGAATGCGATCGCTTTCACCAAGATGCGGGATTGCGAGCGCATTGGCGGCAAAGTCGTTGATTACGCGAAGTCGCTTGAGGCCGACGTGCCGACGGAGGGCTTCAATCGAAAACGTCCAGGTATGGTTTGTGAGTGTGATTTGGTCGCCCGTTACCGGCGCGGCAACCGCCAATACGGCTTGTCCTAGCCTCTCCGGTGACTCCTCAGCTAGATATGCGTCAATCACATCGGAAAGAGACGGGTAGTCGTTCAATGCGTATACTCGAGGAGGGATCGTGCTGCCGTCCGGTTGGACCAGCGCGAAACGTGCGTTCGTGGCACCGATGTCGCCGATCAGGCCGACCTCCGGCACACTCATCGAATGGCCTCCGACGTGGCGAGTGCTACTGAAGGTTTGGCCATCGTTGAATGCCCTTGAAATGCGCCGCCGGTGAGTTTTCCGTGCGTGTCACCGCACGATCGTCAGACGATCGTCGACCGATTGAACGCCGGCAACGGACCAGGCTGCATTCTCGACGGCCTCGCGCTCCTCCCAACTATCGACCTTCCCCTCAAGTGAAACCTTGTTGCCATCTCGAACATCGACCCGAATCGCCTGAGCCTCGATTTGCGCATGTCGGGCCAACGCGTCCTCGATCTTCTTCTTGATGTCGGATACATCGATTGTTTGCGGCTTGATCGAGATGCAGTTGTAACACCGGTGACACCGGACAGTTTCCGAACGGCATCCTCGGCCGCCTTCTTCTGATATTGCCAATCTAACTCACCCGACAGGGTCACCCATGCCTTTTGCACGGTGACCTTGACCGCGTCCTGCGGGATCATGGCGTCCCAGTTCAGGACCGTGAGCACGCGTTTCGCGATTTCTTCGTCCGCTGTGGTCTTTTCGCTCGGGTAACGAACCTCGATCTCTTGAGCGATAGCGCGCACCCCTCTGACCCGGCGGGCCGCACACTCAGCAGCAGTTTTTTCGGCGTAGCTCGATACGTGTCCAGTTAAAGTCACGACGCCATCATCGACGGCAACTCCGATGTTTGTCGCATCGATGCTCGGTTCAAAGTCGAGTTCATCAAGTACGTCGTCTCGTATCAGCTTGTCATCCATGACGCCTCTCCTCTTTTGTGTATTGAAAATGACCGCTTAATCGAGCCAACGGCGTTGACATAGATCAAAAAAAGGGACGCTGAGATCGGTCGCTGATCGGGGTAAATCAAGTCGCGTCTCGATGAGAGGGTAATTAAGATGCGGCGAAATATGGGGAAGACAGCCCGGCACGAGTCCCGCGATAGACGAGGACGGGGATAGCACTGTGGGTGAGCACCTTGAGGGTTTCGCTGCCGAGCACGATCGCAGAAATCCCGCGCCGGCCATGGGAAGCCATCACAATCAAATCGCATGACCTCGTATTGGCGACGTCGATAATCGCTCTGTAAGGATGCTCATGCTCGACATGCACGACTTCGCAACCTACCCCCGCGGTGTTCGCCGCCTCCTTCACTTTCGCCAAGCGCTGTGCGGCTACGGTAGTCATGCGCTCCCTATATGATTCGAGCGTGTCCGCAACCACGTCAGGCTCGACCGAAAGAAAATGGAAGGGACTGGAAACCGTTACGCCTGTCACCTTCGCGTTAACGGCCTTCGCCAGGGCAGTGCCGTATTGGATCGCTTCGTCGGACAAGTCCGAGCCATCGGTAGGAATGAGAATGTGCGTGTGCATAACCGGACCCCGCTGTACGCATTCGAAAGCGGATCGACTGTTCAGGGTGCAATCGCTTTGGCAATCGATGCTGCGGAGACGGGCCAAGCCTACTGGGTCACCGCAGCGCTCGCTCGAGACTCGGTGGTAGGGTCACTTGACGTGAGTTTCACCGCAGACGTTTTCCCGCAGTCCTCTACGATCTCATAGCCCCTCCTTGAGAGTGCTCAATCCAGCACGCTCGACAGCGAAAATGTGGACAAACACGCCCTTGCCGCCGCTCTGAGGCTGAATCCGTAGCCTTTGGTCGGATTGAACCACTTGACTGTGCCGTGGGCCATTTTCGATCTCCAAATTGACGATCCACGATGTCTGGCTCGGGTGCCCCACCGTGGTTCTTCAAGCGCGAGACGGCCAGTGCGGGCCAAGCCGGTTCGGCAAGATGGCCAACGCAGATTTAAGCGTTCTTGACTTAGATCAAAATGTTGTGGCTTGGCGTTTGCGAAAAGACTGCGTGGAGGGAAATGGGATGGCGCTGTTCATGATCGCTTGCCCAACGACCGGTCGCAAAGCCTCGACCGGAATCCGTATCGCCGACTGGACCTGGAATAGCGGGCCCGAATTTTATGCTTGCACCCGCTGTTTTGCCTGCGGGGGTGTTCATCAATGGTCTGCCAACGATGTTACCCTGTGCGATGAGGCCGAGGCCGCACGCTTTGCAGCGATCTTGGAAAGCGCTCCGGGTCCCTCCGAAATCGTGAGCGATCCGGTGCATTGAGCGCCGAGCCCTCGTTGAGTTCAGGAGTCGGTTGGACGCTCGCGAAGACACTACGGCACGACCTGTCGAAGTTGATCCTAGGCCTACTCTGCTGCCTTCGATGAGGCATCCCCCAGTTTCACGCCGCTCTCCGCATCGCTGACCACCTCCATCGTTTGTAAAATGCTGGAAGGATTGACACTGATTGAGTCGATGCCGAGCTGGACAAGGTAGCGAGCAATTTCAGGGTAGTTGGCCGGCGCTTCCCCGCAGATACCGATGTGACGCCCGTTGCGCTTGGCACCGAGCACTGCGAGCTTGAGCATTTCCAGCATGCCGGGATCGCGCTCGTCGAAGTCGAAAGCCACGATTTCGGAATCCCGGTCCACACCCAAGGTGAGCTGCGTCAGGTCGTTCGAACCGATCGAGAATCCATCGAACAGTTCGGCAAAGGCGTCGACTTGGATGACATTGTTGGGGATCTCGCACATGACGTAAATCTCAAGACCGTTTTCTCCACGCTTGAGCCCATGGGTCGCCATTGCATCGAGCACGCGTCGAGCCTCCTCCACCCGCCGGCAGAATGGAACCATGATGCGCAGATTGGTCAGCCCCACATCTTGGCGCACACGGCGCAGGGCGGCGCACTCAAGAGCGAAGCCAGCAGCATAGGCAGGATGCGCATAGCGTGCTGCACCTCGGAATCCCAACATCGGGTTCTCTTCCTTGGGCTCAAACCCATCACCTCCGATCAGGCTCGCATATTCATTAGTCTTGAAATCCGACAGACGGACGATCACGGGCTTGGGATAGAACGCGGCGGCGATGACGCCTACGCCTTCCGAGAGCTTCTCGACGAAGTAATCGGCCGGACGAGCGTAATTGCGAACCAATCGACGAATAGCCTTCCGCGCTCGGATCGATGTCACCTTTTCCAAATTGAGCAGCGCCATCGGGTGAACGCCGATGTGCTCGCTGACGATGAATTCCATCCGCGCCAGACCGACCCCGTCGTTCGGCAGCAGGGCTGTCCGGAAGGCAAGCTCAGGGTTCCCGAGATTCAACATAATGGCGATGTGCGGCCGCTTGACGTCGCTTGTCTCGATCCGCGTCGTCTCGAATGGAAGCTGGCCCTCATACACGCGGCCAACGTCTCCTTCGGCGCAGGACACCGTCACGACGCGCCCGGTGTTTAGCGCATCCTTCGCTCCTGCTGCCCCGACCACCGCTGGAACGCCAAGCTCGCGTGCGACAATCGCTGCGTGGCAAGTCCGCCCGCCACGCTCTGTCACGATCGCGGCGGCAACTTTCATGACCGGCTCCCAATCCGGGCTCGTCAATTCCGCGACGAGAACCTCGCCAGGCTGGAAAGCTCCAAGCTCACGAGCGTTGGCGATGACCCGTGTGCACCCAACCGCGATCTTCTCGCCGACCGCGCGACCGGTGGCCAACACAGGGGTGGACCCCCTGAGGGAATAGCTTTCGAACCCCGTCGGCGCTCGGCGCGAGGCTACGGTCTCGGGCCGAGCCTGAATTACATAGAGCTGCCCGTCATCAGCGTCCTTGGCCCATTCAATGTCCATCGGCATGAGGTGCCCGGCGTCCGCCGAGTAGTGGTCCTCGATTTTGATCGCGTAGTCGGCAAGCCTGAGCACCTCCTGGTCGTCGATACAGAAGCGTTCCCGAGCCGACCTCGGAACCGTGATATTTCTCGTGCCGCCATGGTCACGCGCATAGGTCATGCGCATTTGCTTGCGCCCGAGCGATCGGCTCAAGACGGCGCGGTAGCCCTGCCGGAACGTCGGCTTGTGTACGTAGAACTCGTCGGGGTCGACCGTCCCCTGGACGATATTTTCACCCAACCCGTACACGCCCGTGATGAACACGACATCGCGAAAGCCGGATTCGGTGTCCAGCGTGAAGACGACACCGCTTGAAGCTCGGTCGGCTCTGACCATTTTCATGACTCCGACCGAGAGCGCGACTTTGAAATGATCGAAGCCGTTATCGATCCGATACGAAATGGCCCGGTCGGTGAAGATGGAGGCAAAACAGCGTCGGCAGGCTTCAAATACATCGGTCGCACCACGAATGTTCAAAAAACTTTCGTGTTGGCCTGCAAAGCTTGCGGTTGGAAGGTCCTCCGCCGTGGCGGAGCTACGCACGGCGACCGCAACATTGGCGCCGTAGTCGCTTTCGAGCTGTCGATATGATTCTGCAATCTCTTGTCGAAGCTGGTCAGTACCTGTGGCTTCAAAGACGATCGCGCGCGCTTTGGCAGCGCACCGCGTGAGCACGTCTATGCGCGTCTTATCGACTGCGTCGAGGAGCTGATGCAATCTATCCCACGCTCCAGCATTGGTCAGTGCGCTTCGGTATGCGTCAGCCGTCAACGCGAACCCATTCGGGACACGGACATCCTGCCCCGATAGAACCGAATAAAGCTCGCCAAGCGACGCATTCTTTCCACCCACCAAGGCGACATCGTCGAGCCCGATGTCGCGGAACCAGCAAATATTGGTGATAGCTGTCATTATCGTTGAGCCGCCCTTCTCTTGAAGCATGTAAGCCGAAGTTCATTAGAAGCGGATTTGCGCGCTCGACGTTGACATACGTCAAATGCGAGCAGGGCAGGTTTGCTATCTTGCGCTTGCAGCTTTGGAACTGCCGTTCGCTGGTTTGATTAAGCCCGCGCGAGCCAACCGCAGGAGGGCGGATGTCCTACGCATCTCTTATGGTGTGCGTCGAGGCTGACGCGACGCCGGAGCGACGCGTACGCCTCGCCGCAAGCCTTGCCGACAAATTCGCCGCAATGCTGATCGGAGTGTCAGCCCTCGCCATTCCGCCACCAGTCGTGGCCGATGGTATGGTCATGGCCGAGTCGACGGATGACGATATCGAACTGATGCGGGCGAAGCTTGCCGACAAAGGCAACTGGTTCCGCCGCGTCGCAGGCGGTGATCACCGAAGGCTCGACTGGCATGCAGCACTGGACTTTCCGGCCGAGGCACTGACGCGTGCGGCACGGAGCGCCGATCTTGTGATCATCGGACAGATGAAGGCGCCGGGAGGTGCTTACAGGGCACTCGATCCGGGCGAAGCAATTCTGAAGATGGGTCGTCCGACTCTGGTTGCGCCCGAGGGAGTGAACTCGCTGCGAGCAGAGCATATTGTGATCGGCTGGAAGGATACACGCGAAGCGCGTCGAGCCATGCGGGACGCACTTCCGTTCCTGCAAGAGGCAACGCGCGTTACCATTGTCGAAGCATGTGGGCCGGGCGAAGAGAAGACCGCATTGGGACGGCTCGACGACGTAGCCCGTTATCTGTCGTACCATCGCATCAAAGGCGGGCCCAAAGTCATGTTGGAGCAAAAGGGATCTGGAGCACACCAGTTGATCCGGATCGCTCAAGAGGAACGGGCCGACCTGCTGGTCACCGGCGCCTACGGACACAGCCGCCTGGGCGAGTGGATCTTCGGCGGCATGACGCGCGAGCTGATGGCGGCAAGTCCCATCTGCTGCCTCATGTCGCACTGAGTTCCGATAACGAATGGCTCTTGGAGGACGACCATGCAAACGCCTGTTCAAATCGATTTCCAAGGGATGCACGGAACACCGGACGTCCGCGCTTCGATCGAGAAGCATGTGGCCCAGCTGGAGCGGCGCTACGGCCGCGTGACGGCTTGCCGGGTCGTGTTGAAGGGGCCGAGCGGGCATCACCGGACCGGCGGTCTCTATGAGGTCAACATTCATCTTACGCTCCCGAACGGTCGCGAAGTCAGCGTCGGCCGCACTCCGCCCGCAGACGAGCGCCACGCCGATCTTTGGTTTGCCATCAACGATGCCTTCAAGCATGCGCGACGACGGCTCCAGGATCATGTCCGTCGTTTGCAGGGGCAGGTGAAACAACACGAAAGTCAACCGATCGCGACGGTGAAGACCATCGACCCATCCGGCGAGTTCGGATTCCTGGAGGCCGCGGACGGCCACGAGGTCTATTTTCATCGAAACAGCGTGCTCGACGGCGCATTCGGCCATCTCGCCGTGGGCGCGCACGTCACGTTCGCCGAAGAGATGGGCGAGAAAGGACCCCAGGCGAGCACGGTCAAGCTGCTGGGAAAGCACGGATTAAGGCTATGAGCCAATCGGCGGCGCTGCCGGAGAGCAAGGCCGGGTGGGAGCACTTCCCGCACGATGCCGACGTCGGCGTGCAGGGGTGGGGCATGACAGCGGCGCAGGCGTTCGAGCAGGTGGCTTACGCTTTGACCGCCGTCATCACCCATGCGGAAATCAAGCCGCAGCTTTTGGTCCGGGTCCGGTGTGAGGCGCCCGACCTCGAACTTCTATTGGTC
>Ga0306920_100015191_pt1 | contig 10542 bp, 6 predicted proteins | sample flu12Cox44000170_FD_204666 | JGI IMG/M metagenome (GOLD analysis project Ga0306920, IMG submission 204666) | Lab enrichment of tropical soil microbial communities from Luquillo Experimental Forest, Puerto Rico - flux4day.12C.oxic.44.000.170 (v2)... | ecosystem: Environmental > Terrestrial >... | reverse complement strand
CTGGAGGACGACTATGCTGGTGCCCACGGCCTGCTCGCCTGGTGCTTTCTGTTCCTGTTCCTCCGTGGCGGCTTCAAGGAAGCCAACCGCATCGCGGCCATACACCAGGCTCGCGCTGCGGTCACCCATGGTCGCGATGACGCAACGGCGCTGGCGCTGGGCGCGTTCGTCATTGGGCTGGTGGAACATGATCGGGTTGCCGCCCGTGAAGCATTCGAGCGGGCGCTTGCACTCAGCCCATCTTCGGCCTTCGCGCTCTTCCTTGGCGGCGTTTTCCTGGCCTGGGCCGGCGATGCGGATCGTGCGATCGACTGGGCCAAGCGTGCGCTCAGGGTCAGTCCCATAGACCGGCTTGCATTTGCAGGTCACCAGGCTGTGGCCATTGGAAATTTCATTCGCGGCCAGTACGAGGAAGCGGAACACGCCGCACGCCGTGCCGTCTTGTCCAATCCAAGCTTCAGTGTGACCCAGAGCCTCCTGGCGGCTGCGCTCGCCAAACTCGGGCGAACGGCGGAGGCGAAAGCAGCCGCCAAGCAGGTGCTGGCGCTGCAGCCGTCCTTCCGTTCGAGTGGATACTGCAATGCCATCGGCATCATGCCCGCGCTGGCTGCATCGCTGATGGAAGCGTGGCGCGAAGCCGGCTTGCCTCCATAGAACGTTCCTGCGCTGACCCAGCTAGACTGTGATGTCCACGTTGGGTCAATCACGTTGGTTGCCCGGGGCTCCTGACAGGTCCGCTCACTATCCACGTCCCGGCACTGAGTCACATTGCCGGGCGCGCGAAATGCGCCAGCGGGCGCGCGAGGCGGATTGAATCCGGGCCGGCCTGGCGACGAACAGGGTCGACGTCATGGACGGAGATCCGCTGGCTTGGGACCAGCGGCCTCGGGATTGACCGTTCGTTCGGCGAAAGATGGACGACGCCCCCCGCCCGAGCCGTTATAGTGGACCCGCTTGCCGCGAGATCGGGGGCAAGGTTAACGCAGGCCCCGTTCATGTCCGGTTCAGGAGGCGGAGAATAAAATCGTCGGTCGCGACCAACACTGAGCGCTGCCGCTGATGACCATCACCCACGGCTTCGAGCTGTTGCGTGAGCACGACCTCGCTGAAGCGGACTCGACCGCGCGCCTCTACCGCCATGTCCGGACCGGGGCAGAGCTGCTCTCGCTGATCAATGACGACGAGAACAAGGCGTTCGGCATCGTCTTCCGGACGCCGCCGCCGGACTCGACGGGTGTCGCCCATATTCTCGAGCACTCGGTCTTCTGTGGATCGCGCAAATATCCGCTCAAGAAACCGCTTATTGAGCTGGCGAGAGGCTCGCTCGCGACATTTCTCAACGCTATCACTTCCCCCGACAGGACCTCCTACCCGGTCGCGAGCCAGAACCTCCAGGACTTCTACAACCTCATCGACGTCTATCTCGATGCGGTGTTCTATCCCGTTCTTTCGCGGGATACCTTCGAGCAGGAGGGCTGGCACTACGAGGTCGAGGAACGCGATGCGCCCTTCCTCTACAATGGGGTGGTATTCAACGAGATGAAGGGCGCCTTCTCTTCGCCCGAGATCGTGCTCGACTCCTGGTCGGCGAAGTTGTTGACTCCGGATACCGTCTACAGCCACGACTCGGGCGGCGATCCGAAAAGCATCCCCGATCTCACTTACGCGGCGTTGAAGGACTTTCACCGGCGCTACTACCACCCGTCCAATGCGCGGGTGTTCTTCTACGGCGACGACGATCCGGCCGAGCGCCTGCGGCTGCTCGATGGCTGGCTCGCCCCGTTCGACCGCGTCGCGGTCGAGTCGGCTATCGTGTTGCAGCCGCGCTTTGTCGAGCCGCGGCGCTCGCAGCACACCTATGTCGCCCCGGCAGACAATGGGGCGCCAGCCAAGTCGTTCGTCCAGGCGAACTGGCTGCTTGGCGAGATCGACGTTGCCGAGACCTATCTTGGCCTCATCATCCTCGAGAACGTCCTGGCCGGAACCCCTGCCTCGCCGCTCTACAGAGCTCTCATCGATTCGCGGCTTGGCGAGGCGTGGGCCGGTTCTGGGCTGACGGTCGAGTTCCGGCAAGCGGTGTTCTCGGCCGGTTTGAGAGGCGTCGACGCCGCCAACGTCGACAAGGTCGAGCCCCTCATCCTCGACGTGCTCGGAGCCCTTGCTGCGGAGGGGATCGATCGGTCGATGGTCGAGGCCTCGGTGAACACCATCGAGTTCCGCCGGCGCGAGAACAATACCGGTTCGTTTCCGCGGGGTTTGCAGTTGATGAGGCGTGCCGTGGGCGCGTGGCTGTACGACCGCGATCCCATCGCGCGGCTCGCCTTCGCCGCGCCGCTCGCCGCCATCAAGGCGCGCCTCGCCGCAGGCGAACGCTATTTCGAAAGCCTCATCCAGCAATATTTCCTGGAGAATCCCCATCGCGCCACGGTTATCCTGCGACCGGATCCGGAGCAGGCGGCGCGCGAGGCCGCCGAGGAACGCGGCCGGCTCGATGCCGTTCGCGCCGGCATGACCGCGGCCGAGCGAGATGCACTTGTCGAAAATACGCGGGCACTGAAGCGTCTCCAGGAGACGCCGGACGCCCCGGAAGCCCTCGCCTCGATACCGAGCCTGGCGCTCGCCGACATACCGCGGCGAAACAAGCCAACGCCGCTGGAGCTCGGTCGGGTGCTGGATACGCCGGTGCTCTACCATGATATTGCCACCGGCGGCATCGTCTATCTCGACCTCGCCATCGACCTCCGTCGATTGCCGGCCGACCTTCTCCCCTATGTCAACTTGTTCGCGCGTGCCCTTCTCGAAACCGGTGCCGGCGGACAAGATGTATTGACGCTGTCGCAGCGGATCGGACGGTCGACCGGTGGCATCGGGCTCGTTCCGTGGAGCACGGCGACCCGCACCTCCGAGAAATTTGGCGCCTGGCTGCTCCTCCGCGGCAAGGCCGTGCCTGACCGGGCCGACGAGCTCATGGCCATCATTCGCGACGTGCTGCTCGAAGCGCGTCTCGACAAGCGCGACCAGGTCCGCACGCTGGTGCTTGAACAGAAGGCCGCCATCGACGCGGCGTTGATGCAACAGGCCGCGGCCTATGCCGGTACTCGTGTGGGCGCCAGCCTACACCAGGCGGGCTGGGCGACTGAGCAGATCAGCGGGGTCAGCTCGGTCGATTTCGCGCGTCGTCTCGCCGATCGAGTGGACAGCGAGTGGGAGACCGTGCACGCCGACCTCGAGCGGATGCGGAGGATCCTGGTCAACCGCGCAACGATGGTCGTGAACGTCACCACCGATGCCGCGAGCTGGCGCGGTTTCGAGCCGCAGCTGGCACGGTTCCTGGACGGCCTGCCGGCGTCCGCGGACACTATCCCGGTCGCCTGGAACGTAAGCGAGTATCCGCCTGGCGAGGGACTGATCGTTCCTAGCGAGGTCAACGCGGTCGGCAAAGCCGCTAACGTCTACCGGCTCGGCTTTGGCGAGAGTGGCGCCGCCCACGTTATTGCCGGCCATCTCTCGACCACGTGGCTGTGGGACAAGATTCGGGTTCAGGGCGGTGCCTATGGCGCCGGCATCTCGTTCGATGTCGTCTCCGGCGTGGTCACATATTTCTCCTATAGTGACCCCAACCTCCTTGCGACGCTGGACGTCTACGATCGGACCGCTGATTTTCTCCGGTCGGTGACGCTCACCGAAAGCGACGTGACCCGCAGCATCATCGGCACGATTGGGGCGATCGACCAATACGAGCTGCCCGACACCAAGGGGTACAGTTCGATGGGCCGGTACCTTGTTGGCACGACCGAAGATCATCGCCAGCGGGTGCGTGACGAGGTCCTCGCGACGACGGTCGCTGACTTTCGCAATTTTGCCGAGTTGTTTGCGGCAACGGCTGCCCATGGCAATGTGGCGGTTGTCGGATCGGCCGAGGCGATTGAGGCGGCGAACCGGGAGCGGCCTGGATTCCTGCAAGTGTCACGGCTGCTTTGATCGGGCTCGATGGCACCGTTTCTGCGTGAGATCGGCAAGGCAGTAGCGCTTAGCCTGAGCCTGGCAGTGTTACCCTCCGCCGGACCGGCAACCGCGGCACAGTTCAAGCAGCTCGGGCCGAGGTTGGTTGGTACCGGCGACGTCGGTTACGCCTTCCAAGGTGTCTCGGTGGCGCTATCCGCCGACGGCAGCACCGCCGTCATGGGCGGGTCGAGCGACAACTCGGGTGCCGGAGCGGCATGGGTATTCCACAGCGGACGCGGCACCTGGGCCCAGCAAGGGCACAAGCTCGTCGGCAGCGGCGGAGCCTCGCCCACCCAACAAGGCTTCTCGGTTGCGCTATCTGCCGACGGCAATACCGCGGCCTTGGGCGGGCGGCGAGACGCATGGGTGTTCACGCGTAAGGGCGGCACATGGACCCAGCAGGGGGAGAAGCTCGAGGGCACCGGGGCGGTCGGGGACGTCCTTGCCTATGAAGGCGTATCTGTCGCGCTGTCCGCTGAGGGCAACACCCTCCTTATTGGCGCCGACGGCGATAACGGCGGAGTCGGCGCTGCCTGGGTGTTCGTTCGCACGGGCGGCACTTGGGCGCAGCAAGGGTCAAAGCTGGTCGGGACCGGCGGGTCCGCCTATGCCGGGCAGGGCCGTTCCGTTGCGCTGTCGGCCGATGGCACCACCGCGCTCATCGGCGGTTACGGGGATAGGTCGGACGCCGGCGGGGCGGCATGGGTCTTCACCCGCGAGAAGGGCGGATGGTCGCAGGAAGGCGCGAAGCTCGTCGGCACCGGCAATGTCGGCAAGGCGCTGCAGGGCGTTTCGGTGGCGCTCTCGGCCGACGGCAACACCGCCCTCATCGGTGGGTTTGGCGACAACTCGCTGACCGGAGCCGCGTGGGTGTTCACCCGGAGCGGCGGCGCCTGGACCCAGCAGGGCGCGAAGCTCGTCGGCACCGGCGCCGCCGGGCCCGCCGCCCAGGGCTTCTCGGTGGCCCTGTCCGCCGACGGCAACACGGCGCTGATCGGCGCGACTGGCGATGCTTCGACGCTTCCCGGAGCGGCGTGGCTATTCACCCGCGAGAACGGCGTGTGGACCCAGCAAGGGTCAAAGCTTGTCGGCACCGGCGCGGTTGTCGGAGCAGCCAAGCAAGGCATCTCGGTGGCGCTGTCCGGTTCAGGCAGGATCGCCATCGTCGGCGGATGGACCGATAGCGCACCGGGCGGAGCGTGGGTCTTCGCTGCGCCAGACGACTCGGCGAACGGCGGCAAGGGCGCTCGCCACCCCGCGATCGGGAAGTAGGCCCGCTGAAGCCGATTCATGCTGCGTCGCGGCCATGCTTGGATCTGCCATCGGGGCCGGCGGTGCTTTTTCGGGTCGTGCGCGAATGACGCCGAGGCCGCTTTGCTGCCGCCTCGCCGATCAGTCGTTTCGCCGCTCCAGCGGCGGCCTCGGCGTAGCCGCGGTCGCCATGGATGAGGACCAGCGCGGTGGCTCCCTCGATCAGGAGTGCGACCTCGCGCGCCCGCTCGCCCGGGGCTGCGACGCCGGCCTTGTCGAGAAGATCGGTCCACCACGCCTCGAGCGCCGCCTTATGGCGTTTGGCGATCGCGCGGGCCGGATGGCCGGGCAGATCGGCGAGCTCCATGGCGAGGCGCGTAAAACCGGCGCCCGTCCAACCCGGTTTCGCCGACCAGCGCGCAAGTTCGGCGAACAGGATCGTCACCATCTCGCCGGCGCCGCCGCGATAACGGTCGGCATGCTTGCGAACGCGCGCCACCGCGAGCTCGTGATGGCGCTCGAGCACCGCCGCAAGCAGCTCGTCCTTGCTGCGGAAATGGTAGTAGAGCGTGCGCTTGGTCACCGCCGCGAATGCGGCGACCTCGTCGACGCCTACTCGGCCGAAGCCCATGCGGTAGAACAGTTCATAGGCCGCATCGAGGATGCGTCGGCGGGTTGCCTCGGGGTTTCTCGGCACCGTGCTCCTCCGCGAATGTATACCCAATAGTGAGTTTACCTTCGGACCGTTCGCACCTCTGTTCAATGCCATGTGTCCACGGAGCATGCGAAATGGTTGAGGGCAACGGACAGCGGGTCGATTTCGCAGTCGTCGAGAGTGCGGTTGTCGAGCTGGCAGCGACTTTCGGCAACCGCCTGGTCACTTCGGAGGCCGTCCGGGCGCAACACGGCCACACCACCACCTGGATCGCGTGCCAGCCACCGGATGCGGTGGTCTTCCCTCAATCGACCGCAGACGTGCAGTCGGCGGTGCGCATCTGCGGTCGCCATGGCGTGCCGGTCATTCCCTTCGGGACCGGGACCTCGTTCGAGGGCGGCGTCAACGCGCCGCGCGGCGGAGTCTCGCTCGACTTCAGCGACATGAACCGCGTCCTTGCGGTCCACCCCGAGGATTTCGACTGTGTCGTCGAGCCGGGCATCACCCGCACGCGGCTGAACGATGACCTTCGCGACCGCGGCCTGTTCTTTCCGGTCGACCCTGGCGCCGACGCTTCGCTAGGCGGGATGGCTTCGACGCGAGCCTCCGGCACCACGGCGGTCCGCTATGGCACGATGAAGGACAATGTCCTCTCGTTGAAGGTCGTGCTTGCCGATGGCTCGCTCATGTCGACCTCGCGCCGCGCCCGGAAGTCCTCCGCCGGCTACGACCTGACGAGGCTGTTCGTCGGTGCCGAGGGCACGCTCGGCGTCATCACCGAACTGACCCTGAAGCTCCACGGCATTCCCGAGGCCATCGCGGCAGGCGTCTGCCCTTTTCCCTCGATCGAAGCGGCCTGCGGGGCGGCGATCGCTGCAATTCAGGCGGGCATTCCGCTGGTGCGCGTTGAGCTTCTCGACGAGGTGCAGGTCCGCGCCTGCAACGCCGATGCGAAGCTCGGCCTGGCCGAAACGCCAATGCTGTTTCTCGAATTCCACGGCACCGATGCGGGAGTGGCGGAGCAGGCGGAGCGCTTCGGTGATCTCGCCCGCGAGTTCGCAGCCGGCGCCTTTGAGTGGGCGACGAAGCCCGAGGACCGCACGCGGCTATGGGCGGCGCGGCATCATGTGTTTTGGGCTGACACGGCGTTCCGACCCGGTGCGCGAGCCATCCCGACCGACGTATGCGTCCCGATTTCGCGCTTGGCCGAGTGCGTCGTCGAAACCAAGCGTGACATCGATGAAAGCCATTTGGTTGCACCGGTCGTCGGCCACGTCGGCGACGGCAATTTCCACTGTGTCGTTCTTCTCATGATGGACGACCAGGACGAGATTGCCCGAGCCGAAGGCTTCCTCGATCGGCTTGTGACGAGGGCACTCGCCATGGATGGAACTTGCACGGGGGAGCATGGCATCGGCCAGGGCAAGAAGCGTTTCCTCGAACAAGAGCACGGCCAGGCCGCGGTCGACACCATGGCCGCGATCAAGCATGCACTCGATCCACACGGGATCATGAACCCGGGAAAAGTCATCTAGGGAACCACGATTGCCGGGAGTTCTTTTGACAGGACGTTTCCGTCGGTTTGAAGGACCGGATTGCGCACGTCGGTGCGATCGGCCGACGGCGGGATGAAGGCGAGAGGCTGGGACTGCTGCAGATCACTGCAATCTGGTCGTCGGAGATCGTCGGTTTTTCCGCGGGTCTTTCGGGTCCACCGCGAGGTCCGCAATGGCATTGGCGAGGCCGGCCTCCGTTCGATACTCGGTAGAGAAGTGCGCACTAATGCGCGTCTCGATCGCCCAGGAAAACACCGCCAGTCCCAGGCTGACAGCGGCGCATGCCACGCCGATCCAGGGTAGATTTGCATACCCCCATTCCATGGACAGGGCGATTCCGCCGACCCAGGCGCCCGCGGCGATGCCGATGTTGAAGGTGGTCGAAATCAGGGTCGAGGCGAAATTGGGCGCGTCGCTTGACCATTTGAGGATACGGCTTTGCAGTGGCGAGGCGAAGGCGAACGCGACTGCCCCCCAGACGAAGACGAGAATGGACATCAGCCCAGTACTGCGGAGTGCGAACGCCAATGCAAGGTAGGTGACGGTCTGGAGCGCAAATATCGCAGTCAGCACTGGCATCAATTTCCAATCACCTAAACGGCCGCCGATGACCGTGCCAAGTGTACCGCCCAGACCAAAGAGCAGGAGCATCGCGGGAATCGCCTCACTCGGCATGCCGGTGACCTCGGTGAGGACTGGCGCGATGTAGGTGAAAAGCGCGAAATCTCCGACCAATGTAACAGCGCCCATCACATAGGACAGGAAGACCTGCTGGCGGCGCACGACCTTTAGTTCGTGCCCAAGGCTGGGCGCTGGCCGTATCAAATCCTCACGAGTCGAGGGCAACGAGGCCACCAGCATGAGCGCTGCGAGTAGGCTGAGGCAGGCGACAATTCCAAAGCTGGTCCGCCACCCGAACGCATAGCCTATCGCGGTGCCTCCCGGTACGCCGAGGAGACTCGCGATTGAGACGCCACCCATCACGACGGCGATGGCGCTGGAGCGGCGGTCCTCCCGGACCAAGCGCGTCGCGAGCACCGTTGCAACGCCAAAGAAAAGACCATGGCTGAACGAAATCAAGAGTCGCGCTGCCATGAGCAGCCAGTAGCTCGGAGCAGCCGCACAAAGCGCGTTCCCGGCAACGAAGACTGCCATCACCGCCACAAGCAGAGGTTTGCGCGGCAGCGCGGTGGTGACAATCGCCAGGAACGGGCCGCCGACGGCAACGCCAATCGCGTAGGCGGTAACCAGAAGACCGGCGGTCGGAACACTGACGCCGACATCCGTCGCGATCGCCGGCAAGAGACCCGCTACGGCAAATTCAGTCGTTCCAACCGCAAAGGCGGCGATGCCGAGGGCAACCAAGGGCATTGGCAATGGCGCGGTCATGTCGAAAGGCGGCTCCCCATTGCCACCGAGCGAAGTCGCTATCCCGTCTTTGCGCCCGCAACATCGAAGCGCGGGCGCCGAAATGCCCTACCGTCGACGGTCACGCCGAACTGCCGGTGAAGTTCGTCGAGCCGATTGAGGATGTGGTCCCGCTATTGCCGAGCGGCTGCCGCTGGCGTGCCGCGCGAGACGCTTGCGGCGCGTCTCAGCGTATTCATTTTCAATGCAGGGGTGGCCATTCCGCCGTGTCGACCTTTTGGGCGTCACTCCGGTTACCGTGAACCATGGTGCTACCAGCCGCGACATCGGCGCCATAGCTACCCTGACCGTAGCCGGCATCGCCGCCGCCGACAGGGTCGCCGCCACCTAAGTCGTCCACGGTCGCCTTGAACTTTTCGAAATCGGTCTGGTTGCCCTGCACGATGGTGCTCCACATGCGGGTCAGCGCGCCGACAGCAATCGCTTCGCGTAACTCGTTGGAAGTTGCGCCAGCTTTCTTGGCACTAGCGGTGTGACCGTAGATGCAATACTGGCAGGGGATCTGTGCAGCGACAGCAAGCCCGATCAACTCCTTGTACTTTTGAGGTATCGCTGTATTCGGACCCCATAGAGTTGTACTTAGTGCCCATGCCGATTGCTGAGCGTCATCGGGAATGGTCTGGAAGAACCAGGGCATTCCGGCCGGAATTTTATCTTGCGCTCGTGTAAGAGCGGGTGTGCATAATATCGTACCGACAGACAATAGAGCTAAACTCAGACGCTTCATGTTATGCTCCTTTGTTTGATATCCTGGAGGCAGGAGCCTCCCATGTCACCTGCCCTATCTTTGCGACGACAACCAAGCACACGACCGCGAAATCTCCATGAAAACACCGTGAAACAAATTTGCCCGATGCGCGAAACCAGCGTAAAATCTATACTTTGGTGGCGAAGATGGATACCATGGCATCATCGCGGCTCAGGGTGCGTCTGCTCGGGGGCTTCGAACTCCGCGGTGCCGATGGCAACGATCTGACGCCTCCGCGAAAGATGCTTCGCGCGCTCGTCGCCTTGTTGGCGCTGGCGCCAACTACCGGCTGGTCGCGAGAGCAGTTGACCGCGTTCCTGTGGGGCGACCGCGACGATGAGCAAGCACGCGGTAGCCTCAGGCAGGCATTAGCCGAACTACGGCGCTTTATTGGTGAGTCGGTGCTTCTGACTGACCGAGAGACGGTCAGCTTCGCTTCGGCCAAGGTCTGCATCGATGCCGTTGAATTCGCGGACCTGTCGGCGGCCGGCAGGCTAGAGGAGGCGGCGGCGCTTTATCGCGGTGACCTGCTCGAGGGCATGGACCTCCCCGGCTCCGGGTTTGCCGATTGGCTTGCCGTCGAGCGAATTCGACTGCACGACGTCGCCGTTGACGTGCTCACTCGGCTCATAGGCACACAGTCCGGCGAAGCCGCGATCGCTACTGGGCAGCGGCTTCTTCAGCTTGATCCTGCTCATGAGGCGACTCACCGCAGGTTGATGCGACTCTTCGCCGAGCTCGGCGATCGCTCCCAAGCGCTCCGCCAGTATCAAGTCTGCCGCGATGCCCTGCAACGAGAACTAGGCGTCAAACCTGAGCCGGAAACGGAGCGGCTGGCGCAAGAGATTCAGTCCCCGTCGCGGAGCGTATTGTCAGGGCGGCGGGCGGCCGCCGACCAT
>Ga0306920_100015189_pt1 | contig 10542 bp, 8 predicted proteins | sample flu12Cox44000170_FD_204666 | JGI IMG/M metagenome (GOLD analysis project Ga0306920, IMG submission 204666) | Lab enrichment of tropical soil microbial communities from Luquillo Experimental Forest, Puerto Rico - flux4day.12C.oxic.44.000.170 (v2)... | ecosystem: Environmental > Terrestrial >... | reverse complement strand
AATCATCGGGGCATCGGGCGGCAGATTGCGGGCGTGCTCGCGGTTGAGTTCCCGCGCTAGCTCGATCGCAGGCAACAGCCGCTCCGAGCTTCGTTCAGCCTGGAAAGGCAATTCCAGGAAGGCCGACAGATACCGGCGCAGCCCGGAATGAACAGATCCTGCAAAAGCACGTCCAGGACTTCCAATGCGTCATCGTGCGCGGTGGCTTCGACAGCCGACAGCGTGGTAGCGGGTGTTGCTGCCTGTCGGCTCATATCATGGTCCCGAAACCGTGGATGTTTTCGGGCCGGAGCGTTTATGTTCTCGGGTCGCTACAATTAGACACAAAGAGCTGCCAACCGGGATTTTCATTGGGCTTTGATGGGGCAACAATGGCTCCGAGATGATCTGAAAGCAACTTTCGCGATGAACTCCCAACGCAAATCGGCTGTTCGTTAAAGCCGTCCGCAATTTGAACGTGATCATCGCCGGCTGTGCCACCGTGACAAAGCCTCAATTCCGGTGCTGGCCATGGGCCAAGCGGGCACTCATTTCATGATTTCATGAATGACTTATAGTTCTCCTTGGTGACGCTCTGGTAGGGAATCCAGATTTTACCGTCCACTACTTTCGGATTGGGTTCTTTCTTGACCATCAGATAGGCGGCATTGACCGCTTCCTCACCTTGGCCAACGGGATCCTGGAACACGGTGTTGTTCAGTTCGCCCCTGTCCATTGACTTCAAAGCGTCATTGCTGGCATCCGTGCCGCCAACAGGGATCTTACCGAGTTTTCCGGCCGCCTTGATGGCCTGCAATGCACCCAGCGCCATCTCGTCGTTGTTGGAGGCCACTCCGTTAATTTCCTGACCGGAAGCCAGCCAGTTTTCCATAATCGTCTTACCCCGCTCACGCTTCCAATTGCCGGTCTGTTCGCGCACGATTTTGATATCCGGGAACTTCTCTTTGACGACTTTCTTGATTCCATCCGTGCGGCCAATAGCGGCTTCATTGCCCAACTCACCCATCAGGATGACTAGATTTCCCTTGCCGCCCATCGCTTTACCAAGCTCCTCCATATTCATGATTCCAGCATCGATGGAGTTGGAACCACAGTACACAACACCCTTTGGCAGGTTCGAAGGCAGGCGGTTGACGTACACCAGGGGCTTACCGGCTTTGACAACGGCTCTGGTCAACGTTCCGGTCGCAGCGGTATCTACCGGAAGGATGACCACGGCATCCATTCCATGAGCGAGGAAATTTTCAACCTGCCCCGTCTGCTTGGCGCTGTCATTGTTCGCATCGACAATGGTCAGTTCAACATCGGGGTGGTTTTTGGCCCATTTGGTCATGGCATCCCGGACCAGGGTCAACCAGACATCGTCGAACAAGGCCATGGCGACGCCAATTTTGACTTTTTCGGCAGCCTGCGCAGGAATACTGCCCATAGCCATTGTCATTATGGCAATCGCTGGTAGGAAGAGTTTTGTTAGTTTTATATTAATGGCCATCGCTGCGATCGCGCTCTTCAGGCCGTTGATCTTCACGTGCTTTGGTTGGATGTGGTGTTGCTTATGAATTGTGCTTTTCATGGGCATCGCCTGGTCGGGGTTTTGAATTTGGGAACACCAAACCTAATCTGTTCGTAAGTAATTCGTAACTACACCGTCAAACAAACATATCTCTTTTCTTCGAGAGGCCGGTTTTTAACATTAGAACATTGGAAGGAATATCTTGGATGAATCATCTTCCTTCCCATCGCAACATACTGATTATTAGGAATCTATAAGTTATTGTTGTGTATTTGCAATCAAATGTTTCTGCGCCGACGATAAGACCTAACAGAGGCCGATTATTTGACGCAGAACGACTTCATTGCTTCCTCGTACTCGTTGGAAACGTCGACCAAGGCCAGGTTCCGATAAATGGCTAGACTCTTCTCATCCGTATGGCCGCTGATCAGTTGGAGCTTGGGGCTGATGATGCCTTTCTTGGTCAGAAATGTAATGATTTGATGCCGGAAGAGGTGCGGGTAGACGCGTTTCTGAATCCCTGCTGCCAGGGCGTACTTATGAATGATCTGACGGATGCGACGATTGGAATAGGGCCGGAGGCGGTTGGACTCGAAGAGAAAAATTGCGGTGATCTTGCAATCCTTGCGTATACTGGAGCAGTTCACCCCGGAAACTGGCTGGAAACAAGACACTTCGGTCTTTACCTCCTTTGCCTTGCCTTATAAAAATCCGCCAGTGGTCCACGTCTACGTCCTGCAGTCGTATTCTTGCCAGTTCGGCGTTCCGTAACCCAGTGAAGGCGAGCAACTTGATCATGACCATGTGCTTAGGATTACGGGCCTGCCAGACCGCCTCGTAGAACGCAATCAACTCCTGATCGGTAAGAAGCTGGAGGAGCCGTTTTTTTCGCCTTGGTCGGCTTTACGCCGAGTAGCGTCCGGGTGTGTTGAAATGCCTTCTTCAAATAAGCATAATCGGGCCGCAACAACCGGGCGAGTCTTTGGGCCATCTTCTTGGGGCTGATCGGGTGAGCCATCACGCCGCTTTGAGGAACGAAGGGTGGGGTCAAGTCGAGCGAAAACTGACCATAAGGATTGATACGCCCATGGAGCAAGGGTGTTAGGGCTCTGGGAAAACTGGAAAGATCCCGAATCTGGGGAGTGGCTGCGAACCTGCACGATTATCACAGGCGAACCTAATGAGCTGGTCAGAGGAGATCCATCTCCGGATGTCCGTGATTCTTCCTCAAGCAACATCACGCAGTATGGTTAGTGGCTCAGGCAAATGACGATCTTCCAGGTACGACATGGATCGATTGAAGGCGGGTCTATTAAATGCGAAGATCGACCGCTCTGGGGATACGGACGTTGGCGCTGAAGCACTGGAGAAGTAGGCCTTCTCAATGCGTCAAAGCAGAAATTTGGAATTCTGTTTGGAGGGCAAAGGCTACCCGATCGGATTATTGCTATCCTCGCAAGGATCTGGTTTCATTCAAGCAATGGCAGAAGACAACCGCACCTTCCTTCCAGCCGGCTTTCTCGATGTGTCAACATCGCATCGAACGGCGACCAAAACCCATACGGTGTGGCATTTGTTCCGGATGGCTTCCCATCCGGTGGGCCACTTGGCCCAGGTGACATCCTGGTATCAAACTTCAATAACTCCACCAATAACGCCACCACTCCGCCAAGCGGCAATGTCCAAGGAACTGGAACTACCATTGTAAGAGTAGCGCCTGACGGCGAAGTTTCCACGTTCTTCACGGGAACTTTCGCGCCCCCGACCGACGGCGGCCTGACGACAGCACTTGGCGCGCTGAAGCGCGGGTTTGTTGTGGTCGGCCAATTGCCTAACGACAATGGTACGCCGAGACCTGGTTCGCTCCTGTTTCTTGATAAACAAGGAAATATTGTCCTCAAATACACAAATGTGGATGGTCCCTGGGATTTGGCCATCGACGACGATTTCGATCGGGCCAAGATATTTGTCTCCAACGTGCTGAATGGCACCGTCGTACGCCTCGACGTGTCTTTAGGATCTAGCACCGTCACAGTGCATAGCGTAACCGAGATTGCTCACGGCTACGGGTTTGAACTCAATTCGGCTGCGTTCGTCGTGGGACCCACAGGGCTGGCTTACGATGAGCAAGCCGACGTTCTTTACGTCGGCTCGACCTCGGATAACGAGATCTTCAAGATCGAGCATGCCGAGGCGACCAAGGTATCGGTTCTGCAAGGCATCCTTGTCTATAATGATCCGGTTCACTTGCATGGGCCACTAGCCCTGGCGCTGGCTCCAAACGGGCACCTGCTCACCAGCAACGGAGATGCAATCAACCCTCCCGTTGCGCCGCAACTGCCGAGCCAAATCGTGGAATTCACGAAGGAGGGTAAATTTATTGGCCAGCTATCAGTTGATCCAGTCGCCGGCGCGGCATTCGGGATTGCCGTTGCCCGCCCGACCGGTGATAGCGCCCGCTTCGCGGCGGTCAACGATGATGACAACACCATCGACGTGCTTAACTTGAACGTAGAAGAGGTAAGAAGCCGCTGATTGAAAACGAGCAGCTAGTCTGACACCTTCTCACTTGGAGGGGTTGCGGCACTTTACTTTCGTGTTTTCACCGCGGAACTATACCCATTAAGAGAAGACTTTTTAATCCTCCAGCGACGGCCGATTTGAATTGCCGGAATCTCTCCGCGTTGCACGAGATAGTAATCCGCCGTCTCTTTTACAGTAAGCAGATTGTGCAATACTCGAAATTGGAAAGATTGGGCTGAGCGTAAGCTAGTCGAGGCCTGAAAGAAGACGCGTGTTACTGCACCTCCGCAAGTCGATAGATCGTTGCAACATGGACATTAAACGTCCTCGCGATATCAGAGACCGATCTGCCTTCTAGGACAAGTCGTCGGGCCAACTGCACCTGATCTACACTGAGTTTGTGCGGACGACCGAATCGGACTCCTCTCTTTCTGGCTGCTTCGCGCCCCGCACTTGTTCGCTCTCGTATAAGGTCTCGTTCAAATTCCGCGATACCAGCGAAAATAGTCATGATCATTTTGCCGAGCGTGAGTTGTCATATCAGCCCAGGGTTCAGAGAGCGACTGAAACTTCCCGCCAGCCTCACGGATCGCTTCCATGGTTTCCAAAAGATCCCGGGTGGAGCGCGCTAAGCGGTTGAGTTTCCAGACGACGATCGTATCGCAGCTTCGAATTTGATCGAGCATGCGCTGAAATTGCGGTCGCTCCCGATTGCTGCCCGAGACCTTTTCCCGGAAGATCTTCTTGCAACCGGCTTTCTCCAGCGCTCGAAGCTGTAGATCAAGGTTTTGCTCAAGAGTCGCCCAGTAATAAAGGGCATCGCGACACGGTGAGAAATCCTCCGGAATTACCTTGAGAAAACCTCCGGAAAAATAGCGTGCGACGTTACACGACGTGCCCTATCGTTTCAATGGAAGTCCGCTCAGATACACCATGACTCGTTGTAAAATGCTTGTTCCTGCCGCCATATGCGCCGTCCTCGTCGGTGGCGCGGGCGTCGTGTCGGCCTATACCGGAGAAGAGCTGGCGAAGTACGCTAAGGTCACCTTGGCCGAGGCCCGCGCCATCGCGCTCAAAGCCTTTCCTGGTAAAATCATCGACGAGGAGCTGGAGAGGGAAAAGGGCGGCAGCGAGCTACGCTATTCCTTCGATATCAAGAATGGTGGCGTGACACACGAAGTCGGTGTCGACGCCAAGACCGGCAAGTTGCTTGAGAACAGCGTCGAAGGCCGACACGCCGATTGAGGTTCACCCGAATCGTGAGAGAGATGCTGTCGAAGCAGACTGCCTTCTCCGGTGCACTGGGCGAAGTCGGCGTACTGGATCGGCAACTCCAATATTATTACTACGATAATCCGTACCGCTACGGGTACTGGCGCCATCACCGTCATGGGCACCACGACGATGATGATGGGCATGGACATGGGAGACGACCACGGTGGCCAACACTCACACCATCGCTGACCGAGTGATCCTATTAGCACGGCCAGTGAGACCAAACCGGCGTAGGCTTGACACCGTCGGCTTCATAGGAATCGAGAACAGCCCGAAAACTTCGGCTCGGGCTCGGATTAACTGAGATTGACGGCGGCGGGCCTTCCTGCATGGCAAGCAGGATTCCGGTAATCTCCTTCTGTCTCAGAAGATAGCAACTACAGCAAAGATGGTACGAAACCTCGCTACGATAGGAGCCGAACTCGTCATCGCCGCTGAGTCGGCGGCATCAAACCCGGCAAGCGCTCGGGTGAAGATGAGGTCTGAGAAACGATCTCGGATAAACAAATCGTTCCTGTCCTGTGGGTGAGATCGACCCGTTTCACAAACCATGAGTTTACCACCAACCATCCTTGGACATCATGCGATCAAATACCAGACGTAGAAAGCTTGGAACTCTCACATCCAGCGGCGTTCGTAATCTGTTAACCGAGTAATGTTGACCGCCGCCTTCTGAGGATGGCAAAGCACAACCTCAACCAGTGAACCTACTCCGACGGGTCGGTCCGTGACAGTCAGGATGGCTAGCACACCGCTAGCTTAGCTAGCAGCAACGGTGCGAAACTTTACTCTAGCGTATTGTACGCAATGTTGACTTGCCACTTAGCCGCGCTGACTTCGCTTTTTTCCAGTTTCATTTCGTGAGGCCTTCCCATTTTTGACTGAGTTTCACCCAACTCTATGGTGCGCCGCGAACCTCTGCTCCATGCCACCGTGCCATGTGATCCGCGTGGGTTCGCAGGTAGGCGCCAGGCTTGTAGAACGCGTCGTAAAACTCCAGGTCAAGGTGATGCGCTTGCAGATAGATGGTGGCGATCATCGAAGGCACGGTGCCGGGGAATTTGCCGAAACGATCGAAAATATACTGCGCCTGGAGCGCCACACATTCCCTGAACTCCTCGCTGTGGATCGACGTGGCAGACCGGATTTTCCGCGATTCCTTCCATGGTCCCGGCGTGTCCGGATGGAAAGGACCGCCGGGACCGAATTTGCGTTCGCACAGCGCTTCGACTGCCGCGCGCATATTGGAAAAATGCGGAGGACAACAGCCCTCCATGAGGTCCACAAGTCCCGTCGGATTCGGATACGGCCAACGTTCATTCGTGTCGAAGCGAAATCCCACGGCCGGGCTGCCGCTTGCGCCCAAGACACTGAATGGGTCCATGCCGTTAAACATCCAGCCGCCGAGCCCCATCGCCTGTAGCATCAACATGCCTGCGTAGCAACTTGTGGAGAGTTCGGCGGTGATCTCGGTGAGCGACCATTGCTCAACAAAACTCAGCGGCCATGTGTTTTCGACGTCTACAATGTCTTTAAACTTTTCGATGCCCGGGATCGGGCAACCATGCACGTCATCACGAATGACTGCGCCATTCTGGAGGAAGTAGCACAGACCGAGGAGCAGGTGCTGCGCAAGGTCGGCTACCGGAATTACAAGCAGCGTACCTGGTTGATTAACCACCCAGGTGTTGTGCGCCTCAACATATGGTACTTCCGGCGGCAAACCGAGCCGTCCGTCGCGCACTTTCTTGATCCGCGTTTTAACGGCTTCGATCGCGGCTTCGAAGTCAAGCGAGCCGTCCTGCGCCCGATCCGCGCAAGCTGGAGAATCGCGATTGTCGAGCAGATAGACACCTTCGTCATCAGTAAAGAACGTGTTGCTTGTGTGAAAGCCGGCTGCGGACGGAAATGAGCGACCGCTGGCAGCGGCAGAGTAGTTCGACAGATACGGCGCGTAACGTTTTGCGCGGTAAATCATGTGGTGCCAGCCCGTGTTGCCGCCGCAAGCGGTGACCACGAGGAATTTCTCCACTTCAGAGAGAGGCACAGGCTCATGGCGCGACTTGTAGGCAAGCACGCCATCCGGGATCTCCGCGCCCATGAAAAAGCGCCGTGCACGCCGCCCCATCAGCGCTTCAATAAGACCGAACTCAAGCATGTCTTGAAAGCCGGGCGGCAAGCTATTTTCCGAGGCCATAGTGTGTAGCTCGCCCATACGGTTTCGATTTCAATTAAATCGTAGACCAGAGGACGATAAGTTTTCCTCTAAGTCTACGCGTTTCGCTGGACGATCTTGCAGCCAGGGAAGCCGCACGTGACGTGTTAAAAACACCTTGTCGACGCGCGCTTGGTAACAACCGGTCGGGATGACCGACCTGAAGCGGCCCAGGCCGAACTGGCGCACGAAGCGCTGATCCGCAAATCAGCAGCTCTGCTTTGGCGAAGTTCCTAAGAGTTCCCGAAGGTAAGGTGAAGGCGCACGAAGAGCAACACCCACCTTTTTGGGCCGCTACACCTAGCCTAACCTAACAACATCAGCCGACCACGCTAGAATAAGCTTCTACTTCTGCCATGTGGCACGGCCTTTACCGACTGCGCATCAAATCAAACGCGACGGTCTATGGTAATCCCGTCGGCGATGCTCCGCACGAATCGGCGGGCGATCGACCCGTCCGGGTCGAGGGTGGGGTTGAAGACGGTGATCTCGAGACCGATGGCCTTGCCAGACTCCATGAGAGTGCGCAAGATCGCGCTGAGCTCGGCATCGCTGAGTCCACCGGGGAGACGGTAGTCCACGGCCGGCATGGCGGCATCGTCGAGAACGTCGGCGTCGAGGTGGATCCAGAAGCCGGCGACCTTGCCATGCCCTAGGAGGCGGTCGAGTGCCTGGCCGGCGGCGTCCTCTGCCCCGAGGGCCCGCACTGTGGAGAGGTCGTAAACGTCCATCGCGGTGTCGCGGACGTCCTGGCTACCGTAGTGCGCTGCTTCCTCAGCGTCGCGATAACCGAACACGACCACGTCCTCTTCGCGGACCAGCGGCAGCCTGCCCTCGATGTCGCTTAACTCTGCGGGACCGTAGCCGGTGACGATAGCGAGGTCCATGTCGGAGACGGCGCCTGTAGGCGACGCCTCTGGTTGGTAGAAGTCCGCGTGCCCGTCCAGGAAGAACAGTCCGTAGCTGCCTCGGCGACGCAGTGCCAGCATATTGCCGATTAGGATATTGCAATCTCCCCCAAGAACGACTGGGAAGCGACCACTGTCGAGAACGTCGCAGAGCGAGTCGGCGAGCCGCTGCGAGAAGTCTCGGATCGCGGAGGGGTTGAGCAAGAGCGTGTCAGGATCTCGGCGCGGCTCGTGTGGCGGGACGCGCACGGCACCGCCATCCTCGGCTTTGAGGGCCTCCTTGAGACCGGCAGCGCGAAGGGCTTCGGCAAGGCGCTCAACGCCGGTCGGGCCGACTCCGAGGGGACTGGGTGCATCGATGAGAGCGAAGCGGAGAAGCATGGCTGGCGATTTGAATTCAAATCATAGACGGGAGGCAATGAGTTTTCCTCTGGGTCTACGATTGTGACATTGACGGCTACCCACGAAGGGACGCCACTTTCTTGGCAACACTTAAGCCGAACTACTTCGATGGAGCACGACAAAGTTATCGCACCAGGGACTTCTTGGATTCCAGTTATTCCCAACGGTCCAGCAAAAGAAGCCCGCCGATGAATAGGTGTGGATAGTGTGACGTTTACCTGTACGCGTCAGAGCAAATACATGTTATTGCGCCCAAGGTTTTGCGAAAGAGTTTTAAGCCGCCGACGCTCACATAACCAATGTGGACTAAGTTAAAAACTAGACTTTTCTTCGAGGAAATACTTGAAACAGACGCTAGCGTAACTGAGGGGGCGCCGAGCTTGTTGGCTTCGGCGGCTTTGCTGGCGCGAATCATTTGCTGATGCGTACGATAGGAGGACGCGATGGCTGACGTTGATCGGATCCTGATCGTTGGGGGTGGCATCGGGGGCCTCACCTTGGCGACCGCCCTGCACCGTCAGGGCTACACTCCAGAGCTCATTGAACGCAGCACAGCGTGGCCGGCGATCGGGGCAGGGATCAATTTGCCCGCGAATGGCGTGCGGGTCCTGCGAACGCTGGGCCTCGGGGAGGCTGTCGATCGGTATGCCGCAGTGCTCCGCCGCTGGGGATTCTTTGATCAGCAAGGTGAACTGCTTTGCGAGACCGATCTCGAAGCGCTTTGGCGCGATGTAGGCCCTTGTCTGGCCGTTACCCGTGTCAGACTGCAGGAGGCACTGCTAACCGGTGCTGCCGCCGTACCGCATCGACTGGGTGTTTCGCTCACAGCCTTGACCCAGGATGCTACGCGGGTCCAAGTCAGCTTAAGTGATGGCAGCTACGGCGACTACGATCTGGTGGTGGGAGCGGACGGCATCTACTCGACCGTGCGCGAGCTCGCGGTTAAGTCTTCCTCACCCAGCTATGCTGGGCAGATGGTCTGGCGGAGCATCATACCGACACGCCCTCCAGGGATAGTCGAAATGATGGTTCTCATGGGCGAGGGATGCATCTTCGGGGTGGTCCCGATGGGCGAGGGCTACACTTATGGTTTTGGTGCCGTTGACGGGAGGCGGCTGAAAGACCCGTTAGCGGGACGCCTCGAACGCTTCCGACGCCGCTTTGCTGGATTTGGCGAGCCGGTTCCGGCGTATCTCGCTGCCCTGCGGTGTGGTGAACAACTCATCGTTGGGCCGATTGAATGGGTCGAGCTCGACGAGTGGTACCGCGGCCGAGTGGTCCTGATCGGGGATGCTGCACATGCCGGCCCACCACACATGGGCGAAGGAGGTTGTATGGCCATGGAGGATGCCCTTGTGTTGGCAGATTGCCTCCGCACGGCGGACAGCGTCGAGCGCGCACTCGAGGTGTACGTCCGAAGGCGAAGGCCTCGAGCTGACTGGGTCCAGAAGCAGAGTCGCGCGGCGGCGCAGGCCTGGGTCCTGCCACCCGCCGCCCGTAACGCTGCGTTGCGCGAGCGAGGAGACAGGATGTTTCGCGACCGCTATCGACCGCTCATATCGGCGCCGTAGCGACGAATACAATTTGCTCTGACGCTTACAATAGAGATACCGCTTAGGATTCTTTCTTTGGGCTGTAGGTATGACGTATGTCAGCAGCTTGGTCGCGCCAGAAAGACTCTTCGGCGATATTCGTAGCATGATCTC
>Ga0306920_100015188_pt1 | contig 10542 bp, 10 predicted proteins | sample flu12Cox44000170_FD_204666 | JGI IMG/M metagenome (GOLD analysis project Ga0306920, IMG submission 204666) | Lab enrichment of tropical soil microbial communities from Luquillo Experimental Forest, Puerto Rico - flux4day.12C.oxic.44.000.170 (v2)... | ecosystem: Environmental > Terrestrial >... | reverse complement strand
CGGGATACAGCGCGACGTTGCTCCGATAGTCGCGGAACAGGTCCAGCTGGATTTCGTGCGCGCCCGGGCGGTTCATATAGTAGTCGTCGAGCGAGTAGCCGTCCGGCGACACGGCCGACGCGTCGGGCACGCCGTGCGTGTATTGCCAGATCGTCGCCTCGCGCGTGAGCAGCGCGCGCAGCGCCTCGCGATTTGCCGGCGACGCGTCCTGCCAGTAGGCGCGAATCGGATTCCAGCCGTCGCTCAGGCCTTCTTCATAGGCATTGCCGTTTTGGGAAATGATCGCCGTGATGCGCTCGGGATGCGCGAGCGCCAGGCGAAAGCCCGTGGGCGCGCCGTAGTCGAACACGTACACCGCGAACCGGTCGAACCCGATCTGCTCCGTAAAACGCGAAATCACGTTTGCGATGTTCTCGAACGTATACGCGAATTGGCTGCGGTCCGGCAGATCGGATTGGCCAAAGCCCGGCAGATCCGGCGCGACGATATGAAAGCGGTCTGCGAGCTTGGGAATGAGGTCGCGAAACATGTGGCCCGAACTAGGAAAGCCGTGCAACAGCAGGAGCTTCGGCGCGCCAACCGGGCCCGCCTCGCGGTAGAACATGTTGAATCCGCCGACATCGGCACGGCGGTAGGTGATGGCAGTCATGGGTTTCTCCAGAGGTGAACGAAAAGCGCGCGGCTCAGCGCGATGAAACAGACTTTTGGAGATCGGCACCGGTGCGGTGAGTAACCTCTAAAAGCACAAAATAGAGGTTACAAATTGAAGATGTAACTTGTCAAGAACGATTTTGATGGTTACACTGAATCTACCCTGATTACCCTTTCGGCACGAGCCATGGACTACCGTCTGACACCCGCCCTGTTCGTGGCCGATGCACCCGGACTCGATTTTCTGAACTCCGTTGCAACGCCGGTGGACGAGCCCGTCGAGTGGATCGGCGACGGCGAAGGCCTGCTGTCCTGGCTGGAGGAGGCCGGCATGGTGCCCGCGCCGACGCTCGCAGCCATGCGAGCGCAGTACACCGCGGCCGAGTTCGACGCGGTGGCAGAGCAGGCGCGCTGGCTGCGCGAATGGTTCAGGGGCTTCGTGCGGGAACGAAAGGGCCGGCCGCTGGCCAGCGCGGATTTGCACGAACTCGCGCCGCTCAACCAGTTGCTCGAGCGTGACGATCGCTATGGCGAAGTCATTGCGGGCGGCAACGAAAGCACGCCGGGGTTGGGATACCGCGTGAATCGACGCTGGCATTCACCGGCGTCGCTATTGATGCCGGTCGCCGAAGCGCTGGCGAAACTCGTCTGCGAGGAGGACTTCACGCACGTGAAAGCTTGCGAAGGGACGCACTGCACGCTGCTCTTCGCCGATCACACGCGCGGTCATGCGCGCCGCTGGTGCAGCATGGCGCTCTGCGGCAATCGCGCGAAGGTCGCCGCGCATCGCAAACGGCTCAAGGAGCGCGACATCGCGTAAGCGCACAGGCGAGCGCTGCGGGTGCACGCCTTGCAGTACTTCGCATACCTCATCAAATAGCGCGAGGCCGCGACGTCAATCGCGATCGGGTGCGCCGAGCGGAAAGAGCGGACGGTACGGCCGCGCCTCCTCCACGGCCCGGGCGAACGACGGCCGGGCGAGCAAGCGCGCGCGATACGCGCGCAGCACGGGATACGTCCCGGCAATGCGATGCGTCCAGTCGGCATAGAAAAGCGATGACGATGCCGCGCAGTCCGCCATCGTATAGTCCTCGCCCGCGGCCCAGGTCCTGCCCGCGAGATGGCCTTCGAGCCATGCATAGGCGAGTTCGAGCTTCTCCGTGGCAAAGGCTCGTCCCTCATCGCGCCTTGCCGGGTCGCCGGTCAGCGCGCCATCCACCGCGCGTTGCACCGGCGTCATGACGTGCAGGTCGAAGAAGCGGTCGAGAAAGCGCACGTCGAGTGCGGCCATGGCGTCGGCGGGCAGCAGGCGCACCGGGCCCGGATGCGCGAGTTGCAGGTATTCGATGATGATGCTTGTTTCCGCAACGTTGCGCTCGTCATCGACGAGCAGCGGGAACTTGCGCAGCGGCCAGCGCCGCAGCCACTCCGCCGTATGCCCGGGCGTGTCCGGGCCGATGTTGCGGAACTCGAAGGGCGTGTGGTTCTCGTACAGCGCGATGAGCACCTTTTGCGTGTACGACGAGAACGGATGACCATATAGCGCGAGCGACATCGTAAAGCCTCCTTTCGTGGCGGTTGCCGTCGGCAAGTCGTTGAACCATGCACCGGTTGTGTGCGGATTGCAAGCGCCGGCGCGAACTGAAACGGCACGCGTGCGGGGAACTGTACATGGCAGGGGCCACACGCGTGACGTATCCTGGACTCGCCTGGACTCGCGCGTTCCTGCCTCTCTCCTATCGATATGCTGAAGATCCTCGGAAAAGCGTCATCCATCAACGTTCGCAAGGTACTCTGGACCTGCGTCGAACTGAACCTTCCCTTCGAGCGTGAGGACTGGGGAACCGGCTTTCGCCCGACGCAAACGCCGGAATTCCTCGCACTGAATCCCAATGCGCTCGTGCCGGTCATCAAGGACGGCGATTTCGTGCTCTGGGAATCGAACTCCATCATCCGCTATCTGGCTTCGCGCTATGGCGGCGCGCATCTCTATCCGGCCGACCCGATGCTGCGCGCGCGTGTCGATCAATGGATGGACTGGCAAGCGACCGACCTGAACCGTTCGTGGGGCTATGCATTTCTCGCGCTGGTGCGAGCGTCGCCCGTCCACCAGGCGCCGCGCGAAATCGCGCTTTCCATCGAGAACTGGACCCGGCATATGCGCATTCTCGACGCGCGCTTGCAGGCAACCGGAGCGTTCGTCGCCGGTGCGCAGTTTTCGCTCGCGGATATTCCCGTTGGATTGTCAGTGAACCGCTGGTTCGGCACGCCGTTCGATCACCCGCATTTGCCTGCCGTTTCCCGCTATTTCGATCGACTGGCCGAACGGCCCGGCTTCGCCGTGCATTGCAGAAACGGGACGCCCTGACGCGCGGTGCGTTCGGCGGCGCCAGCCTACCGTTCGCTACTGCTACATCAGAAAAAAAACGCCGGGCTGAAAGCCCGGCGCGGAGTTCGCAGGAGAGGCAAGAGAGCCCGGCACTCCCACGACGTGTAGACGGTGCTCATTGTCGAGGCTCGCGGCCCCGCGCGCCGTGACTAAAGTCAAAGACCGTGGCGCGCGACTGGCGCCGGCGGGCGCACGCCCAATCCCCTGCGGGTTAACCCGCTTCGACGAAAAATTTGCGTTTTGGCTATTGCGCAAATTATTTTGCGTAAAGATACTCAACGCAAATCCACTTGCTCAACGCCGCGTAGCCCGGCATCAGGCGGATCGTCAACCCGTTCGCTAAACCACCACCCTGGGGGTCGTCATGAAACTCGTCGCAAAGCTCGCCGTGGCCGCCGCATTCGTGGCCGCATCCTTCACCGGCCAGGCCGCGCAGGCCGAGACGTTGCTGGTCGCCTGCGATACGGCCTTCGTGCCGTTCGAATTCAAGCAGGGCGACCAGTACGTCGGTTTCGACATCGACCTGTGGTCGGCCATCGCCAAAGATCTGAAGATCGACTACAAGCTGCAGCCCATGGACTTCAGCGGCATCCTGCCGGCGCTGCAAACCCACAACGTGGACGTCGCGCTCGCGGGCATCACTATCAAGGACGAGCGCAAGAAGGTCATCGACTTCTCGGACGGCTACTACGACAGCGGCTTCATGCTGATGGTCCCCACCGCCAGCACGATCAAGGGCCCGGACGACCTGAAGGGCAAGTCGCTCGCCATCAAGACGGGAACCTCCGCCGCCGACTACGCGAAGGCGAACTTCACCGGCACGGACCTGCGGCAGTTCCCGAATATCGACAACGCGTATCTGGAGTTGCAAACGGGACGCGTGGACGCGGCCATGCACGACACGCCCAACGTCCTCTACTACATCCACACTGCGGGCAAGGGGCATGTAAAGGCCGTGGGTCCGCAAATGATGGCGCAGCAATACGGCATTGCCTTCCCGAAGGGCAGCCCGCTCGTGCCGAAGGTGAACGCGGCCCTCGCGAAGATCAAGGCTGATGGGCGCTACGCCGCGATCTACAAGAAGTGGTTCGGCGTCGAACCGGCAAAGTCCTGATCCCGCGGCAACCGGAGAGAAGCCATGCAGTTCGATCCTTCGGTCGTGGTCGATGCGCTCCCTGCGTTGCTGCAGGGCGCGCGCCTCACGGTGCTGATCACCATTGCGGGGCTGACGGGCGGGCTGCTGGTCGGCTTCCTGTTCGGCCTGATGCGCGCGTACGGCAACACGCTCGCGCAAAAAATCGCCTTCATGTATATCGAGTTCGTGCGCGGCACGCCGATCGTCGTGCAGGTCATGTTCATCTACTTCGCACTACCGATGATACTCAACGTGCGGGTGGATGCGCTCACGGCCGCGATCGTTTCGATCATCATCAACTCCGGCGCCTATATCGCCGAGATCGTGCGCGGCGCATTCCTTTCCGTGCCGCGCGGCCTGAAGGAAGCGGGGCTCGCGCTCGGCCTGCCGATGTGGCGCGCACTCGCGTTCGTGGTCGGGCCGGTTGCCGTGCGGCGCATGACGCCGTCGCTCGGCAACCAGTTCATCGTGAGCCTGAAGGACACGTCGCTGTTCATCGTGATCGGCGTGGGCGAACTCACGCGCCAGGGCCAGGAGATCATGGCCGCGAACTTCCGTGCGGTCGAAATCTGGACGGCCGTGGCGATCATCTATCTGGGCATGATCGGCGCGCTGACTTTCGGTCTGCGCACGATGGAAAAGAGGATGCGGATACTATGAACGCCCTTGCGAAAATGGTGGAATTCAGGGGCGTGACGAAACGCTTCGGCCAGACGACCGTGCTCGACAAGGTGGATCTGACCATCCACGCGGGCGAGGTCGTGGTGCTGATCGGGCCGTCCGGCTCGGGCAAGTCCACCTTGCTACGCTGCATCAACGCGCTCGAGCACATCGACGGCGGCGATCTGGTCGTCGACGGCATCAGCGTGCGCGATGGCGCACACCAGGTGCGCGAGATTCGCCGGGAAGCGGGCATGGTGTTCCAGCAATTCAACCTGTTCCCGCAAATGACGGCGCTGGAAAACGTCGCATTCGGTCCGCGCCAGGTACGCGGCATGAGCAAAAGCGACGCTCACGCGCTCGCGCGCGAACTGCTCGCGAAGGTCGGCCTTGCGGCGCGCGTCGACCACTATGCGAGCGAGCTGTCCGGCGGGCAGCAGCAGCGCGTGGCCATTGCGCGCGCACTTGCAGTCAAGCCCAAGCTGATGCTCTTCGACGAGCCCACTTCGGCGCTCGACCCGGAATTGCGGCAGGAGGTGCTGCGCGTCATGCAGTCGCTCGCGGAGGAAGGCATGACGATGGTCGTGGTGACGCACGAGATGGCGTTCGCGCGCAAGGTGGGTACACGGCTCATCTTCATGGAGCACGGGCACATCACCGTCGATGGACCGCCCGCCGAGCTGATCGACGCGCCGCCGAACCAGCGGCTGCGCGATTTTCTTCAGCATGTCGAATGAATTAGCCTGCAGTTGATTCCTATGCCCGCACTCGCATTCATCGGCGTTTCCGGCGCGCCCTTCGAGGCCGGACAGATGCTGGGCCGTTTCGGGTCTGGCATCGTGCACCGCCATCTGCTTCACACGACCGCCTGGCACAAGGTGATGCAATGGCGCAGCACGCCGTTCGCCGTCGCCATGGCCGAGCACGTGCGGCAGCGTTTTCCGCGCGTCTGGCTGGAGCTTCAGGGCCTGGCCCACGGCCTCGCGCTGCCCTTCGATCAAGTTTTCCTCTGGAACTGCCGCGGCGACCTGGCGGCGGGCGCGCCCGATGGATGCACGACGGTGCAGCTCCCGCTCGGCGCGGCTGCTGCGCGCATCAGCCACAACGAAGACGGCGACCCCGGCTTCGCGGGCCATTGCGCGATTGCCGAATGCCGCATTGAAGGCAGCCCGGACTTCGCGGCATTCGTGTATCCGGGCTCGTTGCCCGGCCATACGTTCGCGGTCACCGATGCCGGCCTTGCAGTCACCGTCAACAATCTGCGTCCACTGCAGGTCGAAGTCGGCGTGCCGCGCATGGTGCTCACGCGCGCCCTGCTCGACGCGCCCGATCTCGACGCCGCCATCGCGCTGGTGCGCGATACGCCGCGCGCGGGCGCCTTCCACCTCACGCTCGGACATCGCGCGAGCCCCGACCTGTTGAGTGTCGAATTCAACGCGCGCCATTGCTCGGTGCAGACGATCACGCAGCCGTCCTTGCACGCCAATCATGCGATCCACGCCGCCATGCGCGACGATCCGCAAATCGTGACGGATTCTTCGCGCGACCGCCAGCGGCGCGGCGACTGGCTTCTGCGGCACGGGGGCGTTGCAGACCAGGCCCCCGATCCGCTAGCCATCCTCGCCGATACCGACGAAGCAAACGACGACGCGCTGCCGATCTACCGCGCCGACCCCCACGATCCCGACGACGAACACACGCTCGCAACCGCTGATATCGTGATCAGGACGTCTCACATAGAATGGGACATTTACGAACAGCCCGGGACGCCACCCCGGTATCGAATGATCGATGGATACAGACAAGCACAAGCCGCGCCGCACGGCTGCGAGCCGAGACGAAGCGAAGGCCGTTGAAGCGACAGAAGGCACGCCGCGCAGCGTCGACGGCCTGCGCGAGCTGATGCTGCGTATCGGCCGCGGCGAGGCGGGCCTGTCGCTCGGCGGCAAGGCACATGCGGTGCTGGCGCGGCTGCTCGAGCGGCCGGAGGAAGTCGCCGTGCGCACCATCACGGATCTGGCCGCGGCACTGGACGTGAACGCCTCCACGCTCACGCGGCTCTCCACGAAGCTCGGCTACAGCGGTTTCGCCGATTTTCAGGGCGTGTTCCGCGACAGCCTTGCCGAGCGGCACCGGCATTTCTATACGCACCAGGCCGAGCGCCTCGTCGCCGGCAAGAAGCCGCGCGCGCAATCCGCCGAGGCAAACCATACGTCGCCAGAAGTGGAAGTCGTCGCGCAGCTCGCGCGCGAATCGATCGGCAATGTCGACGCTTTTCTCACGCGCCTCTCACCCTCGGACCTGCGGGGCGCGGCCGCGCTGCTGGCCGCCGCGCCCCGCGTGCGCGTGCACGCCCTGCGTCAGTTCAGTGCGCTGGCGAGCTTTCTTTGCTATGGGCTGGGGATGATCCGTACCGATGTCGCACTGCTGGACGCGCAGGGACTCGGCGTTGCGGAAGGCCTCGCGCAGTTGCAGCCCGGCGATGTCGTGGTCGTGTCAAGCGTCGCGCCCTACACGCGCAGCGTCGCGCAAGCGGCCGTGGCGGCCGCGCAAGCCGGCATGACCGTGATCGCGATCACCGACACACTTGCCTCGCCGCTCGTGCCGCCCGCGCGCCATACGTTTCTGATTCCACACGAGAGCAGCTTCTTCAGCAACAGCATGGGCGCGTACCTGATCTTTTGCGAAGGGCTGCTGAACCTGGTCGCAACCCATCTTGGCAAGCAATCGCTCCAGGCGCTCGCGCGCCGGGAGCGAATGATCACGACGTTGGGCATCGAAACCGGCTAAGCGTGCCGCGGGCGTTCAACCGGGCGGCTCAACCGTCGCGGAAGATAAAGCTGTACGCACTCAACGCCGGCACGCCGCCCAAATGCGCGTACAGCACCTTCGAGCCCGGCTCGAATTCACCGCGGCGCACCTTGTCGATCATTCCATGCATCGACTTGCCTTCGTACACGGGGTCGGTGAGCACGCCTTCCATGCGCGCACACAGGCGGATCGCCTCCAGCGTGCCTTCGTTCGGCAAGCCGTATTCGGGGCCGGCGTAACGCGTGTCGAGAATCACGTCGTTCTCGCTGATATCGCGGTTCAGATCGACCAGCCCGGCGGTATGACGTGCGATGCGCGTGATTTGCGCGTGCGTCTTCTCCGGCGTGGCCGAAGCGTCGATGCCGATCACGCGATCGGCACGCCCGTCCGCCGCGAACCCGACGACCATGCCGGCCTGCGTGCTGCCCGTCACCGAGCACACCACGATGTAGTCGAACTTGAAGCCGAGTTGCGCCTCCTGCGCGCGCACTTCCTCGGCAAAGCCCACGAAACCCAGGCCGCCGAGCGGATGCTCCGAGCAACCCGCCGGTATCGCATACGGTTTGCCACCCGCCTCCCGCACGCTTTCGAGCGCCTCTTCCCAGCTCGGCCGAATGCCGATATCGAAGCCGTCAGGCACGAGCCGCACGTCTGCGCCCATCATGCGCGACATCTGGATGTTGCCGACGCGGTCGTAAACAGCGTCGGAATAGTTGACCCAGTTCTCCTGAACCAGCACGCACTTCATGCCGAGATGTGCGGCGACGGCCGCAACCTGGCGCGTCTGGTTCGACTGAATGCCGCCAATCGAGACTAGCGTGTCGCAGCCTTGCGCGAGTGCGTCGGGAATCAGGTATTCGAGCTTGCGCGTCTTGTTGCCGCCGAACGCAAGGCCGCTGTTGCAGTCCTCGCGCTTCGCGTATAGCTCGACCTTGCCGCCAAGATGCTGGCTCAGGCGCTGGAGCGGCTGGATTGGCGTAGGCCCAAACGTCAGTGGATAACGGGGGAAGCGCTGGAGGTTCATCGAATGGCTCCGGAAAGTCGGTTCACACGGGGCGTGGTCAACGCTCGGGACGCGCCTGGAACACGCAACCCGATGGAGCAATGTTAGGCGGCTTGTCACGAAATGAGCTTGCTAAAAAAATATCAGCGACCTACGTTTAGAGCGATGACGACGGTTCCTGAACATCTTTAATTCGCGAAACCCGAAATGAGCGCAATGAAATTAACCAGGAAACAGCCCGCCACGCCGAATGGGCCGCCCGCACTGGATCGCATCGATCGCGCGATCCTCAGGCATTTGCAGCAAGACGCTTCGATCTCGAACGTCAGCCTCGCCGCGAAGGTGAAGCTCAGCGCGCCCGCGTGCCTGCGGCGCGTGGAACGGCTCAAGGAGATGGGACTGATACGGGGAATCGTCGCGCTGCTCGACCCGAAGGCGCTCGGGGCGGGCATGCTGGTCGTGATCGGCTTCGTGCTGGACCGTTCGACGCCCGAAGCGTTCGCCGCCTTCGAAAAAGCGGCGCAGAAGGTTTCAGGCTGCGTGGAATGTCACGTCGTGACCGGTGAATTCGACTACTTCATGCTCGTGCGCACGCGCGACAACGAGAGCTTCAACCAGTTGCATGCGGAGCAGCTGTTGTACTTGCCGGGCGTGCGGCAGGTGCGCAGCTTCATGGTGCTGAAGGAAATTCTTTCGACGCATGCGTTGCCGCTGTGACGGCGCAGTGACCGCACAGTGACCACATGCGAGCGAAGTCGATCCTTTATGAAGGATGACTGAATTTCAACGCAGGACAGGGGAATCGAAACAGGATGATGAAACGAGGTTGCCTTACGGCGGCCGTTCTGTTGGTGGAGGTAAGCGGGATCGAACCGCTGACCTCTTGCATGCCATGCAAGCGCTCTCCCAGCTGAGCTATACCCCCTTGCAGAACGGCTGTCGCACGAATCTGCCGTCGCAGCAGATTCATGCGCTTGCGACCTGGTGCCCAGGGCGGGACTCGAACCCGCATGCCTTTCAGCGCTACCCCCTCAAGATAGTGCGTCTACCAATTTCGCCACCTGGGCTTGAAGGGTCGCCATTGTATCGAGTCCCTGCGCGTTTTTGAAGGCCCTGCGCGAAGAATTTTTAAAGCGCAGGGCCAACGTTCAAAACTCCAGCGTGGACGTCAACTCGAGCGTACGTCCAAGCCCCACGGCCAACTGATTCGACCCTGCCGCGCTCCAGTAGCGCCGGTTGGCCGCATTCTCCAGATTCGCCTGCACCGAAACGCGTTTGCCGTACACGCGCGTCGCGTAACGCAGTCCCGCGGTCAACAGCGTGTAGCCGCCAATCTGCGCCTGGTTCGCGTTGTTCACCTGGCGCGGCCCCACGTAATAGATGCCGCCATTCACCGAAAGACCCGCAAGCACCGGCACGCGATATTCGGCGAACAGACTCGCCGTCACGTGCGGCGTGTTTTCCGGCGTCTTGCCAACGAGCGTCGGGTCGGAGGAGTCGATCTGCTTCGCGTCGAGATACACGGCCGACGCGGTCAGCGAAACGTTGTTCGTGACGTCGCCCTGCACCGAGAACTCCACGCCGCGATAGCGCGCGTTGCCGTCCATCACATAGACGTTGTCGGCGTTCGTTTCGGCGCTGGCCTGCTTGAGGTTGAAGAGCGCAAGCGATACGAGCGTGTTGCCCGCAAGGCGCGTGCGCACGCCCACCTCCTGCTGACGGCTCACCGCCGCGGGCAGGATCTGGTTCGCGTTGACAGCCGTGGCCGGCGCGCTGCCTGCCGATTCGAGCGCCTCGACATAGCTCGCGTAGACGCTCGTCTGCGGCGTGATGCGGTACGTGATGCTGCCCGAGGGCGAGGTGTGGTTGATATCGCTGCTCGGCGTGCCCGCC
>Ga0306920_100015187_pt1 | contig 10543 bp, 10 predicted proteins | sample flu12Cox44000170_FD_204666 | JGI IMG/M metagenome (GOLD analysis project Ga0306920, IMG submission 204666) | Lab enrichment of tropical soil microbial communities from Luquillo Experimental Forest, Puerto Rico - flux4day.12C.oxic.44.000.170 (v2)... | ecosystem: Environmental > Terrestrial >... | reverse complement strand
ATGATAAGGATACTGCTGTCAAGCGGCATCATTATCGTAAATATACGCGCAAATCACGAAATCTCTTGCTTGCGTCCCGTTTCATATTATGATACGCAGTTCTATAATAGAGAACAAAGTGGAGGCAGGATTACGCCCTATGCGGATGGCCCGAGGAGAAAGCCTGCAATGACCCACGATCGTTCCGACACCGGCGTGCGCTCGGTCCAGCTTGCGCTTGACGTGCTGGAGGCGATCGCGTTTTCCGGCGAGGAGCTTGGCGTCACCCAGCTGGCGGATCGCCTCAAGGTGACCAAGGGATCTGTCCATCGCCACCTGCTCACGCTGGTCGAGCGCGGCTACCTCGTGCAGAACCCGGCGACCACGCGCTATGCGCTCGGCCCCAAGAGCCGGCTGCTGGCGCGGCTTGCCCCTGACGCCGATCTGATCCAGCTCGCGGAGGGGCCCATGCGCGAGCTGCGCGATGCGCTCGGCCATTCTGTCGTGCTCTCGGCCATGGCGCCGCGGGGAGCGCTCGTTCTCAACACGCTGCCGGGCACATCGGCGATCGAGATCGGCGTGCGGCCGGGCAGCGAGCTCTCGTTCCATGCCTCCGCGCAGGGAAAGATCCTGCTCGCCTTCTCCCCGCGCCCGGCGCAGGAGCGCGTGCTGGCGCGGCCGCTTGCGGCCTTCACCCCACACACCATCGTCGATCGCAAGCGCATCGAGGAGGAGATCACGCGCGCGGCACGCTCCGGGTTCGCCTGCGCGCCGCAGGAGGCGATGCTCGGCATCAATGCCGTGGCGGCGCCGGTCTTCGACGACAAGGACGCCTGCATCGGCGCAGTCGCGCTCGTCGGCTCCATTCAGTTCCTGCCGGCGGAGCCCGATGCCGCTGCCGTTTCCGCGCTCAAAGCAGCCGCGCAGCAGATTTCACGCAAGCTCGGCCACAGCCGGCTGGTGCCGCCCGGAGAGATACGGCATTCCCGGCGCAGGAGCGCCAGCGTGGAGGCCGCGCCATGAGCGTGCTTGCCACTGCCGTCGGGCGCGTAACGCTCAAGAACCCGCTGATCGCAGGCGCAGCCGAGCACCTCATCGATGCGGCGGGCGTGCGGCGCGCGCTGCAGGCCGGGGTCGGCGCGGTGGTGGTCAAGTCCATCAATGAATCGCAGGCCGGCCGCGACCAGCTGCAGCGGGCCGAGTACCGCGCCCTTGACGGCGAGTGGCGCGAGGTGCCGTGGGGCCCGCAGGCGCCCGCGCAGGCGATCATCGCCTGCCGTTCCGGCCTCACCCCGCTTGCGTTCGATGCGTGGCTTGATCAGACCGCACAGCTCGACCGCGAGGCGAAGCGCGAAGATTCCTATGCCGTGGCCAGCCTGATCCTCGCCGAGCTGGAGCCTGCGCTGCGCATGGCGCGCGCCATCGAGGAGGCCGGCATCCGCAACCTCGAGCTCAATATCGGCACGCCCTACGCGAGCCAAGCGAAAGGCGTGGTGGCAACCGAGCTCGATCCGCAGCGCGTGCGCGCCATAGTGGGCGCGGTCCGCGCCGCGGTCCCCATCCCGCTGTGGGTCAAGATCACCGGCCAGAGCGAGCGGGTGCCCGAGCTTGCCTCCGCCGCCTTCGAGTCCGGCGCCGACGCGGTCGTCATGGCGGGGCGGCTTCTGGGATTCATTCCCGACGTGGACACGCTCGCGCCCATGCTGGGCACGACGCTTGGGGTCGGCGGCGGCTGGAACCTGCCGCTGACCTGCCATTGGCTGGCGCTGTCGCGCGCGAAGCTTGGCCGCGACCACCCGCTGATTGCAACGAACGGCGCGCAGAGCGGCCTCGACATCGCGCGCATGATGCTCGCCGGCGCTTGCGCGGTGGAGATGGCCTCGGTCGTGATGCTGCGCGGCTTTGCCGCCCTCGCCGCGGCGCTCGCCGAATTTCAGGATTATCTGATCGCAAAGGGGCTCGCTGCCCCCGACCTGATCGGTCGTGCGGCCGACCTGCGGCAGAGCTTCGCTGCCATGCCCATGCGCCCCGACCACTGGCGCAACTACATCCCGCGATAGAGGACAAGGTACATGCCCAAAAGCAAAGTCAACCTCGCCGAAACCGGCGTCACGCACGACAAGAGGCACGCCCGCATCGATGCGATCCTGCAAGGCGCAATCGACCCGCATGTCCACAGCGGGCCATCGATTGCGCCGCGCGCGATCGATCATCTTGAGCTCGCGCGCGAGGCATCGGGGGCCGGTTTTGCAGCGGTCGTGACCAAGGACCACGATTACGCAGGGGTCGCGACCGCCGCCCTGATCACCAAACATCACCCGGAGCTACGCACGAAGATCTTCTCGGGCATCGTTCTCAACAACGTGGTCGGCGGCATCAATCCCTATGCGGTCGAGCATACGGCCGCCATGGGCGGCAAGATCGTGTGGATGCCGACGCTTGCCGCCGAAAACCATCTGCGCTGGGAGAAGACCGCAAAATGGGCGCATCCCGCCTCCACCCAGAAGATGCGTGCGGCATCACCGGTGCCTGTGCTCGATGCCAGCGGCAAGGTGCGCGACGACGTCAAGGAGGTGCTCGACGTCATCGCCAAGAACGACATGGTGCTCGCCAGCGGGCATCTGCACGTGAGCGAGACGTGGCTCGTGTTCGAGGAGGCGCAGCGGCGCGGCGTCAGGCGCCTGATCTTCACCCACCCCGAGGACATTGTGGATGCCAGCATGAACGACGTGCAGGGCATTGCCGCGATGGGCGCGGCCGTCGAGCACTCGCTCGCGTTCTTCCTCGAAGGCTCGAAGTTCAAGACCTGCACCGCCGCTGACTTGGGCAAGCAAATCGAGGCGGCGGGCGTCGAGAATACGATCCTGTGCTCCGATCTCGGACAGGTCGGCGTATTCAGCCCGCTCGAAGGTTTCCGCCGCGGCGTCGAGCTCTGCCTGGAGCTCGGCTACGAGGACGCCGACATCCACAAGATGGTCTCGACCAATGCCGCGCGCGTACTCGGCCTCGAAACGCTCGTTGCAGCCGGCGCGGCGCGCGCATGAATGTCATGATCGTCTACGCGCACCCGGAAGCTTCGTCGTTCACCGCTGCCCTGAAGGACGCGGCAGTCGATGCGTTGTCGGCGGCCGGACACCGGGTCGAAGTCTCGGATCTCTATGGCGAAGGGTTCAACCCGGTGGCGGGGCGGCATGATTTCATCGGCGCCGCTGACCCCGCGCGTTTCCATTATCAATCGGAGCAGCTTCATGCATCGCGCACCGACGGCTTTGCCGCCGACCTCGTGCGCGAGCAGGAGCGGCTCATGCGCGCCGATCTTCTCGTCTTCGTGTTCCCGCTGTGGTGGGGCGGGCCGCCGGCAATCGTCAAGGGCTGGTTCGACCGGGTCTGTGCCTATGGGGTCGCCTACGCGGACGGGAGGCGGTTCGAGCGGGGCTATTTCGTCGGGCGGCGCGCCGTTCTCGGCCTGACCACCGGCGGAACGACCGAGCGTTTCTCGGCGGGCGGCGGCTACGGCGAGATGCGCCACGTTCTGCACTCGGTCAGGCGCTGCATCCTCGAATATCTCGGGCTTGAAGTCGTGGAACCGTTCGTTGCCTACGCGGCGCCGCGCGTCGACGCCGCGGCGCGCGCCGAATACCTGCGCAGCTGGCAGAAGCGCCTCATCGCGGCCGCCGGCGACCGGCAATGGCGGGAACGCCTGCGCGCACTCGCCGCTGCTGCCGTGGAGAACCGGAGGCCGGTCGAGGAGAAGGCCTGGGCGGCGAGACGTTAGGAGCAAGTGGAAACGATGACGGCAACAGCACAAGCGGTCCCGGGTGAGGTGATGTCGCTCACCGAGCGAGAGCTGATGCGGCGCATGATCATCCGCCTGATGCCGATCGTGACGTTCATCTATCTGATCGCGATCATTGACCGGTCGAATATCGGGTTTGCAAAGCTGCAGATGGCGCAGGACCTGCACATGAGCGAAGCCGTTTACGGCTTCGGCGCCTCGCTGTTCTTCATCGGCTATCTGGTGTTCGAAATCCCGAGCACGCTTGCCGTGCACCATTTCGGCGCGCGCGGATGGCTTGCCCGCATCATGCTCTCCTGGGGGATCGTGACCATCCTGCTTGCCTTCGCTTATTCCACGACGACCTTCTACGTCCTGCGTCTCCTGCTCGGCATTGCGGAGGCAGGCTGTTATCCGGGGCTCATCTATTTCATCACCTTGTGGTTCCCGGCACGCTACCGGGTCGGTGTCGTGGGTGTCCTTACGCTGGGGAGCGCCTTCGGCAATATGCTGGGATCGCTGCTGGGAGGGCTGCTTCTCGATCTCAACGGCACGCTCGGCCTCGCCGGGTGGCAATGGGTATTCCTGGCCACCGGCGCGCCCGCCGTCATCATGTGTTTCCTGATCCTGCTGTTCCTGCCGAGCACACCGGAGCAGGCGCGCTTTCTCTCCGCGCAGGAGAAGGGCTGGCTGATGGCCCAAATCAAGCGTGAGCAAAGCGCCCCGCGCGGACACGGATCTTTCTGGTCGGTCATCGCGGATCCGCGCGTTCTGTTCTTTTCGCTGATCTACGCACTGATCCTGTGCGCGCTCTACGGCGTGATCTACTGGATTCCCACGGTGGTGAAAGGGTTCGGCGTGACCGGGGCCCAGAATGGGCTGCTCTCCGCGGTGCCGTGGGGCATTGCCGCGGCGGCGCTGATGATCATTCCCCGACGACTGAAGCATGAGTCCGAAACGCTGCTCGCCATGGGCATCATGGCGTTGACCGGCTTGCTCGCATTCCTGGCCAGCACGCTGGTCGGCGAGAACTGGATGCGCTTTCTCGGCATGGCGATCGGGAGCCCATGCATATCGCTGCTGCTGCCGTGCTTCTGGTCGCTGCCGTCGCGCCGCTTTTCAGGCGCGCAGGCTGCAACCGCCATCGGAGCCATCAGCACGCTCGGCAATCTCGGCGGCTTCATTGCGCAGAACATGATGCCCTACGTGGCGCAAGCCACCGGCAGCGCCGTGGGCGCCATGCTGGTTCCCGCCGCCTGCGTCGCCGTGGTCGGCCTGTCGGCTGCGGCCATGCGCCATGTAGGCGCTGGCGTGCTTGCCAGGACCTGACCTCCCGGCGACGCGCGGTTGCTGCCCTCGCGTGTGCGGGTCAGCACTGCGTCTGTCTCTCCCCCGGTTCGTGCGTTTGTTGTACAAATGGGCGCTCTCGCATGCGCCCCTTGACACCACGCGCCAAAGGATATGCCCCATGCGCATCAACCCGTTCTACGATGCTTGGCTGTTTCTGACCGGACAGACCGGCGAGCACGCGGCAAGCGGTGTAGGCTGGCTGCTGACCGCGCTCTTCCTTGCGCTGCTGGTCGCCAGCATCTGGCTCGCCTGGAGGAACTGGCAGCAGGACCCCGCGCAGCGAACCACGGGACACCTCGCCATTTGGTTCATGCGCGTGATGATCGGCTCGATGTGGTACCAGGGCTCGATCTGGAAGCTGCCGCTGCCGGTCTCCGGCGGCTTTCGAGCCGCCATCGCTCCGATCAGCGAATATGCCGCGTTTGATTTCCACCGGTGGATCGCGAAGAACATCTTCATGCACATCCTGCCGGTGCTCGATCCGCTGGTCTATTTGACCGAGCTCTCGCTCGCCGTGGCCTACATTCTAGGCTTCCTGGTGCGGCCGCTGGGCGTGATCGGCGCGCTTTTCGCCACCCACCTCTGGCTTGGCCTCTACCGGCAGCCCGAAGAATGGCCGTGGCTCTACGTCTTCCTGATTTTCGTGCAGGGCTTCTTCGTGGTCACCAATGCAGGAAAGAGTCTCGGGCTCGACGCGCTGGTTGCCCGCGAACCGTTCGGTCCGTTTGCAGGAGACGGCGCTCTCGCGCGGGCGTATCGCAGGATGACCTGAGCCCGGCCGCTAGAGCATGATCCCGAAAAGTGGGAACCGGTTTTCGGAAAAAGATCATGCTCAAACAAAGTGCTAGAGCGGGATGATGATTCGAAGAAAAATCATTCCGCTCTAGCGTTCGGCGCGGCCCACGACGTTCATCAGCTCTTCGATCTTGCGCCGCTGGTCGGCCTTGTTGCCGGAAGCGATCGCGTGCTCCACGCAGTGCGCGACGTGATCACGCAACACTTCCTCCTCGAGACGCCGCAACGCCGCGCGCACCGCCGCGATCTGGGTGACGATGTCGATGCAGTAGCGATCGTCCTCGACCATGCGCGCAATGCCGCGCACCTGGCCCTCGATGCGATTCAACCGTTTCGCGCACGCCTTCTTGATGTCGTTCCGCATGCCGTCTATATACCCCCATACGGTATATCCGGCAAGGAGGCCGAGAGCGGGAATGTCTCTGATCTCGACAAATCGCGAAGCCTGCTGCCACCACGGGCAAGCCGGATCGCAGCCGCCCTCCCCTGCCTCTCACGAAGCCGGCGTTGTCGCGCATTCTTCGGCCTCTGTTGCGCAGGGCACGATCTACACCTGCCCGATGCATCCGCAGATCCGGCAGGCCGGCCCCGGGTCCTGCCCGATCTGCGGGATGGCGCTCGAGCCCGAGGTCGCGACCCTATCAGCCGAGGCCGGGACCGGGGCCCGTTCCGAGCTCATCGAGATGAGCCGGCGGTTCTGGGTCGGTCTTGCGCTGGCGGCGCCGGTATTTGCACTCGAAATGGGCGCCCACGTCGCGAACCTGCACATGGTGATCGGCCAGCGCTGGTCGAGCTGGCTCCAGCTCGCATTCGCAACGCCGGTCGTTCTCTGGGCGGGGTGGCCGTTCTTCCTGCGCGCCTGGCAATCGCTGCGCACCCGCAATCTCAACATGTTCACGCTCATCGCCATGGGCACCGGCGTGGCTTGGCTCTACAGCATGGCCGCGCTCCTCCTGCCCGGCATTTTTCCACCGGGCTTTCGCGGCGCGGACGGCGCGGTCCCGGTCTATTTCGAGGCGGCCGCCGTCATCACGGTGCTTGTCCTGCTCGGGCAGGTGCTCGAGCTGCGCGCGCGCGAGCAGACCTCGGGCGCCATTCGCGCGCTGCTTGCTCTTGCCCCGAGGTCCGCGCGGCGCATGCGCGCGGACGGCGGCGAGGAGGAAGTCTCGCTCGACGCGATCGCGGTCGGCGACAGGCTGCGCGTGCGGCCGGGCGAGAAGGTTCCGGTCGACGGCGAGGTGACCGAGGGCCGCTCCTCGCTCGACGAATCCATGGTCACCGGCGAGTCCATGCCGGTCGCCAAGGAAGCCGGATCGAAGGTGATCGCCGGGACCCTCAATACGACCGGCAGCTTTGTGATGCGCGCAGAGAAGGTCGGCAACGACACCATGCTGTCGCAGATCGTGCAGATGGTCGCGGCGGCGCAGCGCTCGCGCGCGCCGATTGCGCGGCTGGCGGACCAGGTCTCCGGCTGGTTCGTGCCGGCCGTCATCGCCGTTGCCGTCATCGCATTTGCCGCCTGGGCGATGCTCGGGCCGGAACCGCGTTACGCGTATGGCCTCGTCGCCGCGGTGAGCGTGCTCATCATCGCGTGTCCCTGCGCGCTCGGGCTTGCCACTCCCATGGCAATCATGGTCGGGGTCGGGCGCGGTGCTCGTGCCGGCGTGCTGATCAAGAACGCCGAGGCGCTGGAGCGTATGGAAGCCGTCGATACGCTCGTGATCGACAAGACCGGCACGCTGACCGAGGGCAGGCCGAAGGTCATTGCGGTCGTCGCCGCCGCGGGATTTGAGGAGAACGAGGCATTGCGGCTGGCGGCAAGCGTGGAGCGGGCAAGCGAGCATCCGCTCGCGGCAGCGATCACCGCCGCGGCGGCAGAGCGCAGGCTCAAGTTATCCGACGTCCGCGATTTCGATTCTCCCACCGGGAAGGGCGCTGTCGGAACCGTCGATGGACACCGCGTGAGCCTCGGCAGTGCAAATTTCCTCAGCGCGCTCGGCATCGACCCGGCTCCCCTGGCGCGTGAGGCCGAGCGGCTGCGAAACGACGGCGCGACCGCCATCTTCCTCTCGGTCGACGCCAGGCTCGCAGGCGCGATCGCGCTCGCCGATCCCATCAAGAGCACGACGCCCGAGGCGCTCAAAGTCCTGTCACAGGAAGGCGTGCGCGTGGTCATGCTGACCGGCGACAATCGCACGACCGCGCAGGCGGTGGCGAGACGTCTCGCCATCGCGCAGGTGGAAGCCGAGGTGCTGCCGGATCAGAAGAGCGCCGTTGTCGAGAAGCTTCGAAAGCAGGGCCGCGTCGTCGCGATGGCGGGCGACGGGGTCAACGACGCTCCGGCGCTTGCCGCCGCCGACGTCGGCATTGCCATGGGAACCGGCACCGACGTCGCGATCGAGAGCGCCGGCGTCACCTTGCTCAAGGGCGACCTCACCGGCATTGTGCGCGCGCGCCGGCTGTCCCGGGCGACGATGCACAACATCCGGCAGAATCTGTTTTTCGCCTTCGTCTATAATGCCTGCGGCGTGCCGATTGCCGCTGGCGTGCTCTACCCGCTGCTCGGCATCCTGCTCTCGCCGGTCATTGCGGCGGCCGCCATGGCGCTGTCCTCGGTCAGCGTGGTGGCGAACGCGCTGCGCCTGCGCGCCGTGCGGCTGTGAGCGTTCAGCGCAGCGCGTTTTTTATCACTGCTCGACCCCGAATGTTGAGAGTGGCGGGGTCAGCCAGCGAGGAGCGCGGTCGGGTCAGCCTGCACTGCCAGGCAGCATTTTTTGAACTTCCTGCCGCTGCCGCACGGACAGGGATCATTGCGGCCGACATCCCGCCACGGGTTTGTCGCTGGAACGCCCCACGCTAGAGGCGTCTGCAGCCGGGCGGCACCCTTGATTTCTTCGTCTTTTTCTTCCGCGCTGAACCAATGCCGGCTTGAGAACTCCTCGATGGTATCGCCGAACAGAGTGAAGTCGCCACGCGAGCGATGGAGCAGCCCAGCGGTATCGTCGATCCCCTCTTGGAGATCCTCTTCGAAATCCTTGAACCGACACCAATCGGGGCTGATGAAACCGCGCGCGAAAGCCTGTTCGACGAGAGGCTTGAGTTCCGCAAGGCCAAGTAGCGCAATGGCGCTCTGCCAACCTTGCCAGACCCAGCATTCGCCCTGCGGATCGAGCGCAGAATAGCAGGCGCGCATGAACCGCGCGGCTTCCTCGCGCGGCAGCTCGCCATGCGCGGTGACCATCGCGATCGCTTCGCACATCCCGGACCGGACGAATTCGTCCGCTTCCGGATCTAGAATCACGTCATAGAGGGGCTGGGGATTGCCGTCGAAGACCGCAGCCATCACGCGATGGGCGTATTCGGTGCTGGCGTAGCCGAGTATGTCATCGAGCTCCTGGGGGGGACGGCGCAGCAGCCGCGCGAGCGGGCGGTAGGCCGCCTTTTCGCGCCATTGGCCCAGCATGTGAAATATGAAGAAAAGCGCATGCTGGGTGGCCCCGTCGCCGCCTTCCGCCAGATAGCGCTCGATGGTATCGAGGAACAGCGGCACCGCGAACGCCCGGTCCGCGTCGGCAGCGCAGATGGCCTCGACAGGCAAGCGTTCGAACTGTGCGAACTCAGCGAGTATCTGCGCGGCGTCCATCGCTGGCTCCGAATCACCCAGCCAAGTCTTGCTGACGCATGGAGGGGACACAAGCGCGGAAGGCAACCCCGCGGAAAGTCTCCACGCAAAACGAGGATACCCGTGGAGCCGGGGGCTGCCTGCAGGCGCGGGAGAGCGCGAGAGGATTCCTCAGCGCAACGCGTTTGCAAGCTGTTGCTTGGTCAGCCAAGCTGCTTCCCAAATTGAGGAATTAACACCTGTGAGAGGCGGCTTTCCGGCTATAGGAACCGCAGTGGCAGGATTGTGGGAAGCGATTGGGAAACAGGCGGCAGGAAAGCTTAGCGACTAATCGGGGCGGGGGATGCAGGGACCGGCCGGCCCGAAAAACGAATGGGCGGGCTTCCTATTGGCTCGCCATGCCGGGGTACTTGGTGGATATTCTCCAAGACCTCAAATTCAAAAATACCACCTACGCTTCTGGGGCACGAGCCATGAAACAATGGCTCACGACCCGGCAAGTGGCCGCTTAAAGATTCAAGCCCGCCCGTCACCGAACCGGGCGGGCGCTTCTTGCGCGGCCCACTCGTAGGCTTCGAACTCGTAGGCTTCGAACTCCTCGATGTGTCGCGGCTTCTTGCGGACATGGTTGCGGGCAACGTGCGTCTGGTACGTCACGGGCAATTTCGGATTCTCAGATCGAACGACGAGCTGGCGAGTCCTGTGAGGGCCAGCACGAAATCCTCGGCACTGATCGGATTGCACGGATCGGTGCAACTCTCGGATTCGCCTTCGGTCAGCTGCCAGATCGCATAACGCTGCTCCCAGTGATCAATCAGCCGCGAGAGGAAGGCATCGCGGGCAACCGGTTCGATGCTCGCCAGCTCGCGATCTACACGGGCGAGGAATCGATCCACTCGCGTCATTCCGTAGCCGGAGCTCCGATTAGCTCGCGCTGCGCCTATGCGGCCGCTACGCTGCACATCCCGGTTGCCGAATTGCCGGCCGGCCAGCAACGCGGTGACACGTTCGAGATAGGCTGC
>Ga0306920_100015186_pt1 | contig 10544 bp, 10 predicted proteins | sample flu12Cox44000170_FD_204666 | JGI IMG/M metagenome (GOLD analysis project Ga0306920, IMG submission 204666) | Lab enrichment of tropical soil microbial communities from Luquillo Experimental Forest, Puerto Rico - flux4day.12C.oxic.44.000.170 (v2)... | ecosystem: Environmental > Terrestrial >... | reverse complement strand
TGCTCGATCGCATGGAAAAACACGGCTGGATAACGCGTCAGCGCCAGAAAGACGACCGCCGCGTCATCAAAACCCGCATCACCTCGGAAGGCTTGAAACTACTGAAGAGACTCGATCAGCCGGTGCACGATTTGCATGAAAGGCAGTTCCGCCATATGCCCGCCGGGCGCTTAAGGCAATTGGCGGAGCTACTCGAGGAAGTAGCAAAGCGTGAACCTTCTTAAGGGGCTCGCGCATCCAACAGGAAATTTTGTTTGTGAATACTGAGGGAAGAGGAAAATAACAAGATGAAGGCGTCTGTATCTCGAATACTAATCACCGTAGGCCTGGCAGGCCTCCTGTCGTTTCCAGCCTTCGCTGGTACCACCACGTGGCAAATCGATCCAACGCACAGTTCCGCTCAATTTGCCGTCACGCATCTCACGATCTCGAGTGTTCGCGGTGAATTTCATCAGCTCAAGGGCACGGTGGTCGTCGACGATGCCGACATTTCCAAGTCTTCCGTTAACGTCACCATCGACGCGACGACCGTCGATACTCGCGAACCCGACCGAGACAAGCACCTCATGAGTTCTGATTTCTTCGACGTCGCCAAGTATCCGATCATGGCTTTCAAGTCCACCAAGGTCGAATCCGCCGGACCCGGCAGGCTCAAAATCACAGGCGACCTGACTATTCGCGGCGTGACCAAGCAGGCAGTTCTTGAGGTTACCGCTCCCAAGCCTCCCATCAAGGATCCTTGGGGGTTGCAGCGTACTGCCGTTTCCGGTTCCACCAAAATTAACCGCCAGGACTTTGGAGTCGCCTGGAACAAGACCCTCGACGCCGGTGGCGTTGTCGTCGGCGACGAAGTAGACATCAATCTCGACGTAGAGATGGTTGTGCCACCTGCTGCGAAGTGAGTCGCACCACCAATCTCTGCGGCACAAGCCATTCCCCGGGGCGCCCAGCAAGCCTGGCCCCGACTTTTCCAAGATGTTGGAGGCTCTCGGAGAGCTGAGAATGCAAAAACCCGCCAGCACAGACCACCCGGTCCACAACTTGATTCGCGAGCGCTGGAGCCCCCGCGCTTTCTCGCCGAAGTCGATCCCTCACGATATCCTTCGCAGTCTTTTTGAAGCGGCACGCTGGGCACCTTCCAGCAACAACGAGCAACCCTGGGCTTTCATCGTCGCCACGCAGGAAGACCCCGCGTCCCACGCCAAAATGCTTAGCACTTTGGCCCAGACCAATCAGGCCTGGGCCAAACATGCGCCCGTCTTGGCCATGGCCGTCTCAAAACTTGCTTTCACCCGTAACGGCAACGTCAACCGCAATGCGTTCTACGATACCGGAGCAGCGGTTGCCTACCTGACCACCGAAGCAACGGCACGCGGACTTTTTGTGCACCAGATGGCAGGCTTTGATCGAGACAAAGCGGTTGAGTTATTTTCCATTCCCGGTGGTTGGGAGCCTATCGCCGCCTTCGTCATCGGATATCCTGGTGAACCAGATTCGCTGCTGGATCGTCCGCTTCGCGAACGCGAGTTGGCACCTCGCAGCCGCAAACCGCTTTCCGAGATTGTCATGTCGGGAGGTTGGGGCAACCCTGCTTTATTCTTGAACACATAGCTCGCAATTGAAAGGCTGACACCGCGATGCACGAGTTGCTCGAATTCGTTCTACGGCACGGCTACTTGCTTGTCTTCGCGTGGGTATTCGTCGAGCAGGCGGGCCTACCCCTTCCTTCTCTCCCGCTGCTACTCGCCGCCGGCGCTCTTTCCGGTTCGAATCAGCTCAATATCTTCGTTTGCCTTTTCTTCAGCGTCTTAGGCACATTGTCCGCCGACGTCATCTGGTACGAACTTGGCCGCAAGAACGGCATCAAGATCCTCCAGTGGCTCTGCAGAATCTCGCTTGAGCCGGATTCGTGCGTGCGCCGCACCGAAGGCCTGTTCGAGCTTCACGGCGCACGCTCCCTTATCTTCGCCAAATTTCTTCCCGGCTTTAACGCTGTCGCCACCCCCCTAGCCGGCATTATTCACATGCGGCCGCACAGGTTTCTGCTTTTCGATGGGCTCGGCGCGCTTCTTTGGGCCGGCACCTATCTTGGCCTCGGATTCCTGTTCAGCGGACAAATTGAACTGATCGCCCGAAATGCTTCGGCCATGGGCGGATGGCTGTTTGTTCTACTTGTCGCAGGCCTGGCCGCCTACATTTTCACGAAATACGTCGCGCGGCAAAAATTCCTGCGCGATTTGCGCATCGCTCGCATCAGTGTTGAGGAACTCAAGCGTAAGATCGACTCCGGTGAGACCCTCGCGATTGTGGATCTCCGCCATTCACTCGATTTCGAGGCCGACCCCGAAATCATTCCCGGCGCCATTCACATCGATTCCAAGGAGTTGACAGAAAAAACGAACCTCTGGCCCCGTGACCGCGAGGTCGTTCTCTACTGTACTTGACCAAACGAAGCCACCAGCGCCCGTGTGGCGCTTCTCTTACGCAGTCACGGCATCACCCGCATCCGCCCGCTGCAAGGCGGCCTCGAGGCTTGGCGCGAACGCGGCTATCCCATCGCAACTCTTTCCGGGTAGCGCAATGTTTTCGGCCCGCAATTTCTAGCCTTCGACTGAGGAGGATAACCATGAGCATCAAGGTGCAGGTCATTTTCTACAGTATGTACGGCCACGTGTATCGCATGGCCGAAGCCGTGGTGGAGGGTGCGAAGCAAGTCCACGGCGCGGAGGTCTCACTCTATCAGGTACCCGAACTCATTCCGGACGAGGTCCTTGAGAAACACGGCGCGAGGGCAGCCAAGGCCGCTTTCGCGAAAGTGCCGGTCGCCACGATCGATCAGCTTGCCGACGCCCACGCCATCATTTTCGGTACCCCGACTCGTTTCGGAAACATGACCGCCCAGATGCGCAACTTCCTTGACCAAACCGGCGGACTCTGGCTTAAGGGTGCGCTTATTGGCAAGGTCGGAAGCGTGTTTGCTTCCACCGGCACGCAGCACGGCGGCCAGGAAACCACGATTACCAGCTTCCACACCACGCTTCTTCATCAGGGCATGGTCATCGTCGGTGTGCCCTATAGCGAATCCGGCCTCGTTCATATGGATGAGATTAGCGGCGGCACTCCCTACGGCGCTACCACGCTCGCCGGCCCCGACGGTTCCCGTCATCCCACTGCGAACGAACTGAAAGTCGCCCGCTTCCAAGGCAAGCACGTCGCCGAAATCGCATCCAAGCTTTTCCGCTAAGCCGGCTTCTCCCTAGCTGAGTTTTGTCGTTTGGGCGCAATCGCGCAACCTGGTCGTTCTATCTAAGGCGCGTGGTGTGCGCCCCCATCGCCACCGACGCGCTATACCCACAGGACACGGTTGTGCTCCATCGGCGCTACAGCCTTGGAAGAACAATTCCCCCCTGCGCCTGATACTTCCCTTTCTTATCCTTGTAACTCACTTCGCAATCCTCGTCGCTCTCAAAAAACAGCACCTGACACAATCCTTCGTTCGCATAGATCTTCGCGGGCAGCGGCGTGGTGTTGCTGATCTCGAGCGTAACAAATCCCTCCCACTCCGGCTCAAATGGTGTCACGTTCACAATGATTCCGCACCGAGCATACGTCGATTTTCCGAGACATACGGTCAGCACATTTCTCGGAATCCGGAAATATTCCACTGAGCGCGCCAGCGCGAACGAGTTCGGAGGAATGATGCACACGTCGCCCTTGTAATCCACGAGGGATCGCGGATCAAAATGCTTCGGATCTACGATGGTGCTGTTCACATTCGTGAAAATGCGGAACTCATCCGCCACACGGATGTCGTAGCCATACGAAGAAACGCCATAACTGATGACGCCCTCTCGCATCTGCCGGTCGGTAAACGGCTCGATCATCCGGTGCTCCAGCGCCATCCGGCGAATCCACCTGTCTGGCTTTACGGACATCCATTTCCTCCTCACAAAGAAACAAAAATAGTGTAGTCTCAAAAAGTAGAAGTGTAGTTGAGGCTGCCTGTCCTTGACAACCCGGGCCGCAACCTCTAGCATCGGGCCACGGATTCCTGGAGGGCGGCTGTGATCAAGCTCGACATCGTAAACGCAGTGGTCGCGAAGACGAACATCAGTCGCACCAAGGCGGAGCAAGCCGTCGAAACCGTCTTTGAGTCGCTCAAGGGCGCGCTCGGGCGCGGCCAGCGTATCGAACTTCGCAAATTCGGGGTCTTCAGCGTTAAGCCCAGAAAAACCGGTATTGGTCGCAATCCTCGCACCGGCGAAGAAGTTAGCATCCCTCCCGGGAAGGCCGTCCGCTTCAAGCCCGGCAAAGAACTCCAGGGGCTGGAAGACACCTCGGCGGCCGCTGCCAAATAAATCTTTGTGAACCCTCCAGAACCAGAACAGCGCGCTCCCGTTTTTCTCAGTTCTCCTGCTTGGCCCGAACTCCCAACTCCTGGCCGCTACTACGAAGCGGCGCGCCCTCATCCCTCCACCAGATCGCTCTTTCTCGCCACCGCATTGTTTCTTCTCACTCTTCTTACTTCTCTCGTCGGCGGCGCGCATTTTGCCTCGGCTTACGCTCACAACCAGGCTGCTTCTTTCGAGACCCTGTTCGAAACGTTTCGCCTCGCCTATCGCCACCCCTCCTTTCTTCTCAACGGAATTCCCTTCGCTATTACGCTCCTGACGATTCTTCTGGCCCATGAATTGGGGCATTACTTCGCTTGCCGTCATCACCACATTCAGTCGAGCTATCCTTTTTTCATTCCCGCACCCACACTCATTGGCACGTTCGGTGCGTTCCTTCTGATTCGCTCTCCGATCCGCTCCTCACGCGCACTTTTTGACGTCGGTGCTTCTGGTCCGCTTGTCGGATTTTTGGTGGCCCTGCCCCCTCTGGCCTACGGCGTTCTCCACGCCAGGGTCATCCCCGAACTTGCTACCGATGGAAATGGCGATCTCATTTTTGGAGTCCCGCTCATCCTCAAGTTCATGACCGCAGCGCTACAGCCAAATGCGCATGCTTCCGATCTGCTACTGAATCCCGTTGGCCGCGCTGCCTGGGTTGGACTCTTCGCGACCGCCTTGAATCTACTCCCGGTCGGCCAGCTCGATGGTGGGCATATCGTTCGTTCCTTAAGCCCGCGTGCTCATCGTCTGGTTACTCTGCTTTTGCCGCTGGTGTTGGTTCTCCTCGGAGCGTTTCTCTGGCAAGGCTGGCTGCTTTGGGCGGCGATCCTGGTTGGTTTGCTGTTTTTTCGAATGGCTCCGATCTACGATCCCACTCCGCTTAACCCCAACCGGCGCTTTGCCGCGTTTGTCGCCCTGATTGTGTTTCTATTGTGCTTTATGCCTAGTCCGCTCCAGGTCCGGTGACAGAAGCGCGCCAGGAAAACGCAAAAATGCAGGAGTCCCAACCACGCACCCTTGCGCGCAGCCTACGCGAGCGCGATCTGTTGTTTCTCTTTGTCGGCTCCGTCATCGGTTCCGGCATTTTCCTTACACCGGGTCTGATCCTCCGCCAGCTCTCTGGCTCCGTCGGCTACTCCCTCATCGCCTGGCTTGTCGGTGGAATTCTCTCCTTACTCGGCGCGCTAACATACGCCGAACTCGCTGCCGCAAATCCTGAAGCGGGCGGCTTATACTGCTACATTCGCGATGGCTTCGGCCGTCTGCCTGCGTTTCTCTATGGATGGTCCCTCTTCCTCGTTATCGCCAGTGCGACCATCGCCGCTCTTGCTCATGCCTTCACCACTTATCTTCAGGAAATCATCCCGCTCTCGCCCGGGCAGCCTTCTGCGGTTGTCGTACTCGTGATTGCCGTTGTTACAGCAGTGAACGTCTGGGGTACACGCAAAAGTTCCGACCTGCAGAACGTCACAACGCTCATTAAAGTCGGCATCGTTCTTGTTCTCGGCGCCATTTTGCTTACCCTTGGCTTTTCGCAAGGCCAACACGTTCGCGAGATCCCCCCCGTGATGGGCAGCTCTCTGTCCGAGTACGCCCTATTTTCCTCTTTCGGGCTCGCCATGATTACGGTTCTTTGGGCCTACGAAGGCTGGCAGTTTGGCACTTACAGCGCCGGCGAAATCATCGAACCACAGAAGTGTTTCCCGCGAGCGTTTTTGTACGGATCGCTGGTACTCGCAGGCCTCTATCTTTTCGCCGTGATTGCCTACCTGGTCGCACTTGGCCCCAAAGCCGCGATGGAGAGCGACGCCATCGCCGCCGCTGCAGCCAAGGCCGTACTCGGCGGCTGGGCCGGTAAACTGGTGGCGGCGGCCATCCTAGTCTCCACTTTCAGTGCCGCGAATAGCGTGATGCTTACTGCCCCACGCGTCTTTTACGCCATGTCCAATGACGATCTCTTCTTCAAGAAACTCGCTGAGGTCCACCCGCGCTACGGTACGCCAGCCGCAGCCGTCCTCGCTCTAGGGATCTGGTCCGCCGTCCTTGCGATCGTCGGTGAATTTGCGAAACTGACGAACGGCGCCATCTTCATCGGCTGGATTTTTTATGGACTCGGTGCCGCGGCGATCTTTCCTATCCGTCGAGCCAGCAAGGCTAAAGCACTTCCCTACCGCGTTCCGAGCTATCCGTTCACTCCCCTAATCTTTGTCTTGGCGGCCGCTGCGATCGTCGGCAACGCGGTCTACGCCGCGGTTGTCGACCCACATCAATTCACCTATCTTCTCGTTGCGATCGCTCTGATGCTTCTTGGTCTCCCCGGCTACTTTTTCTGGTCCCGTCGCCACCGCGATTAGTCCCTCTCGTTGAGAGCCGCCCTCTGAAACGGGCTGCGTTTTTCGTCGCACTCACAGCAGCGTAAGCGGATCCACATCGACAAGCACCGCCGTTCCCGGAATCTCGTTCGCCTCGCAAAATGTCAGCGCACCGCTCAGCAATTTCGTCATCACGGATCGCTTCGGCGATTTCAACAAAAATTGATACCGGTGCTCTTTTTTCAACCGAGCCAGCGGGGCCGAAGCCGGCCCCAGGATGCGCACGGCCTTCCCCTCATGCAGCGAAAAGTATTCCGAAAGGCGCCGGGACCATTTAATCGCATTCTCGAGGTTTGCATCTCTCACAATCACATTCGCCAACGACGTGAACGGCGGATAAGCCATCAGTCTTCGAAAATATATTTCCCTTTCATAGAACGACACATAATCCTGCCGCAGCGCATCCTGAATCGCGTAGTGCTCGGGATAGTACGTCTGGATCAGCACACGCCCCGGGAATTCGCCACGTCCTGCCCGGCCCGCAACCTGGGTCAGTAACTGAAACGTCCGCTCGGCGGCGCGAAAATCCGGCAGGCTGAGCGACGAATCCGCCGAAATCACTCCCACCAGCGTCACCCGTTGAAAATCGTGCCCTTTCGCCAGCATCTGCGTCCCAACCAAAATGTCGAGAGCGCCGCTTGCAAATGCCCCCAGCGTTTCCTGGTATTGCTGCTTCGTCCGCGCGGTATCTCGATCGAGGCGGGCAATCCGCGCCTTGGGGAATTCTTTCCTTAGCCGTTCTTCCAGATGCTCCGAGCCCTCGCCAAAAAAGTACACGTACTGCGAATCGCATTTTAGGCAAGCCTTCGGCACAACCTGGATCGACCCGCAATAATGGCACTCCAGCCGGTTGCGGCTCTTGTGATAGGTCATCGATATGCTGCAGTTCACGCAGTGCACGGAAGCGCCGCAACTACGGCACAGCATGAACCAGGAATAGCCGCGGCGATTGATCAGCACCAGCGCCTGCGTGTTGAACGACAAGCATTCCGCGATCCCGTCGTGCAAAGCACGCGAGATGGGGCTGGTCTGGTGGGTCTGCTGGAAATCTCGTCGCAGATCCACAACCTCTACCGCGGCTAGCGAACGGTTCTCTACTCGCGTCGCCATCTTCAGGAGCTCATACTTGCCATTCAGCGCGTTGTGATAGGTCTCGAGTGAAGGCGTCGCCGAACCCAGCAGCGCCGCCGCGTTCTCGAGTTTCGCCCTTACGATCGCCACATCGCGCCCGTGATACCGCGGCGTTTCTTCCTGCTTGTAGCTGTTTTCCTGCTCTTCATCGACGATGATCAACCCAAGATTTTCTACCGGAGCGAACACAGCCGAACGCGTTCCCACCACCACGCGCGCCTGCCCGTTCCGCACTCGCCACCATTCCCGAGCGCGTTCGATGTCGCTCAGCGCCGAATGCAGCACCGCCACGCCTTCGAATCGCGCCCCAAACCAAGCACGGCACTGGCGTCCTATCCACAGCGTCAGTGCGATTTCCGGCACCAGCACGATCGCCGCCTTCCCCCGCGCCAATGTTTCCTGCACACTCCGCAAATACACTTCCGTCTTCCCGCTGCCGGTAACACCATGCAGCAGCTGCACCCCAAATTCGTTTAGTTCGAAACGCCCGCGAATCGCCTTGAATGCATTCTCCTGCGTTTCATTCAACGCGTGCCCCGGAGGACTATAGCCCGCGTCAAACGGGTCTTCTGCCGGATCGATTGGCTCTTCCCAGCTCTCGAGTAAACCGTCCCGCAACATTCGCTCGATGAGCGCCCGCGAAACGTGAGCCAACTTCAGAAGCTGCACCACCGGCAAAGGCCCGCGTTCGGTTTCGAGAAGTGTTCGAATTCGTTCCTCTTTTTCTCCTAACTGTTGTTTCGGATCGCGCTGCTGTTTCCACGCTGCCACCTGCTGGGTCTTTCGCTTTCGTCCTTGCACCGTTTCGCGGATTTCGACGTAGCCGCGAAGTTCGAGCCGCTCTAACGCCTGCGCTGATATCCCCGGCTGGCTGCTGGGATTCAGCGTCCGCACACTCTTCTTCTCGAACAGCCGTTCCAGGAATTCCGCTTCGTCGCGCTCAAGGGCTGTCAGCGCGTTTCTGTCTTTTGATTTTTCTGCAAGCGACTTCCCCGCATCGGTCAGCAAAATCTGGCGCTTCAACGCAATTTCGGTCTGTGGCGGCAACATCGCGCGAAACACTTCGCCAATCGGCGCGAGGTAGTATCGCGTGATCCATTTGCCGAGTTCGAGCATCTTCGACGTCAGCGCCGGCGCCAGATCCAAAACTCGGCTCACGTCTCGGAGCTGCGTTCCTTCTGGTGCTGTTGCACCGATTTCCACGACGACCCCGACCAGTGACTTTTTTCGGAAAGGCACCAGCACGCGGCTTCCTACCTGTACCTGCCCTCTCAGTGCTTCTGGCACTCGGTAAGTAAACGTTGAGCGCAACGGCACCGGCAGCGCCACGTTGCAATAGAGTTCCGCCATTGTGTTTTTGTGGTGGCCGGCCTTTAGGCCGGTTTTTTCGTAACTGGCCGCTTTATCGACTGATCAAAAATATCCCGACAAATATTGACACAATACCCGCCGACTGCATCCTCGAGACGCGCTCACCCAAAAACATTGCCGCCAGCCCTACCGTCACTGCTCCATAGAGTGACGCGAGCACGCTCACCACAGACACCTGCTCATGTTGCATCCCGAAGTTGTTCAGAACGTAGGCACTCGTATCGAGAATACCGACACCTAAAATCCACCGATTTGCTCCCGCCTCAGGTAACGTGAACGGCTGCCGCAAGATCAGCACGACCGCCGCCGTCATCGCGACACTGGCTAGCCGGATCAACCAAACGGACGGTGCGCTGCCTAGCAGCGGCACCACCCGTATGCCCAGGAGCCAGAACATCACGCCAAATCCTACGGCTGAAAACAGCGCCCAGCCGACACCCAGCTTCCTTTTCCCCGGATGCACCTTCTCCTCGAGTTGGTCGGCATTATCCGGAATCTTCTCACCTCGCGCGACTAGAATCACGCCGACAACGATCAACGCGATTCCCGCAAACCGCGGCACCGTCAGCCGTTCTCCCGTCAGCGCTGCAAGCAGCATCGTCAACGCCGGATAACTCGCGGAAACCGGCGCAACCACCGACATCTTTCCTATTTCGAATGATCGATATAACGCCAGCGTCGCCGATGTGTTTAAAACCCCCGCAAGAATTCCCCAGGCCCACGGCCGCCAACCCGAACCGTCCGTGAGGTGTCCCCAGCCGCCGAGCGCACGCATCGCTAAAGTCAGCAGCACGAACCCGGTCAACTGCATGTACAGCATCGTGTGCACGGTCCCGATTTTTCGTGTGGCAAATCGCGCAAACAAATCTGCGCTTCCCCAACAAAGCGCCGTCGCCAGCCCCAGCAAAATTCCCATGAGGTTACGAGGATTTCTTTTTCGGTAGCTGCAGGCCCAGCTCCGTCATGACCTTCTGCAGGTCTTTCCACACCTCTCCCTTGGCATTCGGGTTGCGCAACAGATAAGCCGGATGGTACGTCGCCATCAGTTTGCGTCCGCGCCATTCGAGCCACTGTCCACGGAATTGCGTTATGCCGCGGTTCGTCTGCAGCAGCGTCTTCGCCGCTACTGCACCCAGGCACACGATTACTTTCGGTTGAATCACATCGATCTGACGAAGCAGATATGGCGAGCACGTCGCCACTTCGTCCGGTTCCGGCGCGCGGTTTTCCGGCGGGCGGCATTTCACTACGTTGCAGATGTACACGTCTTTTCGCT
>Ga0306920_100015185_pt1 | contig 10544 bp, 9 predicted proteins | sample flu12Cox44000170_FD_204666 | JGI IMG/M metagenome (GOLD analysis project Ga0306920, IMG submission 204666) | Lab enrichment of tropical soil microbial communities from Luquillo Experimental Forest, Puerto Rico - flux4day.12C.oxic.44.000.170 (v2)... | ecosystem: Environmental > Terrestrial >... | reverse complement strand
TCATATGCCGTCATTCCCCGGGACCGAGCGTAGCGAGGGAGCCGGGGAACCCAGTAACCACTGCCATTCCCATTACTTACAGCTGTGGTTACTGGATTCCGGGTTTACCGCTGCGCGGCGCCCCGGAATGACGGGATCTGATATGTTTCAAGGAATCGCTCCACTAGTGTCGAAAAGCATTGTTCACTTGGGGGCTCATGGCGCCGTGAAACTTCTCCGCCGCCGATTTCTGCAGATGGCAGCGGGCGCCGCCGCGCTCGTTGCGATGTCGAGCATCGGCTGGGCGCAAGGCTATCCGTCGCGGCCGGTGCGTTTGATCATCGGCTTTCCCGCCGGCGGCGGGGCCGACATTGTCGGACGCCTGATCGCGCAATGGCTGCAAGAACGGCTGGGCCAACCGATCGTAATCGAGAACCGGCCAGGAGCCGGCACCAATATTGCGACCGAGGCGCTCGTGCGCGCCCCCGCCGACGGCTATACGCTCGGCCTAATCGGCCTGCCGAACGCCATCAACGCGACGCTCTACGACACGCTCAACTTCGAATTCATCCGCGATGTTGCGCCAGTCGCAGGCATCCTGCGAACGCCCGAGGTTATGGTCGTCCATCCGTCGGTTCCGGCGAGCACCCTCCCCGAGCTCATCGCCTATGCCAAGGCCAACCCGGGCAAGATCAACATGGCGTCGGCCGGCAACGGCAGCGTGTCGCATGTCGCGGGCGAGCTGTTCGTGTTCATGGCCGGCGTCAAAGTGGTGCATGTGCCTTATCGCGGCGCGGCTCCGGCGCTCACCGACCTCTTGGGCGGTCAGGTGGAGCTGTTGTTCGGCGCGGTCACCGCGTCGATGCCGTACGTCGATGCGGGAAAGCTGCGTCTGCTTGCGGTGACCACGGCCGCGCGCTCGCCGCTCGTCCCCGGCATCCCGGCCGTGAGCGAGTTTTTGCCGGGCTACGAGGCGAGCGCCTGGTACGGGATCGGCGCGCCCAGGGGCACGCCCGCCGAAATCATCGACCGGCTCAACGCCGAGATCAACGCGGGGCTGGCCGATCCCAAGTTGAAAGCGCGGCTCGCCGACTTCGGCGCCACCGGCCTCGCCGGCTCCCCCGCCGATCTCGGCAAGCTCATCGCCGAGGAAACCGAAAAGTGGGCAAAGGTGATCAGGTTTGCCAATATAAAGGCGGAGTGAATAAAGCGGACGGGACCGGGTCCTGTCCGGCATGATGTCGAAGGAGCTGCGCCATGACCATTGCCACCGAGCTCGCGCGCCGCGTTTGCGGCCTGCGCTATGACAGCCTGCCCGCTGCTGCGGTGGAATGCGCGAAGAGGGGCATTCTCGATACCGTCGGGGTTACGCTCGTCGGCTCGGTCGAGCCCTGCGTGCGCATTGCGCTGCGCCTGTGCAGCGGCACTGGGCCGGCGCTGGTGTTTGGCTCCGCGCAGCGCCTGCCGGTCGCGGACGCGGCGCTGGTGAACGGCATCGCCTCCCATGCGCTCGACTTCGACGATTGCAGCAATACGCTCGGCGGCCATCCCTCGGCACCGGTCCTGCCCGGCCTGTTCGCGCTTGCCGACGCGGTGCCGGCCAATGGGCGCGACTTCATCGCCGCTTATGTGGCGGGCTTCGAGACCGAAACCCGCATCGCGCGCGCCGTCAACTTCCATCACTATGAGAAGGGCTGGCACCCGACTGCCACGCTCGGGGTGTTCGGCGCCGCCGCTGGGGCCGCGCGGCTGCTTGCGCTCACGCCGGATCAGACCGCAACCGCGCTTGCCATTGCGGCCTCGTTCGCGTCCGGCATCAAGGTCAATTTCGGCACGATGACCAAGCCCCTGCATGTGGGCCACTGCGCCCGCAACGGCGTGATGGCAGCGCTGCTGGCGCGCGAGGGCATGACGGCGAGGGCGGACGCGTTCGAGCACCAGCAGGGCTTCTTCAACGTATTCAACGGCGCCGGCAACTACGATGCGCAAGCCGTGCTGCGCGATTGGGCCGCGCCGTTCGACATCATCACGCCGGGTATCGCCATCAAGCGCTATCCCTGCTGTGGCAGCACTCATCCGGCCATCGATGCCATGCTGGAGCTTGTCCACGCGCATGGCCTCACGCCGGACAATGTCGCCCACGTAGTGTCATGGACGCATCCGCGGCGTCTGGCGCATACCAATCGTCCGAGCCCGCGCAGCGCGCTCGATGCGAAATTCAGCGTGCAATATTGCCTGGCCCGCGCGCTCATCGACGGCGAAGTGGTGTTGTCGCAGTTCGACGGCGACGCCCATCTCGACCCGCGGGTGGCGCAGGTAATGGCCCGCATCGAGGCGGCGCCGCATCCGCGGATGTCAGGCGCAAGCACCGAACATTTCGGCGCCGAGGTGACGGTGACGACCACCGATGGACGACGCCTGACGAACACGGTGGACCACGCGCTCGGACGCACATCCGAGAACCCGATGCCGCGGTCTGCGCTCGAGGCAAAATACCGCGATTGCGCCGGCCGCGTGCTTACCGCGCAAGCAGTGGAGCGGTCGCTCGATCTGATCGCGGATATGCAATCGCTCGAAAGGGCGTCCACGCTTGCCGACGTGCTGGCGGCGGGATGCGCCTGCGATCAAGTCGGCGGTCATGCCGTCTTGGCGCAGGCAAGCTGACGATCAGGTCCGAGCCACCCAGTCCCGTAGCGCTTTCGCGGCACCCATGGCACCGCGGCGCGATGTTTCCAGAGCGCATGCGGCCCGGAATCGCAAAGTCGCTCCCGGCTCGAGACCAATGAGGCGGTCCGCGAGGACGAGCCGTTCGCGCCAGATATGATCGATCATGGGATGATCAGGGCTCGCGCAGGAATCGACGCAGCGAATCCCGTCATCGGCAAGCAGCATTGCGGTCGCGTCGAGGATCACTTGCACGCCGGGCGAGAAGCGAGCGCGACTTTCATCATATGCGATCTTCCAGCACCACGCCGTCGGCCCGCTGCGCAGGATCACGACGGCGGCGATTGCATGACCATCGACGCAAAGCCGCATGACCTGCGCCCTGCCTTGCGCGGCGAGCGCTGTTACCGCAGTCGTCATGAACGTCACGATCTCGGGATGCAGGCGGGCCGCGGTGCGCGCGCGACCTTTCCATCCGCTCGCCTCCAGCGTGAAAAAATCATCGAGCGCAGATGCGATCTCTGCCGCAGTGTCGGCGGTTGGGGTCGTGACGAGGCCTGCATCTGCGAGGCGCTTGCGCTGGCGCCGGAGCTCTTTGCGCTTTTTTCCGTCGATCGCCTTTTCGAGATAGTCCAGGCCGTTGTTCACGACCCTCTCCCGGGGCGGCGCGAGCAATGCACGGGCATGGCGCGCGAACAGCGTGCTGCTTGCCCCGCGCCGCGCGAGAGCGCGATCAAAAGCCGATGCCAGCGCTCCCTCGACCGGCAGATAGGGCAGCACCATCAGCTTGGGCAAATGTTCGTCGTTGCCGGCATGGTCAAGCAAGGCGGCGATCACGTCATCGCAGGCCGTCGCATCGATCAGCGGGGAACCGAGCGGCGCGTAGGGATGGGTCCAGCCGACGAAAATCGGGAGTGCGACGCCGTAGCGGCGGCGCTCCACGCGCCCGGGAAAGAATCCCAACAGTCGCGCGGGCGCGGCGCGCGACCAGACCAGGCAAGCTGCGATATCCGTGCCGAAGACCGCCATTGCGGGAAGCGCAAAGGCCGGCTCGTAAAACACGTTGCGCTCGAGCGCACGGCCCGCCAGCTCCCGCCATTGCGGGACAATGTCGGCAAGCTCCGCGCGGGGACGCCATTCGACGCGGAACGCGAACTCGACGGGACCATGCACGAAATCAGCGCTCCGCGCGGCGCCAGATGAAAACGTGAAATCCCAATCGCTTCTTGGTCACCGTGAATAGCAGGATCGACTCGGTCACCAGCGCGGTGGCGGTGGCGCAGGCGGCGCCCGCCATCCCGAAATGGGGAATGAGCGCGATGCTCAGGCCAATGTTCACCGCGAAGGCCGTGGCGTAGATCAGGGCGCAGATGCGCTGCTCGCCCAGCATGTTCAAGAGCCGCTCGATCGGGCCGATGGCGGCGCGCGCCAAAAGCCCTACGGCGAGAATGAACATGAGGTGATAACCGTCGACGAACTGCGCTCCGAACAGGCCCAGAATCGGCCGGCCGAACGCGAGCAGCAGCGCGGCGGCGGCCAGCGAAGGCCAGAATGTCCATTTGACCGCTTGCGAGACGAAGTCGGAGAGTCCTTTGCGGTCGCCGTTGACGTTGTATCCGCTGAAGCGGTGCGCCGTGGTTGCCGAGACCGAGTAGTAGATGAAAGAGACCAGCGCGAGCGTCTTGACCGCGGCATAATAAACCGCGACCTCGGTCGGCGGCCGGAAATGCTGCAGCACGATCACGTCGGTATAGGCCAGCAGCGAATAGAAGCCCTCGACCATGAGGATCGGCAATGCGGTCGAGAGCCAAAGCCTGAAATCGTAGGCCTTCGGGCCCGGTTCGATGCGGCGCGCGAGGCGCCGGTTGACCACGAGCAGCTGTCCGAGGATCGGCAGCCAGATCGACACGCCGGCAATAACCATCGCCGTCACTGCGGTCATGGGCAGGTGCGCGAAATAGGCCGCGCCCATCATCACGGTCAGCAGCAATTGACGAATGACATAGCCCGGCATCATCGAGAGCGCGAACCAGTCATAGCTGCGCGCAATTCCCTCCTGGACGTTGGAAAGCGCGTAAGCCGGGATGACCATGCAGGCGAGATAGAGAGGGATGAGCATGTACGCGTCGAGCGAGGGCTCGAGCAGGCGGATGGTGCAGGCCGCCACCCCCGCGATGACAATCGCGATGCCGAGCGCGACGAATCGACTGCCGCAGACGAAGCCGCGCAGGAGAGCAAGGAGCCCGCGCTGGCGATATTCGGGAATGAAGCGTTGGGCAGCGGTCCCCAGTCCGAGATCAATGGCCTGGCCCAGCAGCAGGACCCAGGTCCAGACATAGACGTAGATGCCGAATTCGAAGCTGCCCATCCAGCGCGCGAACAGGATCTGCGAGCCGAATGCGAGCAGCGCGCTTGCCACCCGGATCAGGAACACCGTGCCGGCGAGCCGCTGAACGAGGAGGTGCTCGGCCTCGAGTATGCGCGCCTTGAGTTGCGCCCAAGTTCCCGCCAGCGGCGGCCGCAGCCGCGATACGCGCTCCGATCCTGTTAGTGCCACAAACGTCTCCGCGAGCGGCGGCGCGCTTCGCGCGGCCCGCCCGGCAGCCGTAGCAAGGAACCGTTAACATTCGGTTGGGCGGGCGTGCTTTTCTGGTAAGAGCCTCTGACCTGCATTAGAATGCCTTGGATACAGGAGCAGCCAAAATGGGTCGGAGTATAACGGTCAAGGCGGCATGGGATGCCGAGGCGGAGGTCTGGTACATCGAGCACAGCGACCTGCCGGGTCTTCACATCGAAGCGGAAACCGCAATTGCGCTTTACGAGAAGCTGCCCGGCGCGATCGAAGACCTGCTGGAAGGAAGCGGGACGCGCGAGGTTTCCTTTGAGTTCATTGCTCCTGGCCACGTGAAGATCGCTGCGTGAGAGGTACGGCAAGGAAGTCAGGGAGAAACTGAAAGAGGCAGGGTGGGCATTCCTCCGTCATGGCAAAGGCGATCATGATGTGTGGTACAACCTTCGGACGGGGCAAAGGGTTACAGTCCCGATGAAACTGCTGTCGCGGCATACCGCGAATGACATCCTCAAGGAGGCAGGGCTGCCAAAGGCTTTTTAGTTCCCGCGGTCTGCTTCATGTACTTGTCTGGCGAGCGCCCCTTTAACAAATTCTACGGAATCAATTGCCGCCCCTTTAGTATTGGTGACGAGAAAAGGGAACCAACATGGCACAGGAGACAACAGGATCATCGGGAACAACCGAAACAAAGGGTTCGACTGTCACGCCGGTCGACCCGGCCATCACCGAAATGACAGATAGTGCGCGCGATGAGCATGCGTTGCAATTAGTGGACCGCTTATCATTGTGGTCTGGAGCTGCTGGCTTAATCCCGCTGCCGCTTGTTGATGTGGCTGCGGTGGGAGGCGTCCAGTTTTACATGCTGCGCCGCCTGTCTGAGATTTACGGAGTCCCATTTACCGATAATCGCGGCAAATCGATCCTTGCCAGCGTAGCGGGAGCGGTGATCCCGGCGAGTGCTTCCACCAGCGTAATGAAGAGTTTACCGGGGATTGGAACCGTGATCGGCGCTCTGACAATGCCAGTCGTGTCGGCCGGCGCTACCTGGGTTATCGGCAAGCTTTTCATTCAGCATTTTGCCTCCGGCGGAACCCTTCTCGACTTCGATCCGTCGGAATATCGTGAGTTTATAAAAGAACAAAAGGCCAAGTTCGCCGCCCGATCTGCAGCGGTTCCTCCTACTCCTGAATCACCTACGCGACCTGTTGAATCCGCTGCCAGTCCTGCTGCCCGTAGTGCGCCAAGGAAAGGCGCGAAGACTCCGAGCGCCTAGAGCATGATCCCGAAAAAGCCTGCCCCGCACTTGATGCGGGGTGGGAACCGGTTTTCGGAACAGGATCATGCTCAAACAAAAAGGTAGAGCGGGATGATGATTCGAAGAAAAGTCATCTCGCTCTAGGACGCCCAGCCCGGCGTCGCCGCGCGATGCTCCGCCGCCAGTGCATCCCAGCGCGCCATGTCGGCGGCTAGGAGCGTGCTTTGCGACGCCGGCATGCGCGGCCACTCCGGCACGTTGATCCACAGCCGATAGAGATGACGCCGCTCGTTCTTCGCGCCATGATCCTCGAACTGGGCTCGGCCGTGCAGGATCGTGCGGTTGTTGATGAACTGGAAGTCGCCCGGCTTGAGCATCATCTTCAACAAAACGTCGGGATGGTTGGAGATGGCCACGAAGGCACCGAGCGCGGCTTCCTGTTTCGGGCCGATGGTGGTGTCGCCGTGCTCCGCGGCGCGGCGCATATAGGCATGTTGGAAGTCGCAGTTGAGCCAGCCGTTTTCGTAGCAGAAGCCCGGGACCTTGCCGATCAGCGCCGGCCGGCCCATGCGCTCGGCGTCGGATTCGGGACGGCGCAGGACGAAGCCCTTGTAGAATTCCTCGAGCAGATCGGGGCACCAGTCGAGCAGCATGTTATGGACGGTGTGCGCGCTGGCGATCAGGCTTTCGCCGCCCGACACCGCCATCTTCAGGCTGAGCATGGCGACGATGCCGACCTCCCCGCTCGGGTCGGTGTGCGCGGTCTGGAAGCCGCCTGACTGATATCCGCGCCGCCTGCTGCGGTCGACCAGGATATCGCTGATGTCACGAATGTCGCCCAGGCGGTCGCCGAACGCGCTTTGCGTCAGCTCGTGGCCGAAATGGGCGCCGAAGCCGCGGAAGATGAGGCCGAGCTCATTGTCAGAATAGCGGTTTCGGTCGAGACCGCGGAACACGAAGAACCCGCGGCCGGTCGCGATCTCCTGGCGCATCCGCGCCAAATCGTCGGCCATGGTGGTGAGCGGGAATTCGTCGCGCTCAACTGGTGTCTCATAAGCGCTGCGGCGCTGCAGGCGGTTCACCGAGGCATCGATCTCCTCGAGTGTCGCCGGCGACAACCGAACGATCCAGTCGTCGGTCTGGACGAGGTCCTTGCCAAGCCAGACCGACCTTCCATTCGGACGATAGGGCGGTTGGAATGTCATTAGCATCTTCTCCAATCATGCGGCCGCGATTGGTGTCGCCTTGGCATCCTCGTCACCTATACTCGTCTATACTCTTGGGCCTCGCACGACGGGAGACCCGATGCTCCGATGGTTTGCCGCCTTCGCCTTTATCTTCATCCTGTCGCTGGTTCCAGCGCTAGGTCGCAAAAAGGCGTTTGCACAGGACGGCTACCCGACAAGACCCGTAAAATTTCTCATTCCTTATCCCGGCGGCGGCACCAACGACGTGCTTGCCCGTATAGTCGGCGACAAGCTGCAGGCGAAGTGGGGCCAGCCGGTCATCATAGAGAACCGCAGCGGCGGCAGCGGCAACATCGGCGCTGCTGCGGTGGCGCAGGCGGAGCCCGACGGCTACACGCTGCTGGTCTCGGCAACGCCGCCGCTCGCCACCAACCAGAGTCTTTACAAGGAGCTGTCCTACCGGCCGGAAGAATTCGTGCCGATCACAAATTTCGGGTCGGTGCCCAATCTCGTCATCGTGCGCAAAGGATTGCCGGTGAATTCGCTGGGTGAGCTGATTGCGTACGCGAAAGCATTCCCGGGCAAGCTCGTCTATGGCAGCCAAGGGGCAGGTAATACTCCTCACCTTACCGCCAACATGTTCATGACCATGACTGGCACCAGCATGGTGCATGTGCCGTATCGCGGCGAGACACTGGTCTACAACGACATGCTGGGGGAGCGCGTCGATGTCTTCTTCGGCAACATATCGGGGGCGTTCGCGCTTTATCGCGATGGCAAGCTCAAGGTCCTGGCGGTGACCGACAAAGCGCGCGCCGCGGCGATGCCGGAGGTGCCGACCAGCGCCGAGATCGGCCTCCCCGACCTTCTTTCGGGCGTCTGGTACGCGATGGTCGGACCGCCCAAGCTCAAGCCGGAACTGCAGGATCAGATCGCCAAGGCCACCATCGAGGTGCTCAAGAGGTCCGACGTGCAGGCGCGCTTCCGTGCACTCCATGTCGAGCCGGACGGCAGAACGCCGGCCGAAACGGCTGCTTTCATCAAGGACGAAGCGCGGCGCTGGGGCGAGGTGATACGCGCGAATAATATCATGGCGGAATGAGCGGATCCCGACGCGGCAACGCCGCCCCTTGTCGATGAAATGCGGGATAGACTCACGCTCACTTCACGATATGGTCATGCCTGAGCACACGAAAGTCACCGGTCAGGAATTGCCCCATGAGTAAGAAAATTGAGGCGGAAGTCCTGCGCGCTGCGCTGCTTTCGATTGCCCTGTTGGGCGCATCCGCGGTTGCGAGCTTCGCTGTTGATCCTATAGGCACCTGGCGTACCGAAGAGGATGCAACGGTGCGCGTGTCGAACTGCGGCGGGGGGCTTTGCGCTACCATCGCCGCGCTGCGGGAACCCAATGATCCGCAAACCGGCAAGCCCAAGACCGACGTCCACAACGTCGATCCGAGCAAGCGCAATCGGCCGATTGTCGGCATCCAAATCTTTACCGGGCTGCGACCGGAGGGCGCAAACAAGTGGACGGGCCAGATTTATAATCCCGAGGACGGCAAGACCTATGATGCCAATGTCGTGCTCGAAAATGCCAGCACGCTCAGGGTTCAGGGCTGTGTACTTTTCATCTGCAAAACGAAAACCTGGACGCGCCGAGGTTGAGATTTGCGTCCGATCATGGATTCGAACAGACGCAGCATACTGACAACGGGCGCCGCGGCGACAGCGATGGCCACTGCTCCGCGCGTATTTGCCCAGCAGACGGGGCAAGGAGAAGTTGCCATGTCCTTCTACGAAAAAGGCGCCGTTCGCATCCACTTTGAGGAGGCTGGTTCCGGCTTCCCGCTGTTGCTCATCCCCGGCGGCGGATTGAATTCGACGATTTCCAACTTCACCGGCAACTCGCCCTTTAACCCGATCGAAGAGTTCAAGGCAGAGTACCACTGCATCACGGCCGATTTGCGCAACGCCAATGGCGGCCAGTCCACGGGTCCGCTCGAGATCGACCGCCCATGGGACGCCTATGCGGACGATCAGCTCGGGCTGATGGATCACCTGCGCATCGACAAGTTCATGGTAATGGGCTTCTGCATCGGAGGCCCGTTCATCTGGAACCTGTTGAAGCGAGCACACGACCGGATTGTCGCGGCCGTGTTGGCCCAGCCCAGCGGTTCGCGTCCGGAGAAGCGCGACCATTTCTATGAAGGCAATATGAAGACCTGGGGTCCGGCGCTGACCGCAAGGCGGCCCGACATCACGATGGAAATGGTCGACAAGTTTCTAACCAGGATGTACCGCACCAATCCCGATTTCGTCTTTACTGTGACCCGCGATTTCGTGCGCAATTGCCCGACACCCGTATTGATCCTGCCGGATGATGTTCCGGCGCATCCGTATGCGGTAGCCATGGAGGCTGCGATGCTCGCGCCGCAATCCGAAGTGAGCATGTTCCCGTGGAAAGAGCCCAAGGAGCGAATCCCTCTGGCGGTGCGCCAAATTCGTTCCTTCCTCCGGGCGCATCGGCCTGATTCTGCTTAGAATGATCCCGAAACCCCCACCCTTTATCCCTCCCCCGCTTGCGGGGGAGGGAAGGGAGGGGGGCTCTTTCGGAAAAAGATCATGCTCAAATAAAAAGTTAGAGCGGGATGATGGTTCGAAGAATAATCATCCCGCTCTAGCGACCCACGTCGAGTGGGGCGATCAACGCCCGCTTTCCAATGCCCGAATTGGGAGGACACCATGAAACTTCCCCGCCGTCGATTTCTGCAACTGTCGGCGGGCGGCCTCACAGTGCCCGCAATCTCGCGCATGGCGCGCGCGCAAGCGTATCCGTCAAAGTCGCTGCGCTGGATCATCGGCTTTCCCGCGGGCGGCGGCGCCGACA
>Ga0306920_100015184_pt1 | contig 10544 bp, 6 predicted proteins | sample flu12Cox44000170_FD_204666 | JGI IMG/M metagenome (GOLD analysis project Ga0306920, IMG submission 204666) | Lab enrichment of tropical soil microbial communities from Luquillo Experimental Forest, Puerto Rico - flux4day.12C.oxic.44.000.170 (v2)... | ecosystem: Environmental > Terrestrial >... | reverse complement strand
GGCGCCTGCAGGCCGCGTTCCTCGAGCACGGACTCGGCGAGGACGGCGAGAGCATCGTGTCGCAGGGCCGCGACGCCGGCGTGCCGCACAATCGCGGCGACGACCAGCAGCCGCTGCGCGCGGGGACGCCGATCCTGGTCGACATCTTCCCGTCCGAGGCGGGCGGCGGGTATCACAGCGATCTCACGCGCACGTTCTGCCTCGGTCCGGCGCCGGAGCCGCTGCGGAAGATCTATGGCGACTGCCATGACGCGTTCCGCGCCGCGATGGACACGCTGAAGCTCGGCGGGCCGTGCCGTTCGTACCAGGAGACGGTGTGCGATCTGTACGAGCGGCGCGGCCACGCCACGCTGCGCACCAGCGAGACGACGGAGGAAGGCTACGTGCACGGTCTCGGCCACGGCGTCGGGCTCGCCGTGCACGAGGCGCCGCGGCTCGGCGGGCCGCCGAGCAACACGCAGACGCTCGCGCCCGGCATGGTGATCACGATCGAGCCCGGGCTCTACTACCCCTCGAAGGGCATGGGTGTGCGGATCGAGGACCTCGTGCTCGTGCGCGCCGACGGCACGTTCGAGAATCTCACCCTGCTCCCCTACGAGCTCGAGATCGAGACGCGCGGTTGAGAGCACTCCAGGAAGTCCAGCCGCCCCCGCGCATCGAACGCGCCGTGCTGGTCGGGCACGCCGCCCGCGAAGGGCGCGCGTTCGAGCGCTCGATGGAGGAGCTGTCGCGCCTCGCCGACACCGCGGGCGCGCGTCCCGCCGCGACGCTGCGGCAGCGGCGTGGCAGCGTAAACGCGGCGCACTACATCGGACGCGGCAAGATGGACGAGCTGCGCGACGTCGCGGGCGGCGTGAACGCGGACGTCGCGATCTTCAACGACGACCTCTCGCCGTCCCAGGTGCGCAATCTCGAGAAGGCGCTCGGCATCAAGGTCGTGGATCGCTCCGAGCTGATCCTCGACATCTTCGCGCGCCGTGCGCGCACCCGCGAATCGCGGCTGCAGGTCGAGCTCGCGCAGCTCCAGTACACGCTGCCGCGGCTCACCGGCATGTGGAAGCACCTCGAGCGCCAGGCCGGCGGCATCGGCACGCGCGGGCCGGGCGAAACGCAGCTCGAGAGCGACCGCCGCCGGGTGCGCGAGCGCATCGCCGGCCTCAAGCGCCAGCTCGAGGCGGTGGACCGCGAGCGCGAGACCCAGCGCCGCCGGCGCCGCCGCGAGTTCCGCGCCGCGCTCGTGGGCTATACGAACGCGGGAAAGAGCACGCTGTTCAACGCGCTCACGCGCGCGGACGTGCTGGTCGAGGACCGCCTGTTCGCGACGCTCGATGCCACGACGCGCCGCATGGTGAGCCCGGATCGGCGCAAGGTGCTGCTCACCGACACGGTGGGATTCATCCGCAAGCTCCCGCATCACCTGATCGCCTCGTTCCGGAGCACGCTGAGCGAGGCCACCGAGGCCGACCTTCTGCTCCACGTCGTGGACGCCTCCGATCCCGATTCGGAGCGCCAGATCGCCGCCGTCGAGGGCGTGCTCGAGGACCTGAGCGGGACGCCGCCGCGCACCGTGATGATCTACAACAAGTCGGACCGGCTCGCGGACGCGGCGATCGCGACCGCGCTGCGCGCGAACGATCCCTCCTGCTTCGTGGTCTCGGCGCGGCGCGGCGCAGGGCTCGATGCGCTGCGCGAGTTCCTGTGGGGCGCATCCGCCGGCCGCGGCGGCGCGGCGGCGACGAACGGCGCGGGGAACGGCGCGTGAGCGCGGATCGCAGCGGCACGGTCGCGGCCGACGCGGGAGTCCGCACGCTGCGCTTCGGGCACAGCCCCGATGCGGACGACGCGTACATGTTCTACGGCTTCCACACCGGGCTCGCGCAGATCGAGGGGTGCCGCGTGGAGCACGTGCTCGAGGACATCCAGAGCCTGAACCGCCGCGCCATCGAGCGCGGCGACCTCGAGATCACGGCGGTCTCGGCGCACGCCTACGCGCACCTCATGGACCGCTACGCCGTGATGGCGTGCGGCGCCTCGATGGGGATGGGCTATGGCCCGGTCGTGGTGGCGCGCGATCTGCGCCCGCTCGATTCGCTGCGCGGCCGCAAGGTCGCGATCCCGGGCCCGCTCACGACCGCCGCGCTGCTGCTCAGGCTCGAGTGCCCGGAGTGCGTGCCGGTCGAGGTGATGTTCGACCGCATCCCGCAGGCCGTGGTCGCGGGCGAGGTCGAGGCCGGAGTCATCATCCACGAGAGCCAGCTCACGTACGCGGACGAGGGTCTGGTCAAGGTGCTGGACTTCGGCGAGCTGTGGCAGGCGCGCGACGGACTGCCGGTCCCGCTCGGGCTCGACGTGGTGCGCCGCGATCTCGGCGCGCCGCTGATGCGCGCGGCGAGCGCGGGATTCCGCGCCAGCATCGAGGCCGCGCACGCGCACGAGGACGAGGCGCTGGCGTACGCGCTCGCGTTCGGGCGCGGGCTCGACCCGCGGCGCGGGCGGCGTTTCGTGCGCATGTACGTGAACGAGCTCACGCTCGATCTCGGCGCGCTCGGCCGCCGTGCGCTCGAGCGGCTCTACACGCTCGCGCACGAGGCCGGCGTGATCACGTCCGCTCCGCGGCTCGACGTGGTGTAGGCGCGAGCCCGGGCCTCGCGCGACGCCGCGGGCGCGAAGCGGCGGCGCGCGCGCCATCGTCTCGTCTAGGCCGGCACGGCCTCGCGGCTCGCCGCCCAGGCGTACAGCGCGTCGTACATCGGCGCCTGCAGCTCGAGCTTGCGATGGTCCTCGCGACCGTGCACCAGCCGGAATCCGGACGCGATCGCCTTGAGACCGGCCCCCTCGGGCGCGACGCGCGCGTCCGAGGTGATGTCGGCCGCGTGGATGATCCGGCTCAGCGCGACGAGCGCCTTGTCGGACCCGAGCCCGTACTTGAGCACGATGCTCTCGAACGAGCAGCGTCCATCCACGTGACCGAGCTCCACCCCTTCCACGTCGAACGGCGTGGCGCCCTCGCGCTTCGCGACCTCGTGCACGCGGTCGGCGGGCACGAACAGGAACTCGGCTTCCGGATCGACGAAGCGCCGGATCAGCCAGGGGCAGGCGATCCGATCGACGGCGGCGTTCTCGCGCGTGATCCACTTCATGACGTCCTCCTCGGGGAGCGGCCGGTGGGTGTGCCTGCTGCGGACGGTCGCGCGCGGCCCGCGACGCAGGCAATATAGCAATTGCCATTTGTATATAGCAAGTGCTATTATCGCTCCGTGACGCACTCCCGCTGGCGGCTCCTGATCCACCGGATTCCGGCGCGGCCGCTGTATCTCCGGGCGCGCTTCCGCCTGGCGCTCGCGCGGGCCGGCGCGGCCCAGATCAAGCGCTCGGTCTACGCGCTGCCCGATCGCGCGGGGGCCGCGGAGGAGCTGGATCGCGTGGCGCAGGAGATCCGGGCAGCGGGCGGCGAGGCGTTCGTCTGCGAGGCCCGCTTCAGCGACCCGGCCGACGAGCAGGCGCTCATCCGATCGATGCGGGAGCGGAGCGCCGCGGAGTATCGCGAGGTGGTGGCGTCGGCCGAATCGCTCGGGCGCGACCTCGGGACCGCCGGGCGGCGCGAGATCCCGCCGGAGTTCGTGCGCCGGCTCGCGCGCCTCAAGCGGCAGCTCGGCCGCGCAACGGCGCTCGATTTTCACGGTGCGCCGGGGCGCGGCGAGGCGCGCGCGTCGATCGGACGCCTGGAGCGCGCGTCCGCCGCGCGCGGAGCGGACGCGCGGCGCGCGGAGCGCTCGCCATGGACCGGGCGCGTGTGGGTGACGCGGCGCGGTGTGCACGTGGATCGCATCGCCTGCGCGTGGTTCATCCGTCGCTTCCTCGATCCCGCGGCGCGCTTCCGGTTCGTCGAGCCGCGGGACGGCGCGGTGCGGCCGAGCGAGCTGGGATTCGATCTGCCGGGCGGCACGTTCACGCACGAGGGCGGCGGCTGCTCGTTCGAGACGCTGGTCGCGAGGACCGGCCATGCGAGCCCGGCGCTCACGCGCATCGGCGAGATCGTGCACGACCTCGATTTCAAGGACGGGAAGTTCGGCCATCCCGAAGGCGCCGGGATCTTGCGGCTGCTCGAGGGAATCCTGGTGTCGAACGCGGACGACCTGGCGCGGATCGAGCGCGGCGCCGTCCTGTTCGACGATCTTCACCGCTCGCTCGCTCCGCCGCCGAAGCTCGCACCGCTCAAGAAACGCCCGCGGAGGTTGTGATCGGTGGCGCCAGCCACTAGGCTCGGCCGATGCGCGCGCCGCAGCGTTTCCTGACGCACCTCGCGATGTTCGTGGTGCTGTCCGCGGCCGGCAGCCTGCTGTGGCAACAGCACGCGCGGGCCTGGGATCTCGGCCGGCGCTCGCCGGTGCTGAGCTACGACTCCTCCCAGTACGCCGTCGCGGCGCGCGAGCTCGCGATCCACGGCCGCTTCGCGACGCTGTTCGCGCTGCCGCTCGAGCTCGCCCGGCATCCCGCGGCGCCCTGGCCGCTCGCACTGGTCCAGCCGGGGCTCGTGATCTGCGAGGCCGCGCTCATCGCGCTCACGCCCGCGAGGACCCGCGTGATCGAGGGGCGCGCCCGCGAGATCCTGCGCCCCGACCAGCTCGAGTGGACGGTGCTCGTGACGCCGTACGTGAGCTTCATGCTGATCGCGATCGGGCTCGGGCTTGGGACCTCGCACATCCTGCGCCGCTACCATCCACAGGTCTCGCCGGTGCGGCGCGCGATCGCGGGGACCGTCGTCGGGCTCGCGTTCCTGCTCGATCCGGAGGCGCAGCACTTCGCGGTCGGCGGCTTCACGGAGCTGCCGTTCACGCTCGGGCTCGTGGGCGCGAGCGCGGCGCTCGCGCTCGGGATCGGCGTGCGCGTGCCGCTCCTCTTCGGGCTCGCGCTCGGCGTCGCCGGCGCGTTCCGCGGCACCATGCTGTGGCTCGCGCCCGCGTTCGCGATCGGGAACACGCTGTCCGCGGATCCGGGAGAGCGGCGGCGCGTGCTCGTGCGCACGCTGATCGGCTACGTCATTCCGCTCACGCCGTGGTGGCTCTACAAGTGGCACGCGTTCGGCACGCCGGCGTGGGACCTCTCCGCGCTCTCCGTGTGGGACGGCGTCCAGGGGCGCACGTGGTTCTCGCTGTTCCACACGCCCGACGTTCCCGACCTGCCGCACGGCGGCGCGGCCGCCTCCCTGCTGGCGCAGAAGCTGTTCCGTAACCTGCCGGGGGTGCTGCTCTCGCTGGCGATCGGCGTGCGCCCGCTGCTCATGGGCGGGCTCGCGCTGTGGCTCGGGCTCGCGCGCGAGGCGCCGCGCGCGCTGCGCCTCGCCGCCGGGACGCTGTTCGTGCTCATGGGCGTCAACATCCTCGCGACCGCGATCAGCGTGCCGCAGCTCCGGTATCTGTTCCCGGTCCGCGTGATCATGGACGCCGCGGGTGTGCTCGCGCTGTGGGGCCTGATCGCGCGCTCGAGCGCGCCCTCGCCCGCGATGCGCCGCACGCTGCCAGTCCTGCTCGCGGCGACCGTGCTGGTGTGGGGGGTCACCGCGACGCGGCTCGGCGACGAGGAGGCGCACCAGGCCTCGATGGAGCGCGGCACGCCCTCGACGCTCTCGCTGCTCCAGATCGCGGCGCTGATGAGCCGCGAGATCCCGGCCGGCGAGCCGGTGATGAGCAACCTCGGACCCGCGCTCTCGTGGGAGTCCCACCGGCCGGTGATCCATCTCGTGGTGTCGCCGGATCAGATCACGGCGTGCCGGCGGCGCGCGGATTTCCGGAACGTACTGCTCGTGTTTCGCGACGCCGGAACGGCGTGGCCGGAGTGGACGAGCGTGGTCGCGCATCCGGTCGACGCGCTGCACCGCGTCGAATGGAACGTCCGCACCGTGCGCCGCTACGACACGGCGGACGGCTTCATGGTGATCTGGCTGGTCCTGGGGCCGCTCGGCCCCGAGCTCGCCGGCGACGGCGCCGCGACGGAGAGCGCCCCGCTAGTGCAGTAGGACGAACCGCCGCACGAACATTCGCTCGCCGATCCGGAGCCGCGCGAGGTAGAGGCCGGGATTCGCGATCCCACCCGTCGCATTCCGTCCGTTCCAGCGCAGCGGCCAGATGCCGGGATCCAGGGACTGCGGATCCTGCCGCCACATCAGCCGCCCCTGCACGTCGAGGATGTCGAACCCGACGTCGGATCGGTCCGGAAGCTCGAGCCGGAACATGACCGTTCCGCGCGATGGATTCGGCGTCGCGCCGGAGAGGCTGAACACCAGCGCCTGGGGCGGCGCCGCCAGCCCCGATCCGCCGGGAATCACGGTCTCGTAGTGCAGCGTGGTGTTGTTCGTCTCGTCGGTCTCGACCATCTGGCCGAGCGAATCCACGGGCGTCCCGAGCGTGTCCGCGATCGCGCGCAGCAGATGCGTTCCGGCCGACAGCGACGGCGGCAGCACGCGCGTGATCCACACGCCGCTGAGCGCCGGGACCAGCGTGTCGCCCTGGGCAATCGGGAAGCCGTCCGCCATCACCATCCAGTGGAAGATGTGCGACGGCATGCGGCCCAGATTGTCGATCTTGAACTCGTAGGCCGCGGGCGACGTGGTTCCAATCGTGTCCGGATCGGTGTGGAGCGAGTTCGGCGTGAGATCGACCTCCGGATAGATCGCCGAGTACGTGGTGTCGCACAGCCCGCCGGTGTCGGTCACCAGGTAGCGGATGTTGAGCCACACGCCGGTGCCGTCATCGTGGTTCTGGGCCACGAAGTCGAAGGCCGCGCTGTCGGACGTGTACGAGCTGGGATGGATGTGGTTGTTGTGGTGCAGGTCCACCTCCCAGCGGTAGGTCAGCGCGCTCGCGGAATCCTGGGCATCGTGCGCATAGCCGCGCAGGTGCACGGTGTCGCCGGTCGCGTAGAACGAGTGATTGACCGGCGAGGTGATGAATCCGATCGGCGGCGTGTTGAAGTTCAGGACCGCGTCGCCGCCGCCGAAGTTGTCGAGCCGCGAGGCCGAGGCGTACGTCATCTCGAGACCGAGCCGGCCGCCGCCGGAGTTGAACGGCCACTGGGACACGTCGCCCTCGCCGATGCGGGTGCCGTTCTGATAGATGTCGATCGTGCCGCCCGGATAAGCGCGCGCGCCGAACTGATCGCCCGGCTGCATCACGATGTTGCTGAGCGTGAGCCAGCCGCGCCAGTTGTTGGCCGGATCGTAGGTGTTGAGGTAGACGTGGTTCGTCGAGGGGTCGAAGCGCACCTCGATCAGCCCGCCCAGGTAGGTCGTGCCCTGCACCTTGAGGTTCAGATCGTGCTCGGTCGCGATCGGCGAGATCTGGGTCATCGTGAAGAAGCATTCCTGCGTCGGACCGAACACCGTGGGCTCCCAGATCGCGTCGTTCCAGGTCTGGGCGTTCTGCCCGAGCTGTCCGCTCATGATCGCGAGGTTCCCGTCGGAGTCGCCCCAGTTCGGTCCCAGCGGGCCATCCGCGCGGTTGAAGTCGTCCAGCACCGGCGTGGTCGGGAACTGCGCGCTCGCGAGCACCGTCACGTGCACCGTGTCACGCCCGATACCACCGCGCCCGTCGTCCACGGTCAGCACCGACTGGTACGCACCCGCCAGGTTGTAGGTGTGGCTCGCCGTCGGGCCGACCGCGCCCTGTCCGTCGCCGAAGTTCCAGGTGTAGGTGAGCGGGTCGGCATCCGGATCGAACGTCCCGGTGCTCGCGAAGTTCACGTTGAGCGGCGGCGCTCCGACGTTCGGCGAGCCCTGCGCGTGCGCCTGCGGCGGATTGTTCCCGCCGATCACGCCGGTGTAACGGATGCGCATCACCTTGTTCTGGTAGATCGAGATGTAGATCAGATCGCCGGTGACCGGATCGACCTCGAGATCGACCGGGCCGGGCAGGCCGTCGCCGAAATCCTGGACCGACAGGACGTTGTCGTTCGCGTCCACGGTCGCGTACTTGATCCAGCCCACGCCGTAGTCCATGAAGAAGTACCGGTCCTGGTAGCCGGCCGGATAGAACGAGCCCTCGTAGAACACACCGCCGATCGAGCAGTTCCCCGTGAGCCCGGGCGGATTGCTGTAGGTGCCGTCGGTGTGGTTCCACGACAGATTCGGCAGGGTCGGATTGTTGGGATTCGCGGACGTCCCGTACGAGCTGCAGTCGGTGTGCGCGGGCGACGCGCTCTGGAACGGCGGGCTCTGGAATGCGCCCTCGTAGCACGGCCAGCCGAAGTTGATGCCGCCCGTGCGCGCGATGTCCGCCTCCTCCCAGGTGTCCTGCCCGACATCGCCGAGGTAGATCACGCCGGGATTCGCCGCGCTCGTGTCGGTGGAGCCGGTGCCGGGGCGCAGATTGAAGCGGTACGGATTGCGCAGCCCGTAGTCCCACACCTTCGAGCGCTTGTCGGCGAGATTGCCGTCCGCGAACGGATTGCTCGCGTAGCCGTGCCCGTTCGCGGGATTGAGACGCAGCACCTTTCCGTTGATCGTGTTCACGTCCTGCGCGCGGAACGAGCCGATGTCCTCGTACGGATCGATGAGGCCCGGGCCGAATGCGCTCGGCGACGCGCCGCCCGCGTCCGCGAACGTGAAGTTCGCGCCATCCCCCGCGGTGACGAGCAGGCTGCCGTCCTTCGCGAAGCGCACCGTGCCGATCGCGTGCGAGGGCGAGAGCACCTCGGGCGCATCCGCCCACTTCGTGCCCATCAGGATCGTGCGCGAGGACTTGATCACCGTGTTCGAGTCGGTGAAGTTCACCTGATAGCGCGTGAGGCGGCCGAATCCGTAGGCATTCGTGTCGACTCCGTCCGAATCGGGATCCACGCTGTAGAGCAGGTAGATGTAGTGATTGACGAAATAGTGGGGGTCCACCGCGACGCTGAGGAAGCCGCGGTCCTGCTGGTCCAGCACTTCGTTGTCGCCCTGCCACATCGGCGTCGCGTTCTTGATGCCGTTCTTCACCACCTGAATCCGTCCGCGCTTCTCGACCACCAGCATGCGGCCATCCGGCAGCCACACGACCTGCACCGGCACGACGAAGCCGGCGCCGGGCGCGATCTCCTCGGCCACGAATCCGGGAGGAAGCGTCTGAGCAGAGGAACGGGCGGCGAACGCGGCGACCATGGCAAGGCCAATGGCGACGGGCAGGATCCGACGCAAGAGAGAGCCTCGATTTTTGAAGGTGACGGGCTCCGCGCGACACGCGGGGCCGCTATGGGCGAAAGACACTAGCGATTCCTTGCGCTCCGAACAAACGTCGACCCGCGAGGGGGTTCTTTCGCAGCGCGGGCCGGGACATCCCGGCCGTCCGCCGCGCCGCAAGCGGTTGGGCCCATGACTCCTATTCCCGCGGTATGCAAGCCGCGCGCCCTTTTCCGCGGCGCTCCGCCGGGCCCATAATTGGCCGGGAATCCGCGGTTTTTCAGGATCGTCGCCCGCTGCCGCGGATCGGGCGACTGCGAACTTGTAGGGATTCTCGACACCGTTCGGGTGCGAACACCCATGGTGGCCCACCACACGCGGCCGGGCGCGGGCGCGGACGCGGCCAGCGCGAAGGCGGGCGCGGCCAGCCCGCAGCCATTTCGGGTGGCCCGCGGTTTGCAGGACAGCTATGCTGAAGGTGCGGATTGATCGCGCGCGAATCGTCGGGCCGCGCTGCGCGCTGAACTCCGCAAAGAACTCATGCCCAATTCGGGATCGGGGTTTCGCTGGGGTGCCGGCGAGTGGCTCACGCTCGGGGCCATTGCCGTGCTCGGGCTCGCGACCATTCCGCAGCCCTTCGCCTGGGACCAGGCCATGTTCGCCCTCGGGGCGCGCCGGCTCGCCGAGGGCGGGGTGCTCTACCGGGATTACTGGGACCCCAAGCAGCCGGCGATGTTCGCGTTCTACTGGCTCGGCGGGCGGCTGTTCGGCTTCAGCGAGGCCGGGGAGCACGCGTTCGAGCTGATCTACATGCTGGCCTTCGCGGCCGCCGTGATGGCGATCGTCGGGGCCCGGTTCGGGCGCGGAGCGGGACGCATCGCGGCGGCGCTCTCGGTGGGGCTCTTCCTCGCGGCCGAAACCGACGGCCTGCACTCCCAGATCGAATGCGTCGCCGGCCTGCCGATCCTGCTCACGCTCGCCGCCGCGGTGCGCGGCAGCGAGGAGCCGGAGCGCCGGCCGCTGTGGCTCGTGCTCTCCGGGATCGCGGGCGGGGTGGCGCTGGCATTCAAGCTGATCCTGCTTCCGATCCTCGCCGGATTCTGGGTGGTGGCGCTGCTCGATGCGGCCGCCGCGGGCATCGCAGCGCTCGGGATCGCGGTGCTCGCGATCGCCGTGGGCGCGGCGCTGCCGCTCGGAGCGTCCGCCGCGTACTTCGCCGCGCACGATGCGCTCGCGATCGCATGGTGGACGTCGTTCGTCTATCCGGTCGTGGTGCTGCGCGAGGCGCACGAGCCGCGCCTGCACACGCTCTACCTCAGCGCGCGCTGGTTCGTGCTGCACTGGGCCCCGGTGATCGGCGCGGCGGTCGTGGGGTTCGCGCGCGTGCGTCGCT
>Ga0306920_100015183_pt1 | contig 10544 bp, 7 predicted proteins | sample flu12Cox44000170_FD_204666 | JGI IMG/M metagenome (GOLD analysis project Ga0306920, IMG submission 204666) | Lab enrichment of tropical soil microbial communities from Luquillo Experimental Forest, Puerto Rico - flux4day.12C.oxic.44.000.170 (v2)... | ecosystem: Environmental > Terrestrial >... | reverse complement strand
GCAGCTACGGGCTGCAGGTCGCGCAGCTTGCCGGGGTGCCCCTCGCGGTGATTGCGGCGGCGCGGCGCTACCTCGAGCGCCTCGAGGCTGAGCGCGATCGTGAGCGCGCCACGGGGCCGCCTGCCGATGGCGCCCAGTCGGAGCTGCCACTGTTCGCAGCACCGGCGGGTCTTGCCACCGCGACTTCGCGCCCCGGCCCGGACGCGCTGCGCCAGGCGCTGGCCGCGCTCGATCCCGACCAGCTCTCGCCCAGAGCTGCGCTCGAGGCGCTCTATGCCTTGCGGCGCCTGCTCGATGGCTGATTTCTTGCGGTGGCCTAGCGCAGCGAGAAGTGCCCCTGCGTGAGAAAAAGTCCCGTCTCCTGGGCGACGCGCGCCGAGAGCAGCATCCCTAAGTGACTCACGGGCAGCACGATGTGATCGGCGGCTCCCGCCATGCGCGTTTCGCTCACCGCGACCGTGCCGTCGTTTTCTTCGGCGAAGCGCGCGAGCAGCTGGCCGAAACCGATCGGCTGGGTGCCCGCCACGATGCCGAGCGGATCGGGGTGCGTCCACTGCCGGTCGTGCGGCTGCAGCAGCTCCTCGGCGACCGATTGACCCATGAGATGCGCGACCGGTGCGAAGCGGGCGGCGTTCTCGGCCGCACGGCTCGCGACGCTCGGAGTCCCGAGGAACACCACGCGGCCCGGCGGCTGATCGGGGAAGCGCTCGAGAAACCGGTGGATCACGAGCCCCCCGAGGCTATGACCGACGAAATGAACCTCGGTGGCGGCGAGCTCCGCGACGAACTGCGCGAGCCGCGCCGTGATGCTGCTCATACCCGTCGAGACCGCCGAGTAGCGAAAGGCGTGGAGTGTCAGAGAAAAATCGTGCTCCAGGCGGCGGCCGAGGACGAGAGACTCTTGTCCCGGCATCCACAGGCCATGCACGTAGACGACCGCTGTCACGCCTCAAGTCTGCGGCGTGCGCACCCGCACGTGCAGCTCGCGCAGCTGCGCCTCGCTCACCTCGGTCGGTGCGTCGGTGAGGGGGTCGGCCGCCGTCTGAGTCTTGGGGAAGGCGATCACCTCACGGATGCTGTCGGCGCCTGCCATGAGCATGGCGAGCCGATCGAGACCGAAGGCGATGCCGCCGTGGGGCGGCGCGCCAAACTTCAGTGCATCGAGCAGAAAGCCGAATTTCTGCTGCGCTTCCGCGGCATCGATGCCGAGCAGCTCGAACACCGTCGATTGCATCTCCTGACGATGGATGCGCACCGAGCCACCGCCGATCTCCGAGCCATTCAGCACCATGTCGTAGGCTTGGGCGAGCGCGGCGGCGGGAGCGGCGCGCAACGCCGCGGGGTCATCGTTCACCGGCCCCGTGAAGGGATGATGCATCGCCACCCAGCGGCGCTCGTCCGCCTCCCATTCGAACATGGGAAACTCGATCACCCACAACGGCCGCCAGCCGCTCGCAGTGAGCCCGAGATCCTGCCCGAGCTTCAGGCGCAGCGCCCCGAGCGCGTCGCTCACGATCTTGGCGTTGTCGGCACCGAAGAAAATGACGTCGTTGTCGGCCGCCTGGGTGCGCTCGAGGATACCGGCGAGTGCCGCGTCGCTCAGGAACTTGATGATCGGCGACTGCAGCCCCTCGCGACCGCCCGCGCGCGCATTCACCTTGATGTAGGCGAGACCCTTGGCGCCGTAGCGCGTGATGTAATCGGTGTAGGCATCGATCTGCGAGCGGGGCATGCTGCCCGCGCCCGGGACGCGCAGCGCCGTGACCCTTCCGCCCGGGTCCTTGGCCGGGCCCGCGAACACCTTGAAGTCGCAGTCCCGGACCAGATCCGCGATATCGACGAGCTCGAGCGGGTTGCGCAGGTCCGGTTTGTCGGAGCCGTAGCGCCGCAGGGCCTGCGCGTAGCTCATGCGCGGGAAGGGGTCGGGAAGCTCCGCTCCCAGCACCTCGCGGAAGAAGTGCCGCACCAGCCCTTCCATCAGCGCCATGATCTCGCCCTGGGCGAGGAACGAGGTCTCGATGTCGAGCTGCGTGAATTCCGGCTGGCGATCGGCGCGTAGGTCCTCGTCGCGGAAGCAGCGCGCGATCTGGTAGTAGCGGTCGAAGCCGGAGATCATCAGCAGCTGCTTGAAGATCTGCGGCGACTGCGGCAGCGCGAAGAACTTGCCCGGATGCGTGCGGCTCGGCACCAGGTAATCGCGTGCCCCCTCGGGCGTCGCCTTGGTGAGCACCGGCGTCTCGAGCTCGACGAAGCCATGAGCATCGAGGTAGGCGCGCATGGAGCGCGTCAGACGGTGCCGCAGCCGCAGGCGGTCACTCATCACTTCGCGACGCAGGTCGAGGTAGCGATAACGCAGCCGCACCTCTTCGTTCACCTGCTCATCGAGCTGGAAGGGCAGCGGCTCGGAGCGATTGAGCAGCTCGAGCTCGCTCGCGAGCAGCTCCACTTTCCCGGTAGGGAGATGTGGGTTCACGGTGCCGGCTGGCCGCTCGCGCACCCGACCGCTGACGCGCACGACGAATTCGTTGCGCAGCCGCTCGGCCTCGCGAAACACCGCCGCGGCCGTCGGATCGAACACGATCTGCAGGAGGCCTTCGCGGTCGCGCAGGTCGACGAAGATCACCCCGCCATGATCGCGCCGCCGATGCACCCAGCCGGCGACCGTGACCTCCCGGCCGATGAGGTGCTCGTCAACCTGTCCGCAGTAATGTGAGCGCATGAGGCGCGCGATGTTACGTAGGCGCCGCGGGCCCCGCAACCCGAGCAGGTCGCGGTCAATTTGCCGGCATTTCCAGCACCGCCGCGCCCTGCAGGGCGCCGCTGCGCAGCCGCTCGAGGGCGCCGTTCGCATCGGCGAGCGCAAAGCGCTCGACCGTGGCCGTGAGCCCCAGCCGCGTCGCCAGCGGTATGAACGCCTCGCCATCGGCGCGGGTCAGGTTGGCGACAGATACGACCGAGCGCTCGCCCCAGAGGATGCGGTACGGGAAAGCGGGCACGTCGCTCATGTGGATGCCGGCGCATACCACTCGGCCGCCGGGGCGTACCGCCGCGAGCGCAGCCGGGATGAGCGCCCCGACCGGCGCGAACAGGATTGCCGCATCGAGCTCTCGCGGGGGACGCTCGCTGGATGAGCCGGCCCATGCGGCACCGAGCGAGCGCGCGAACGCCTGTCCCTCGCGATCGCCCGCGCGGGTAAAGGCGAACACCTGCCGGCCCTCATGGCGCGCGATCTGCGCGAGCAGGTGGGCCGCGGCGCCAAAGCCGTACAGTCCGAGGTTTTCGCCATCGCCTGCCTTGCGGTAGGCACGATAGCCGATGAGCCCGGCGCACAAGAGCGGGGCCAGAGCGGCGGCCGGACGATCCGCCGGCAGCGGCAGGCAATAACGGGCATCCGCCAGAACCTGCTGCGCGTAGCCCCCATCACGGGTGTAACCGGTGAAGCGCGCCTGCGGACAGAGATTCTCGAGACCCGCGCGACAGTAGCGGCACACGCCGCAGGTCCAGGCGAGCCACGGCACGCCGACGCGATCGCCTTCGCCAAAGCGCGTCACTGCCGCGCCGCGCGCGGCCACCACGCCGACGATTTCGTGCCCCGGTGTGATGGGACAGCGAATGTCGGGCAGCTCGCCGTCGAGCACGTGCAGATCGGTGCGGCACACACCGCAGGCCTCGACACGGATCAACAGCTCCTGCGCTGCCGGCGGCGGCAGCGTCAGCTCTGAAAGAGTGAGCGGCGCGCCCGGCGCCTGGAGCCGCATGGCTTGCATCGCGGCTTCAGGCGGCAGGCTTGGCGAGAGAGGTCTGGTTGGGCGCCGGAGGCACCACCACGCCGCAGGTGATGATCATCCTCATGGCCGCATCGACCGACATGTCGAGCTCGACCACCGAGCGGCGCGGCACGATCACCAGGTAGCCCGCGGTGGCATTGAGCGCGGACGAAATGTACACCGCGACGTGCGGCTCGCGCAGCCTCTCGCTCACCTCCGGCACATCCTCGGCCGTGAGAAAGCCGATGCTCCAGGCCCCGGCACGCGGGTACTCGATCATCACGACCTTGCGGAAGGAATTCGACTGCGAGAGCACACTCTCCGCGAAGCTCTTGACGCCGCCGTATACGGTGCGCACCACCGGAATGCGGTTGAGCAGCTCCTCGCCCCAGCCGATCAGCCGGTGCCCGATCAGGTTGGTCGCCAGGAGCCCGGTGAGCAACAGCACGATCAGGGCGAACACCGCGCCGATGCCGGGCAGTGAGAACCCGACCAGCGCCTCCGGGCGGTAGGCTGGCGGCAGGACCTGCAGCGTGAGGTCCATGAGGTGGAGGATGAAGCTCACCACCCACACCGTGGCGAGAATCGGCAGCCAAACGAGAACGCCGGCTACGAGATACCGCCGCAGGCTCCGCTTTTTCGTGGTGCCGGGCCCGTCCATGATCTCAGCGCCGCTGCTTGCGCGCCCTCCGCTTGGAAGAGGCGCGGGCCGGGCGGCGCGCGCTGGCGGTGCGTGTGCCCGTGCTGCGTGTGCGGCTGCCGCCCGCGGCAGCGCTCGGGGTGCGCGCCGGGCCAGGTTTGGCTTCGGCGGGCTTCGGCTCCTTGGACTCCTTGGTCTCCTTGGTCTCCGTCGCCGCCGGCTTTGCGTCCGCGGCGGCACTCTTGCTTTCCGCCTTGGCCTCCTCTTTCTCCGCCGCCAGCAGATTGCGCTTGGCTTCTTTGTCCGACTTGAAGTCGGTCTCGTACCAGCCGCTGCCCTTCAGACGGAACACCGGCACCGAGACCAGCTTCTTCAGGGTGCGCTTGCCGCACGAAGGGCAGCGCACGAGCGGCGCATCGGAGATCTTCTGCATCACCTCGGTGTAGAACTTGCAGGCCTGGCACTCGTATTCGTAGAAGGGCATGAGGTCTCTTTGGCTTGGTGTTGTCGGCTAATTATAACCATGGCGCATACGGGACCGGGACGCCACTGGGCCCGAGCCCGCGGCGCTCTCTCCAACGCGGGTTGACTTAACGCTCAGCCGCGCGCGGCGCGCCGCTCATCGGTCCTGGCAAAGGCGAGCTGGCCCTCGCGCGCACTGACGCGGATGCGATCGCCCGGGACGAACTGACCCTCGAGGATCTTCTGCGCGAGCGGATTCTCGATCTGCTGCTGGATGGCGCGCTTGAGCGGCCGCGCCCCGTACACCGGATCGAAGCCCGCCTCGCCGAGCAGGTCGCGCGCGCCATCGTCGAGCGTGAGGTCCATGTTGCGCTCCTGCAGCCGCTTGCGCAGGTACACGAGCTGGATGTCGACGATGGCGCGGATCTGCTGCGTCCCGAGCGGGTGGAACACCACGATGTCGTCGATGCGGTTGATGAACTCGGGCCGGAAGCTCTGCTGCACGATCTCCATGACCGCGCTTTTCATCTTCGCGTAGTTCTTCTCGCCGGCGTATTCCTGGATGACCTGCGAGCCGAGGTTGGAGGTCATGATGATGACCGTGTTGCGGAAATCGACGGTGCGGCCCTGACCGTCGGTGAGCCGGCCGTCATCGAGCACCTGCAGCAGCACGTTGAACACATCCGGATGCGCCTTCTCCACCTCATCGAGGAGGATGACCGAGTACGGCCGGCGCCGTACCGCCTCGGTGAGATAACCGCCCTCCTCGTAGCCGACGTAGCCGGGTGGCGCGCCGATCATGCGCGCCACGGAGTGCTTCTCCATGAACTCCGACATGTCGATGCGGATGAGGGCGTCCTCGGTGTCGAACAGGAACTCGGCTAGCGCCTTGCACAGCTCGGTCTTGCCGACGCCCGTGGGACCCAGAAACAGGAACGAGCCGTTCGGCCGGCGTGCATCGGCAAGCCCGGCGCGCGAGCGGCGGATGGCGTTCGAGACGATGCGCAGGGCCTCATCCTGCCCCACCACGCGCTTGGCGAGCGCGTCCTCCATGTGCAGGAGCTTCTCCTTCTCGCCCTGCAGCATCTTCGACACGGGAATGCCGGTCCACTTGGAGACCACTTCCGCAACCTCTTCCTCGGTCACCTTGTTACGTACCAGGGTGGGCGCTTTGTCTTCGGCGACCTCGGCGGCGCTCAGACGCTTCTCGAGCTCGGGGATCTTGCCGTACTGCAGCTCCGCCATGCGCCCGAGATTGCCGGCGCGGCGCGCGGCTTCGAGCTCGGCCCGTGCGCGCTCGAGCTCCTCACGGATGTGCGCACTGCCCTGCACGGCCGCCTTCTCCGCCTTCCACACTTCCTCGAGATCGGCGTACTCCTTCTCGAGCCCGCGCAGCGTACCCTCCAGCGTCGCGAGGCGCTTGCGCGAAGCCTCGTCCTTCTCCTTCTTGAGTGCCTCCTGCTCGATCCTCAGCTGAATGATGCGCCGGTCGAGCCGATCGAGCGCCTCGGGCTTGGAGTCGATCTCCATGCGTATGCGCGCCGCGGCCTCGTCGATGAGGTCGATCGCCTTGTCGGGCAGCTGCCGGTCGCTGATGTAGCGGTGCGAGAGCGTAGCGGCGGCGACGATCGCCGGATCGGTGATCTCGACCTTGTGGTGCACCGCGTAGCGCTCCTTGAGTCCGCGCAGGATGGCGATGGTGTCCTCGACCGAGGGCTCATCGACCAGCACCTTCTGGAAGCGGCGCTCGAGCGCGGCGTCCTTTTCGAGGTACTTGCGGTACTCATCGAGGGTGGTCGCGCCGACGCAGTGCAGCTCACCGCGTGCGAGCGCGGGCTTCAGCATGTTGCCGGCGTCCATGGCGCCTTCGGCCTTGCCGGCGCCCACCATGGTGTGCAGCTCGTCGATGAACAGGATGATCTGCCCCTGCTGCTTGGCGAGATCGTTGAGCACCCCCTTGAGGCGCTCCTCGAACTCGCCGCGAAACTTGGCGCCGGCGATGAGCGAGCCCATGTCGAGCGCCAGGATGCGCTTGTCCTTGAGGCCCTCGGGGACCTCGCCGTTGACGATCCGCTGGGCGAGCCCCTCGACGATGGCGGTCTTGCCCACCCCCGGCTCACCGATCAGCACCGGGTTGTTCTTGGTGCGCCGTTGCAGCACCTGGATGGTGCGGCGGATCTCGTCGTCGCGCCCGATGACCGGGTCGAGCTTGCCCGAGGAGGCGCGCGCGGTGAGGTCGATGGTGTACTTCTCGAGAGCCTGACGGGTCTCCTCGGCATTGGCGTCGTTGACTTTCTCGCCGCCACGGACCTCGTCGATCGCCTTCTCCGCGGCGCCGCGTACCACCCCCGCCTCCTTGAAGAGCCGCGCCAGCGCACGATCCTCGAAGGCGGCGAGCACGAACAGCTCGCTGGAGATGTACTGGTCTCCGCGCTGCTGCGCGAGCTTGTCGGTGACATTGAACACGCGGTTGAGGTCGTTGGAGGGGTGAATCTCGCCGGGGGCCCCCTCGACCCTTGGCAGCGTATCGAGCAGCGCCAGGAGCCCCGAGCGCAGCTTGTTGACGTCCGCACCCGCCTTCATCAAGAGCGGCCGCACCGAGCCGCCCGAGCTATCGAGCATCGCAAGCAGGACGTGCGCGGGCTCGATCAACTGATGATCGCGGCCGAGGGCGAGCGACTGGGCATCGGCCAGTGCCTGCTGAAAACGGCTGGTGAGCTTGTCCATACGCATGGGGATAGGCCTTCAGACGGGAACGGTCGGTTTGTGGGGACAAACTGCAGCCGGTTCAAGGGGCTGCGAGGGAGTAGGGCTTCGGCTCCGGCCCTAGCGTAGTCCGGTGCAGCCCGAAGCGCACCCGGACGGCTTCGCCGTGGACTCGAGGAGGGATTGCCGGTAGCGCATATCCGCAATCGACCGAGCCTGGCGGGATAGCCGGCGGCCCGGTTTTCAGTGGTTTGCGCGCTTTTGAACCCAGAATTGGTACATCCCGATAAACGTATCGGGATTCTCGGCCTCGAAGCGCGCCCAGTTGCGCAAATTGATTGCGGCCGGATCGCGGGGATAGCGGCTCCGGTACTGCTGCACCACGCGGGAGTCCAGCTCGAAGCCGAGGAAGTCGAGCTGCGATTCGCAGAGAAACGACTCGATCTGGTCCAGCGTCAGGCAATGCTCCTGTACGTGGAATATCAGGTCGCGACATTCGCTGGTCGAATAGAAGTCAGGGAGCTTGCTCAGCCCTTGCAACTCGCCGCGAGCATCTCCGGCAAAGATCTCGCGGCGAGCGCGACGAATGTCATCGGCCGTGCTGCCGTAACCGCGCGCCGCTATGAACTCGCGCGCCTTGGTCACATACCTTCGCGCAAGTTGGCTATAGAAACCCAAATTCATGAAGCCGCCTGGGACCAGGAGAGACAGCAGGATCCGCCATCCGAAGAAAGGATCGGCCAGATGATGCAGCACCCCGGTCGATGCGACGATGTCGAACGTGCGCGTGACCTCACCGAGCCTGAGAATGTCCGCCTGTGCAAACTCGATGTTGGGGATGCCAAACTCCCGCGTCTTGCGCATGGCATAGCCGATGCTGCTCAAGCTGAGGTCGACGGCCAGCACACGAATGCCGCGGAATCTCTGCAGAGCGAGCAGCGGCTGACTTCCCGTGCCACATCCGGCGATGAGCATCTGCGGGTGACTGTCATCCGGCAGTGGCGTAAGCGGCGCGAGCGGGAAGGTACGCCGCAGCTCGCCATTGAAGTGCAGGGCCGGAAAGTTGTTTGGCAGTTTTACCCAGCGCGGGTACGGATTCTCTTCATACTGGTCGCGTACCTTTTCCGAAACGCCGGCGCTGATCGGCGTCAAGCAGGCGATGCCGGCGCGCAGTGCCTGTTCTTCAAGGGGTTCGTGGACCTGCTGGCGCAGCACGCCCTCGACCGTACGCTGCTGATCCGCGTCACGAAGCCGGCGTGGTTCGGGCAGGGTATACAGCGGGAAATAGGCGGCCACGGCTAACAGCAGCAACGGCGGCACTGTTGCATGGGTGTCCATGAGGGCGACAAGTTTGGCGCGACACACGGCCGCGGCGGCCTGTTCGCCCGCGTCACAGTCAAAAACATACTCGTTGATGAAACATTGCCGGGCGAGTGCAGCATAAAATGGCAGCCCCGCGGTATCGGACGGGTCCGGTGGTTGCTCGCTCGCTGCAGTCTCGAGCAGGGCATGGCGTGCGGCAGTCAGGAAACGCTCGAATTCAATCGTGCTCACGGGCACCGCTTCCAGCACTGCATGCAGCAAAGCATCGGCTGCCAATGTGTTGAGAGCGCCCGCATCGAATAATGTCGACTTCGGCAGGCGCAGCGGCCAGCTTGCGTTGACGATGCGGACCAAGCCCGCAATCTTCGGGTTGAGCATGATCAGGCTGAGTGCCGGGCGGCAGAGCTGGTACGGAGTTCCCCACGGTTCCGTGATCGCCACCGTAAGTGCAGCGCGGATTCCCGCGTCATTGGCGACGAACTCGGTGCGCGCGACGCAGCTGGCAAAGCCCATCTTGGTCTTCCAGGTCGGCGCGCGCTCGAGTCGCTCCATCGTCAGGTCTACGCCGTCCGGGGCCTTGTTGCGTGCAATAAGGACCATGGCCAGGTTGTACAGAATCTCGTCGGACTCGGGAGCGAGAGACAAAGCGCGTCGCAGGCTCGACTCCGCTCCATCCAGATGGCCGAGGCTGTGCAACGTCCTGCCGAGGCCGTGATGTGCCGCCGCGAACTCGGGCTGGATGTCGATTGCCCTGCGCAGGCTGTCTGCAGCCTGTTCATGCCGCCCCTGGGTCATTGCCAGCAGGCCCAGATTGAAATGGACACCGGCGTCGGCTGGATTCAGAACCAGCGCGCGCTCGTAGCTCGATACGGCTTCAGAGGTGCGCCCGAGGCTGTCAAAGGCGTTTCCCATGGCAACAAACGCATGCGCAAACTCTGGGTTGATGCCGATGGCGGCCTGGTAGTTGTGCAAAGCGCGCTGGTATTCGCCCGCGCGGCAATTGAGATTCCCCAGATTGAAGTGGGCAGCCGCATAGTGCGGGTCGCACGCAATGGCTGCTTCGTATGCGGCGCGGGCCTGCTCGATCTGGTCACTCGCCAGCAGGACGTTACCCCTGTTGAGGTGTGCTCTCGCGCAGCGCGGGTTCGCCTGTACGGCCGCATCGTAACGCGCCATTGCCTCCGTAACGCGCCCCTGTTCCTCCAGCGCATTTCCTTCATCGATCAGCGCGAGTGCGGAATCTTTCGAGTTGACTGCGGTGCCATCGGCAACCGCTGCAGACTGCAGAGTCATGATCTTAGCCGTCGCCACCTTGCGCTGCTAACTGCCCGTATCCTTCAGCTCTCGCAGCGGGCCGATGAATTTCTGATAGTTGCGCCAGCGTCCGATGGAGCTTTCATAGAGGGGTTGCCGCACCTGCCAGTAGCTGGCGGTCAACACCCTGCTATCGGTCAGATGGTAATCCAGACAGCGGTCGTCCCAGGGCAATCCAACAAATTCGAGAATTCTGCGCGTCCATTTCTCCTGCTCGATGACCAGTCCCTCGTACGGTACTTCGAGGAACGAGCTCGCCGGCAGCACGTTGCGCCAGTGGGCGACGAGCCGCTGATGCTCACGGTAATAATGAGCCAGGTCCGATAAGTCCA
>Ga0306920_100015182_pt1 | contig 10544 bp, 8 predicted proteins | sample flu12Cox44000170_FD_204666 | JGI IMG/M metagenome (GOLD analysis project Ga0306920, IMG submission 204666) | Lab enrichment of tropical soil microbial communities from Luquillo Experimental Forest, Puerto Rico - flux4day.12C.oxic.44.000.170 (v2)... | ecosystem: Environmental > Terrestrial >... | reverse complement strand
CGGGCTTCTCGGCTTCGGCGATCGCCTTGAGGATTTTGGCAACCGCAAGCGGCTCGACCGCGCCGTCGACCTTCACCAGGATGCCGCGGTCGGCGCCCATGGCGAGCGCGGTCCGGATGGTTTCGCCTGCCTGCGCCGTTCCGATCGAGGCGCAGACAATCTCGGTCGCCTTGCCTCCCTCTTTCAGCCGGATCGCCTCCTCGACGGCAATTTCGTCGAACGGATTCATCGACATTTTCACGTTGCCGAGCTCGACGCCTGAACCGTCCGGCTTGACCCGGATTTTCACGTCTTTGTCGATCGCCCGCTTCACGGGCACCAAGATTTTCATGAGATAAGGTTGCTGCTGTTGTTGTTTATTTAAGCGCTCGCGCGATTGAGGAATTCGCGCGTGCTGCAGTGCGGCAAACTAACGGCCATCCCCGGTCCGGTCAACGCCGCTTAGCGGTTCTCGCCCGGCTTCCAAAGGACGTCGCCCGAGCCCTTGCCATTGGCGTAACGGCTGGCGACGAAAAGGTAATCCGACAGGCGATTGAGGTATTTGAGAACTTCAGGGGTGACGCTCTCCCCGGCCTTGTCCTTCAGCTCGGCGGTCAACCGCTCGGCCCGCCGGCAGATCGTGCGCGCCAGGTGCAGATAGGCCGCGGTGGGGCTGCCGCCCGGCAGCACGAAGGAGCGCAGCGGCGCAAGCTCGGCATTGAGCCGGTCGATCTCGGTCTCGAGCCACGCCACCTGTTTATCGGTGACAGTCAGACGTGCGCCGCCGGGCCCCTTGCCCGATCCCGGCGTGCAAAGGTCGGCGCCGACATCGAACAGATCGTTCTGGATGCGACCGAGAGCTGCATCGAGCGCGGCATCGCCGGCCGTGTGCAACCGCGCGATTCCGATCGCGGCATTGGCTTCGTCGAGCGTACCATAGGCGGCGATCCGCAGATCGTATTTCTTGCGCCGCCCGCCAGTGCCGAGCGCGGTGGTGCCGTCGTCACCGGTGCGCGTGTAGATTTTGTTGAGAACGACCATCGCGCCGCTGTTTTGCTCGTAACTATTTCGCCATCAGCCAGACCGTGAACATGATAACCACGATGGCGATGAATTGCAGCAACACGCGCAGCCGCATGAGCTTTTGCGATGTGTTGCCCGAGCCGCCGCGCATCATGTTGATGAGGCCGAGCAGCAAGACAACGGCGACCGCGCCGATCGCGATCGGAACCCCGATGTGGGACATGAAATTTTCCATGGCCAATATATGTAGCTCGGCTTGAGCGGCAGCGAAACCCGGGACAGCCGTGATTCCGGGTTTCTCGCGGAATGACGCTGACAAGGACCTGCGCTAAGACAAGGACATGCGCTAAGACAAGGACATGCGCTAAGACAAAGCGCAACTTGCACAGGAAACGCCTGCGATGATCGTCGACTTCCAGCACCATTTCACACCGCGCGAATTGATCAAGGACGATCCGGGCGACCGGCTTGTCCTGCACTATGATGCGCTCGGCGCGCCGAGCTACACGGTGCACTCGCTGCTCTACGACCTCGACGAGCACGTGCGCATGATGGAGCTCGCCGGCATCGACGCGGCCTGGCTCACCAGCGCGGCCGGCATGTGCGCGGAGCGCGAAACCTCGCGGCTTGTCAACGACAAAGCCGCGCAAGCCGAGCGCGACTACCCGGGGCGCTTCATCGGCGCCGCGCATACGCATCCGCTCGGCGGCGCCGCGGCGTTCAAAGAGCTCGCCCGCTGCCGCCATGAGCTCGGTTTCCAGGGCGTGGTGATCACCTCGGAGTTCGACGGCAAATTCATCGACGATCCGGCACTCGAGCCGTTCTGGAATGAGACCGCCAAGCTCGACATGTTCGTCTTCGTCCATCCGGCGCTGAAACTCAATCATGCTGCGCAATTCGACGGCTACGACACCGCGCGTGCGGTGGGGCGCGAATTTTCACTGATCATGGCGACGATCCGGCTGATAAATTCCGGCGTGTTCGATCGGCATCCCGCGCTCACCGTGCATATGGCGCATCTCGCCGGCGGTATCGCCTCGATGCTGGCGCGCATCCGCTGTTTTCAAGACAAGGAATTTTGGGGCACGGCGGGCAACAAACGCCACGGCGTCAAGGCTAAAAAAGATTTCGACCATTATATCCGGCACAATCTTGTGTTCGACACAGCGGGATTTGCCGGCGGCATCGGAGCGATCAAAGCGGGCCTTTGTGAAATTCCCGCTTCGCGCATCGTGTTCGCGACCGACTATCCGCAGGAAATCCGAAAGCGCGAGGCGGTCCGCGATTTTGTCGATGAACTGCGCGCGCTCGGCGACGATGGCGAGCGCATTCTCTCCGGCAATGTCGGTTTGTTGCTCAAGGAACCGCCGGCGCCGGAGAAAGCGAGGATAGAAGAGCGGCTGTGGTAACGCGTCCAACCTCTCCCGCGCTGCTTCGCTTGCAGGGGAGGAAACTACGCCGCCGCCAGATGCTTCTCGATCTGGTCAATCGGATGTTTGGTGAGATCTTTGTCGATCTCGGCGATGATTTTCTTTTTGACGTCAGGGTGAAATGCCTTGCGCAGATCGGCGAGCGCGCGTGGCGGCGCCACCACGACCAGTGCTTCGACCCTGCGCTCGCGCACGATCCGTTCCAGCATCGCCGCGACTTCTCCAGCGAAGCGATGCTCTTCGAGCTTGTGCCAATCGGTCTGGCTGACGCTGGAGCGCCCCGCGCCGACTGACGAGAATGCCCGGCCGGGACGATCAGTGCCCTGCTCGTGGGTGGGCGGATTTTTATCGGTGAAAACACGTTCGGTCTTCAGATTAAGCATCTGCGCGTCGCCTTCGTTGCGTAAAATCAGCGCTTTGGTCCCGTCGCCGACGAAGACAAACGCGTTATGCGGAATCCTGAGCATGGAGCCGACCAATCCTGTTGCAAATGGGCGCTTAAATGCTGCCGAAAAAATGACCGGGCGTGGGCGCCCTCGCCTTGACTAAAATCAATTTGGCTGGCGCGGCAATCCTTCCGCGGCCCGTCCCGACCCGCGACGCTTCGCTATCCGGGAGCGGATAAAACCCTAATTCGAGCCGTCGAGCAGCCGGCGGGCGATGACCTGGGCCTGAATTTCGGCAGCGCCTTCGAAGATATTGAGAATACGCGCATCGCATAAAATCCGCGACACCGGAAATTCCACGGCGAAACCATTGCCGCCATGCACCTGCACCGCGTTGTCGGCGGCGGCCCATGCAACGCGCGCCGCCAAGAGCTTGGCCATGCCGGCTTCGAGATCGCACCGCCGCGCGGAATCCTTCTGCCGTGCGGCATAATAAGTGAGCTGGCGCGCAATCATGATCTCGGCTGCCATCATTGCGATCTTGTCGGCGATGCGCGGAAACGCGGCGATCGGCTCGCCGAACTGCACGCGGCTCGTCGCATAGCCGAGCGCCTGCTCCATCGCGGCCTGCGCCACCCCGATCGCTCGCGCCGCGGTCTGGATGCGCGCTGCCTCGAAAGTCGCCATCAATTGCTTGAAGCCGAGGCCTTCGACACCGCCAAGTAGATTCTCCGCTTTGACCGCGAAGCCATCGAAGGCGATTTCATATTCCTTCATGCCGCGATAGCCGAGCACCTCGATTTCGGTCCCGGTCATGCCTGGCAGCGGGAACGGATCGGCGTCGCTGCCACGCGGCTTTTCCGCAAGCAACATGGACAGCCCGCGATAGCCGCTCTCGGCGGGATTGGTGCGGACCAGAAGCGTCATTAGATCGGCGCGCACCGGATGGGTTATCCACGTCTTGTTGCCGTAGATCCTGTAGACGTCGCCTTGGCGCACCGCCCGCGTCTTCAGCGCCGCCAGGTCCGAACCGGTATTCGGCTCGGTGAATACCGCGGTGGGCAACACTTCACCGGAGGCGATCTGCGGCAGCCATTTGCGCTTCTGCTCTTCGGTGCCAGAGCCCAGAATCAACTCGGCCGCGATCTCCGAGCGCGTGCCGAGGCTGCCGACCCCGATATATCCGCGCGAGAGCTCTTCGGAGACGACGCACATCGATTCCTTGCCCAGACCCATGCCCTCGTAGTCTTCCGGGATGGTCAGGCTGAAAACGCCGAGTTCGGCCATCTGCGCGATGACATCGAGCGGAATATATTCGTTGCGCAAATGCCAGGCTTGCGCGTAGGGCGCGACGCGATCCTCGGCGAACTTGCGCATTTCCTCGCGGATGGAATCCAGCGTCTCGTCGAGCCCGCAGGCGCCGACCGTGGCATCGTGCTGTTCGCGCATCAATTCCACCAGGCGCGCGCGACGGGCTGGTGTATTCCCGGTGGCAATGAGATGCTCGACCGCCGGATTAAGCCGCGCGGCGACCGCCGCCGCGCTCAGCCCAAGATCGGAAAGGCGCACAATCTCGCTCTGGCTCATCGCAATGCCGCCGAGCACTTGCGCGAGATATTCGCCGGTCCCGATCCGCACCAGCAATTCCTCGATTTCGCCGAAACCGCCGCGATCGGCGAGGCGCTCCGCGTAATGGGCGAGCTGGCGAACGGCTTCAACATAAGTGGCAAGCCAGGCGAGGCCGTGGGTCGCGCGCTGCTCGCTGTCGAACCGGCGCGACACCAGCCGGCCTTCGACCATCACGCGCTCGCTCACCGCGCGACGCGCGTCGCTGAGCAGCGCGTCGATCGCCGCCACCGCCTCGCCAAGCATGGCGACCACTTCACGGCGCGGCGGTTTTTCGGTCACGGCAGCGGTCATGGTTCACCGGTTCCTTGATGGCATGCGAGTTCCTTCACGGCATGCGAGGCTCTGTCGAAAACCTTATGCGTGCAGTGCACAAAAGCCAATCAAGATGCGACGGGCATGGCCGCGATTCGCGGTTACGGAACCTGCTGCAAACGATGGTATGAAGCGAGCCCCTATTCGGTGCGGAGCTTGTCTGCCGTTGAACGCGATCCGCCGGTGCAGCCGCGTCATTTGGGACGCGTTTTATCGCTTCAACGCCGATGACGGCTGGGCGATAGCGAGCCACATCGCGTTGTCGGTCCTGATGTCGATGTTTCCGTTTCTGATCCTGGTGACGGCGCTGGCCGGCTTTATCGGCTCGCAGAATCTTGCCGCCGAAGTGGCGAGCCTGATCGTCGCGGCCTGGCCGCCGGAGGTTTCCGGCGGTATCGGCGGGGAAATTCACAAAGTCCTGACTACCGCGCGCGGCGACATTCTCACGATCGGCGCGGTATTTGCGGTCTACTTCTCCTCGAGCGGCATCGAGAGCCTGCGCATCGGGCTCAATCGCGCCTACGGATTGACGGAAACGCGGCCGTGGTGGCTGTTGCGGCTGGAATCGATCGGCTATGTGCTGGTCGCCGCGGTCGCGCTGCTCGCGCTCGCTTTTCTGGTCGTGCTTGGTCCGTTGCTGTTTCGCGCTGCGCTCGCTTACTTCGATTGGCTCGCGCCGCTTGAGGGCCATTACAACGTCGCGCGTTTTTCCGTCGCCGCCTTCGTGCTCACGGTGTCGCTGTTGATCCTGCACATGTGGCTGCCGGCGGGGCGGCGGCAAATCGAGCAAGTGTGGCCCGGTATTGCCGCCACGCTCCTGCTGTGGCTCCTCTGCGGTATCATATTCGGCCGCTATCTCGCGGACTTCCGTTACACCTATGTCACCTATTACGCGGGCCTGGCCTCGGCGATGGTGGCGCTGGTGTTTCTCTATTTCAGCGCGTGGATTTTCATCTATGGCGGCGAACTCAATGCCGCGATCGCGCGCGAACGCGCGATCCGACGCGGCACGCCGGATCACGTGGCCTGATTGCAAACGTTGCCGGCTGAGCGTGTCCCGGTTTGTCAGGCGCGTTGCGCCTCCAGCACGTCTTCGAAATTGCGCAAGCCCTGCCGCGGCGTATTGACCAGCACCGCCATGTTGCCCGGCTTATGGCGGTTGGTGCGCATCAGCTCGTGCGCATGGGGAATCTTCTCCCACGGAAACACGTCGCTCATGCACGGATCGACGCGCCGGTCGATGACGAACTGATTGGCGGCGCTGGCCTGCTTGAGATGGGCGAAATGCGAGCCCTGCACGCGCTTTTGCCGCATCCAGACATAGCGCGCGTCGAAGGTGATGTTGTAGCCCGACGTGCCGGCGCAGAACACCACCATGCCGCCGCGCTTAACCACCAGGCAGGACACCGGAAAGGTCGCTTCGCCCGGGTGCTCGAAGATGATGTCGACGTCGCGTTTGCCGGTAATGTCCCAGATCGCCTTGCCGAACCGCCGCGCTTCTTTGACCCAGGAGTCGTAATCAGGCGTGCCGACCTTCGGCATCGCGCCCCAGCACTTGAAATCGTTTCGGTTGACTACGCCCTTAGCGCCGAGATCGAGCACGTATTGGATCTTGGCCTGATCGGACACGATGCCGATCGCGTTGGCGCCGGACGCAGCGACGAGCTGCACGCCGAACACGCCGAGCCCGCCGGAGGCGCCCCAAACCAGCACATTATCGCCTGGTTTCAGCGTGTGCGGCGGATGTCCGAACAGCATGCGATAGGCGGTCGCCAGCGTGAGCGTGTAACAACCCGCTTCCTCCCATGTCAGATGCGCTGGCTTAGGCATGAGCTGCCGCGACTGCACGCGGCAGAACTGCGCGAACGAGCCGTCCGGCGTCTCGTAGCCCCAGATGCGCTGCGAGGGGGAGAGCAGCGGATCGCCGCCATTGCATTCTTCGTCGTCGCCGTCGTCCTGATTGCAGTGGACGATGACTTCATCGCCGACCTTCCACCGCCTGACTTTCGGCCCGACCGCCCACACCACGCCGGACGCATCCGAACCGGCAATGTGGAAGGGGTGCTTGTGTCCGTCCAACGGCGAGACCGGAACGCCAAGGCCGGCCCAGACGCCGTTGTAATTGACGCCGCCGGCCATCACATAGACCAGCACCTCATCATCGGCGATCGGCCAGGTTGGAACGACCTCGCATTGCATCGCCGTTTCCGGCGGACCGTGGCGCTCCTTGCGGATCGCCCAGGCATACATCCTTTCGGGAACGTGGCCGAGCGGCGGGACCTCGCCGATCTCATAGAGGTCTTTCAACGGCGCAGCCGAGGGTTTTTTCTGCGCTACGGCCATGGTTGGAATTCTCCCATGCACCGGCACGGCCGGCTCCGACGTTAGATCAACCAAGGAGCGCGGCTGCGGTCGCAACTATAACACTCTGCAGCAGTTTATGTTGCATTGCAACAATAACGGCGTCAAACTGCCGCCGCGCTCAAAGTTTGCAGGCGATGGCGCGATCAATGCAGCGCAATGAAACAGCAGCGGATTCGGCATCCGGCGGTACCCGCTCCAATCAAGAGGCGGGCGGCAAAGCCGCACGCGACAAGCCGTGGATATTCCGCACCTATGCCGGACATTCCACCGCTGCGGCGTCGAACGCGCTCTATCGGACCAATCTGAGCAAGGGCCAGACTGGGCTTTCGGTCGCCTTCGACCTGCCAACACAGACCGGCTACGACAGCGATCACCCGCTGGCCAAAGGTGAGGTCGGCAAAGTCGGGGTGCCGATCTGCCATCTCGGCGACATGCGCGCGCTGTTCGACGGCATCCCGCTCGGCGAGATGAACACGTCGATGACCATCAACGCGACCGCTGCCTGGCTGCTCGCGCTTTACATCGCGCTCGCCGACGAACAGGGCGTGCCGCGCGGAAAACTCCAAGGCACGACGCAAAACGACATCATCAAGGAATATCTGTCGCGCGGCACGTATGTGTTTCCGCCGTCGCCGTCGATGCGGCTGACCAAGGACGTGATCCTGTTCACGACCAAGGAAATGCCGAAGTGGAATCCGATCAATGTCTGCTCCTATCACCTGCAGGAAGCCGGCGCGACGCCGGTGCAGGAAATCGCCTTTGCGCTGGCGACCGCGATCGGCGTGCTCGATACGGTAAAGGCGCAGTGCGCCGAGGAGGAATTCGGCGAGGTGGTCGGACGCATCTCGTTTTTCGTCAATGCCGGACTGCGTTTCGTCACCGAAATCTGCAAGATGCGCGCGTTTACCGAATTGTGGGACGAGATCACCCGCACCCGTTACGGCGTGCGCGATCCCAAGCAGCGGCTGTTTCGCTATGGCGTGCAGGTCAATTCGCTCGGGCTGACCGAGCAGCAGCCGGAAAACAACGTCACGCGCATCTTGCTCGAAATGCTGGCGGTGACGCTGTCGAAGGACGCCCGCGCCCGCGCGGTCCAGCTGCCGGCCTGGAACGAAGCGCTCGGCCTGCCGCGGCCGTGGGACCAGCAATGGTCGCTGCGCATGCAGCAAATACTCGCGTATGAGACCGACTTGTTGGATTACGGCGACATTTTCAACGGCTCGCCGGTCATCGCCGCCAAGGTTGCCGAACTGAAAACCGCCGCTCGCGAAGAGCTCAATCATATCGAAGCGCTGGGCGGCACGGTGGCGGCGGTCGAGTCCGGTTATCTCAAGCAGCAGCTCGTGGAGTCTAATTCCCGCCGCGTCGAGGCGATCGAGCGCGGCGAGCAGACCGTGATCGGAGTCAATCGCTTTACCGAAACCGAGTCCTCGCCGCTTGCCGCCGCCGCCGGCGCTGTTCTTACGGTGGCGGCAGAAGCGGAAGTCGACCAGATCGCTCGGCTTAATGCGTGGCGGCAGAGCCGCGACGCCCGCGCCGTCGCGGCGGCGCTCGATCAATTGCGCAAGGCGGCCAAGAGCGGCGTCAATGTCATGCCGGCATCGATCGCCTGCGCGAAGGCCGGCGTCACCACCGGCGAATGGGGCACGGCGCTGCGCGCAGCCTTCGGCGAATATCGCGCGCCGACCGGGGTAGGAACCGCGATGCGCAACGACGCCGAGGGACTCGACGACATTCGCGCCGAGGTCGATCGCGTCTCGAAAAAACTCGGCCGCCGGCTGAAACTTCTGGTCGGCAAGCCGGGGCTCGACGGCCATTCCAACGGCGCCGAGCAGATCGCCGCCCGCGCCCGCGATGCCGGCATGGATGTGGTCTATGACGGCATCCGTCTGACCGCCGATGCCATCGCCGCTGCAGCACGAGACCAGGCCGTGCATGTCGTCGGGCTGTCGATCCTCTCAGGTTCCCATCTGCCGCTGGTGCACGAAGTGATGGCGCGGTTGAAGGAGAACGGCGCGGCCGAGGTGCCGGTCGTGGTTGGCGGCATTATCCCGCCGCACGATGCCCGCGCGCTGAAGAATGCCGGCGTTGCCGAGGTTTACACGCCGAAGGATTTCGCGCTGAACCGGATCATGGCCGACCTGGTACGCATCGTCGAAGGCGCCGTCGATCGCAGCGCATGACCGCTCGCGGATCGCTATTTTTCGAGCTGGGGCCGGCAAATTAAAAAATCGATTTGTTAGAGCCGATCAGCTGCGTCGCGAGGCGGGCGCCGTGCTCCGGATGGGGCTCCGGCATAAGGCGTAGGACTGCTCGGCTTCCTTCGCATGAGCAAAGACTTCAGCAGCGAGCCGCGTTAGCAGCCGGGCAAAATCGTGGTGCTGCTCGCAATAGGCCCTAGCCGCCAGTTCCAGCATGCGCTTGCCGCGGATTCGTAATTGTTGCGCGGCGTCCACTGTTTCACTCGATTGATACGTCATTTGAGCCATTTGAGTAAGAAACACATTTTGCGGCGTCTCGTTCCCAGCATTTCGGCATCTGTTTTCCCATCATGGGGCTGTGGATCATGGGCGAGGCTTGAATGACTGCGAACTGGCCGATTCCCGCAACAAATGTTGGATCGAGAAGAACCGCCGCGTCACAAGTGACCTACGTCACTCAGCGCGCTTGACTAGCCCATCTTCCTGGTCTTCGAAATCTGCTGATCCTAGTTCTGGTGTTGAGATTTCAAGATAGTTAATCACCTGCCCCACTGCCTGAGCTGCGCACTGACGTTCATGGCTGAAACCGCTAATGCCCCTGTCCGGCCTACGGTGACCGACGGGGGGCTAAAATTTGGCAAGAGCGGACGCCTGCCAACGCGCAAAGTCACTGTACGGTCGCGACGCGGGCAGACTTGCCCCGAGTTGGTGATACTGACGTGCGCGCCCTTACGTTGTTACCCAGACGGCGGGGCGGGTCGGAATTGAATGCCGCATCGCCTCTGAATTGAAGCTTGCTCTATTGCATCCATTTGGCCTTTCAGTTGCGCCAACTGAGCGGCATTTTGCTTATCGCCGCGGCTGCCGCTGCTGATACGCGCTGCGCTTCTGCCGCCAGTTGGTCACAACTATACGATTGGTACGTCATAGGTGAAACGTACGATGGCGTAATATCGGCAGACTTAGACGCACAGCCCGCTAGCAAAACCGCTGCTGTAACAGCGATCCATTTCTTGCGCATAACACAGGCCCCCGCGCCCTGGGGTGGGGCGACCAAGCCCGACTTCATGACTAGTGACGATCAAATGAGTCTTGCTTTGTTGAGCCAATGAATTGTTTTGATGCGTCACAAAGCCTGTTGCTGCCGTAAACATCAGCGTACTTGTGCGCATCGGAGATGATTGCCTGGCTAAGCGGGCAATTTTGGAAATGCTGCTTAG
>Ga0306920_100015180_pt1 | contig 10545 bp, 16 predicted proteins | sample flu12Cox44000170_FD_204666 | JGI IMG/M metagenome (GOLD analysis project Ga0306920, IMG submission 204666) | Lab enrichment of tropical soil microbial communities from Luquillo Experimental Forest, Puerto Rico - flux4day.12C.oxic.44.000.170 (v2)... | ecosystem: Environmental > Terrestrial >... | reverse complement strand
CACCGACCACACCAGGGCGGCAATCCAGCCGACGATGGTCCAGCCGGCGGCAAAGTTCACAAGGCCGATCCATGGCAAACGGTGATGATCTCGGACCATGGCGATGATGAACGGCGCCACGTAGAGACCGAGCATCGAGCCGAGCACGAGATAGAAGCCGATCAAATTGCAGATGCCGTCGACAAAGCTTCCCATCGTCTTCTCTCCGTCCGAGGCGCGGGAGGTTCCCCGTCGCCATACCGGAGAGGTCGGGTGCTGTAGGGCGCGCTGCTTGATAATCCGCGCCAAAAAATTGCGAGTTCGCGCCAATCGCGCCGACTTGGCCTCGCCTAGGTCAGACGCTTCCGCCGCGGTGATCGCTGAGCATGGCACGGGTCCGAGCGGATCGCCGTGGTGCTACAAAGCAGGCTCAGGGAGGGGCACCAGAATGACCATCGAGAAGATCGAAAAGCGGATCTGTGATCGCTGCGGCTTTATCGAGGTCGGCACGACCGACCCTGGCGGCTGGGCGCAGATAACGTCGAAGGCCTTAGGGCTCCACACTACCGGCGCCGACGACGGGATCGTCGATATTTGTCCGGATTGCCGCAGCGAACTGCTCGAATGGTGGCATGAAAAGGAGCCGAAGCCCCTATAATTGCGAGCAAAGCTCACCCGAGCAGAGCACTGCCTATGGCGGACCTCGAGGGCACGAGCGTGGGTCCTTTAAAAAGTGAAGTAGGCGCTCTACGGGGCCTTGGGTTTGCGGCCCTCGGGCAGGATCTCGTTTTTCCTCGCGCTGCACCTGCCGCTCGCACGACGTCGACTATATTCGAGGCCCGGACCACCCTCGCGAACGGGCACAGCGGCTATCGGTCGGTGGTCTTGCCGACATCCCCGCTCGGCACCGTGACGACCGGCGACTGATGCGATGACGCCCAGCCGCTGCGCGCTCGACCGACAGAGCGGACTGACGCTGCTAGAGCTGCTCGTTGCCCTCCTCGTACTTGGTCTCCTTGTGGTCGGGCTTACTCAGGGCGTGCGGGCCGGACTTTCGATGTGGAGTGCCCAATCCCGCCGACTGGGCGAAACCGCAGAACTCGATGCCGGCGCGCGCGTCCTGCGCATGCTGCTAAGTGGGATCTCGGCGCCACCAATGAAACTCGAAGCTAGCTCTGACAGGCTAGCATTTGTTGGCGATCTACCGACCGGGCTCGGCACCACCCGTCGCGCCGACATTACCCTCGAGCTCGTTCAGGGACGCCTGGTGCTGCGCTGGACCCCACACCTTCACGAGCGCACGACCGCGCCTGAGCCCGAGCCAATCGAAACCGAGCTCATCCGCGACATCGAGCGCCTCGAATTCGCTTACTGGGGAGCACCATCGCCAGACCAGCCTGCAGAGTGGCAGAATCAGGCGAGCAGTTCTCCACTCCCCGAACTCATTCGCGTTCGCCTCGCTTTCGCCAAAGGCGACCGACGCCGATGGCCCGACTTGATTGTCGCTCCCGCCATTTCAGCTTCTCCGCAGACGCCACGCGCTAGATCGCGTTGAGGCGAGCCGTAGACCAGTCGTCACCGAAACCACCGTCGCTGCCAGCGCACCAGCCTCGCTGGCTCAGACACAATCTCTATCTGCTCACGGCAAAAACCGCTACCAGCCCGCCTTCGCCAAGGACTGGACGGCGCTGTGGCGCCAGACATTTCGATGAAAGCAATGGACGTCCGAACAACCAATTCCCCGGCCGCCTCCCTGACCCGCGCCGGGAGGCCGCTCGGGGTGGATTCCGGTCCTTCGCGGGCACCCGCTCGGGCGACAAGGTCGCGCCGATTCCGGACCTTTGCGAGACGGCGGCGGGCCTAGCGTGTAAGGTCTTTAGCGGCCATTCGGCACGGGACCGACAATCCGACCGTAAGCACGTGGTCGCTCGTGGCGATCGCGGTATGATGCACCACGGAGGACGGTCCCCGACGAGGTGCGCTAGAAAACCCATGCGGTTCGTGGCCGCAGGGCCGGTCGCCCTCGGGTAGTGCTCTCGCTTCCTGGCAAGCGCTGGGATCTGCTTCGCTCGCGCTCCTGGCACGCAAGCGCTCGTATGCACTATCCTGCAACTGCGAATGTAGGAGTGAGGCGCAGGCCGATGTGCGTTCTCGGATTAATTCCAGCGCTCGCTCGATCCGGCGGGCCGCCGTGGACCCCCACTTTCGCGGGGGTGGTCGAGGCGGCGCTCGATGCGGCCGAGGCGGGTGTGGATGCGGTCGAGCCGGGCATCGAGGCGGGCGAATTCGAGCCTGGTATGGGCGAATTCCTGAGCCAGGGTGTGCTCGATCGCCGACAAGCGGGCGCGCTGCTCGTCCTGCTCGTCGCGGACGTTGCCGAGGGTGTCGCGGATCTCGCGCAGGCGGGCCAGCACAAGATTTTCCGGGTCGGCCGGGGGTAGAGTGGTCGCAGCCATTGTCGTGGTCCTTTCGCGATAGTGGTCAGAGACGCCGTCCCGGCCGATACCCGCGACGGCGTCTCGCCGTTTGCTTATTGCGTCCCTTGTGAGACAACATAATATGCCCGCTGTACATCTATGACGCAAGGAAATGGCGCAATTGCGGACAATTTCCGGCGACGAGCTGCGGGCCCGCATCAAGCACCTGGGCCTGACTTACGCGCTGGCCGCCGACCAGCTCGGGCTGACCCTCCACGGGCTCAACAAGCAGATGCGCGGCGAGCGCCCGGTCAGCCGCCAGACCACGATCATCCTCGAACGGCTCGAAGGCGATCGGCGTGCCGCGCCGGAAGTGACGAGAAGCCGGCTTCAGCAGCGGCGATGAACCTTCGACGCGGATTGCTGCGGCTGTGGCTGGTGTTGTCGATCGGTTGGATTATCGCGGGCGGCGTCCATGCCTACTCGCTGTGGCCAGAACCTGTCGGCCCGTGGACCGCGTATCAGGCGCTCGAATGGTCTTATCCCGTCACCAAGGAACTGCCGACGACGGGGGACTTGATTGACGAGGTAGCGCAGCGGCGAGAGCGGTGGATTGTTCAGTCGCACCTCGAATGGGCGTTCGGGCCGCCACTTGCGATTCTGATCATCGGCGGGGCTCTGGGGTGGGCGATTGCCGGCTTCCGGCGGGGATGACTGACGGAACGATGCTCCGTGCCGGGCGCGGACGAGCCAGCCGGCGGGCGCCCTGCCGGCGATCCCGATGACGCGTGAAGTGGGTAGGGGATGTGTGCCAGCCGGGCCGCCTTTGGGCGCGATTGCCGCGGTGCTGGCGGTGATCCTGACATGGTCGCCAGCTGCCCGCGGCGCAGAGTCGCCGCCGCCCTACTCCTGTCGACTGCTCTACGACGAGCAGAAGAAATGCGCCTTCGATCCGCACTGCGACAAGCGGGTAATCGAGCGGCTCACCAAGGAATGCCTGCGCGACGGCGGAAGGCCGTGATCCTCGATCTCAGCGAGCACGGGCGCTGCTCAACCTGCTGATCGATACGATCGAGGCCGACCGCCAACCTCGTCGACATCGGGCTGGTCGTCGTTCAGCACCTCCCAGGGTGTTTGCGGCGTGTGGGCATTGGGTTCGTGGAGCGGCTCAGCGTGGATGGCGTCGAAGATCTGCGCGAATTCGGCTGAATGCGCCTCCTCTATATGCTCCTTCAACCCGATCTTTTTGCCCCCCCTGACGCCTGTGACAGTGTGCTGGGTGGCGAAGCGTTTGTCGCACCAGCGACATTTCAAAGGCATTGGGGGCGGACTGTCGAGCGCGCGGCGGCGGGCCTGGAGTTGCTGGCGCATCTCGCGCAGCAGCTTGTACAACTCCGGGACAGCGGCGTAGCGCCGCTGCATCTCGACGAGCGTGTTCTCGTCGTCGAGCATAACCAGTTTGGCTGTGAGGATAGCGCGACGGCGCTGCTGCCGCTCGGCGCCAGTCATTGCTGTTTTACCGATCGGTGGTCGCCCCATGGGCTCTTTCTTCCTAGTTTCGTCACGGCATGTGTCACGAAAACCGGGCAGCGTCAACCCCGAAGCCACCTTCGCCACCACGGCAGCTTCGGCCCCGTCAGCAGCGCCAAGAGCCGGCGGCGCTCCTCGACCTCCGAATCGAGGCGGGTGCGCAGATCGCGGATCGTCTCGGCCTGCTCGACGATGACGCGGTGCAGAGCCTGGGCTTCGCCCGGCGATATTGCCGGGTATGTCTCGGCACCATTCCCCGGTACGGACTGCGTCATCGTACCGGCCATGTCGCCGGCAAAGGGGAACACGCGCGCCAGCTCCGCGGGATCGATCTCATAGGCGCCGCTCGCGGTGCGGCTGGCGGAAAGCTTGCCGCTCTTGATCGCACGCAGCAGGGTCGGCTTGGATTTGCCGGCGGTCTTGGCCGCCTGGGCGAGCGACAACATGGAGTCCCCCTCATGGCCGGTACGCGTCGCCGGCCACACGATGCGGGGGGAATCACCGTGCGCCAGTTACATGACCGGCGACGGTTAGGGGAAAACCGTACCGGCCACCACCGAGCTTACACGGCCCGACATCAGGGCGAGAGAAATGTCTTCCGGTTGCGGCGGGTTAGCGCCGGCCTGACAGACCGATGATCCGTGCCTCAGCCGAGCTCGTCAAAGCCGGGATCGATCATCCTGCCGCTCTCCACGGGGCGCAGCGCCATCCGCCGCGGGCGTGAATCCGTGCCCCCTTTCGGCCTGCCGACCGGGTGCTTGACCGCCCGGCGCGCTCGAGCACCGTCCTCGGCCTCGGGCTCGATCGGCGGCGCCGCTAGTAGGCCGGGCGGCAACAACGCGTGCGACTGGCGCGAGAGCTGGTCGAGCTGCCGCGCCTGCGCCTTCGCGGCCATCTCGAGGGTCGAAACCCTGGCGCAGAGCTTCAACAGCAACCCGGCAATCGCATCGGGAGCCGCGGCGGCGCTCGCCGTGATCTTGGCCACGAATTGTTTAACTGCAGGGTCGGTGATCGCGGCTGACGGCATGTTTGCGGGCTCCCTCAGGATGGGCGTAAGGTCAGGCCGCGAACCATCAGTAGACAATCTGAGGGCCGCCCAGGGCATGGCGGCCCGCTTTTTTTATGCCGCTGTCGCCTCGTCTGGAATCGCCTCGTCGTCAGGCAATGCCGCGGCAGGGTCGCTGGCGAGCTCGTTGAAGAGCGTCTGCCAATCAGTCGAGGGCTGCGTCCGGGCCCCGCCGTGCTGCGGATCCGGCGGATAGGCCGCACGACTGACCTTCGCGGGCAACGGCGGGGACGCGGTGAAGTTGCTGCGGCCCATGTTGCTCAAGACGAACGCCAGCGCCTGTAGGTCGGCGCGCTCGGTCTGCAGCCGGAAATCAAGATCCAAGATCCGGTCGGCCCGGTCGCACGCCAGATCGGTCAGCAGCGCATGCGTCGCGCGCCTGACCTCGGCTCTTCGCCGGGCAATGAGTTTCTTGGCCGCCGCAAGATCGGCCTCGAGCCGTGCCAGCGCCGTTTCGGCGACCTCGAACGAGCGTTTGGCTTCGTCCAGCCGCACGGTCGGGCCGCTTTCGGGCCCGATAGGGCCGGTTTCACCCCCGCTGCCGGTAAAACTCGCGATCAGCCGACCGGCGGCGATGGCATTGGCCTGCTCGAGCGCCCGTTCGGTCTCGCGGAGGCGAGCCTCTGCTTCATCCCAAAAACTCCGCGCCTTTGTTGCGGCAGCGTTAAGCCGCTCTGCCTCGTCCTCGCTCGCTGCGAGCGCGGCATGTGCGGCCTCGAGCAGTTCGCGTGGATCGCCCTGCGCCCGACGCCGTGCCTCGGCCTCGGCCTCGAGCAGTTCGCGTGGATCGCCCTGCGCCCGGCGCCGTGCCTCGGCCTCGCGCTGGATCCGGGCCGCCTCCCGCGCTGCCGGCGTCACCGCCTGCAAGGCCTCGGCGTTCCGCTCGCGCTGCTGCTGGATCGCCGCCCACAGCGCTCGCTGCTGCGGGGTGACCTGGGCGAGATAGCCGGGCCGCGCGTCCGGGATCACCTCGGTAGCATCGAGATCGCCGACACTGGCCAATCGAGTGGTGTCGTCACCCGGCACGCCGATCGTCGCCATCGCTCACCCCCTAATTCGCGGCGGGCGGGCCGCGCCCGCTGCAGGGCCTTGTCCGGTTTTCATGGTCTGGGATAGCCCGGCCTGTTTCGCGCGGCCTGAGGCCTCGCAGCGGGGTTCTGCGCAACTCGACCAACCGGAGAAGCGAACCGCACAGCTTGCCGGCGAAGTTGCGGCGCCGACGATTGCGTCGCGAGCAGCGATCGCCGCACCGCCCAGTTGCGCCTAGTGCCGGCCACTTCAGAGGGGCCGCCGGGTGCCGTAGTGGCGATCAAGCCGGTTCTGCAGCTCACGCAGCCCTTGCGCATGCTCATAGCCACCGCGCGCTTTTTCCAAATCGCTCAGCGCTTCGTCGCCCGTCCGAGCGTTGGTCCGACGCCTGGCTCGGTCGCCGCCTAGCTCATTGAGGTCGGGCGAGCGCGGAGCACCGCCGATGCTTTCGTAGCCTGCATTGGGCGCGCCCGGCACATATACTGCGGCGCCCCAAGCTTGGCCGGTTACGTCATCACGTCCGACGAGGCGGATTCGGCGCCGACTGTCGGCAAACTCCTCCTGCTCCTCGAGGCCGCCGGCAACCCGCTGCTCCCGAGAATTGCGCGGTGCCGCCGGCAGCTCGGGACCAGCATCAAAAAACCGATAGCGTTGACCATGTCGAAGCTGCATCGCCGCCTCTTCCCCTGTGGGCCCGGGGCGAGTTTAGCGCACCAGAGGCGGTTACCGAGCAGAGTTGTTGTCCACCGCCAGCGTCAGCTGTGGCAGGCCTTCGCGCTCGCGCATCTGCGCCTCCTGCCGGGCAATTGTTGCGACAAGCTCCTCAGTCGACATTTCGAAGGCGGTGAGGGGCCGACCACTGGCTAGCGGTTTCGCATGTACCCATTGTGCGGCAAATACCGCCATCCGGTCACGCCGGTCGACAGGCTGGGTCTCGTCGTTCATCACGGCCAGCATGTAGGCCAGCGGTGTGAGTCCGGCCTCATGCGCCGCCGCCAGCACCTCGGCGCGCCGGTTGCGGCTGGTGCGCGGCTTCTTGTCCCGCGAGCCCTTCGGGCGACCGGCGCCCGGTCGTCGTCCACCCAGTTGCCCCATGCCGCAAGATTCAGAAAAATCAGCAGCGAAAATCAACAGCCGTGTGCGCCATGTCACAACGCCTCGACCTCGAGCACAAACGCGACAAGGCGTTGCTCCAGGCTTTGCGAGCCGAGTGCGCAATACGCCGCGAACAAGCGATCGAGGAGCTCCGGGACGCCCGGCTAGTGGGTGATCTCGTGCGTTACCAGCAGCTCCTCGCGATGTGGCAGCAGTTTCCACACGTTTTCGGCAAAGAGCCGCCACCTGTGTGACGCGAAGCGGATAGTCCGAAAGAACTATCCCGAGCCGTCATCAAAGCCCGTAATTAGCCTATTGCCGCAAGGGCTTGGTTGTGGGCTCACGGTGTTCCCTTCCGTCAGTCAAGCAAACAACGCCCCCAACCGCGCGGTCAGCTCGATCGTGACCAACAAGCTTAGACCACACGGGTGCGTGTTGGGAGGGATAAACCGCCATCAGGTCGAGGCGAGCTGGCCGGTGCGCGATCGGGCCGTTCGTAACAACGACGCCTGGTTTCCTGCCTTCCCTTCTGCGGGGCCGCCAGGCGCCAGAATCCACTCGATTGCCGGCGCTGCCAAATTCGGGACAGCGATCCGGTCGGGACCGTTGTCGGTGAAACCGGGTTCCACGCCGAGGAGGACCGCACCCCGCGCAGCGCGACCTCCTGCAATAGATCCCTTGACACCTATGTGAGGTGTAACTATATCTGCACAACTTTGATTGTTCCTATCACAGCACTCGTGAAATCTATCGAAGGACGGCCATATCCTGGAATAGGAGGAGAAGAGAAGTGAATACGACTGTAATGGAAAATATCTCCGTCGCAGACGAGCTAGAACAGCTCGACGCAATGGAGAAAAGAAAACAGGCTGCGCTGGCGAAGCTGTTATCCGAGGTCCTCCACTATGACGGTCACGTCTTTGTGCAGAAGACCCGCATGGGTGACAGCGACAGTTACGTCGGCTCGGTCAGCTTCCGTTGGGTGGACAAGAATGTCCGGCTGTTCACGCGGCTGCCGATGCTAAGGGATAAGATCGACCCGGAAACCGGCCAGTTCATAATCGATGAAGGGAGCGTCGAGGAGCTGCAGCAGCGGGCTCCCCACTGGGATCGACAATATGTGCTCACGAGCTATCTGCTGCGTCAGCGCCACCGCAAGTTCCCACCAATCCTCGTCGTGGTGATGGAGAAGTGGGTAACAGACCGGACTGCCCCCGAATGGGATCGGGATGGTCGGGCGATTCGTACTTCGATGCCGATCCGCTTCCTCGATCCCGAGGGTCAGCTCGGGCTCGTCGACTTCCGACAAGGCGTGACGATGTTCGCGATCGATGGCTCGCATCGGACGATCGCGATCAACGGGCTCATGGAGGCACGCAACAAGGGCGTGCTCCCGATCCGCAACACTGCCGGCAAGGAGGTCGGCGTCAAACCGCTCGATGAACTGCTTGAGGAGGCCGGGCTTACGGAATTCCACATAGAGGGCATCGAGGATGAGAAGATCGGGATCGAGTTCGTCCCGGCGGTGATGAAGGGCGAGACCGCACAAGAAGCTCGCATTCGCATCCGCAGCACGTTTGTTCACGTCAACAAGACGGCCGTGCCGCCCACCTTGGGCGAGCAAATCGTCCTTGATGAGGACAACGGCTTCGCGATCGTGACCCGTCGGGTGGGTCTCAGCCACCAACTCTTCAAATTCAAGAGGGGTGGCGACCGGATCAACTGGAAGTCCACTTCGCTGCCTGCGGGGGGTATTTGGCTGACCCCGGCGGTGCACCTGACCAACATGGTCGAGGGGTATCTGGGGGTCAAGTCGCCGTATGCGAGTTGGGTGGCCAAAAGGCGGGAGATCCCACTGCGCCCCACGGACGAACAGCTTGAGGCGGGACAGGCGGAATTCTCCGAGTTCCTTGACAAGCTTGCAACGCTGCCGAGCTTTCAGGCCGTTCTAAGCGGAGAAAAGATCGACGCATGGCGCGAGTTCCCCGATAAAGGAGGACGCGGGCATCTGCTGATGCGTCCGCTCGGGCAGCTGGCTCTGGCCAATGCCGTTGGCTATCTGCACAACGACCCAGACCCAGACGGGCCGAAAATGTCGCTCACGGAGATCTTCGACAAGCTGAAGCGATACGACAAAGCGGGCGGCTTCGAGGGGGTCAACGAGGCGAAGAGTGTCTGGTTTGGCGTCACCTACAACCCACAGCGCGGCACCATGTCGATGAGGGACCAGGGAACGGCCACGGAGCTGCTGGAGTATCTGCTTGGTGGCCTGACCGCCGAGGAGGAACAGGATCTCCTGGAGAAGTTCCGCGATCTGCGGACCATTGAGGTCAGTCAGGACGAGGTCCACGCCTGGGACTACGACGGTAAGGATGTTGGTGATCGCGAGGCCATCCAACTGCCGCCACAAATAAAGTCTGAGTGAGCATCACCACCTCATCTCTCCTAATGGGCTGACATTGCCGGCAGCCCATTTTTTTTGGCGTTGCCATATTCGGGACCGCGATCCCGGTCGGGACGACAGTGCGCCGATCGGGACGGCCAGGTCGTCCTTTTCGGGACACGATGGAGCTGTCCACATTTAGGACAGTCTGGGACAACAATCGAAGAACCAGCGCAATCCGGTGATCCTGGCACACTATTATCCGACGCTTACGTTGCGGCCCGGAGCAATATCATCCAATAGGCGCCGAATTTCGGCCAATCCCTTGATCAGTATCTGCCGGTCGCGGTTGCGGTGCTGGAGCTGGTTCGGCTCGACCTCGGACGTAGTCGCGGCGACGCCTAGCAAGCGTTTGGATCTCCATCAGCTGGCGCTCGATCTGCGCCAGCCCTGTGTCAGCACCAGCGGTCGCAGCACGTCCTTCAGCATGGCCTGATCGATCGCCGCGAACGGTCGATCCTGCACCACGGGGAACACGAGCTGCTCAAACTGGCGGGTGACTTCGAGCGCCTGTCCGCCATGATGCACACGCACTTCCAGATAGCACCTCAGCGCTTCGCGCATATCCCGCGGCATGTCGCCTAGCGGCGGTTTCGCACAAACCCCCGGTTTGCCTTGCGCTCGGCCCTGATCGCTTTGACGAGCTCGTCCGTCATCGCACCCGGCCATCGTCTTTGCGCCCACTCCGCCAGCTCGAGTTCGCTGATGAAGGACCATACCTGGACTAGCGGCGCCACCGCGGTCAGCCGATTGACGACCGCCAGGCGCAGCGCCTCGGCCATGCTCTGATCCTCGCCGCCGGCGAGCGACACGAACGGCTCGGCATCATTCGCGACGATCACGAAATACGCCGCTGGCGCGGCGGCTCCGTCTGGGCGACCAACGACCGGCCCGACGCCGATCGGCGGATCGCACCTGCCGTCGATCAGCGGTGCCACAATCTGTTCGACGAACTCGGCCTGCGTCCGGCGGCGCGCACTTGGGCT
>Ga0306920_100015178_pt1 | contig 10546 bp, 9 predicted proteins | sample flu12Cox44000170_FD_204666 | JGI IMG/M metagenome (GOLD analysis project Ga0306920, IMG submission 204666) | Lab enrichment of tropical soil microbial communities from Luquillo Experimental Forest, Puerto Rico - flux4day.12C.oxic.44.000.170 (v2)... | ecosystem: Environmental > Terrestrial >... | reverse complement strand
GCGAGTAACGTAACAAGACCAGCCAGCTATCGACGACGCATGCGTTGCTCCGTGGGGAATTGATCTTTCGTTCGAATAATGTACGCCGCGGAAGAACAGCAAGTTCCTCAGAACCTTTCCAAAGCAGGGCATAATCGTGGCGCGAAAGTCTTCGGTACGTCGGACTGGTTACTCAGTGATCGCCAGTTCGACGGCATCGAAGTGGCCCGAGGATGCGTACTCGATGTGCAGTACACGCCGTTGAAGATGGTTCTCTGCCTTCTGCGAAGAATGCACCACGAGTGGCCGCATGGCGACGATGCTGCCCGCGGCCGCACTCAACGAGCACGTGTTTCTTGAAGACCCGGCCAACTCAGCCATCCTTTCGTCGGTTAGAACGCCGAGTGTGTGCGTACCGGGCAAGATACGCAGAGGCCCGTTGTGTTCCGTTGAATCATCGAGATGTAAGCGGAGTGCCAGGAGCTGACTCAATGCCGACGCCGGCGCATGAGCATAGAGGAAGCCATCTTTCGTGGACCACGGTCCCCAACCGGCCGCCTCTATTCTTCGCACGAGCGGAAGCGCCGTGTCTTGATGCCAGACGACCAGCCAATTGGACTGAGACGACTTATCGAAGAGGGTGGCGCGAAAGGGAAATGCCGCTGGACCCAGCATCGCTTGCGCCAGGCTGAGTAGCCGAGGATCGTGAGCGACCGCTCGAACCGCCGCGTGCCTCAGAGCTTGTCGGATTCCCGCCCTTGATCGTGGCAACGGGTCGCGTTTGATGCGCAGCAGAAGCTCCGAAAGCTCGCGCACCGAGACGACCGACTCAATCACAGCACCGCCATGCTCGGTCAGTTCAGCCCGCCACTCTGATTGAACGACGGGGATCACAGCTTTTTCGCCATCTCGATGAAGTGAAACGGCATCTTCATGCGATTCGTAAAGGGGAAGGCCGCACTTCCAGACTCGGCGTACCCGAGCTGCGAATAAAAGCGCAAGAGTTCGGTACGGTGGTTGATGAAACGAAGATCAGCGACCTTGCATCCGGCCGCGCGTAAGTGATCCTCGGCGGCGACCATCAACTGCTTACCAAGTCCCGCCTTCTGATGGGCCGGTTCAATGCTAAGCAGGCCGATGTGCCCCCGATCGCGCTGCGTCTCGACGTGCACACAGCCAATCAGCGTTTCTCCATCGTGCATCAGCAGAAACTGACCCTTCCCGAGCCGTGAGCGCACTTCCGCCAGCTCGATGCGGTCGCCTTCCACGAACGGCCGCTCCGCCCGGAAAGCGAGATTGATCAGTCGGACCAGTGCCTCGGCATCGTGGTCTTCGGCGACACGCACCGGTAAGGCGGACATGGAATTGATTGTAGCGGCCCGGATCGAGAAGATAGCCGATTAAAAGCGGGTAGGAACTTAGTCAATCAAGCGGCGGGCTTACCGCTCTTCGCGGGTGCGGAGCCAGTCGATGAACATCTGCTCGATCGGCTTGTCGTAGCCCATGAGCACGTGGCGGATGGTGCGTCCGCTCACGAAATGGCAGACTTCCTCGGCGAGGTTCTTGGCGTGATCGCCGGCGCGCTCCAGCGACTGCGTCATGAAGATGACTTGCAGGCTAGCTTGGCGCACGATGTTCTCCGGGTTCTCAATGTGACGCAGGAAGATCAGGTTGCGCACACGGTCCACCTCGGCATCGGCGCGCAGTACATCGATGGCTTTCTTTACGTCGCGCTTGGAAAACGACTCGCCCACGTCGGTGAGCATCTTTTCGAGCAGAGTCGCCATCTGGGTCAGGTCGCGTGTGTCCTGTGGATCGAGGCGTCCCCCGGCGGCCTGCGCGCTGTTCGCAAAACTGAGCAGCAAGTCGCCGATGCGCTCCAGGCCGATCATGAACTTCATGCAGGCCAGCAACTCGCGCGCTTCGGTCGCGGTGACTTGCGTGATGGCATTCGTCACGCCGTCGTCAATTTCCATGTCCAGGGTATCGAGTTCTTTTTCGCGCTGGCGGAGTGAAGCAAGGAGGGCGTTCGAACCAGTGGCAATGCCCTCGGCGGCGGCGCCAGCGGCATCTTTCGCCACCCGGCACGCCTGAATCGTGAGGCGCACCAGGTGGCCGTAAGCCGGTTCCGGCGCGGGACTCTTGATGGCAGTGCTCATGCGCGCGTTCCTCCGAGGTGAGGCAATTGCCGGCGGCCCGTTTCCATCTGACTTAGGCTTCCGCTTGCTTAGATGGATGACCAAGTGTAGAGGATAGGTTGTTTTTGCAAGGGTTGGGTTAAAACGACGTGAATTCTGCAGCAGGAATGGTGCACGCAGGGGCAAGCGCTCGTCCCAGCAGTCGTCTGGACACGATCTCCATTTCCGTCACATTTGCCGCGCCAGGAAAAACGCGGCCCGAAGCGTGGGGCTTCGGGCCGGCCAACCGGCCCAGGTCGCATCGGCGCTCTGAATCGAAGGGCGACGTGAATAACTCGGGAATTAGATGATGTGCCTCTTTCTCAGTGCATCCAGTTCCGCCTGAACGCCCGCCAGTCCCTGTCCCGTGTACAGGATCGTGATGTGCTCCGCAGTGAAGAAACTCAACACCGGATTACGGAAGCCGTTGTTGTAGAGCGAGACGTTCGAAGGATCGTAACCATAGCGCGGCGCCAGTTGTTGTAGGATCACCAGCGCTTCACCTACCGCAGGGATGGAAAATGTGAAGTCCGCATCCGAAAGACGGTGCAGTTCGTGTTCCACAAGAATGTTGCCTGCCCTTGATCGGCCAAGTCGATGTCGCCCAGGTGGCGCAGCGCGGGAAGGCGCGGGTTGCCATGCGCATCCTGGGTGAGATAGCCGTTCGCCACCGGATCCATCTGCGCGAGGATCGGCGGAAACACGCCCGCGATCAGCCCGCCCGGAACGTGGCATTGTCATTCGGATCGACCAGTCCGGCGTTCAACAGTTGTTGAAGGATCGCCTGCTGACCGGCTGGGGTCAGATTCTTCCGGTGCAGCACGCAGGTCGTCGTGTTCGAGATCGCATCCAGGGTTTGCGTGCGCAAGTTCGAGTCCTGAAGCTGCTGCGCCTGGCCGAACAGAATGTTGTAAGCCGTCTGCACAGCCGGAGGCTTTAATGCCAAGGCGGCGTTCCCATTTCCCGCGCCGGTCTTTGCGACCGCGGCAAGACTGAGCGTGAACAGAGTAGAGACTGCACGCGTGCGGATCTTCATGTCGCATCCTTTGTGGTGCGGAGTTGTGGCCGAACTGGAGGTTCTTCCCCCAACCCTAAGCGGGATATGTTGTGCGCAGATGAAAGCGGAAGGAAATGTTGGTTAAGGTTATGGAAGATCAGTTGAAAAACCAGGACGGGCCCTGGATCTGAACTGGGTTGTGAGCAGCTCGAGTCAGAATGGTCAGCGCGTTTGCGGCGCCGGAACCGTCGCCGACACTTGCGCGGTGATAGAAGCGGGACGGAGCGTAAACAGGAAAGTTGAACCGTGATTGAGTTCGCTCTCGGCTCGGATTGCACCGCCGTGAGCCAGCACAATGTGCTTGGCAATGGCGAGCCCGAGGCCGGTGCCGCCCGATTCGCGGGAGCGGGCCTTGTCCACGCGATAAAAGCGTTCGAAGAGTCGCGGCAGGTGCTCGGATGGAATGCCCGGGCCAAAGTCCTGTACGTAGAACTCAACTCCCTTTTCGGTGTCACGCGCTCCAATGACCACGCGTCCCCCTGTTCCGCCATACTTCAGGGCATTGTCGATGAGGTTGGAAAAGACCTGATGGATGGCCTCGATGTCCGCCTCCACTTTTGTGGAAGTCACGGACGCCAGGTCCAGTTCGATGCCGTGGCTGCGGGCGATCTCGCGGAAACTCTCGAGGGCGTCCTCGAGCAGCTCGGCAGGAGTCGCGGGCTGGAACGAAAAGCGCGTCTCACCCGATTCCACGCGGGCCAGGGTCAGCAGGTCTTCGGTGAGGCGCGACATGCGGGACGCGTTCTTGCGGATGATCTCCAGAAACTCGCGCACGTGCCCGTTCTCGGTCGAAGTGTCGAGCAGCGTCTCGGTGTAGCCCTGAATTGAAGTGAGCGGCGTGCGCAATTCGTGCGAAACGTTCGCGATGAAATCGCGCCGGGTTTTTTCAACGCGCTCGGTTTCAGTAAGGTCGCGTAGCACGGCCACCGCGCCACCCCCGGGCATGGGGGCGGCCGTCACATCAAAGCTACGGTTCGGAACAATTGAACTTGAACGAGCGGAAGCGACTTTATGCGCGTCGATGGCGGTGCGAACCGCGGCCAGAAATTGCGGATCGCGAATCGTCTCGACGACCGGGGAATGCAGACGGGTGCGGTGCGGGACGAGCCGGTCCATGCCGTGGTTGGCCCACTGCACGCGGCCATCCGCATCGACGGCAACCACGGCGTCCTGCATGGAGTTCAGCAGAGTTTCGAGTTGGCGCTGGCTGGTTTGGAGCTCCAGAAAGCTGGATTCGAGTTTGCGCGCAGTTTTATCGAGTGCTGTGGCAACCTGGCCGATCTCGTCTACCGACCCCGAGGCGATCCGGGCAGTCAGGTCGCCGGCTGCGATCTGGTCGGCGAAGGCTACGATACGATGCAGGCGATTGCTAGTGAGCTGAGCTGCGATCGCCGCCAGCAGAAGCGTCACGACCAAGGCAATCCCTGAACCCAGCAGCAGAGCGCGATGCACGCGTTTCGAAGACTCCGCGAGATCGGTGAGCGGGTACGCCAGCCGCACTGCACCTCCTGAAATGGGCGCGGCCGCATACAGAAACGGGATGCCCACCGTCTTGCTTGGCCGCTCCGCCGTGCCCACTCGCCCCGCAAGCGCCGCCTCGAACTCGGGACGGTGCGCGTGATTCTCCATGGTGGATGCTTCGGCTTCTGAGTCAGCGAGCACACGGCCAGTTGGGTCGATGATCGTCGCGCGCGCCCCGGCTGCCTGACCTTCCTGCGCGGCAATGTCGGTCAAGGAATGTGTGCGATCGCTTTCCACGCGGTGCGCAAACATCACCGCTTTCTGCGACAGGCTGCGCTGGATCTCATCACGCAGCGTGCCCTCCCAGGCGCGGCGGATGGCGGTGTCCAGCGTAAACGCGGTCACCACAATCACCGGCAAGAAGGCGAGCAGAAGCTTGAAGAAAATCCGATTTCTCACTTCGGAGCCTCGAAGCGGTAGCCCGCTCCACGCACGGTCTTCAGATAGCGGGGATTTTCAGGATCGGGCTCAATCTTTTCGCGAATGCGTCGCACATAAACGTCGACCGAACGCGGCGTGACGTACGACGTGTCTCGCCAGACCGAGTCGAGCAACTGGTCTCGGGTGAAGACGCGGCCCAGGTGGCGCGCAAAATAATCGAGCAGGCGGAATTCGGTCGCAGTCGTGGTCACGTGTTTGCCGCTGACCAACAAAGTCATAGCGACGGGATCGATTTCAACTTCGCCTATGCGAATCGGCCCCGGGGCGAGCGGACGTTCAAAGCGGCGCAGCACGGCTTTCACTCGCGCCACCAGTTCACGCGGGCTGAAGGGCTTGGGAATGTAGTCGTCGGCGCCCAGTTCGAGGCCGAGCACGCGGTCGGCTTCGCTGCTTTTCGCAGTTAGAAAAATAACCGGGATCATGGCCAAGCCCTGCGTTTGACGAATCTGCCGGCAAAGCTCGAGGCCGTCTTTGCCGGGCACCATGATGTCGAGAATAAAAAGAGCAGGGCGTTGCCGCTCGGCTTCCCCAAGAATCGTGTTGCCGGTGGGATACAGCTTGACCCCAAAGCCCGCCGTCTCCAGATGATGGCGAACGAGCCGCGAAATATCAGGATCGTCTTCAACGACGAAGATGTGTGGTTTCACGCCGTTATTGTATCTGGGAGCGGAACTCGAACCTAGCGCGGAACGCGATTGAAACAAGACTGTAACAAAGCGAGAAGTTAAGTTGGGGGCATGCGCTCGGTGTTTCCGGGCGTCGAGCGAGATGGCCCTGCCGCCCCCTTTGTTTTCGATGGCGAAATGCAGAGAAATGGGCAGAGCCGTGCGATTCGACAGAATAGCCGGGTGGGACAATCCTGGAAAATGGGACACGGAACCCAAATATATTTTCAGCGCGTCTCAGGTTGATTCTCTTCGAGCTAAGTCATGGTAAGTCCGTTTGACGGCTTCCGAAGGGCTAGATTACGAGCGCGGTGCCTCTCTGGAATGCCCATTGTTGGCGTTTGCAGACCCATGGAGCGCATTCCTGGGTCTGAACCATGCTGGAGGTCGTGCGCGACTTGTCTCTGCCTCCTAAGGCTTCCTGTCAGAATAGTATCTTTGAGTTATGCCGAAATGTCGGCTGGCTTCAATAGGGGCAACCACAAAGGACATCAAGGATCACCAAGGGAATCCTTTTTCGAACCCCGTTGGGAACCTCGGTGTTGTAGTTCATGATTTTCGAACCGTGCAACTGACACGAGGCCTGACGCGTTGCTCCGCCAGCTACTCTTTCTCGTTCTGCGAGAACGCCAACGTGATCAAAGTTTTCTGCTCGACCTCGTGCGCTTTCGCGGAGCCCGTTGATGGGCTCGCGCTCGCCGACCGCTTCACCGCCATCACCGGACGCTCGCCTGCAATGTGGCGCAAGCGGGGCAGCATGTAGAACAACGCGCCCATGTTGGCCGGCTCTTCCTGCACCCACACGATGTCGCGCGCGCCCGGATGCTGTGCGAGCGCCGCAGTGAGTTCAGCTTCAGGGAACGGGTAGAGCTGGTCCATGAAGATAATCGCCGTGTGATCGTCCTTGCGGCGACGCCGCTCCACGTTCAACTCGTGGCCAATCTTTCCCGTGCAGACGAGGATGCGTTGCGCGTCGGTGACAGAGTCGTCAGGAATGACGGGCAGGAAACTCTGGTGCGTGAGATCACTGACCGGTGAGCAGGCATCCGGATGGCGCAGCATGCTCTTCGGCGTGAAGACCACCAGCGGCTTGCGCCAGTGCCGCAGCGCCTGCCTTCGCAGCAGATGAAAATACTGCGCGGCATTCGACGGCTGACAGATCTGGAAGTTGTCGCGCGCCGCAAGCTGCAGGTAGCGCTCGATGCGTGCGCTCGAGTGTTCCGGCCCCTGGCCTTCGTAACCATGCGGCAGCAACAACACGAGACCGGAGAGCAAGCCCCACTTGTCTTCGCCAGCGCACACGAACTGATCAACCACCGCTTGCGCTACGTTGGCAAAATCGCCGAACTGCGCTTCCCACAGAACCAGCGCCTCGGGATAGTCGCGGCTGTAGCCGTATTCGAAGCCCATGACGCCAGCTTCGGACAACGTCGAGTTGTAGATTTCGCAGCGCGCCTGATCTTCGGCGATGTGCTGGAGCGGCACGTATTCGGTCTCGTCTTCGATATCGAGCAGCACCGAATGGCGCTGGTTGAAGGTGCCGCGGCGCGAGTCTTGTCCGCTCATACGGATCGGAATGCCTTGCCGCACCAGGCTCGCAAACGCGAAGGCCTCGGCCATGCCGTAATCCACGTCGCGCTTGCCCTCGCCCATCTCCGCGCGCTGCTCGAGCAGCTTCTTCACCTTGGGATGAATGTGGAAACCATCGGGATAGGTGGTTAGCCGATGCGTAAGCTCAGCGATCTCGTCAGAAGAGATTCCGGTCGGAACTTCGTATTCCGCCTTATGGCGGCCGCCGTAATAATTGTCCCAATAGCGCGGCAGATCGCGCATGGTAGGCTTCTTGGTGATGGCCTTCGCGCCTTTTTGTCCCTCCTCGTATTCAGCTTTTGCCTCGGCGAACGCGGCCTTCGCCTCCTGTTCGGCGCCAATGCGCTTCGAGTAAATCTCCCAGAGCGCGGGATGTTCTTTGATCGCTTTGTAGAGTAGCGGTTGTGTCACGGTCGGGTCATCGACTTCGCTATGACCGTGGCGGCGGTAGCCGATCAGGTCGATCACGACGTCGGTGCCAAACGTGTAGCGGTATTCAGTGGCGATGCGGCCCACGCGGACCACTGCGTCCACGTCTTCCGAGTTCACGTGAAAGATAGGAATCGACTGGCGGCGGGCGAGGTCGGCGGAGAAGCGCTCGGAGTGCTCTTCGTGGTGGTCGGTGGTGAAGCCGACCAGGTTGTTTACGATCACATGCATGGTGCCGCCGACCGTGTAGCTCTTGAGGTCGGCATAGTTCATGGTCTCGGCAAAGATGCCTTGCCCGGCAAACGCAGCGTCGCCATGCACCAGCAGCGGCAGATATTTCGATCGTCCGCTTTCCCCAGTGCGGTCCTGCTTGGCGCGCGTGCGGCCAATGGTGACTGGATCGACGGCCTCGAGGTGGCTCGGGTTCGAAACCAGATGGATGTGGACGTTATTGCCACCCTTGGTCGTGTACGTGCCGGTCGCGCCGATGTGATACTTCACGTCGCCCGAGCCGAGCACGCTGCGCGGATCGACGTCCTCGAAGCTGGCCATGATCTCTTCCACGTCGCGCTGCACGATCTGCAGAATGACGTTCAGCCGGCCACGATGGCTCATGCCCATGACGAGTTCAATCGCGCCGCGCTCGGCGGCTGCGTCGAGGATCTCGTCAACTAGTGGGATGAGCGCCGTGTTGCCTTCGAGTGAGAATCGCTTGGTGCCCAGGTAGCGCTGCTGCAGCATCTGTTCGAACGAGTCACAGCGGACCAGCAACTCCAGGATGCGTTTCTGGTCTACGGGCGCGAGCTCGCCCTCGAGGCGGTCCTGAATCCAGCGCCGGCGCTCCGGGTCTGTGATGTGCATGAACTCCGCGCCGATGGTGTTGGCGTAAATGGCGCGCGCGTCGCGGGCTGCGTCGCTATCGATCTGCAGTTCGGGGTGCGGCTGCGGCTTCAGGAAGCCAAGCGGATCGAGATTGGCTTCGAGGTATCCCCAGTGCCGGAAGAGGTCAAAAACTCGTTCGCGATCCCCATTCGGGGCATCCATGAGTGCAGTTGTGCTTTGAGGAGAAGTTTTAGTTCGAGTCGCCATAACGGATGTCTATAGGATAACGGAAAGGTGGCCATTCGCGCAGGGTGGGCCCGATGACGTTGGTGCGGCTTGCGGGTAAAGCCGAGTTTCTGCCTTTAGTCTCATCGGTATGCGGTGCTTACCGTCCTAGCCAGGAGAGCAGGTCGCAAGCGGCGAGCAAGTGTTATGTTAGTGAACACTTGGGGGGATGTAATGCCGCCTACCGATCCGAAAGAGTGGGGAGCACCGATTCTGTTGGGCGTGCCATATGACGCCAATTCTTCATACAAGCGTGGGGCCTCGGCTGCGCCCAAGCTGATCCGTGAGGCATTCAATAGCGAGTCGTCGAATACCTGGACGGAGGTGGGTGTGGATCTGGCGCGCCCGGGTTCGTACAGCGACGCCGGAGACCTGGAATTGCCAGAGGACGCCGAGGCGGCGTTCTCGATCATTGAAAAGAAGATCGACGGCATCCTCGAAACGCGCCGTCGGCCAGTCAGCCTTGGCGGGGACCATTCGATCACCTATCCCATCGTGCGATCGTTCGGGCGACGCTTCAAAGATCTAACGGTCATTCACCTCGACGCGCATCCGGACTTATACAACGACTTCGACGGCAACCGGCTTTCGCATGCCAGCCCGTTCGCTCGCATCATGGAAGAAAAAGCGGCGCGCCGGCTGATCCAGGTCGGTATCCGCACCATGAACTCGCACCAGCGCAAGCAAGCGGAGCGCTTTGGGGTGGAGGTTTTTACGATTGGCCAGGAGCGCGCGCTCGAGAACTTGAAAACCTGGTGCCCGGTCTATGTTTCGTTCGATATGGACGTGCTCGATCCGGCGTTTGCACCCGGCGTGTCGCATCGCGAGCCGGGCGGCATGACCGTGCGCGAAGTGATCGAGCATCTGCACACCATTACGGCCGCGATCGTGGGTGCTGACATTGTCGAGTACAACCCAAGCCGCGACGTCTCGGAGCTAACGGCGGGCGTCGCGGGAAAGATTCTAAAAGAACTGCTGGGCAAGATGGCCACTGAGTGCAAGTGCCCCTAAAGAGCTGGCTTGGGAACAACGCATCCGGCGAGGCACGATTCTCCGAAGCATGTCGCGAGTAGAATCAGCTCCATGAAGCGCTTGCTTCGTTGCGGTGCGGGCGCACTGCTGGCAATGCTGACGGCTTGCGGCGCCGGAAGTTCGAGTTCGGCAGGCGGCAATCAAGGCAGCATCATGCTGGCGCTCGCCAGCTATGCGGCCCAGGTTTACCAATTGCAAACATCGACGACCGTGAATGCAACACTGACCCGCACCGGTACGGTCGGCAACGTCGCGCTGACGCTCGCGGGAGTTCCAACGGGAGCGACTTCGCGGGTGCAATCGCCGGGAACCGGGACGACCGGCAGCGTAACGGTTGGCGCGGGTACGGCCGCGGCGGGCACTTACCCAATCACGGTGATGGCGAGCGACGGCCAGGTGCAGAGTATGGCCACGCTGATGCTAACCATCGGTTCGTTCGTGCAGGTGTCGACCCAGACCGGTGGCGCACTGCAGTTGGCCATGTCGACATCGTTTCAGCCCGCCGAATGGGATTACAAATTCTTCCAGAGTTTCCCGGCGGCAACGAC
>Ga0306920_100015177_pt1 | contig 10547 bp, 13 predicted proteins | sample flu12Cox44000170_FD_204666 | JGI IMG/M metagenome (GOLD analysis project Ga0306920, IMG submission 204666) | Lab enrichment of tropical soil microbial communities from Luquillo Experimental Forest, Puerto Rico - flux4day.12C.oxic.44.000.170 (v2)... | ecosystem: Environmental > Terrestrial >... | reverse complement strand
CGCCGGTTCAGATTGATTTCACCAGTGCTTTCGCGCCGATTTGACGTATAATCGATAGTGTTGTCGTTGATTTTGGGTGATCGCGATGCGTGCTCCGATTGCAGGGATCGTCATCTGGGCCGTGCTCCCGCTGGCCAGTGCATCGGCCGCCACCAAGCTCATGCCGGCTGAAATCCAGTCGACTTTCTTCACCGGCGAGGCCTTTACCGCCACGACCCCGTCAGGAGGCGTGAAGTTCAAGAGGGTATTCACGCCCGACGGCAAGGTCACGCGTTGCCGGTTGGCAAGGGCGGTGCCAGGGGCGAAGGCAGTTGGAAGCTCGACAATGACGGCTTCTGCAACACCTGGAAGGGCAAGATGCCCAATTGCTTCATCATCATGGCCGACGGTGCCAACAAATGGTCGGTGATGAAGGGTGCCGCCCCGGTCGCGGTGTGGAGCAAGTAGCTATTATTTATGCACCGACAGGTCGCGGATGGTGGGATTCGTGCCCGTCAGCGGATTGTCGGCATCGAAGCCGTAGGTCAGCGTTTCAAATCTCATCGCTCTCGCGTCGATCATGAGGAGCCGGCCGACCAGGCCGTCGCCGAAGCCGACGATTTCGCGGATCACCTCCAGCGCCATCAGCGAGCCGAGCACGCCGGTGAGGGCGCCGAGGATGCCGGCTTGGGCGCAGGCAGGCACCGTGCCCGGTGGCGGCGGCTCGGGAAACAGGCAGCGATAGGTCGGGTTGGGCGTGCCGTCGTGGCCTTTCTCATGGGCACGGATGGTGGTCAGCGTCCCGTCGAAGACGCCGACCGCCGCGCTCACCAGCGGCTTGCCCGCAAAGTAGCACGCGTCGGCCACGAGATAGCGGGTGGCGAAATTGTCGGAGCCGTCGGCGACGAGATCGTAGCGCGAAACGACATCGAGCGCGTTCGCCGCCGTGAGCCGCACCGCATGGGGCTCGACGCCCACATGGGGATTGAGGCGGGAGAGCGCCGCGACGGCGCTCTCCACCTTGGGCCGGCCGACATCACCGGTGGCATGGATGACTTGGCGCTGCAGGTTCGACAGCGACACCGCATCGTCGTCGATCACGCCGAGCGTGCCGACGCCCGCCGCCGCGAGATAAAGCAGCACCGGCGCGCCGAGCCCGCCGGCTCCGATCACCAGCACGCGGGCACGCTTGAGTGCAACCTGGCCGGGGCCGCCGACCTCGTGCAGCACGAGGTGGCGGGCATAGCGCTCGATCTCATCGGCTTCGAGCATGGCACCGTCGGATGCATTCATGGGAAAGCCCGTTTGATCCTTCACCTGCGGAACGCCGGCGCGGTCTCGTTCCCCGCCGCCGCACCGACATAGTGTTCGATCCCCGCCGTTTCCACTACACTGTTTCCACTCCGCCGGACGTCTGCAGCTTATCGGGTCCTGCCGGGGTTTACGGTCACAGGACCTCTGGGCGCCGGCCGTTCCTTTCGCCTGGAGGCGGCGCAGTGCTCCGCACGCAGACCGGGCCGGTTCGTTCACCTGTCCAGGGGAGAATCCGGGCTCTGGCGGAGCCGCGCTTCTGGATGGCAGCCAACTCGGGAGGCGGACGTGGTCAGTTGGATCGTTCGAGGACTGCTGATCGTCTCCGGCACCGTCACCGGATGGTTCGTGTCCAAGGACGCGCCCAATTTCGGCTTCATCCAGGGGATGGCGTCGTTGGTTGTCATAGCGGTGGTCGTCTTCGTGCTGGCGTTCTGGCCGGCGCGCTGGACGCGCCTTCTCGACCGTCGCAATAAGCCGGATTAGACTAAAGTCGGGAGCTTTTCGATGCGACCGCGCTAAGCGCGCTTCCGCATGATCGCGAAAAGTTGCTGACTTTTCGCGACAAAGGCGCTTGTGTCGCAGCCTGCCACCACGTTTCTGCTCCATAAGCACGGTATCAGTAGACGCGTGGGCGGTATTCCCCGACGGCCACATACTCCCTGGGTTGCGTGGCCTGAGGAGCAATGAGATAATTACCAAGGGGGGCACCGGCAGGAAGCCGGTGCACCGGGATGGCTATGACCTCATCGAACGCTCATGACCTGCCTGGAGCCAGTTCCTGGGACCTGAAGGGTGTGAGCATCCTCCTGGTCGAGGACTCCTGGCATCTCGGCATCGCCTTGAAGAACCTGCTCAAAGCCTGGGGCGCGGATGTGACCGGCCCGGTCGCCACCGCGGCCGAGGCCGATCGCGCCACCTCCGAACAGACCCCGGCGGTCGCTCTGGTCGACTTGAACCTGCGCGGCGGCGAACGGGCTTACGACCTGATCGACCGGTTGCATGATCGCGGCATCAGCGTCATCGTCACCTCCGGCTACGAGGTGCTGCCGCGGCCGCCGGCGAAGGCCGTGGCGATCCTCCAGAAGCCGTTCGGCGAGGCGCAGTTGCTCGCGCTGCTGCGACCGCTGCTCGCGCAAAGGGCGGCTCCCTAAAGCGCTGTCGGGGCGTGAATGCGTGACCGCATCGCACCAATCTCCCGTGGCTGGCTGCTCGCTCTGGCGATCGCTGTCGCCATCTCCGGGTGCTCGAGTGCCTCCCGGCTCGGCGAACAGGAGCAAACCCTGGCGCCGACCTCCACGGCGTTGCAGGCCGGCGACTGGATCAAGGTCACGGTGGCTGGGGAGACTTCACTCAGCGGTGACTTCCAGATCGATCCGACCGGCACCGTCATGCTGCCGCTGGCCGGTCCGACCAAGGCCGCCGGCATGACCCCGACCGCGCTCGCGGAAGCCCTGACGAAGAGATATCGCAGCGAATTCGTAAGAAATCCGCAGGTTACGGTGTCCGGTCCCAGGGGCGGCTAGACTAGCGTCGCGGCTAGCGTTCTGGCCTTGGAACGCCGGTCACGCGCGGTCGAGCGGAATGACGATGGTGCAGCGCACCCCGTCGGGTCCCATCACCAGGTCGACTGTGCCGCCGAGCTCATGGGGAATGAGGTCGCGGATGAGGCTGGTGCCATATCCCAATTGCACCGAAGGCGCGATCCGCGGCCCGCCGGTCTCGCGCCATGCGATCGCCAGCGTCGCCGTGTCCCCACCGGACAGAGGGTCCCAATGCACGGAAACGCGGCCGTTGGGGCTCGACAGCGCCCCGTATTTGGCCGCGTTGGTCACGAGTTCGTGAAGCACCATCGCCACCGCCTGGGTCGCCGCCGCGGTGAGCATCACGTCCGGGCCGCTGACCGTCATATTGGCTTCCGTCGCATAGGGCGCCAGCTGGTGTCGGACGAGCTCGCTAAGGCCGGCGCCGTTCCAGCGGCTCTGGCTCAGCAGCGAATGGGCGGTGGCCATGGATTGGATGCGGCCGTCGAGGGTCTGGATGAACTCGTCCATGGAGCGGCTGCCCTGGCGGGTATACATCGCGACCACGGCGACCCGGGCGAGGATGTTCTTTACGCGGTGATCGAACTCCGCGATCAGCATGTCCTGGCGCTCTTCCGCGCGTTTGCGCTCGGTGATGTCGCGGGTCAGCCCCTTGAGGAGCACGAAGCGCCCCGTCGCGTCGAACTCGGCGCGCGAGGTTTCCTCGAGCCAGACCTCCTGGCCGTCGAGGCGAATGAAGCGGAAAGTGAGGGCATGGGAGGACTTGTCCGGACGGACCGCGCGGAGATGCGCCTTGAAGCGCTCACGGTCATCGGGATGGACCCGCTCCAGGAATTGGGTGGCGGTAAACGGCTCCTTCGGATCGAATCCCAGGATCTGCGCGGCATTGTTGCTGCGCCGCAGCGCGCCGGTGAGGACATCCCATTCGAACGCCGTCACCGCGCCGGCCGTCAGCGCCTCCTGAAGCCCCGCCTCGCTCTCCGTCAGCACGCGCTCGTGCTGACGCCGCTCGGCGAACAGGGCGGCGAGCACGAATGCGCACAGCGACACCGCCACGATGCCGGCTTGGGCCCCGAGGATGCGGTCGGCCGCCACCAGGCTCTGTTCGCCGAACAGGCCGATCTCGAAGGTTGTGGTCAAGACGATCGTGACGGTGACGATGAACGCAGCTGCCGCCGAGAACACCGGCCGGCAACGGGCCGCGAGCCACAGCAGCAACGGGAACAGCAGGGCGACCGGCACGACGCTCGCCCACGGCTCCTGCGGCAGGGCGATGACGAGCCCGCCCATCAGCGCCAGAGCCACGAGCGCAGTGACGCCTTCCATCAGCTCGCTGCGCGGCGGCGGCTCGCGCACCGCCGCGGCGAGCCCGATCAACAGCGGTGCGACGGTGACGATGCCCAGGGCGTCGGATGCGAACCAATGGTGCCAGGTGGTCAGGAGCGGTGCCGTCGAGTGCTCGAAGAGCTTGAACCCGATCGTCCCGCCGATCCCCGAGACGGCGGTCCCGATGATGGCCGCCACCAGCAGGCCCAGCACGTGGCGCAGCCGGTCGAGGCTGAAGTCCGGTCCGAAATAGCGCTCGATCAGCCCGGCGGTGAGCACGGCTTCCCCGGCATTGCAGAGCGCAAAGACGACGGTCCCAAGGAGGGTCCGGTCGCCCATGAGGTTCGCCACCATGGTCGCAACGATCGCCCCGGCCGCCACCGGCCATCGCGCGGTGTGCCCGAGAGCGACCAGGGTGCCGGCGGAAACGCCGGCGGCGGGCCAGAACACCGCCACGCCGTCGGGCTTGGTCAGCAGCAGAAGGCTCAACTGCGCCGCCAGGAAATAGGCGACGCCGACCGCCGCGGCGAGCCCGGCCGAGCCCACCCACCGCTGCCTTTGAGCGGCGGCGGACCAATTGCGTTGGGCCCGCTTTCGCAAATTCCGCAGCATGTTGCACCCTCACGCGAATTGTAGCACAGGAAATACGACGCAAGTCGAGATGGAGTTTGGTCGCGGTCCGGCGGGCAGCGCAGCTATGTGCCAGCGCCTGCGGCCGCTCGGATACGGGTGGGCCGGTGCCCGCCGGGAGGGGAATTTGACGAGGGGTTGGCGGCGGCGAGCGAGGATCAAATGCCGGTCCTGCCTGTACGCGAGCAAGCCGCGAATTCGACAATCCCAAACAGAGAAACGGCCAAAGGGGCCACAAGGGGCCAAAAAAGGGGCGGGGCATCGAGCGCCAGCCGCGCCGCTGAGGTGTCCGCATGATTGGTGCAGGGAGACATAGATGGCAACGAAACCGGTAAAGCGGCGGGAGTGGACGAAAGAGGACATCCGCACGCTCAAGAGCCTCGCTCGCGAGAAGACCAAGACCACGGCCATCGCGCGCCAGCTCAAGCGCAGTGTCGGGGCGCTGTATCAGCAGGCCTCCAAGCTCGGCGTTTCGCTGGGGGCGCCGCGCAAGAAGCGCAAGAAATGAGTATCAGGCTTGGGGCGAACTATGCGCCCGTCCCGGCCCCGCGGTACAAAGGGGCAGGTTCTTGCCAGCCGGGGCAAAGACGCATGCGCATTGCGATCGGCGCGATGATGCTGTTGTGCGGTTTCATCCCGGCCGGAGAGTCCCGAGCGGACATGCCAATGGTCCAGCATGCCCGACAGGGCGATGCTGTCTGCGGATGGATCGGTGTCCGGGTCAGTCCGATGACGCGGGCCTTCGCCGACAGTCTCGGCATGGCGGAGCCCTACGGCGCTTTTTTTTTGACCAACCTGAACCGGGGAGCCCCGCCGCTGTTGCGGGAATTGAGGCCGGCGATGTGGTCACCGCCGTCAACGGCGCGCCGCTCATGCGTTCCAGCGATTTCGCCACCACGATTGCTGCGATAGCGCCGAACACGACGGCCATTCTCAGCACATCCCGCGATGGCCAGACGATCGAGGTCATGTTGATGGTCGGCTCGGGCAAGTGCCCGAGCGAGCGGCACGGGGGACGATCGTCGGCCAACAGTGCATGAACGCCCATGATGGGTTTCGCAAAGGGCTCAACCCATCCTACGTGGCCTTGCGCGGCAAGCCCCCTACCGGTTCCTGAACTTCGCCGGCCGCTTCTCCACGAAGGCCGCCATGCCTTCCTTCTGGTCTTCCGTGGCGAACAGGGCGTGGAACACGCGGCGCTCGAACTGCACGCCTTCGGCCAAAGAGACCTCGAAGGCGCGGTTCACGGCTTCCTTGGCGACCATCACCGACGGCAGCGACATTGCGGCGATGGTGGCGGCCGTCTTCATCGCCTCGGTCATGAGGTCCGCGGCGGGCACTACGCGGGCGACCAGCCCGGCACGCTCGGCCTCGGCGGCGTCCATCATCCGCCCGGTGAGGATGAGGTCCATGGCCTTGGCCTTGCCGACGGCGCGGGTCAGGCGCTGGGTGCCGCCGATGCCGGGGATGACGCCGAGCTTGATCTCGGGCTGGCCGAACTTCGCATTGTCGGCGGCGATGATGAGATCGCACTGCATGGCGAGTTCGCAGCCGCCGCCCAGCGCAAAGCCCGCCACCGCCGCGATCACCGGCTTGCGCGCATGGGCGAGACGGTCCCAACCGGCGGCGAAATTGTCCATGAAGGCTTCCATGTAGGTCTTGGTTGCCATCTCCTTGATGTCGGCGCCGGCGGCGAACGCCTTGTCCGATCCGGTGACGACCATGCAGCCGATGTTCGCATCCGCCTCGAAGGCGTCGACCGCCGCTGCGATCTCGGCGATCATCGCGGCGTTGAGCGCATTGAGTGCGTTCGGGCGATTGAGGCGGATCACCCCGACCCGGCTCACGGTTTCGACGATGATATGCTGATGGCTCATGGCGCTGCCCTCGCTGGGGTCAAACGCCTAGCTGAGCCGGCCAGGGCTGGCAATCGGGCGGGCGAACTGGTTAACGCGGCGCTCTCCCTCTCCCGCTTGCGGCAGAGGGAGTCGGCGCCATCGAAAGCTTAAGAAGTCCGTGGTAAGAGCGCGGCCGAAACGATGCCGCCAGACCGCCGCAACATGACCAGCGCGCCCCCCGACATCTATACGCAGGCCGACCTCCTGGTCGGATCTTACGAGCGCGCCGGCTATGCCCGGGTGTCACCGGCGATCCTGCAGCCGGCCGAGCCGTTTCTCGACCTCGCCGGCGAGGACATGCGGCGGCACATGTATCTGCTCGCCGATTCCACAGGCCATGAGTTGTGCCTGCGGCCCGACCTCACCATCCCGGTCGCCCGTGACTACCTCGCCTCCTCGGCGGCGGCGCGGCCGGCGGGCTTCTGCTATCTCGGCGCGGTATTCCGCGACCGCGGCCCTGGCTTCCCCTCGGACTCCGGCGAATTCCTCCAGGCCGGGATCGAATCCTTCGGCCGCAGCGATACCGCGGCGGCTGACGCCGAGGCGTTGTCGCTCGGGCTGGAAGCCACCGCCCATTACGGCATCGCCGATCCGGCGATCCTCACCGGCGACGTATCGCTGTTCTCCGCGCTGATTGCGGCGCTCGCACTTGCGCCGGCGTGGAAGCGGCGCCTCCTCAAGGATTTCAACCGCAAGGCGACGCTCGCCGAGGACCTCCAGCGTCTTGCCCTGGCGCCGGTGAACGGCCGTCCGGAGCACCAGGGCGTGCTCGCGGCGCTGGCCGACGCCAATCCCAAGGCGGCCCATGCCCTCGTCACCGATCTCTTGTCGATCGCCGGCATCAGCGCGGTCGGCGGACGCTCCATCGGCGAGATCGCCGACCGCTTCGTCGAGCAGGCCGAGCTCGGCGCCTCCAACGCGTTGCCGCCCGAGACGCGCGCGCTGATCGAGCGGTTTCTCGCGGTCGCCGGCACGCCGGATGACGCGGTCGCGGCCTTGCGCACGCTCGCCGAGGATGCCGGCATCTCGCTCGATCCCGCGCTCGACCTGTTCGAGAGCCGCACCGGCTTTCTCGCCGCCAGCGGCGTCGATGTCACCCGGATCCGCTTCGAGACCTCCTTCGGCCGCGGCGTCGATTACTACACCGGCTTCGTTTTCGAATTGCACGACAGGCAGGGCCGCGCCGAAGGCCAACTGGTCGCCGGCGGCCGCTATGACGCGCTGCTGACGAGGCTCGGCAGCGCCCGACCGGTCCCCGCCGTCGGCCTTGCGGTGTGGATCGAGCGGCTCGCCGCGCTCGGAGCCGGCACGCGAGGCAATGCGTCGTGGGGCCCGCCATGAGCGCCCTCGTTCTCGCGGTGCCCGCCAAGGGCCGATTGCAGGAAAACGCCGAGCGCTTCTTCGCCCGCGCCGGGCTCGAGCTGGTCAAGCCGCGCGGCGTGCGCGATTATCGCGGCGCCGTTGCGCGGCTCGACGGCGCCGAGGTCGCGTTCCTGTCGGCGTCCGAGATCACCCAGCAACTCGCGGCCGGCGCCGTGCATTTCGGCATCACCGGCGAGGACCTCGTGCGCGAGATGATCCCGGCGGCGGATGCCAAGGTAGTGCTGATCGACGCCCTGGGCTTCGGCCATGCCAATGTGGCGGTCGCGGTGCCCGAGGCCTGGATCGACGTGCGCAACATGGCCGACCTCGACGACGTCGCGACCGCGTTCCGCCTCGCGCACGACCGCCGGCTGCGGGTCGCGACCAAGTACATCAACCTTACCCGTGGCTTCTTTTCCGGCCACGGGATCGTCGACTACCGCATCGTCGAAAGCGCCGGCGCCACCGAAGGCGCCCCCGCCGCCGGCACCGCCGAACTGATCGTCGACATCACCACCACCGGCACCACGCTCGCCGCCAACGGCCTCAAGATCGTCGAGGACGGCGTGATCCTGCGCTCGCAAGCCAATCTCGTCGCGTCGCGCGCGGCGTCCTGGGGCGAGGGCGAACTCGCCACCGCGGCGCTGATCCTCGACCGCATCGAGGCGCAGGCGCGCGCGTGCCGCTACAAGGAGGTGCGCACCCGCTTTGCCGGCTGCAACGACACCCTGCTCGACCTCGCCAAGTCGAAATTCGGCATCGTAACGCCGTTCGGCGGGCCGACCTCGTCGGGCATGCTGACGCTGCATTGCCCGCCCGACGCCATCCACCGCCTCGCCATGTTCCTGCGCGAGCACGGCGCCGACAGCGTCATCGTGGCGGATATCGACTACGTCTTCACCCGCGATAATCCGCTGTTCGCCAAGCTCGAGGCGGCGGTGCGGCCTCCTCCCTGATTTTCGTCGTCACTTCTTCTCGGTCTGCTTGAAGTAGCGCAGGTCGGGCGGCGGCTGATCCTTGCGGGCGGGCATCAGCAGGCCGTCGCCGCTCAGGAAATAATCGTCCTTGCCGATGCCGATATACACGGTGTTCTCGGTGCAATAGGCCTCGTCCCATTCGAGACGCGAGGTTCCTTCGAGCACGTATTTCTTGTCGACGGTCCACGGCCGCGTCAATGCATGGTCGATGACCGTGATTTCGTCATGGAGGATTTTCGCATCGGCCCTGTCGCGGTAGATGCGCTCCTTGAAGAGGGACTGATTGTCGAAATGCAGCGGCAAGCCGCTGGCGTCGTAGGCACGGGGGCCCTTGAAGGGGCCGCGCGTCTCGACTTCGAGCAGGTCGTAGCGGCCGTCGCCGTCGGTGTCGATCCATTTGCCGATCGAGTAGCCCGAATAGGTCGCCTCGAGGTCTTTGGGGAAGTCGCGTCCGTCGGTGAAGATGCGACGATAATGGTCCGAGCCGCCGATCAAGATATAGGTGGTCTCCGGCGTGACGATGAATTCCAGCGGGCGGAACGCGATCATCATCAGCGGCATGCCGGCCGGCAGGCAGCGGGCGTGCCCGACAAAATTGCCCTGGCCGCCCTTGGCCTGGTCCGCCAGGCTCGCCTCCAGGACCTTCTTGTACTCCTCCGTCAGCGGGGCTTGCTGGCCGAATCCCCATGGCTTGGTCTGGTCGAACGAGGGCTGCCCGCCGAGCCCGCGCACCACGAACCGCGCCCACGCGCCCTTCCAGTCCGGGTATTTCGCATCATCGGCCGCTTGAGCGCCGATGGGTATCATCACGGCCGCGATCGCGATCGCACCGATCAAACTGCGACAATGCATGCTGTCCTCCCCTGTGTGGTCGAATTTCTCGACGCCGCATACGCGCACGTGCCTGACTTAGCGGTTGCCCGTCACGGCTGTTGCTCTCCGGCGAACTTACCGCATTTGACAGGCTTGCCGCTACTGTCGCGTCGTGGGTTTGACCGGGCGCGATGACGCGTGCTTGCGATGGCCTGCCTTGTGCCTCGAACCGCGCGATGCGAAGTTCGAGTGGGCTTTGCCGTGCTTGTAATAATAAATGCCCCCGGGAGGCGTGGACCCCGGACGCTGTGTCGAATCCGGAGCACGCTGGGCGAAAGCCGGCATCGCAATGGCGGTGCCGAGGGCGACGACGAGAAGAAGCGTTTTCATGGTCATTCTCCGGTTCCGGTGCGGCGGTGATTGAATTCTTCGAATCCCGGCGTGCCCCGTTACGTCAAGTCCTCCTGCGCCGGCCGGCGGGCGCGGAACACCACGAAATGCGACATCGAGAAATTGACCCCGAAGCCGGCCAAGACGGCGACGCCCTTGGCGGCGAGCAGCGGCATGAACTTGGCGGCAATGACCAGGGCCGTGGTGTTGGCTACGGCGCCGAGCACACCCGACGCGACGAAGGTTCCGTACGACTTCCAGCGCAACTGCCGTCCCGATTCCGCCGCGAAGGTGATATGCGAATTCATAACATAGGA
>Ga0306920_100015175_pt1 | contig 10548 bp, 4 predicted proteins | sample flu12Cox44000170_FD_204666 | JGI IMG/M metagenome (GOLD analysis project Ga0306920, IMG submission 204666) | Lab enrichment of tropical soil microbial communities from Luquillo Experimental Forest, Puerto Rico - flux4day.12C.oxic.44.000.170 (v2)... | ecosystem: Environmental > Terrestrial >... | reverse complement strand
GGCAGGTTTCCCTCGCCAACCACTTTTATGGAAGTGGGAATGATGACCGGTGCGTATTCACCCGGACTGGTTACGCCCTGGATCTCCACCATCTGGCCCGCAGTCAAAGCCGGCATGTTGGCGTTCAGGCTGCGAAAGTAAATACCCGCCGTGTTGTCCTGAACAAATCGCGAGTTAAGACCTTCATCACAAAACGTGATCACCCCTGTCAGCTTGACGGGCAGTTTTTGAGCGGCCTGCCCCGGGGTAAGGCTTCGCACCTGCGCCGCCGTGGACAGTTCTTCGGCGGGCGGATTCTGCCCCGCCGCCCGCGCGGATGCGACGAGCGTGCATAAAACCAGAAGGCAGGATTTGATCGTATCAGGCATGGTTGACGAGATCATTTTCATAGTCAGCTGCCGTTGACACCGAATTTTAATTGGTTGCATGTCGGATGCGAAAACTTAACGCGCCCGCGAGATTTGACAGATACGAATCGCTGAATGTGATTTAACAACTATTAACGTTACAAACTAACAATTTTTACAGTAAATGAATTATTCGCACCACGGCTCAATCGGACTGTATGCTGCGGTGCTGCTGCACCAACAGTTGATTGAAAAGTTCACAAAAAAGCGGAGCTCAACCCATTCCTGGATCGGCCCCGCCCGGTACAAACACTCAGAGTATTTATTTGCGACGACGGAACAATACTAGGCTGCCAAGACCCAGTCCGAGCAATGCCATGCTAGCCGGCTCGGGCACGATCTCCATGTAGCTGATTCCAAGATTGTTTGCCGTATCGTTCGGCCCAGCGGACCCTGTGCCGTTGTATAACCGGTAGTTGACATAATCGATCGGCGTACTGCTCCCCAGCGTACCGCTATGGGTGAAAACAACGTTGTCGCTCAACCGGGTGACGGTGAGGGAGTAGGTGGTTGCCGAAGTCAGCGTGAAGTCAATCTTCGCACCGGCCACGGCGGTGGATGAACCCGTGAGCGGGGACATGCCGAAGTTACCACTGTCGATGCCACTCCAATTCAAAGCATTATTGAAGTAGTTGAACACATTTATCCGGAGCGCAGCGGTGTTGTTACCAGCGGGATTGTTGTCGCTGGCGTTGCCCAATATGAAGTCCCACCCCGTGTAACCTCCATAGTAAAAGGCGCTTCCCGGATAGGTGTGGGGAGTCTGTATGACCGTTTCGAAGGTCTGACCGACCTGCAAGCCGCCGGCTTCCGTGATGCCGCGTCCGACATTGCTGATGCCCTCATCATTTAAAATGGGGGCAAGGTTGAACAGCGTCCAAGCCGTTCCAATCGCTCCCGCACTGCTCAACGCTTGTTGATCACCCGGATTAGAGGCACCGCCCGGATCGACGGTCCCATTAAAGCTCCAAGCGCCGAAACCGGATCCGCCGCTGGACCCCGCAGTCCAACTCCCGTAGCTACTTGCCGAATCGTAGGCCTGTGCTGCACCTGTATTTGGCATCATCGCCGTTGCGCCAGTGACTGCGCACGCAATGGCCGCACCACTGATAAAATGACTTCGTAGTGTTGTTTTCCTTACTGAGGCCGGTGTGAAATGGCTTCTCATACTTGTACTCCTGGCTGAGGTTTTTGTTTTAGGTTATGGTTCTACTGCCTACGGCATTTCCATAGGGCTTTTAACGCTTATACCATAAATTAATTGGCCCTGCTATAGCTCAATTGGACTACACTCCACCACACACCAATCTATACACAACACGCTCTCATTCAAATCTTTATGATTTGCCCGGACGACCTGTGTCGCCGCAGCCCACATCACGGTTTATCGTAATTAAAGGCTTTTACAAAGCGCTCCAGTGCAGGCAGGTACGGCTCGAGGTATTTTTGGTAGTTCCGCCAGCGACCGACCGCCGTCCGGTACAGCGGTTTGCGTACGTCATCGCGCGATGGCGAAGTTACGCGTTTGGACCGGGCATGCTCGTAGAATTTCAGGACATTTTCCTCGAAATCCACACCGAGAAATCCGAGTACTGACCGGGCTACTGCCGGAAGGTCCTCCACCATTTCTTCATAACGGACGTACATCCATTGATTTCCCATACGCGGGAGCATTTCCAGCCAGAACCCCATTACGTTGGCGTATTGGTTCACCGTACCTTCCAGGCTCAGGTAAGCGGATCCGATGGGCGTAGGTGGCAAAGCTTGTAGAAAACAACTCATCACCACGTCACGCGGGTCGCGCAGGGCAATAAGGAATTTCGCCTCGGGAAACACCCGCACCACCATCGGGATCATTAAATTCAATGCGGGGTTCTTGTCCACCAGCAGATGATCGCCGATTTGCCGGCGCAGAAACATTTCCGTACAGCGGAAATAGTTTTCCCGCGCATGCCGAATGACGCTGGGTGGGACCGAATCGAGCGCCTGGAGGATGCTGGTTCCCTCTGGAAAATCACGAATCAAGGGCAGGTACGCGTCGTCATGCATCACCTTGGTTTCTTCGGCGCTGATGATGTCGCTGTGCGCATCGAGCACCTGCTCGAGGAGGGTTGTGCCCGAACGCGGATGACCGCAGAGCAGCGCAATGCGCCGGAGCGGCTCGAGCTTGTCGGCGTCGGCGTGCCAGCGATTCAGGACGGCGTCGGTGATGGTTTGCTCCATTTCCCTGGCGCGGCTTTGCATGTGTTGCAGCGTTGCCGCGTGCGGTCCCATGTGTGGACGCATCAGTGCCTTCGCTTCCAACAACGCGGTCATGGCTTCCTCGTATTTGCCCTCGTTGTCCTTGATGCCCGCCAATTCATAAAAAGCGCGGATACGCGCCGACGTGACGGCCTTGGGCATCGCCAGCAGTTCCTGCAACAGTGATTCGGCCTCCGGGTTGCTCCCCTGCAACCGCCTGAGCACCGCCTGTTGGAACAGTACACGCGGGTCCTTCCGATCCATCTGCGCCGCACGGGCGACCAGTTCGGTCGCCTCATCCAGACGTTTGTCGCGGATGAATATGTCCGCGAGGTTGATCAGGGCGCCAATGGAAACACCCTTCTTTTCGCAAGCGCGCTGAAAACAGTTAATCGCCATGTCGAAGTTGTCGAACTCCAGACAAACCTGCCCCGCCTCTTCCAGGGTACGGACGCGGTCCTTCGAAATTTGCACTGCTTTCTCGATGCAGCGTTCGGCGGCGGGATAGTCGTAACGCTTTCCGTGGGCACGTGCGACGTCGAGGAAACGGAGCGGATTGAATGGCTCCTGGCGCGTTGCCTGTTCAAACAGGCTGATGCTCTTTTGATAATCTTGCCGTTCCCAGGCTTCGTTGGCTTCGTGGTAGAGCCGCTGGATCACTGGATTGGGTTTGTTCGGCTGTGGCTGGCTCATGTCGGTGATTCGCGATGCCTAATGGCAGCTTCAAAACCGGCTGGTGTCAAAACAAATTCCATCTGAGGGCGATAACTCGATTGGACTATTGCGGCTGGGAGCGTGATTCTGATTCACTGTCCCGCCGGCAGACCAGACCGGGAAATGGCTCGAGCGTTTTCGTCCATGTTTTACCAAATGAAATCGGCATTCAGGCTCGTTCTTTTCGCCACCGTGATTACCGTTGGTCCCGTCGTCGGCCGGGGTTCCCCGGACCAATTTTTTGATGCCGGGCCGTTTGGTGTTCCGCTGCCGGATGGTCAAGGGTTGAAGTGGGACGATCCCCGGGAAATTCATTCCGTCATTGTGAACTTTGCCGGCCCCATTCCCGCGGGCGGCAAACTCCGCCTCGAGTATTGGGGGAGTCACTGGCCTGAGCAACATCTGCCCAAAGACCGCGTACTGGGAAGCGGTTTTTCCGGCTGGATGGAATTGGGGAATTGGTACAACGGTGGATGGCGCGTCGCGGACACGGAACAATCTGTTTCCAGCAATTCTATTCAATTCACTTTCCACCCCATCAACGTCCAGGAGTATCCGGGTCTCAAAGATTACGCTTCAACGGGGAGATTTACCCTGAAAATCCGGATCGCCAGTGAGGAGACACTCCCCCAAATTCTTGGTATTCGCGCATTGACCGATTCGACCATTGAGAATCGCTCTGTCCGCGTTGTTTGGGAACACCCGCCGGCATCCAATTTCCAGGCCACGGCGTTTAACGGGCAAATCGTGAGCGTGACACCCGCGGGCAGCCGTGCCACCACTCTGCTGGTTCAAACCAGTGTCAACAGCGACCCCAATACCTTCGATCGCACGCTCGTTACCCTGCGGAATGGCACCAATTTGTTCACGTTCAAGATGGATGATTTAAAGGATGGCCCGCTATACCTGCCGGAATATGGCGCAGCGATACTCCCCGATAACGATCATCGTGATTATCCTGCCGTTGCCCAAAGCGTGCAGCGCGCCGGGCAAAAGACCCTTTACGACCGCATTTCGGAGATGCCCGAGCAGACCTGGACCTCTGCCTGGAACGGCATGCCCCCGAAAAAATCGCGCATCGCCTTCGTCTTGGGAATGGACGGAGCCCGCCAGAAATTCCGCCTCGATGCCAATGGCGATGTTTCCTTTCGCCAGGACGACCAATATATGAAAGCACTCCCGGCCCGGGACACACCCCGGCTCGATTTGGAAAAACCACCGATGCAGGTCCGATTCGGCCTGCCCGAAAACCCGGTGGAACGCCATATTGAAGACGAGTCCATCCCCATCTGCGTCACAACCTGGGATCGAGATGGTATTCGCATCGTGCAAACGGCATTTGCCACGATGCTCGATGGCGTGAAGGCGGATGGCCCGCCGCCGGCTCCCGACGCCTGTGCCGTGGCCATGCTCCGCTTTGATTTTACCAATACCACTGACGTTTCGCGCGTCGCCGACCTGCCCATCTCAATCCTCAGCGATACGAATTATGAAGTGCTCCGGCTTGATGACCGGGGTTTGATCTGGAATGGCAGTCAGCTGCGTGGCCAGGTCGTGGCTGATACGCTTCCGGTTGTTTCGACAAATCAACTGCATTGGGAAGTTCCGCTTGCAGCCGGCGAAACAAAATCGGTTATTCTCAAGCTGCCCTATCTGTCACTCATCAAACCCTCAGAAGCGGCAGCTCTGGCCGCGCTTGATTTCGAACAGGAACGAAAAGCCACGCGTGATTACTGGAGCCGGGTCTCTAACCAGAGCGCACAGCTCATTACTCCGGAACCGGTATTGAACGATTTCTACCGCGCCGTCGCCGGGCATTTGCTCATCAATTGCGAAATTCAACCCGGGAGCAACCTCCGTTTTGCCCGGGTCGGCTCGTTCAAATATGGCGTCTATGGCAACGAATCGTGCATGATGGTGCTCGATCTGGACCGCCGGGGTTGCCATCAGGAAGCGGAGGACTGCCTGGACACCTGGCTTCGTTACCAGGGAACCGTGGGGTTGCCGGGCGATTTCGACTCCACGAACGGCGTGCTTTACGGAGCTGCCGGCTACGAAGCCGGTGGCTATAACCAACACCACGGGTGGATTCTGTGGACCCTGTCCGAACATTACCGCGTGACGCGCGACGACGCCTGGTTGCATCGTGCTGCGCCTGGCCTTGTCGCCGGCGCGGACTGGATCATCCGCGAAACCGACCGCACCACCAATCGGGACGATTTGGCCCAAGGTCTTTTGCCGCCGGGTGACCTTGAGGACATCGGTGACTGGTGGACGTGGCTTTCCACCAGTTGCTACACCTGGCGCGGTCTCGACGGCGCGGCCTGGGCCCTTGAGCAAATTCACGATCCGAATGCTCCGCGCATCCGGGCCGCAGCTGATACCTACCACACAAACCTCGTGAACCATTTCCTGGCCGCCTCCGCCCGTTCCCCGGTGGTCCGTTTGCGCGACGGCACAGCGGTTCCTCAGGTTCCTTCCTACGTTCAGCGCCGTGGCCGCAGCTTCGGCTGGATCTGTGAAACCCTTGAAGGCGCCATGCACCTGATTATCACCAAAACCATTGACCCGAAATCGGAACGCGCCCAGTGGATTCTGAAGGATTACGAGGACAATCTTTTTATCTCCGATCAATACGGTTACGCCCTGGACGATTTCAACAAATACTGGTTCAGCCGCGGCGGCATGTCCATGCAGGCCTGCCTCCTGCTCGATCCCGAAGCTTATCTCTATCGCGACGATGTCAAACAGGCCTTGCGGGCAATGTTCAATGCCCTCGCTCTTAACCATTTTCCCGACGCTCACATGAACACCGAGCACGCGCTCCCGGAAATGGGGGATTGGCTCGGTGATGTTTATAAAAGCTCCGATGAAGCCAATGTTTGCGGCTGGCTCCGTAAACTTTTCGTCCGTGAAGACGGCGATGTGCTTTTGATTGGACAGGCCATTCCGCGCGACTGGTTGAAACCGGGCCAGAAATGCGGAATCGAAAACACGGCCACTTATTTCGGAAAAACTTCGGTCATCTACCAGGGCGGCTCAGGCAATATCACCGCCCTGCTCCGCGGCCCGACCCGCAATCCACCGCGCGAAATCCATCTCCGTTTCCGCACACTGGGAGAAAAGCCGCTCACCAGCGTCACGGTAAACGGCCGATCCTGGAAAAAGCTCGGAGGCGATTGGGTCATTCTTCCCGGCAATATTGGAACGGCTGATATCGTCGCCACCTATTGAGGCGTCGGAATCAATCCGCGAAATCCTGGACGTTGCCGGACTGTGCCTGGTGATTCAGGCGCCCGGCCCGAAGCTGGATCAAGGGCTGCCACCAGACTTTGCGCATACCAGCGTGCGAAGTAATCGTTGGGGTGAAGCGGGTCGTTAAGACAATCCGTTGGTTTTTTGGCGGCATACACCCACTCGCTGATGGCGGTCAGGTCCACGAATTGCACGCCCGGGCCGGTCATTGCCTTCAGCTTCCCGGCGTATTCCCCGACACGTTTCCAATACAGCGCGTTGGTCGTATACGCCGGATCATACCGCAGGGTGGAGACCAGCATGAACTCGGCATTGGGGTTTTTCCCGCGAACCGTCTGAATAATATCCGCGACGTTAGTCGAGAAAGTGTCCGCCGGAATACTCCAGAAATCATTCTGTCCAAAAGCGATGAGGACGAGATCTGGATTTAACGACGCCACCATACGTCCCGCAAAATCCTTTCCCCACTTGGAAGTCGCTCCACTTTGGGATGAGTTGTAAAGCTGGATGTGCTGATCCTGATAGATCGTTTCCAACCGATGCACAAAAAGTTCCGGCCAGGGCGACAGAAAAGGCGGGATGTGGGAGAGACGGCTTTCGCCGTAACCGTGGGTAATGCTGTCTCCGTAAGCCACTACGGTCAGCGGTGCGCAGGCTTTCAATTTCTGAAGCGTTTTGGGCAGGCCATTGCCGACATAGGAGGGATACGGATGGTTCCAGGTGTCGTCATGTTCGTACGTCACCACCACTTGTTTGCCACCAACGACGTTCCATTGGTACTCGCCTTTAAGCAGGTCCGCTGCACGCACCTGAGGCATGCGCGAAGCCGCAGAGCAAATCAAGGTCCGGCCTTCAACCGTGTAATCGCCACCCGCACTATAATTGCCTCGTAATCCATAGTCCTGAACTGAAATTATGCGCGTGGGCTGAAACATCAATTGACCCGTAGCGGGGGTTTCATCCGGTGAGAACATCAGGACCGCTTCATTATAAACTGTCCTGCCCAGCCAGAACGGTTGCATGGCCTGATCCAAATCGCAGAGGGGCCCGCCCGCCGCATTTTCGTCCGGCATATCCAGACCTACCTGGTCAACCAGCAATGAACTCCCGGATGAGTTCTTGGAAATCACGATTTCGACCCACTTCGTCAATGGGTGCGGCTGCATGTAGTGCTCAAATTTTCGCGGGTCCTTTTTGTCTCTTTCAATGTCACTCAAGGAATCCGCTCGCATCAGTCCGTGTCCGTCCTTGTCCAGAAAGCGCAGAACCAAAACCCAGCCGTTCGTGCGTTGTGACTGGATGGTTACCGATATAGTGAAAGCATTACGGCTACCCGTTTCTATGCGCTGAGTCAACGAACCCGCCCCCGGGCCGATGAAGACTGACGCCTTGCCATCCAATGGACTGTTTGTCTCCAAACGAACGTCACCGGTTGCCTGCCAGCCTTTCAGGCCGTCCTCAAATCTGCCATTGACGACCAGATTGGAACCCGGATCGGCGCCAATCGCTGTGTAGCTGAGAGCCCAGAGAAGTGCGACAATAACGAGTGAAAATCTTTTCATTCAGAATTTCCGCAAATTGTCTCCATCGGAATCACATAATCAAATGTTTGACCAGTCCGACTAATTCCTGCCTGTGAGCGTGAACTCCGCCGGTTTTCCACTCAAAGAATCTTTCGCCAGCCAGATCTGAAAATAGCCCGGCTCCACCAACCAGTGCCCGTTTTTGTCATAACATCCCAGGTCATGTCCCGAAAGGGTGAACTGAACGTTCTGCGATTCTCCGGGATTTAGGCGCACTTTCTTAAAGCCTTTCAATTCCCGCACCGGTCGCGGTCCGGCCGACGAAACCATGGCCCGGATATAAAGTTGAACCACGGCAACGCCCGGACGCGAGCCCGTGTTTGTCAAATTGACCGCTGCCGTAATCGTTCCCTCTGACTTCATGGTTCTGGCGCTCAATTGGACGTCGTCATATTTGAAAGTGGTGTAGGCCAGGCCAAAGCCGAAGGGATAAAGCGGCTCCCGCGGTCCATCTACATACTCACCTTGCTGCGGTCTGCCGGTATGGTCGTGATTATAGTAAACGGGCACCTGCCCGACATCGTAAGGAACCGCTGCCGTCAAACGGCCCTCCGGTTGGGCATCTCCAAAGAGCAAATCCGCTATGCCGTTGCCGCCCTGAACGCCCGGATCCCACGCTTCCAAAATCGCGGCGGCCTTGTCCTGAATTTCCGGCAGTGCCAGTGGCCGGCCATTGATGAGGATGACCACCACCGGTTTGCCCAGCGCCACAACGGAGTTGAAGAGTGCCAACTGATCACCCGGCAAGTCCAGGCTGGAACGACTCGCGTTTTCTCCGTTCCAGGATTTCGGTTCACCCAAGGCCATGATAACAACATCTGCAGCTTTGGCGGCGTCAAGGACCTGGATAAATTCCGCTTTTTCGCTGGCCAACTGTGAGGCGCTTTTCGAAACCAGCGAACCATCGGGATTGCGTTCAACCTCCGGCAATTCACACCCATGTACCACTGTTACCTCGGCATCCGGGATGAGCTTCGCGTGAACCCCGGACGCGATTGATACGACATCACTGGAACGTCCGCGGGCGTCCCAACACCCCAGTAAATTATTCGTGTCATCTCCCATCGGGCCAATCAGAGCGATTTTTTTTAACTGTCGCGAAAGTGGCAGGGCCCCGTTTTCATCCTTTAGCAACACGCACGATTTGACGACGGCTTCGCGCGCCAATGCCAGGGCATCAGGTTTTAAAAAGGTCGTTTCGGGCACAGGCTCGGGCACATAGGGCCGTTCGAATAGTCCCTTCGCGAATTTAACCCTCAGTATCCGGGACACGGCAGTGTCAATGGTTTTCCCTTTGATGACTCCGTCCAACACCTGTTGTTTTAGCGTGGCGGAATAATTCGTCGTCAGCATTTCCATATCCACACCGGCCGTTAATGCCAATCGTGCCGATTCGGCCTGATCGGCAGCCACGCCCTGGGAAATGAGCTCGTTGACCGCCGCCCAATCGCTGACCACGAAACCCGGAAACTTCCATTCGTCCTTTAAAATATCCGTCAACGTATGATGATTGGCGCTGGCCGGCATCCCGGACAGGCAATTGAACGCGCTCATCACCGTCCAGGCGCCCGCATCGACTCCGGCCTGAAATTGGGGAAGATAAAAATTGCGCAGTGTGTATGCAGAAATTTCGGTGGTATTATAATCGCGCCCCCCCTCGACTGCGCCATAGCCGACAAAATGTTTCAGGCATGCCACAACCCGATCCGGGTCCGCCGGGTTGGTCCCCTGAAAACCCCGGACCCCGGCGGCGGCATAAAGCGATCCCAGATACGGGTCTTCGCCGAAACCTTCCGCAATCCGGCCCCAGCGGGGGTCCCGCGCCAGATCCACCATCGGCGCAAACGTCCAGTCAATGCCGACCGCAGCCGTCTCACGGGCGGAGATCGTCTGCGTCTTTTCAAACAACTCAGGTTCCCAGGCGCAGGCTTGTGCCAGGGGTATGGGGAAGATGGTTCGAAAACCATGAATGGAATCAGTGCCGAAAATGAGCGGTATCCCCAATCGGCTTTCTTCCACCTCTATCCGCTGAAGCCGATTACGAAGGGCAGGATTTTCAATCAGTTCGCTCCCATCCAGAAATGAACCGACTCCGCCCTGGCGCAAAAGACTGCCGTAAACTGTTTCTGCGTCTGCCTCGCGATACGCCTGAAAGAGTTGGCCGATTTTTTCATCAAGCGTCATTCGTTTCAGCAGGTCGGCAACACGTTTCTCGGGCGGCTGCGACGGGTCTTCATAAACATCCTTCTTGCCGTTCTTGTTTAAATCAATCCAACCTTTCTGATAAATATTCGTCGGCGATGCCCCTGCTGCTGCCGCCACCGCAAGGAAAATTACCAGGGCGTATT
>Ga0306920_100015174_pt1 | contig 10548 bp, 11 predicted proteins | sample flu12Cox44000170_FD_204666 | JGI IMG/M metagenome (GOLD analysis project Ga0306920, IMG submission 204666) | Lab enrichment of tropical soil microbial communities from Luquillo Experimental Forest, Puerto Rico - flux4day.12C.oxic.44.000.170 (v2)... | ecosystem: Environmental > Terrestrial >... | reverse complement strand
GGTTTGCCGCTGCCCGGTGCGCTTGCAGCAGCTGCATGCCGAGCTTCGCGCCCTCTGCTGTAGCTTCGCGGCTTCGTTCTGAACCACATAGCGCGCCATGCGCACCTGATCGTTCATCTGATCGGATGCGGCCCGCGCCTGCCGCTCGGACTCGGCAATCTGCTGTTGCCGTTGCGCTTCCGCCTGCGCCTCCGCCGCTTGCTGCCTGGCTTGCTCGAGTTCGGCTGACGCCTGTGGCTGGGCTGGAGCCTCTGGAGCAGCAGGATCTATCCGAACCTTGCCATCCAGCACATCAGACCAACTCAAACCCGCATCGGCAAAAGCGCGCTCCAACTCGCCGATTGACGCCTCGTCGCGAACCCGCCCCGCAGATATCGACTCGGCCGCTTTGCGCGCCGTCCACGGCTTGTCGGGATCGCCCGGCAGAATCCATTTCATCTCACCGCCAGGCTCGCCGGAAATGATATCGCCCGGGCTCGGCGGCGGCGGTCGCTGCTTGGAAGCCTCCGCACGCGCCTGCGCAAGCTCAGCAGCAGCGCCAGTCAACCCTTCGGAATTGGAACTCCAGTTGTGCTCCGGACCATCGAAGGCCCGAGCTTCCCGCATCGCCTCATGCGATGGGCCTAGCCCTGCCGCCGCTGCTGCCTCGCGTGCCTGATGAAGCTCGGCAGCCGCTTCCTCCGGGCTGAATGATTCACGCGCACCGCTGTCGGAAGACTGATCATCGCTCATGGACCGGGTTTACCATATAATTGATAGACAAAATAGCATCGATCGACATAGAAGGGCTCCCAGAGCCAATAGGAAGGCGCTACGTGCGTCGCCGCCTGAAAGCCGCTATCCCCCTAGCCCGCACTACCAGCGCGACCGTGCACGATCGTAGGGCGACGGAATTGCCCAAGGGTGCGATCGTGGCGCCGATCGAGGTCGAGGATCCGTATGCGCGGGGCGAACGCATCACCGCGCTCACCAGCGTCCGAGATGATCCGCTTGGCGCCTTATGGGCGCGGCATCAGATCGATGACGCTCGATTCATGGCCGGCAGGCATTGGCAGAAGATCTATGAGACGGCCGCCATCGGCGATATGCGGTCCATTGATCTAAGCAGGGAGCGGATTGATGGGGGCGTCCGCGCCACCGAGCCGCTGAATGATCGGCGCGTGAGCGCTATGGCGAAGCTCAGAAGCTGCCGGGAGTCTTTAGGTACCGTCGGCGACTCCCTGGTCACCGACGTGCTAGGCCGCTCTCTGACTCTTGTTGAAGTCGCCGCCAGCCGCGGCCTCAACAGCCACAGACATCTCGACTTTCTCGGTCAACGCTTCCGCGAGTGCTTGGAGACGCTGGCAGTCGAGTTTGGCTACGCCTGACCAACGAGGAGGAGCACGCCATGATCATCCTCACCGACATGCAGGTAGGCGCCGTCACCGATGCGCTCAGGCCGCTGACGCCCGCCGAGCGGAAAGGCTTCTGCGCGGAATTGCTCGAGTGCTTGCTCGCCCACCGTGATCACTACGGCGACGGCGAACTCAAACGCGAGTTGGCGCGGCTGCAACGGGCCTATTTTACGCCGCCATCCACCGAGGATGTTGGCTGGGGGCCGTGGCGTCGGTAGGCCAGCTTCTGTACGTACGCTGCCGTACCGAGCTGCTGTCGCGGAATCGAGCGTCTTATGCGCAGACGTGCAGGATGGGCTTACAACAGAAAATAGGCCTGCCCGGACCTACATGGCCGACACCAAACAATCGCTCTTCGCCGAATACAAGGCTTGGTGCGCCGCTAACAAACTGCCGCACGTGCCGGCCGACGAACTGTTGAGCGAACTCAACTATGCGCGCGATTTGACCGACGACCAGCGCAAGATCGACAAGATCGCGGGGCAACTCCAATGGCTCGCCAACTTCCAAAAGCGCTGGGAAAAGGTCACGCACCCGACCAGATAGACGCTGCGCGATCAGGCGCCTAACGAGCCGGCAGCCTTGGCTGCGCCCGTGGCGGTATTGCCAATCTCCCGGATGCGCTGGGAACGGAATTGGACGGCTGCGTTCCCGAGCGCCGCACGTAGGATCGCCGCTTGCGGGGCGTCACAAACCACACGATCAGCCGCCGGAATAGCTTCCAGATATCGATCAGGAGTCCGCTGGGCGGTTCGTACGGCACGGCTGGCGTCGGAGCTGGCGGCTGCACCGGCCATACTTCCAAAGTGGTCGGTGACGACCGGACTGCCGGTGGTGGCGCGATCACGTTGTTCCAGAGGATCGTCGGTTCGCGGAGCAAGGTGCGCATGGATGCGAGGCTAGCACCCGCCTGTTTCACGGGAAACGCACGAAGTAGCGAGCCCGCCACTGGACGGTCAGGGCTGCATTCTGCTGCGGTAGTAATCGAGCACAAACAGACGGACCGCCGATGAAAGATTGGCGTGCCGGCGCTGGCGGCGTTCATGGTCAATCTGCGCAATAAGGCGGTCGATCGTAGTTCCTTCGGCAGCAGCAATTGCCTTGACCGCTTCCCAGAAGGCGGGCTCCACGCTCACGCTGGTTTGATGCCCGTTGAGCCCGATGGTCCTCTTAAGAACCAGCGACCCTCCGAGTCGGCCTTTGGGTCGTTCAGGCATTCGATGGCTTAGGGGCGATCAGGTTGCAGGGACGTGTAGGAGCCGCGCCCAATATTTGCCAAAGCGCGCTAGTCGCCAATCTATCTTGCGATCTATCGGGCTATTGGCTCAAGGAGCTTTTAGCCGCCGTCAGCCCCGATCAGTGTTTGCTGTGGTAAACGCCTTTTCTGGGCCGCGGCCGTTCCACGACAGATGGTGGGATACGCGCTACGTCGCAAGGCTTGCGCTGGATCACACCACCATCAACCAACCCTTGAAAAGCCTTCTGCATGACTTCGAGCGACTTTGTGAACCCATCGAGCGAGAAAATCACGCGCTGACGAAAGGCCGATTTCGGGTTGTTGTTCGCATCGCATTCGGTTGGTGACTGGCTCTCGAGATCGACGCGCACGACGCCGCCGCTGACTGTGATCCGGCCTATGCCGTCCGAATAGATTTCACGATGTCTCATTAAGATCCGCCTTGGCGTTGCTGTCTGGGCCGCTAACCTTGGGCCCGTCTGCGCCCAGGCTTCGTCAGCCAGTAAATGCCATCGCAGTGTTTCAGACTGTCAGCCCAGGGTCACTATATCGAACGACAGATGCCTCTGTTGGAGTGACTTACATTCACAATCATCCGTGACAAGGCGGCCGATTAGCTTGCCCCTGAGGTTTCGAAAGTTCTGGTAGGCCCTCCGGCTTTGGCCGCCTCACGTAAGACCTGCGCCGCTTGCTGGGGGTCACAAACCATAAGATCAGCCGCCGGAATAGCTTCCAGACAGTGCAATTTGCGTGCTGCAGGCTTAGCGCAAAAGCCTTCGAGTGCTACTTCAAGACAATAAGCATTTCGAGAGCGACTGTCTGGAGCGAGAGCGGCGCTCAAAGTGAAACAAGCAATTGCGACCTGGCCCGACACAATGTGAACTCAACGACGCCCAAAAGCGCCACAATGTTTGTGGTTCGTGTTGCCACGGTGCACTAGCGCTGAGAGGCGCCGTGTGCGACGTCTCCCGGCGTCGGCTCAGAGCCCAGGAGGTGCAATACACCACCTTAGCAAAAGCACCGTACCCAAAAGACCCCGGGCAGACATGCACGGGGTCTTGCTTTTTGGGCCGGCTTTGGTTGATCAGGTCAATAGCGCAATTCCCGGCTGCGCGACGTAATTGGATGGTTGGATCACTGTTGCATCTAGGGCTCAGCTACAAATTTTCGGTCGTGTCCCGACTTTACTGCTTCCCAGGTTTGCCATTTGCGTTACTATCGTTTCCGGTATGGGGCAGGGAATCAGCTGGCGGCTTTTAGCCGAATGGCTGGGGTGGGGGAATGAGCGAGCGCCGGCTAATCCGCATTGCGGCTGCCGTCTGCATGACGACATGCGGAGCGGCATGGTCGTTCCGTGCGCCCGCCGATACGCTCCCGGGCGCTCTTGCCCAGGCCTATGTCTGCAACCCAGTTCTGAACGCGCAGCGGGCGGCCCTGCGGGCGACCGACGAAGGCGTCGGCATCGCGCTCTCCGGCTATCGGCCGACCATCAGGGGTCAGATCCTGGACGGCTGGGCCGATCAGGTGCAGACCATCAGGGTCCCAAGGGGACCGAATGCCGTCGAAGTAAGCCGCGGCACACCTTCGAATGCGACGCTCGTGGATTACCCCACCAGCTGGGCCAACTATGCGAACCAGCAATACACGATTGCCGCAACGCAGACCCTCTATAACGGCTCTCAGACCGCCAACCGGACGCGGCAAGCGGAAAGTCAGGTTTCGGCCGGCCGTGAGACGCTGCGCCTGACGGAGCTGAACCTGTTGCTGCAGGGCGCCACGACTTACATGGATCTTCTACGCGACGCTGCAACGCTGGAGCTCAACAGGAGCAACGTCGTGGTGCTGCAGGAGCAGCTGCGGCAAAGCCGCGACCGCTTCAATGTCGGCGAAGTCACCAAGACGGACGTGGCGCAGGCCGAGTCGCGACTTGCCGCCGGCCGCGCGCAGCTCGCGGCCGCCGAGTCGCAGTACATCACCTCCAAGGCGCGGTACGTACAGATTATCTGCGTGCAGCCAGGAAAACTCGCGCCGGGCGCGCCGGTCGACAACAAATCCCCGCCTACGCTCCAGCAGGCAGTTTTGGTCGCGCGCCAGGAGAACCCCAATGTGACCGCAGCGGCGCTCGGCGTCGACGTCGCCGCCCTCCAGGTCAAGATCAACGAGGGCGCGCTTTATCCGACAGTGGTCGCGACGCTGCAGGCGCAGCAAGGCTATTCAGTGGTGCCGCAGCCGAACGTGCTTCGGACATTGACAATGCAGGCATTCGGAACGGTGACCATTCCCTTCTACCAAGGCGGCGCCGAGTACGCGACGATCCGCCAGTCCAAGGAGACCTTGGGGCAGAATCGGATCAATCTCGATAACCAGCGCGACATGGTCCAGCAGCAGACCGTGCAGGCTTGGGGCCAGGTCGAAGCCGCCAAGGCGCAGATCCTTGCCACGCAGGCGCAGGTGCTGGCGGCTGAAACCGCGCTCAACGGTGTGCGCGAAGAGGCGCGGGTTGGACAGCGCACCACGCTCGACGTCCTCAACGCGACCCAGGAATTGCTCAACGCACGCACAGCCCTTGTGCAAGCCCAACACGACCGGGTCGTTGCCTCGTATTCGGTGCTTGCCGCGGTCGGCCGGCTCTCGGTCGTCACCTTGGGCCTGCCGGTCCAGATCTACGACCCGACGGTGCATTACCATCAGGTGCGCGATGTCTGGATCGGCGTACGCACACCGGATGGGCGTTAGCTACAGCGTCATCGCTTTTTTTCAGCTTCTTTCACATCAAGCTTCGTCACCGCGATCTTGTTGCGTCGTGCTGGCGGGATGTTGAACTCCTCAGCCGCTTTTCGCGATGGCCTCGCGCTCGGTTTCTGCCTCGACCGTTCCAACGTGCGAGCCCTTCCTGCCCAGGTAATCCATGCGCCAGCGGCTTCGATGGCGTGCAAATGTTCCTCTAAAATCAGCCGCGAGTCGTCTTCTCGCCCTGCAAGCCGAGGGCGCGAGCAGTATGCCATGGACAAAGGCATGGGCGAGGTGATTATTGTGAATAATTCTCCAACAATTTCAATCGCACTTGGGGGATGAGGTATCCGCCTTTAAGGCCCACACGGGCCGCCCACGCCGACCCTGCCTGGCAATGACATACGCGAACTTCGGCGCCGCACGCCGCAGATTGCTGAAGTGCCAGTCCTCATATCTCTTCCGGCGCCAGCGCGGATATACGAACGGCAAGAGCTCAAGCGATGTTGAAGGCACCCCACGGGCAAGCAAGCCGCGTCTGACGCGAGCTTGCACACGTCCGATTCTTTTCTTGGGCGGCATGGCTGCCGCTTAACACGAACGGTTCGAGCAGCACATCAATTCAACTAGCATTTCCAGGTCGCCTGTCTGGAGGAGCGGCGGCCGCCTGCGGGAGCACTTTTGCCACCGAGGGAGCGTTGCCCTCGCCAGGCCGGGACGCGTCGCACTTCAAGGCGACGCTCCTGGCCGACGGACGTCTCTCCCGCGGACGTCTCCCGTGGCGTGGGGGACGTGCACAGGGGGTATGGGGGCCGTCCCTCCCGCATGTATCCCGCACGTATCCCGCACGTATCCCCGCCTCAAATGACGACGATGCAGTGGACACGATGGCCTCCTTTTCCGGTCGTGGCGCCCTGGATGCGCTTCTTCGCGAACAGTCTGCGCATGGCGTTGGCCAAGGCTTCCTTCCCGATCTTTGCTGCCTTTGCTTCGGCTTCGCGGGAGAACAGCAGTGGCGCATAGTTGGCACCGACGTTATCGCTGACGGTGCGGCCTTCGAGAGTGAGCCGCGTGAGCAGTTGCATGAACATACTTTCGGCGGCTTGCTCGGCGGCGGCCATTTGTGGTGAGGGCGCGCCTTGTCCTGGGAAATCCCACGGGACGACGACGCCAACCTCGTCGCTGTTGGGGAGGTCAACGTTGACGAAGCGGCGCCACACTGCCTTGGCGGCGGGGGAGTTGTTTCCCTTCACTTTATCGACGCGAAAATAGCCGGTGCGCTCATGTTCCGGGATGCCGGCGGCCTCGGCATCGCGTTCGGTCATTTGATTGAGCATACGGGCGGCGCGTACGGCGTCCCTGGTGGCGGTGGCGCCACGAATATCGGCGGCGACGTAGTCGCTCCCGTTGGCGCCAGGCGGCAACTTTCTTGTGTGGTGGGCCAACTCGACGGCACATTCCTGGCTGTCCGCAATGCTGGCGAAGATCCGGACAACTGCGTCCATCTTGGAATTGTCTTGTTCGGGAACAGCGTGCAAGGTCACCAGCGGATCGAGCACTGCGACGTCGATTTGGTTACGACGGATTTCCGCGGCAATGCATTTGATCAGCGGCTCGTCAATCTTCAGATCGCTGTAGCCAGCAGCGACGCGCAGCGGCACTTCGTTGCCACTGGTCATGAAAAACCAGTCGCGCAATTCCTCTTGCGGGATCTTGTAGTGCATGCAGATGGCGCCAAGACGCCGGTTTAGTTCCTCGAGCGTGTCTTCGCCGTTGTGGTACCAAGCGCGCAATCGCTCTGTTGGCTGTTCGCCTAAGAGATTGCGACAGGTCGCCATGCTGACCGTTTCAACCATGCACAGGGTTGTCTTGCCAAAGCCGCCGGGTGCGATCGTCGCGCTGACGGTGCCGCGCTGGTAATGCCGGCCGTACAACCATTGCCGGGGCGGTAACGTGGCGAGATCAAATGGCACGAATGGCCGCAGCACGAACGACCCACGCTTGCTCTTTGGCTCGTCGGCTGTGCCATCATTCCCGGATTTGGCGTTTTCCTCGGCCTCTCCGTTCTGATCGGAACGCACATGCCAGCCAATATGGCGTGCAAAGACGATTTTCGGACACGCGCGGCCAGTTCCTAGCCGCGCTTGCCATGCGTCGTGCAGCTTGTCGGGCAATAGCACGGCCAGTTCTTCGTTTTTGTTGATGAAGTCGAAGCACATTCGCCGGATGCCGTGTTCTTCGGTTACCCAATTCCATTTTGCGGCTTTGGGGTTGCCGGTGACGGCCTTGCGCGTGGCTTCGAGCACTTCGGCCACAGCGTCATCGACACATACGCCAGCGCGTAGCAGCGATGCGGTGACGTGCAGTTGCGTAAAATGGATGCCGCTATCGGTCGGACCCTCGTAGGCCATCGCAGCTAGGCGCTCTCCAACGTCGACCGGCCTGTGCTCCATAGCCGTGCGCGGCTCACTTGCGGCGCGATCATGGCCGTTTGCTTTGGGCAACGGCGTGAATAGTTGTGTGCCATCCAGCAAGTCGGCCAATTCTTCAAGCTCAAGGACGTCAACGGCCGTGCCTTCTTGGACGACATGCACCGGCCGTCGCTCGCCCCCATACTTTCCATTGTGTGAGCCGAGCATGCGCAGCAGCGCAGCGGCATGGTTCGGCGCCGGATCGCCGCATAGAGCCTGCGTCAGGCGCGTGCGTACCTGATTGATCCGCTCAAACTCTGGCGTCCCCTTCGCCACTGGCTCTTTCAGTGGCGCGACAACATGAAAGCCGCCACCGCTATTGCGGATCTCGAATTGAACGGGAAGCTGACGCAGCTTGCGCAGAACTTCCTCGGATGTTTCACGCAGCGTGCGTGGATCGATGTCAACGTGGACGTGATCCAAGTGGCTTATCGTCTCAAGTGCGCGTCTGCGCGCACCCTCCTGCAATATTCCGACACACCTAAAAACGCCGCGCCCTGGCACATCCCACCGCTGCACAAAGGCCGCAATTGCCGCAGGGTCGTCAGTGATCAGCTCCGGAATGCGTCCGGCCTTTTTCGTATCCGGCAGCGAGCACAGATAAATCGGCATGGCGGATTTCCTCGCACAGGAGGACGAGCGGGTGTCGGCATTCGCGCCGACACCAGTTAGCGCAGGAGGTCAGTCAAAAAACGATTGCGTCTTGCACATCGCCGGCGACGCTAGTGTCTGGCGTAGCCGTATCGTTGCGGTCGTGTTCGCCAACGCCGACTAAGATCGGCTTGTATTGGTACCCCACGCCAGGGATGTTGGGCTGATAGCCGGTTGCTTTCAGCCGAATGACGGGCAGCTTGTCGGGCCTGGTTCTCCGCATCCGGTCATAAGAGCGCAGCAGAGTGGTGACTGCCGCGTTTCCGGTCTTGGACACTACGCTAAAGGTGAATAGATCTCGGCTAACTTTGTGCTGCAGCGGAAGGAGGTGCTGGCGCTTCCACACGTCGCCGTCTGTGCCCGCCAGTTGCGGATCGCTCAGAGTTTCGCGCGGCGGCGGAATGAACCCATCGTAAAGAAGACCTAAAATACGGTCAGGCTCTAACCCTGAGCCGTTAAATCTAATCCAACCGGCTAACACCTGGTCGCACACAGCAATGTACTCACTGCCATCAGCAATCGGCTCGCCGTCATCGCCCGTAGAGAAAACTCCGCTCTGATGGTCAAACTTGACCAATCGGCCCGCAAAACCACTGGCCGGACTGACTTCATCGAAATAGCGCTCAAGCTCGGTCCTGGTGTCCGGTGGCTGTGAGGCAACTGTCGTCAGTTTGGCCGGCGCCACTGCCGTACTGCTTGAGTTCAGTTTGCTTGAGATCGGGGGCGCAGCCTCGCGTCGTCGTTTGGCGTCTGCCGCTTGGGCAGCGAGAATTTGTGCGGTCGTCGGAGGAATTCGTGTTGTTGCGTTCATGGTGTTTGGCTTTCGATTTGATGTCGGGCTTTAAATCAGGCTCAATGCGCTTCCATTGAGGGGGAAGGATCAGGCAACGGGACGTTGTTCTCGCGCAGAGCGCTGGCGATATACTCAAGCATTTCGGCTGCGTTAACGTTGCCCATCGTCTGCTCGGCCAAGTGTGCTCCATGATATGTCAATGCCCGTGATACACAGCAGCCGCAGACGTTCTTGTCGTGCAAGCGCTTCAACAAGTTATGGAGCTTTTGGTCGACAATCTTGAAGCTAAGCGTCTCATCGAAATCGTCTGTCATCGGATTTGCCTCTCTATTTATTCGCCATACAAGTCCCAACACAGCAGCGGCGCGATACGCCGCCGTGCGGGTTTCAGGTCGTTATTTGTTGGGAGTGCGCTCGGCGCAGAGGTCGCTGAAGCGCTCGACTAAATCATCGCGCTTGCGTGCTGGCAGCTTGGCAATCGCTTTGGCGAAGCTTTTCGCGATGTCGATAACGTCGCGGACGTCTTCGGCAACGACTACCTCTTCGAGCAGCCTCTTTTCGTCCGATGCGTTCGGCTCGTCTGCGCGGCAAAGCTCGCGCCAAGCGTCTTCGTCCTCGGGATAGATGAGAGACTTTCTGCCGACCTTCGTGAATTTCAGTCGGCCTCTTTTCTTTTCTTCGTAGACCGTGCTGCGGCCGATGTTATGGCTCTCGCCAAATTGGTCTACCGTCTTCGGCCGCCTTCCGGGGATGTTCATCTTTGCGCCTCTGTGGCCGCCGACAACGGCGGTCGGTGAGCGCTTTAAGTATCCTTCAGCGGACAGGCTGTATAACGCCAGATCCCGTCATTTTTCCCCGGTTTTGGCGTGAGCCTTTTTGCGGCCCTTTCTGCCCCTGGTATAGGCGTCAGCAATTGCTCGACGTTCCACCGAGATCCCGCATTCAGCGAGCACTGCCTCAACAAAGTTCATGGGTGAGCGCTTGTTTCCAAAATGATTTCGAAAAATCGTGGCTAGCCCAACGACTAGATTATCAAACGCAGAGCCCTTATCGACGCCGAGCGGTCTAGGTAGCTCAGTGTCTTCCGTCAGGGCGCAAAGATCCTGCCAAAGTTTCCAGCTGCGGCTGTCAAAGCGCGCATCGCCAGCGAGGCGTATGTACAGCTTTCGAGCCAATTCTATGGTTTTTGCCAACTCATCACGTTGAACGGCAGGTTGGCGCAGGACACGCCCATGTTGATAAAGAGCCCCACAAGCTATTTCGATTTCATCG